>JAANMX010002131.1_pt1 | contig 20510 bp, 16 predicted proteins | sample 7279681 | NCBI WGS metagenome assembly JAANMX01 (sample SAMN14094542, study PRJNA606508) | bioreactor metagenome | isolation source: A lab-scale SPAN reactor treating ammonium-rich wastewater day 351 | place: Ireland: Galway | collected 2018-01-01
GTTCCGAAGAAATAAGTATCCACGTTTTCACTTGGCACTCGACTGGAACCTTCCTGTTACAGCCCAGAACGAGGTCATTAATTTTTCGGAACAGCCTTACATCACGAATCCTGTCAAAGCACTGCCGATCTGGCCAGGCTTTGGCAGGATTTGTGATGTAAAGTGTTCATGCCCGTTTGGGCACAACCAGCGATGAAAATCGACGGCAGATGGCAGATGGCGGATCGCAACTCGCAACTCGCAATTCGCTCCATCCGCGGCTATTTTCAGGTTGGCGAAAGAATATTTTCAGAAAGCTAATGTCTGCTCCGTCCCCACATCCACCGCCAACGCCAGCGCGTCGAAACTACTGCGCAGGAGATCGAAGCGAATGTCGGCCAGGGCGGGGTCGTCCCAGCGGTTGGCGAACTCGCCGGGATCGGTCTCCAAATCGTAGAGTTCGCTGTAGCTGTGGCCGTGATAGGTCACCAGTTTGTAGCGCTTGTCCCGGTACATTGTGGCAAAACTGCCGGTCCAGCCGGTACGCCCCGGCGTGTTGGCGTTGAGTGCCTGGTAATACTCGCAGCGCACAAAATTCCGGTGTTCCGCCGCAGCTTTCTCGCCTGTCAGCACAGGCAGCAGGGAGCGCCCAGTCATCTGCCAGGGGATGTCTACCCCCGCCGCGTCCAGCAGGGTGGGCGCGATGTCGGTTAGCTCCACCAGCGCGTCGCTGACCACTCCGCCGGCAATGACACCCGGCCAGCTCACAACCAGCGGCACCCGCACCAGCCCTTCAAAAAAGCGACAGCCCTTGAGCAGCAGGCCGTGATCCCCCAGCATCTCGCCGTGATCGCTGGTGAAGATGACGATCGTATTTTCTCGCTGGCCGCTTTCGTCCAGCGCGTCGAGCAGACGGCCCAGGTTGTCGTCGATCAGTTCGATCATCGCATAGTAAGCGGCGACGATCTGCTGGGCATCGAATTCCTCCGGTCGGCGTGCCGGGTTTTGAAAATCGCCGGGGTTGCGGGGCTGCTCGGCCAGATCGCTCTCTTGGAAAAGGGGCGGCGGCACACGGGCCGGATCGTAGCGGTCCAGATAGGACTGGGGCGGGTCAAAGGGGCCGTGGGGATCGAAGACGTTGACACTCATCAGCCAGGGACCGTCCCGCTCCTCCTCCAGAAAGTCGATGGCCCGATCCGTACACCAGGTGGTCTGGTGCAGGTGGGGCGGGATGGCCGCCGGGTCTGCGCGCACCTCCTTCAAACTGTAGCCCTGGCCCGCCAGCCAGTCGGCGTAGGCGTGGCCCCTGGGGTAGCGGTCCTCCGGATCGTGGCTCCAGTGGAAAAGCCGGTAGCCGTCGTCTGCGGGCCGCGGCTCTTCCCGTCCGGCGGCCCCGGCCAGATGCAGTTTGCCCGCCAGCCCGCAATCGTAGCCCACACCGTCCCGCAGCAGTTTTGTCACCAGGGGCGCGGCCTCGGACCAGCGCTCGTTGCCGTTGCGGGTGTTGTGTACCGCGCTGGGATAGCGCCCGGTGAGAAAGCTGGCCCGGCTGGGGGTGCAGATGGGGCTTTGGCAGAAGGCGTGGGTAAAGGCCACCCCCTCGGCCACCAGCCGGTCGAGATTGGGCGTGCGGATGTGGGGGTTGTTCAGGCTGTGGATGGTGTCATAGCGCTGTTGGTCTGTGCAGAACCAGAGGATGTTGGGTGCGGGCATTGGGAGACTCCTGTGGGGTGGAGGATGGCGCGTTGGGGATAGGATAGCGCGAAGGGGAATTCTGCGCAAGTGGTTCGCTATTCTTTTGGACCTGGCAACTGGATTCGCTCTGCCAAAAAGGGTATATTTCACATTCAGGGCGGAGCAGAAAGCCGCCGAATCAATTGGGTGTCTGCTACAGGAAACCTGTTGAAACAGGTTCTACCCGTCCGCATACCCGTCCCAGTGCGTTTCAACGCACTTGCCATAGCAGACGTCGGTTTGTAACCGATGGCTGACCGGATCTCTGCCCAAAAACTGAAATGCACCTGCCAAAAAATGGTGCTTGTAACGAGTCTTCCAAATGTGATACACTTTAGCCATATCCTACAGCCAGAATGACTCGTCTCGCTGAGATCAAACCGTATGGCCGAGCCTGCTACATATCGCTATGACCTGTTTATCAGCTACAGCCCTGCGGATGAAGGCTGGGTTTGGACGTGGCTGATGCCAAAGCTGGTGGACGCCGGGCTGGAAGTGTGCGCCGGTCGGGAATGCTTCGAGCCGGGCGTGCCTGTGGTCCAGGAAACCGAACGGGCAATTCGGGAGAGCCGACGCTTTCTGGCCGTCCTTACCCCGGCCTGGGTGGAGGGAGAGTGGAACAGCTTTGAGGCGCTTCTGCTCCAACACAGAGACCCAGCAGCCCGTGGGCGTCGTCTGATTCCAATTCTGCTACAACCCTGTCAGCCGCCAGAACGTATCCAACTACTGCATTGGCTTGATTTTACCGATCCGGAGCAGCGAGATGCCCAATTGGAACGGCTGGTGCAGACGCTCCGGGGCATCAGCACCCTGCCCGAACTGCGCCCGGAAGATGCCTTTCCCGATGCCCGGCGGCGCTGGTGGGAGTTGCGCTGGTATGCTCTGGCCGCTATCTTTGCCTTTCTTACACTGGTGGTTGTGGTCATTTGGATTGTCTTTCAGCCCGATCCACTGATTCCCGGCTTTGGCGCGGCGGTGAATGTGACCGTAGAACCGACGCCCTTTGTACCCATGCCTGCCGGTAAGTTCAATATCGCTGTAGCCGAGTTTCATGCGTTGGATGCGAACAATTACCCTATTGAAAGTCGTTATGCCTTCACACAAGCCCAGCGTATTGCCAACTTTCTCGTGAGCCAAGCAGTTCAATTGGAACCGGTCATCAGGACGAGTGTGGAAGTCTGGGGTCCCGATCGGGATATCGAACCAGTGGCTGACGGAAGCGAAGAAGATCGGGCCAGCGCGCTGGGCGCGTCTGTGCTAATCTACGGTAATCTGCACCAGCTTTCTGCCCAGCAATGGAGTCTGGAGCCAAAGTTTTATCTGAGCCAGGCGTATCTCGACGATCTGACTCGGGCCGATGAGTTGCGCGGTGAATTCGCATTGGGCAGAAAGGTGCCCTTCCAACCCGGCAATCTGGCCTCCGAGGGCGATCTGAACCGGACAGTGGCGGATCGTCTGGATGCGCTGGTGGGTATTCTGCGAGGGCTCTCTTATTATGCGCCGGGGCCAACGAACGATTACGGACAGGCCGCTCGCACATTTCAAAAATTGGTGGACAGCTCGCCCTGGGCTACAGCTGCCGCAACAGGCGACCGTAGCGGTCAAGAAGTACTCTATCTCTTTCTGGGCAATGCCTATTTGATGCACTCCTGGTCCGAGCGGGAAACCCCGGAGGTTCATAGGGATTTGCTGATCCGCAGTCAAGATGCGTATACAAAGGCATTGGAACTTAGCGACCAGGAGTATGTGCGCGCCTACAACGGTTTGGGCCAGGTCTTCTTTCAACTATCAGGTGCGCCGACGAGTGGGTGCGACGGCCTGGACCGAAGCGCATTGCAGCAGTCAGCCGAGGCTCAACAAAAGGCATTGTTAGCTCCAGAAAGTGCCAAGCCTCTTTCCGGCGATGTGGATATGCGTGCTCATTTGGGCTTGGCACAGGTCCACTATTGGCTGGGGCGCTGCTCTGCTGACGATATAAAAGTGGAGTGGGCAGCAGCTCGTCAGGAATATGAGGCGGTTTTAACCGACTATCTGTCTGCACCGGAAAGGGCTTTTGATGCGCGTCAGTACATGGCTGTTCACGCCTACACTGGTTTGGGACATGTGGCGCTGTTTCAGACCCCCCAGAATGAACCCCAGACCGAGGCAATCAAAAACTACAGCCAGGCGGTTGCGTTGGCTGTCGGTTTGAATACGGCCATCGCAACTGAACACGCGATTAATGTGATGCCTTATCTGCTCACCGCTTATTGCCGTGAAAAGCAATCCGCAGCGGCGATCAAAGCGCTGGACGATCTCGTCCAGCCACTTCTTAACCCTGAAGCTACCCGTGCTACAATCCTTAGAAGAGTGAAGAACTGGGAGACTTGTAATGAAGAACCTTAAGATGCTTGCTATTCTACGTGTCCTGACTCTAGTTGTGTTCGGTTTCGTCGCATTGTTGCTCGTCATTGGGAGCGCAGCCATAGTCAGCGCTTCTGAACAACGACGGGATCCCCAACAAAGCGCAACGGCAACACCTACACCGTTACCCCCACGCATTCCGGACGATATCCCTGACGGGACAGGTCCCACTTTTGGTCCTACTTTCGGACCCGTATGGATGCCCAGCCCGGAAAATGCGGGGGGAACGTTCGGCCCGGTCTGGCATGTGGCCGATGAAGTGCTTGCTGCTGTGACAGCCAAAGTCGGTGACCCTTCTCGCCTGCAATACAGCGCAGAATCTGGTGAGATTCAAAGCGAATTCAAGCGTGACCAGACCGTTCAACTCAACTATCTGGGCTTTGCTCCCAATCAGTCTGTGAATGTGGGGCTGTATCGCTACGATGACCAGGCAAAGACACTTACATTGATGAATGGAGCGATGATTCAGACTGACAGTCAGGGACTTGTCAGTGCATCTCTGCCTGTGCCGCCCAACGCGCCGGGAGGCCACTACTTCCTGGCAGCCTGCGGTTTGGCAGGCTGTAATCCCGAATCGATTTTTACGCAGATCAATGACCCTCAGATCGTCTGGGGTTCCTTCAGCGTGCCACCGCGTGTCGAGGATCTTTCCGTATCAGTTGCCCCAGACGTTTCAAACGCAACCGATATGTTCAATACCCTTTGGAAGCCCGATACCCCGCTTCAGGATGATATTGTGCGGATTGTCGTCTATCGGGATGGCAAATTGTATACGGAACAGACGATCAATTTTGCCAACCCCGTGGATCGCAGCCTTTTCCTGAATCGTGAGGGTACGGGTACCCAACTCTACACTCAGCTACCGCAAGAAAAGATTTGGCCTGGCATAAGCAATGTTGCTCCAAAACTCAATCGGTGGATTCCAGGAGCCAACCGATTGCTGCAGAACCAGCCTATCGATTCTGGCGACTATCGTGTGGAGATGTATGTGAACAGTGTGCTCGAAGCCGCAACGGAGATGAGTGTAGAGAAGTAGCCGGAACTCCGCCCTGCATAGCCTCTTCTCTCCGACGGCCGTCTCGTATGGCGTAGTCACGTTGGAAACGTGAAACGCGATATCTGACAGAACTGTCACCTGCTCACCCGGCCAGATTGTATCTGTTCAGCCACCCCACCCTACCTCTCCCCATTCCAGGGAGGGAGGTGGATCGACTCCTCCCCCACTGTGGGGGAGGTTGGGTGGGGGTGAGCAGTTACGCCAGATTCACCTCCACCATCTGATGCCCATTCAGCCGGGGCAGCAGAAAATTCACCCGGCCACCCACAGGGACAAACTTCAATTCCTCCCCCTCTGGCGCGGTGCGGATGCTTTTGACCGGGCCGTCCATACGCAACGAAACCGCCAGATCGTGCAGGGGGATGACATCCTCGATCACATCGAAATCCAGCCCCCGCCGCTCCGGGATGTAGTGGAGCAGGTGGACCACCCAGCGCTTGTGCGCCGCCTGCTCGTTGATGGCGCTGAGAATGCTGGTCGGCCCCTGGTGGCGCAGAAGCGGGTCGGGCAGGAGCAGGTCCAGCGCGTTGAGCAGCAGCAGCTTGCACCAGCGGGGCGCGTTCTGGTTGTATTGACGAAAGAGGGGGTGGGCAAAATAGATGACGCCCCCCTGCCGGGTCACAGCGGGGCCAGCCATATCGCCCGTGGAGGGTGTCTGCCGGTGGGAGCAGAAGTGCCGCCAGGTGCGGTCGAAATAGGCGGGGACGACACTGGCAAGTACCTCCGCATCCTCCCCGGCGGCGATGGGCAGACTTCGCATATACATCACGTATTCGGTCTCGCGTAGCCCTCGCGCCAGGCTGCCCTCGGCGCGCAGATAGTCCACGTAGTCGCCGCTGCGGAAGTGGCGTCCCCGCACCAGCGCGCCGCTCTCGTCGGTTGGGCCGTCGCCCGTCTTTTCCACACCCCAGGCGGTCAGGGCAAAGTCGCTGCCGTCGGCCTTCAGCCCGGCTTCAAAGGAGGCGATCACCCGCCCGCCCTGGGCAATGTATTCTTCCACTTTGGCCGCCAGCCGGGCGTCGAAGGGTGCGATGTCGGGCAGAATCAACACCCGGTAGGCGTTGAAATCACCCCGGCTGTCCACAATATCGAACTGGTGACCGCCCTCCGTCAACATCCGAATCGCACCCAGGGTCTCCGGCGTCAAGCGCTGGCCCGTCCACTCCTCCGGTGTGAGGAGTGCAATGTCGTTGAGTGGCCGCGCGCCGATGCACCACGGCTCTTTCTTCTCCACCTCCGCATAGACCGCGCCCACCAGATCGTAGGTGGACTGGTCCTTGCGGCCTGTCGGGTGTAGCTGGTCGCCGATGGAGCATTTGGCGTTGAGGGCCAGCATTTGGAAGCACTCGAATTGGAGCGCGGCCTCGTTTTTGTAGGAGTGGAAGTCGCCCCAAGAGGTGTGAAATTTGCCGGTCATGCCCAGGCAGTCGTTGCCCAGGGTGCGGGCGTAGCGCTGGGCCAGGGGGAAGTGTAGATAGCCCCAGCCGCCGCTGGGCAGGGACTCCAGCTCCCAGTGGCTGAACTCCTCCTGGGCCTCCCAGTGGCGGGGGCCGATGTGACCCGCGTTGTAGAAGATCGTAGCGTCCGCGCTATAGCTGCGCACGTGGCTGCTCAGTTCCCGCTGGAAGCGGTTGATCACCTGGCGGCCAAAGGCCCGCCGGGATTCGCCATTCGACGGGTCGAAGCCCCGCTCCAGCATCTCCCGGCGGCAGGCCGCGCAGGAGCAGTCCTGATCCCCCACAATATCGAAGAAGAAGCCATCCACCGCGGGCAGTGTCTCGAACATTTCGGTTACGTGTGCTTTGAGAAAGTCCGCATAGGGGGTGTTGACACAGAGCCGGGCGTAGAAGCCGGCCTCGTAGGGTTTCTGACCGACGATTGCGCCCTCCGGCGTCACCTGCACCCATTCGGGATGCTCCTGGGCAGTGTAGTAATCCCACTGCACAGTCGTGTAGACGGGCACGCGGATATCGCGGGCGTGGGCGGCTTCGATCTGCTCGGCCAGCAGATTGCGGGCCAAATGGGGGTGACGGCGTTCGGGATTCAGCGTTGTGTCGTAGTAGATCATCCCGTGATGGCAGCGGGCAAAACAGGTGATGGAATTGACGTAGGCATCGGCCAGCATCTGGGCCCAGGCGTCGGCGTCAAACTCGGAACCGATACCGACGATCTGTTCGGAGGTGTGGAAGTCCAGATGGACTTGGCGGTAGCGGAGGAAATCGGACTGGGTCATTGGGGGATGCTCCTGTAGGGGTGTTGTAAATTATGCAGGGCTGTAGCGTGTTTCGCTTTCCTTCAACGCCGACAATTCGGCGGTCGAAATATCGGCACGCGGCACAAGTTGATAGGTTTTTTGATCGACGACGTTGAGCGTCAGCATATCGCTTTCCTCAATGACAGCCATTTCGAGCAGGGAGACCCGCTCTTCGGCTGTAAACTGAAGGGCAATTGGACGGCGGCGTTCGCCCGGCCAGCGTAGCACCACAACCTCTTCACGCAACTCGGATTGGGTGGCTGTGGCAAAGCGGGTGCGGAAAAGGTCGATGCGTTCGACCTCATAGCCTAATTCTTCGGCAATCTGCGCCAACAACTGACCGGTTCGGATCAGAACGCGCAGATAGGACGCCTGATCCCCGACCACATAGGCCAGTTTGGCCCCCGGTTTGAGAACAGCGCGTAGCTCTGAAAGATGGCGTGCCATCCCCCCAAAATAGAGCCGGGTGACCCGGGCATACAATTTTTCAAAGCCGGAGGTTTTGCCCAGTTCTATACGGCGGTTTTCAATTCGCTCTGCCAGTTGCTGAATTTCTGGATTGTCGGCAACCCATCGGTCATCGGTGTCCAATTTATAGACGCCGCGGGTGTTGGAGCGTAGCAGACGTTTTTTGTTGTGGCGCAATTCCAGCATATCGGGGAAGAAGCCGAGGATGACCGATTCGAGCCGGGTGGTTCGGGTGTAATCCTTCTCGTTTGGGTAAGGCGGGGAGGTGATTACCGCGTCAACGGAATTGGGTTGTAATAGCTGGGCAATGTTGCGGGCATCGCCCAGGAGTACAGTGGCTTCGGGCTGGGATCCGCCCTGAAGTGTGCGCAGGTCATCCGCCATTTTGCGCATCTCGTGCAGCCAGGCAGCCACAACCGGGACATCTGCCTTCTTCTTGCCGACGCCAACTTCTGGGCCAAAGCGCAAATTTCCGATGTTTGTGACCAGCGCGTTGCCAAGCGCCAACCGTGCGTTGTCATAGCCCGGTCTGGTTTTGTGACGGTTGATCTGTTCGAGCAAAACCAGACTTTTGTGTAGCGGCAAAGGGCTGATTGAATCCCGAATCAATGCCCGTTCCGCCTGTTCGCTCAAACGTTGCAGAGTCAGTTCGCTGCTGCAATAGAGAGATTTGTCGTCGATCCCCTGGGCCAACAGCGCTTGATAGGTTGTCTGCGCCACTTCTCCGGCCAGTTCATCCAGCTTGTCCGGATCGACAGCCCAATTGACTTTTGTTTTGGAAGCAAAATGGGGAAAGGGATTGGCCTCAATCCCAATCGAAGCGATGTGGTTCAGCCGAGCTTCGACAACTGTCGTTCCGGTCCCGCAGAATGGGTCCAGGACAACCGACTCTCCATTCAGCGCAAAATCGTGCAGGTAGTCCCGCACGAGATGGGGCGGGTAGGAGAGGACGAAACGATACCAATTGTGAAAGGCTCTGTCCTTGTCACCGACACTATTATCACCGTTGACAAATGGAACACGCGCTGTTGGTTTGTCACCATTCTGGGGCGCTTCCAAAAAGGCAAAGGCTCGCTGGTTATAGGTTGAAGACATCGAAAACGCACTCCCACTAGGGCAATCTGCCGGACTCCTGGCTCGATTATACAACAGATCGGCTGCGGTGTCGGGTATGGGATACACGAATCGGAAGGAACACAGATTTTTGACTGTTCCGTGTTTCTTCCGATCCGTGTATACAAGCTCTTTAAGTGCCAGCCCTTAGCGCATCCCGGCCAAATACCCGTTCAGCGCCTGCACACCGTAGGCCATCGGGTTGCCCACATTCATAAAGCGATAGCCCCAGGAGAGCTTCTGTTTGACCTCTTCAATGTCTCCCAGCGTCGTCCCCGCGGGGATGCCCTTCCCGGCCAGGATACGGGGAAATTCCCGCATCATCTCCTGCAAGGCGGGGTCTTGCATTTCGGTGATCACCCCCAGAGATGCGGACATATCCATCGGGCCGATGAAAAGTACATCGATGCCGGGAACTTTCGCGATCTCTTCCAGATTGTCGTAGGCCTGTCGGCTTTCGATCTGCAAAATCAGCACCGTTTCGTCGTTGGCCGTGCGAATGGCGTGATTCCAGTCCACCCCGGCCAGGGCAGGCCAGTTGGGCGAGACGCCCCGCTGTCCCAGGGGCGGATAGAAGGCATATTCCACGGCCCGGGCCGCCTCTTCGGCGGTGTTGATCTGGGGCACCATCACCGCCACCGCGCCCACATCGAAGGCTTTTTTGATCAGGGCTGGGTCGTTCCAGGCCACCCGGATCATCGGGGCCACACCGTTCTGGCGGGCGATGACCGGCAGCATCTCCAGACTCTCGCTGGCATAGGGCGCGTGCTCCGTATCGATCCATACGAAATCAATAGCGGTTTTGCAGGTGGATGCCATAATGCTGGCCGTGGGCGCGGGCAGGGCTGTGCCCAGCACTGTTTGGCCCTTGCGCAGTTTTTCCTTCAGGGGATTGGGATACACGGCTCTTTCCTTTCGTGGAAGATGGGATTTTTGAACAGAATTTTGGCGCAAGCAAACGCGTTCAGCGTATCACAGATTGGGCGATTCGGCATCTGCGCCGAAAGATCGTTCGGTTGCATTGTGAATTTCCTTGTGAGATGAGGGCAGACGACGGTCCGCGGTCCGCCGTCTGCCCTCATCTTCACCAATTCGTATACGACCCATCCCGTCGCCGCAGATGGGGCGCTTCCCAATATTTGAACTCGGCGGCTTTGGCCCGCTCCTCATTGAACTCCACGCCCAGCCCCGGCACTTCGGGGATGAGATAGCGGGGGCCGTCCTGCTGGGCCTGCACGGGGAACCAGTCGGGATCGTAGAATTGCCCCTTCTCCGTGGGCGACGAACGCACCTCCAGCCAGGCAAAGTTGGGCACCGCCGCGGCCAGATGGACCGTCGCCGCAGTGCAGATGGGGCCGAGGGGGTTGTGGGGCATCAGGTCGATGTAGTGGGCCTCGGCCATCCCCGCCACCTTCACCGCTTCGGTCAACCCGCCCACATTCGAGACATCGACCCGGGCGTATTGGGTGATGCCCCGCTCGATGTAGGGCAGAAATTGCCATTTGCTGGCGAACTCCTCGCCGATGGCAAAGGGGATGCCGGTCATCCTGCGCAGGGCTTCGTAGGCTTCGGGCGTCTCGTCCCGGATGGGTTCTTCCAGCCAGTCCAGGGTGCCCATCGGCATACGCTGGCAGAAAGAGGCGGCCTCGGCCACACTCAGCCGGTGGTGATAGTCCAGGCCGATGCTCGGCCCCGGCCCGATGGCCTCGCGCAGGGCCGTCAGCCACTGGGCGGTGATGCCGATGGATTCCCACGGCTCGAAAATCTGACCGTCCTCGCCCCGGTCGCCGTCGTAGGCGGGGCTAACCCGCATCACATTCCAGCCGTTGGCCAGCAGCAGACGGGCGTTGTCGATCACCTCCTCGACGGACGACCCGCCCATTGACGGGAAGCAGGGAATCCACTCCCGCTGTTTGCCGCCCAGTAGTTGATAGACCGGCACGCCCAACGCCTTGCCGGCGATGTCGTAGAGGGCGATGTCGATGGCCGCGATGGCCGCGGCCAGCACCCGCCCGCCCTCGAAGTATTGGCTGCGGTACATCTCCTGCCAGAGCGCGCCCATACGCATCGGCTCCCGGCCAATCAGCCACTCCCGGTAGTGGTTGATGGCCCCGACCACAGCCATCTCCCGCCCGGAGAGACCCGCCTCGCCGAGGCCGTAGATGCCTTCGTCGGTCTCTACTTTCACCACAAGCTGGTTGCGGTGACCTACCCAGACCGGATAGGATTTGATATCCGTGATTTTCATTGAGTCTCCTGAGGGTGTTCCCTGGGGATGGGAAGGACAAGTGCCCCTAGACGTCACTAGAAGCTGGACTATTTTAGCACAGGCCACTGCGCCCGCCATCTTGCCGGGGCTGCCTGCAATCACATCCAATTTGTGCTGAATTTTGTACTGGTCAAAAACATTATGAAATCTGTAGGTGCGGTTTGCAACCGCACTTTCACCCGAAGAAGTGCGGTTGCAAACCGCACCTACTCCGTACCAGCCAAGAACGAACGCACAAGCGTTAGTCGGTCGGCCAACCAGTTGAAACGTGAAACGTGAGGTGTCGTCACGTACTCTCACGTTTCACGTCTTCACGTTTCTGCACGCAAATCGTGGCTTCGCCACCTTATGTTTTACCATCTCGTTGACCAGTACAATTTGTGCTGAATTTCGATATGATGCAATATAGACGCAAAAATCAGTGGCGCAGGTTCGTCTGGAAAGGAGTCCAGTGCTATGACAAGTCTGCGGGGTACCTTTTGGCGGGAGTTTTTTCGTTATCAGATTGCCCACAGAGCCAAGAGCACTTCGATTGGGGAGGTGCGCCAAAACCTGGATCGGCTTGGCCAGCGGGTTAAACCGCCCAAATCCGTGCGCTTTGCGCGTGCGTGGGTGGAGGGCTTGCAGGCGGATTGGCTGATGCCCCCTGCCGGGCCCGAGGACGCCCGACTGCTCTACCTTCACGGCGGCGGCTATATCTGTGGCTCCTTCTCCTCCCACCGGGGGCTGGTGGGCAATCTGGCCGAAGCCTGCTGCCTGCGAACGCTGATGCCCGAATACCGGCTGGCCCCGGAGAACCCCTTCCCCGCTGCGCTGGAAGATAGCCTGGCCGTCTACCGCCGCCTTCTGGCGGATGGCATCGCGCCTCACCGGCTGGTGCTGGGCGGCGAATCAGCCGGTGGCGGGCTGACACTGGCGACACTCCTGGCGCTGCGGGATCGGGGGCTGCCCCTGCCCGCGGCGGCCTTCGTCCTCTCCCCCTGGACCGATCTGGCCGCCACCGGCAACAGCCTGCGCACCCGCGCCCGCCACGACCCCTGGTTCGAGCCGGAGGGGGTGCTGCCCACCGCCGCCTATTATGTGGGTGACGGCGACGCTACCAATCCGCTCATCTCTCCCCTCTACGGCGATCTGGCCGGTCTGCCGCCGCTGCTCATCCACGTAGGCGACTACGAAATTCTGCTGGACGATTCCACCCGGCTGGCCGAAAAGGCCCGGGCCGCGGGGATGGATGTGACTTTGCGGGTCTGGGACGGGATGTGGCACGTCTTCCAGTCGATGGCCGCGCGCGTGCCCGAAGCCCGCCGTTCGGTGGAGGAGATCGGCGCGTGGGTGCAGTCCCGGTTGGCGATGGCTGAGAAGGGATGAAGCGATGACCCAAGAAGTGAAAATCTCTTACGATAAAGAAGTCGATGTCCTCTATATATCCTTTGTCCCCGGCGAACGGGCGACCAGCGCGGTGGAGTTGAACGAAAACATCCTTCTGCGTCTGAACCGGGCTGAAAAGCGGGCTGTCGGATTGACGCTTATGGATTTTTCAGTGCTGGTCGAACTGACAACTATAGGACCGCGCAGTTTCCCGTTGACAGGTCTGGAAGAGTTGGACAGCGATTGGCAGGAAATGGTGCTGGACATTCTTTCTCAGCCCCCAGTCAGCCAAATTTTGAAGCTGCAAGTTTTCACCCCTTCGCTGGGGAATGCCACGCCGGCCATAACGGTAGTCAGGCCGCCGGCCCTCCCGCTGGCAGCATAGCAATACGACTCCTTGCACAAGCGCCCCGGTCTGCTCCGACCGGGGCGCTTGTGTATTTTGCCGATTGAAGGCGAAAATCGAGTGCTACGTTACGCTAACTCGACCCGTCCCTTTGGCGTATCAATCACCGCAAAGAGCGCGGGTGCAGGGCCTGCCGTCACCGCAACATCCAACCCCAACCCATCCAACATTCCCCGCACAGCCGTCGGGTGCGGGTGTTCGGCGCGCAAGGAGACGAGCGTACACCCCTGGGGCGAGTCGCTGGACGGATGGGGCGTCTCTGCGCCCCATTCGATCAGAAAAGGCACCAGCCCGTCACCGGGCGGCGGCCAGCCCACCAGCCGGGTCGAGCGCCATTCGATCTTCACCCCGTCCGGGCGCAGACGGCTGCCGTTCATCACATCCCCGGCGTCGTAGCCTGCGGCCAGGGCCGCGGCGTGGGTGGCGTCCAAATCTGTAGTGGACGCGGCCCAGGTCACCAGCCGGGTTTCGCCGGGCCGTTCGTCTATACCGAAGGAGCGGGGCATAGACGGGTTAGGCTGTTCCGGGTCCGGCGCGATGATTTCCAGATAGGTGTGTGGTCCCAGGGCCAGCAGCGCGTTGTGGGTTCCGTTGGGGTGCTTGCCGCCGATGGCCGGGCGCACGCCCCACTCCGCGGCGATGTGTTCCACAGCCGCGGCCAGGTTGGGCACAGCGTAGACGAGGTGGTCGGTACGGATAGTTGTCATTGTGTCACCTGTAATTGATAGGGGGGCGCTATTGAATGGGTAAAAAGTCGGCGAGGGCAACGTTTTTCATCGCTTCTGTCAAATACTCTCGCACATCAGAGCGACGCATAGAAACCAGGCGGTAATCGATGGGCAGTTGAGACACAGAACATCAGCAGCCTCTCTGCCCAGCCAATTGACGGCCCGGGCCCGGATGAGATCGATAAAACGGGCCTCTTTTTCGATCAGCACAAAGCGGCGGGAAAGTTTGGTGGCTGCCAGGCCAACTGTCCCAGAGCCGGCAAAGGGATCCAAAACCACATCGTCTGTAAAGGAATAGTAGGTGATTACCTTTTCGGCTAGTTCTTCAGGAAAGACGGCCGGGTGTTCTTTGTCGTGGGAAGGTGTGATTTGCCAGATATTTGTTCGCTCGTAATCATCGCCTATTTTGGACGCGGCTACCAATTCCTGATTGGGGTGGGTGCGGATATTCCAATCAATGAGTCTGTCTGTATGTTTACGATAGACCAGCAGATACTCTGTCACAGGGACTGGTTCGTACTGTAGTGGATTGCGGTCCGCAGCAAACCGGCGTCCCCGGCCTGTGGCCCAGCCCGCGCCTTCGGGCTTCACCCAATGAATATCATCAATGAAATCGAATCCTTCTTCTATAAACAATCTGTGCATATCAAAAGGGACTGCAATCCGCCGGGAAGATTCGCTACGGCTGGCGCGTCGCACCAGCACAGGGGAGATATTCATAACGAAGAAGCGCCCTTCATTCAGAACCCGATGGCAGGCACGAATCACTTTCCGCATCTTCAACAGATATTCTTCATAGGTCACATAGTCTTTGTACTCTGGCCGGGCATTGTAATAGGGCGGAGATGTGAAAATCAGATCGACAGATTCTTCGGGGAAATCCTGCAATACCCGCTCGGAGTCGCCCAATGCGATTGTGTTGCGCAGATTGGAGGGGCGGTACTCGTGGCTCGTAGACGATTTCGGCTTGCGCGGCGCGTCACGCCGCAAAAGACGGGCCTCTACCGTTTCGATGGCGGTGGACTTATCTTCCAGCAGAAGCGATGTGTACGCATCCAAGACCACTTCCCCCACCCGGTCGCCAGAGTCCTGGCCCAGCAGGGGAATGCGCCAGAAATGATACCTGTCATCCACTTCGGGCAGGCCAAAGCTGACGGCGTGGGAAAGGTCGTGCTTTTCCAGCCATAGGCGTGCGACATCCCGTGCCGCTTCCACATTCAGTACCCTATATCTGCGTTTCTCGGCCACCGAGTCGTTGATGATTTCCACATTGTCATTCACATCCCAACCTTCCATTACAAAATTCTCGCTTTCCTCAATGACTATCCATTCCTCTGTGTCTATTCTACCCTTATCACCTGCCACCTGCCCCCCTCACGCCTGTATCCGGTTGGTCCCGTCAAAAGGGGTATTACGGATTATGCAGGTATTGAAGGTCAATTGCAAGGCGGGCCGTGTCTGGTTTTGGCGGTTTTATAGATGATAGGCAAAATATCTGCTCAAATAATGTTCAATATATTGACAAATTATAAACAATATGATATAAAGGTTCTGCAAAGACAGAACATTTGCTGCTATTTTGACGAAAGGACCATCCCCAATGGCTACAGCCTCCATCTCTTGGGAAGAAAAGCTCTTCAAACGGGCCAATGTGGCCTCTGCGCCCGCGCTGATTTTCGGCCACGATGTGGACCGCCAGACGCTGGATGCTGCTTATGCGCAGTGCGCGGCGCTCACCCGCAGCCACAGCCGCACTTTTCACCTGAGTTCCGGTCTGCTGCCCGGGGAGATGCGGGCCGCGGCCCGTGCCCTCTATGCCTTTTGCCGCATCACCGACGACATTGTGGACCAGCCCGCGGCTGGGTTTGGCCCAGAGGTACGCCTGGCCGAATTGCAAAGCTGGCGGCGACGCAGCCTGGAGAGCAGCCACGGCGCTGCTCCTCTGGCCCAGAACGATCTGCTTGTTCTGGCCTGGACAGATACCCGGGCCCGCTACGCCATTCCCAAAGCCTATGCCGAGCAACTGATCGAAGGGGTGGGCCAGGATTTGACCCACGACCGTTACGCCAGTTTCGACGATCTGGCCCACTACTGCTATCTGGTGGCTTCCACCGTCGGGCTGATGACGATGCACATCATCGGTTACGCCGGTCCCCAGGCCATCCCCTACGCCATTAAATTGGGTGTGGCTCTGCAATTGACGAATATCCTGCGGGATGTGGGGGAGGATTGGGCCAACGGGCGGCTTTATTTGCCCCAGGACGAGCTGGCCGCCTTTGGACTAAGCGAAGCGGACATCGCCGCAGGGCAAGTGACGCCCCGCTGGCGGGTATTTATGCGTTTTCAGATTGACCGGGCGCGGCGGCTCTACGCCGAGGCTATGCCGGGGATTGGGATGCTGGGGCGCGACGGCCAGTTTGCGATTGCCGCCTCAGCGGTACTCTACCGGGACATTCTGGCGAAAATTGAGGAGAACGACTACGACGTATTTCGCCATCGCGCCCACACCAGCGCGCTGGAAAAGCTGCGCCGTCTGCCCGGCATCTGGTGGACAACGCTGACAAATGGGTGGGGGAAGGAAACGAAGGAGACGGATTGACACAGATTGTCACGGATCGGCACGGACAAAATCTGTGCAAATCTGCTGTTTCTGCGTGATCTGCCTTCTACGCTTTTCTGATTGGTTGGCAAAGGAGAAATAAAATGGCTGAAAAAGTAATCGTCATCGGCAGCGGTTTTGGCGGGCTGGGCGCGGCCGTGCGCCTGGCGGCCAAAGGCTACGATGTGGAGATTTTCGAGAAACGGGACAAGCCGGGTGGCCGGGCCTATGTCTACGAGCAGAACGGCTTCCAATTCGACGGCGGGCCGACAGTCATCACCGCGCCCTTTCTCTTCGACGATCTTTTCGCTCTGGCCGGGCGCAAGCGGGAGGACTACGTGAAATTTGTCCCCCTGGACCCCTTCTACCGTATCTTCGACAGCCAGGGCCAGCCCTTCGACTACAACGGCGACGCCGATTTTATCCACGAAGAGATCGCCCGTGTCAGCCCCGGCGATGTGGAGGGCTACAAGCGCTTTATCGACACGACGAAGGCCATCTTTGCAAAGGGCTTTGTGGAACTGGCCGACAAACCCTTTCTGAGCATCGGCGATATGCTTCGTGTAGTCCCAGACTTGATTCGGCTACAGTCCCACAAGACCGTCTACGACTACGCGTCCAGTTTTATTCAGGACGACTTTCTGCGTCGGGTCTTCTCCTTCCATCCCCTGCTGGTAGGGGGCAACCCCTTTGACACCACCTCCATCTATGCGATGATTCACTATCTGGAACGGGAGTGGGGCGTCCATTATGCGATGGGGGGCACGGGCGCGCTGGTACATGCGCTGGTCACGCTTTTTGAGGAGCTGGGCGGCAAAATTCACCTGAACAGTTCCGTGGCCGAGATTATTGTCAACGGGCGGCGCACATCGGGCATTCGGCTGGCCGACGGGCGGGAGGTGAAGGCGGATTACGTCATCTCCAACGCGGATGTGGCCTGGACGTATATGAATCTGATCCCCTCCGCGGCCCGTGGCCTGCGCAACTCGGATTTGCGCTACAGTAAGCTGACCCGCTACAGTATGTCTCTCTTTGTCATCTATTTTGGCACGAAAAAGCGCTACACCGACAGCGCCCTGGCCCATCACAATATCATTTTGGGCGACCGCTATGAGGGGCTACTGGACGATATTTTTCACAAGAAAAAGTTGTCCGAAGACTTCTCCCTCTATCTGCACATGCCCACATTGACCGACCCCAGCCTGGCCCCGGAGGGTCACGAGGGCTTTTATGTCCTTTCGCCCGTGCCCCATATGGGCGCGGGCATCGACTGGACAAAGCAGGCCAAGCCCTATCGGGACGCGATTATGAATTTTCTGGAAGAGAACTACCTGCCCGACTTGCAGGCAAATCTGGTGGCCGAACAGACTATCGACCCGCTCCACTTCCAGAATACGCTCAACAGCTACAAAGGCTCGGCCTTTTCTGTAGAGCCGATTCTGACCCAATCCGCCTGGTTTCGTCCCCACAACCGCTCGGAGGATATCGACAACCTCTACTTTGTAGGCGCGGGCACCCACCCCGGCGCGGGGTTGCCCGGTGTGCTTTCGTCGGCGAAGATCGCAGACGATCTGATTAGTCGAAGTTAGGGACTGGGGATCGGGGATTGGGAAGACACTCGGCTCTCCAGCCCCCAGTTCCCAGTCCCCATCCCCTATTCCCAGGAGAACCTGTCTATGCCCTCCCTCCCCACCCTATCCGGTCTGCCTGGCCTGGCTGTGCTGCGCGCAATGGGCCGTGACCGTTCGCTGCTGGCCGGGCTGGCCGCCATGCACAAACATCTGGGCAACGCCTTTCAGATCACCCTGCCCGGCTTCAAGCCAATTGTCTTTGTGGGGCCGGAGAGCAACCGCCACATTCTGGTCAGCAACCGGGACGATTTCCTTTGGCGCACGGAGGGCGATCCGGTGACCGCACTTCTGCGCCACGGCCTGCTGGTGGAGGACGGCGAAAGTCACGACTGCCTGCGCGGGCTGATGGAGCCGACTCTGCAACGGGCCCAGGTCAACGGCCACATCGACGGCTTCTGGTCGTGTACGGGCGCGGTGACAGATAGCTGGGCCGACGGGTCCGCAGTGGATATGCTGGTGGAGATGCGCAAAGTGGCCCTGCTGATTCTGATGGAGACCCTCTTTGCCGTGGATTTTCGCCCGGATTTGGCGCGACTCTGGCGGCCCATTCTGCGCTCGATTGAATATATCTCCCCCGGCGCGTGGCTGGTCTGGCCCGGCGCGCCCCGCCCCGGCTTTCAAAAGGATTTGGCCGAACTGGACGACTATCTCTACGGGATCATCCAGGCGCGGCGGGCGTCCTATACCAAAACGGGGACGCTGGGCGACGATCTGCTCTCGGTTCTGGTCGGCCACAGCCAGACCCACCCGGAGATGAACGACGATCTGATCCGGGATCAGTTGCTTACAATGCTGATTGCCGGCCACGACACCAGCACCGCGCTGCTGGCCTGGGCGCTCTATCTGCTGGGTACACACCCGGACGCGTTGAACGAAGCCAGCAACGAAGCCCGCCGGGTGCTGACCGACGATCTGCCCACCCCGGAGCAGCTACGGGAATTGACCTTTCTGGACACAATCCTCAAAGAGACTCTGCGTCTCTACCCGCCGATTCACGTGGGCAACCGGCGGGCGGCAGGGGATGTGGAGGTGGAGGGTTATCCCGTGCCCAAAGACAACCGGGTGATGTATTCCATCTACCTAACCCACCGGGACCCGGCCCACTGGGACGACCCCGACACTTTCTGCCCGGCCCGTTTTGACCGGGCGCAGACGAAAAGCGGCCCACCCGCTTTTGCCTATCTGCCCTTTGGCGGCGGCCCCCGCAACTGCATCGGCGCTACCTTTGCCCAGGTGGAGGCCAAAGCTGTGCTGGGCAAAGTTCTGCGCGACTTTGACCTGGAACTGCTGTCTGGACGGGTTCACGAGCATATGGGCGCGACGCTGGAACCCCGCCCCGGCGTGAAAATGCGGGTGCGGCGAACAACGAGCATATTCTGGACTGAGAGAGAACAATGACTTACTTCGCGTTTTTGGCGCTTTTTGTGGGGATACCGATTGTGTTGCTGCTGGGCGTGGCCTGGCTGGATGTTCGGGCCGGTCGGCGGCGACCGGCTGCCCTGGCGAACTGGCCGGTGGCGGGGGGTATTCTGCTCCACGCCCTCATCGCCCTGCTCTACACCACCCCCTGGGACAACTATCTGGTGGCGACGGGCGTCTGGTGGTACGACCCGGCGCTGGTGACGGGTGTTGTCCTGGGCTGGGTTCCCATCGAGGAGTATACATTTTTCGTCGTGCAGCCGATTCTGGCCGGCCTTTGGCTGACCGCATTGACCCGCCGTCTGCCGCGGGTAGACTTTGCCCCAAACCCGGCGATTCGCTGGTTCGGCGTGGCTTTTCTGGGGACTGTCTGGCTGGGGGCCGTGGCGATTCCCCTGCTGGGCTGGCGACCGGGCACGTATCTTTTTCTGGAATTGGCCTGGGCGCTGCCGCCGATTGCCCTGCAATGGGGCTTTGGCGGGGACATTCTGTGGCGCAACCGGCGGCTGGTCCTGCTCGCCCTCGTCCCCCTCACCCTCTATCTGAGCGGCGCTGATGCCATCGCCATCGGCGCGGGCACGTGGACAATCGACCCGGCCCAGTCCACGGGCTGGCTGCTGGGGGGTGTTCTGCCCATCGAAGAATTCATCTTCTTCGGGCTAACAAATACCCTCGTCACTTTTGGTCTGGTGTTAATTTGGGCAGCAGCGAGCCGGACACTGATAACGACGAAAAGCGGACGCAGATTTACGCAGAAACAACTGATCTGATCTGCGCAGATTTTGTACTGATCAACGAGATGATAAAACGTAGGTGCGGTTTGTAACTGCATTTCTCCGGGTGAAAGTGCGGTTACAAACCGCACCTACAGATTCCACGATCTTCTTGAACAGTACAGATCTGCGCAGATTTCTTATCAGCGGCAATCATCTCTTTCCGCGTCATCCGCGTTCTATTTTTCAGGGCAGTTCCTTATACGACGGGTTGCGCCACGGGGGATGAAATTTTGTATACACGGATCGGAAGGAACACAGATTTTTATTAATCCGTGTTCTCTTTTATCCGTGTATACAAGCCTTTTT
>JAANMX010002135.1_pt1 | contig 20485 bp, 25 predicted proteins | sample 7279681 | NCBI WGS metagenome assembly JAANMX01 (sample SAMN14094542, study PRJNA606508) | bioreactor metagenome | isolation source: A lab-scale SPAN reactor treating ammonium-rich wastewater day 351 | place: Ireland: Galway | collected 2018-01-01
GCAATTATTAAGGAATACAACAAAAAATTACACCAGTGTGAATGGAACAAAACCATTGAACTTTTTCCCAATTTCTTCTTCACGAAATATCACAGTGATTTTTTTGAGCTCACAGACCTCCAATTGCCAACTATTGATTTGGTGTACTATGACTGCTTCGGGGCAAGGGTACAGCCGGACTTATGGGAAAAACCTTTATTTCAGATGGTTTCAGAAAAGATGAAAAGCGGAGGATTGCTTACCACCTACTCCTCCAAAGGCAGTGTGAGAAGGATTCTGGAAGAGCTCAATTTTAAAGTAGAGAAAAAAGCCGGTCCACCCGGAAAAAGAGAAATGATTAATGCTATAAAACTGCCTGAAGTCTGAGAATTAAAATAATTGACCGAATTTGTTAACTTTGTTTTTATCTAAATGCAAAACATGATTGATAAATTAAATATCCGCGTTTACGCTACCGCTGTCAAAGACGGGAAAGTTCTGGTGCTACATGAAGAGTATGCCGGCGAACAGCTGATGAAACTTCCCGGCGGCGGCCTTGAATTCGGAGAAGGAGTTTTGGACTGTCTGCACCGCGAATTTGAAGAGGAACTGAATGTAAAAATTAAGATACTCGGGCATCTTTATACGCAGGAAGATTTTGTTGTATCACGGTTCCGGGAAAATGAACAGCTTTTAACCATATATTATCTGGTTGAAATCATCGATGAAAATGATTTTCTTATCATGGATCCGTGTATCGAAAAAACAGAATGGATTCCCATCCATACAGATGAGAATCCATTTATATTGCCTGTCGATAAAATTGCTTTCGAAAATCTGAAAGAAAGACTCCTATAATATATCGTTGAGAATCTTAGCCAATCTCAGCCCGCCGTATAAAAGTTGGCGTTCCATTAAATCTGCGAATTTATAATTGTAATCGTAGGCGTAAGATACGTCCATCACCGTATTCGCATAAATTCTGTTTGCGCTTTGGTGGCTGTCGTATAACCATTCTTCAAGAGTTCCCGCCTGAATCTGTTTTACTTCTTCTTTGGATTTCACGTCCAAAAGTGCCGAATATTCAGAATAACTGTATTTCTGAAAATCGATAAGCTTGGAGTCCCAAAGGGAATGCAGATTCGTGTTTTCACCGAAAAACTTTATTTTTATTCTGTTTCCGCCCAAATCCTCTGCACGGCCAACATGCATCGGCTGAGACGAATCTCCAACGAGGTGAATGAGAAAGCGCAAAGCGATTTCCCTGTCTTTAGCTGGTGTGTTTTTATCTTTAATCTGAGCAGAAAGTGTTTTGATCTGCGTGTAGAGATTTGGCCCGGCCTGCGCCTGCAGACTGTCGGAAAAAGATTTGAAATTATCCTGCGGACTGATGTTCACGTAATGCCACTGGTCGGTATGTTTCCAGACTCCCGTGGTATCAGACTTTATAAAATCCGGCCAGTTGGCCCAGTAGGCAAGTTTCTGGTCGCCGATTATCTTTTTTAAATGTCTTTTTGCTTTCCCTGAAAGATGGTTTTCTGCGATTTCAGCAACTACACGGTGTCCTGTAACACCAAACGAATACATAAAATTGGCTGCCAATACCGCCGTAAGCAGCATCAGATTAGAGAGGATCTTCTTCATTATTATTTTTTGATTTTAAAATTCTGATAACCAGGGTAAGGCGTGAAATATCCGGCGTTCCAGTTGCTTTGCAGGAGCGATTCCAGAAATTCGTCGGTACGGTTTCGGCGCGGATCATAAGGTTCCTTAATTTCCACATCGGCAATATTTCCTTTCACGTTCCACCAGAATGCACTCCAGCCACCGCGGAGTTCACGGATAATTTCATAAACCGTTTTCCCAGTTGCACGGTTCATTAATTTCGCAAAAACACGACCTTCGGTTGTGGTTAAATCTCTCAACTGAACTTCATATTGCGCAGCCAACGCATTCTGTCTTTCGCTGACATATTTTTTCTGTGAGCTGCGGTCCAGATTTTTCATCTCATCCTGTATGTCCTGGTATTGCTCCAGAGCAGTAAGAAACAGAGGATAAACGCGGTTGAGTTTTTTATTGAGGAAATAGTAGTAATTCTGATCGAGCTGATTGTTGAACCGGGGTTTGTTAAACAGAATTAATTCATCCATCACCACCACATTCTCACCGTCAATCTCGTATATTTTTGCCTTTTGGGCTTCGTCGTAATAGTATTTATTACCAAATTCATCTGTTTTAAGTAATTCCGGCGGATATTGACTAATGGGTTTTGCGATCACCACCGAATCCTTCTGTGCATTTGCATTAAGACCTAAAAACAGTAGAAATAATAAGACAGGTTTGTTAAAATTCATTATTTTTACTTCGTATAAAATCAAAGCTTAAAATAACAAAATTCATTCCTTTTTTCATGAAAAAAGAAAATAAATCATTAAAATTTTTACAGCAGTATTTAAACACTGCCTCGCCAACAGGTTACGAACATAACGGACAAAAAGTCTGGATGGAATATATAAAACCTTATGTGGACCAAATTGAGTTTGATCATTACGGAACCTGCTATGGCATCATCAATCCTGAGGCTGAATTTAAAGTTGTCATTGAAGCTCACGCCGATGAAATTTCGTGGTATGTCAACTATATTACTGACGACGGTTTAATCTACGTGATCCGGAACGGAGGCTCAGACCAGATGATTGCGCCGTCGAAGGTCGTAAATATTCATGGTGAAAAAGGAATCGTAAAAGGAGTTTTCGGCTGGCCAGCCATTCATACAAGAGGAATCAGTTCTAACGAACCAGTTCCGAAACTTGAAAACATCTTTATCGACTGCGGTGCGACTACCAAACAGGAAGTTGAAGATCTGGGAGTTTTCGTGGGCTGTATGATTACTTATCCGGATGAGTTTTTCGAGCTTAACGATAAATATTTCGTCTGCAGGGCTTTGGATAACAGAATCGGAGGCTATATGATCGCTGAAGTGGCAAGAATGGTTCATGAAAACAAAGAGCAACTTCCGTTCGGGCTTTATATTACCAATTCTGTACAGGAGGAAGTCGGTTTATATGGTGCTGATATGATTGCAGACACCATTAAACCCAACATCGCGATCATTACAGATGTTACTCACGACACCACCACCCCGATGATCGAAAAGAAAAAGGAAGGCGACCAGAAATGCGGGGCCGGACCGGTGGTTTTCTTTGCGCCAAGCGTTCATCATGTTATCCGTGAACTTATTGTGGAAACAGCGAAAGCTAAGGATATTCCATTCCAGCGGGCTGCGGCAAGCCGTGCGACAGGAACAGATACTGATGCCTTCGCCCATTCGAACGGCGGCGTTCCATCAGCATTGATCTCATTGCCTTTACGATATATGCATACCACGGTAGAAATGGTTTCTAAAGAAGATGTTTCGAATGTCATTAAACTGATTTACGAAACGCTCCTGAAAATAAAACCCGATATGAATCTGAAATATCACTGAGAAAAGAGCCACGGAAAAAGTAAAAAGTAAAAAGAATAAAAAAGTAAAAATGAAAACAAAATTAATCGCTCCGTCATTACTCTCGGCGGATTTTGGGAATCTGCAGCGGGATATCGAGATGCTCAACGGTTCGCAGGCAGACTGGCTTCACATCGACGTTATGGACGGAAGATTCGTGCCCAATATCTCCTTTGGATTTCCGGTGATGAAAACCGTACAGCAATACGCAAAGAAATTTGTAGATGTGCATCTGATGATTGTGGAGCCGGAAAAATATATTGAAGAATTCATCAACATGGGTGCAGATCTGGTGTCGGTGCATTACGAAGCATGTACCCATCTCCACCGCACGATCGGCATGATTCAGGACAAAGGCGCGAAAGCGGGTGTAGTACTTAATCCTTCTACCCCGGTTTTAATGCTTGAAGATATTATTGCTGATGTGGATTTGGTTTTGCTGATGAGTGTGAACCCAGGTTTTGGCGGACAGAAATTCATTGAAAACACGTACAAGAAGATCGCTGAAACAAAGGATCTCATACTCTCAAACAATTCCACTGCGCTTATTGAGGTTGACGGAGGCGTAAATCTGGAAAATGCCGCAAAACTTTTCGATGCCGGTGCTGATGTACTCGTTGCGGGGAATGCGGTGTTCTCTTCCGAAAGCCCGGAACGCACCATAGAACTTTTGAAAATATAAACCGAAAGCGCAAAGTTTATGCATAAAAAAGTCCCAAATAAATCGGGACTTTTTCCGTTGTATACTTTACAGGTTTAGAAAATTTCTCTTCCTGAAAAATGGAAAGCAGCTTCGATTAAAGCGTTTTCATCAGAATCGGATCCGTGAACAGCGTTTTCACCAATGCTTCTTGCAAACATTTTTCTGATGGTTCCTTCTGCAGCTTCTGCAGGGTTTGTAGCACCAATTAAAGTTCTGAAATCTTCTACAGCGTTGTCTTTTTCAAGAACCGCTGCAACGATTGGTCCTGAACTCATGAAGTCTACCAATTCTCCGTAAAAAGGTCTCTCAGCATGAACTTCGTAGAATTTCTTAGCATCAGCAACGGTTAGCTGAGTTAATTTTAAAGCTTTGATCTTAAAACCTCCTTCGGAAATTTTACCTAAAATAGCACCAATGTGACCATCTGCAACTGCATCCGGTTTAATCATGGTGAATGTAATTTTACCTGACATATCTCTTGTTTTTTAATGGCGCAAAAGTACAAAAACTTTTATATATTTGTACCGAAAATTCCTTTTATGAGAGGCTAATTTATTTTGGCACGGAAGTTGTAAATTTACTTTCGATTCTCATGTTTAATTTGAGTTTTCATGGTTATTAGTTTTTACCCAGCTTCGGCTGGGTTTTTTATTGGGCAGTATTTTCTTCTGCCTCTTCCATGAGTTTCAGGTAGGTCATGTATCGCGTTTCCTCTATTTCGCCGGTTTCAAGCTGATTAAGTACAGCGCATTTCGGTTCGTTAATGTGCATGCAGTTGTGAAATTTGCAGTCTCTCCCCACCCGGAAAATCTCGGGAAAATAATGCTGTATTTCTTCCTTCTCCACGTCAATCATCGCAAATTCCCTTACACCCGGGGTATCAATAACGCTTCCGCCAAAATCCCAGAAGTGCATCTGTGCAAAGGTTGTGGTGTGTTTTCCTTTGAGTTGTGTGGCCGAGATTTCTGAAGTCTTAAGATTTAGATCCGGCTGCAGTGCATTGACCAGAGTAGATTTACCGCTTCCGGAATGCCCGAAAAATACCGAAACCTGATCTTTGATGATGCCCTGAAGGAGTTCTAAATTGAGTTTAGAATAGGATGAGATCTCTAAAGTGTGATACCCAATATTCTGGTAAAGCGCCTCAATATTCTGAACAATTTCTTTATCATCTTCGCTTAAAACGTCCATTTTATTAAAAAGGATGAGCGGCTTAATGTTGTAGGCTTCGCAGCATGCGAGGAAACGGTCCAGAAATCCAAGAGAGGTTTCCGGGAATCTTAACGTATAAATAAAGCAGGCAATATCAATATTCGAAGCAATGATATGCGCCTCTTTCGAAAGGTTGACCGACTTGCGGATCAGGTAATTCTTTTTCGGTTCAATCTTCGTAATCCACGCGACTTCATCCTGTTCCAGGGAGAACTCTACCCTGTCGCCTACCGCCAAGGGATTGGTGAGTCTGGTTTTAATGAGTTTGAATTTACCCCGGATTCTGGCTTCAAAGAATCTTCCTGTTTCCTGTTCTAAAACCTGGTACCAGCTTCCCGTAGATTTGGTGATAAGACCCTTCATGTGTTTTTACTGATTATTGCATTTGCTGACATAAGCATGAAATCTAAAGATTTTGAGAAATCGGTGTCTTCATACTCAAATCCTGTTTTTCTAAGATTTTTATAATAGACGGGAAGATCCTGGTAGTAATTCTTCTCAGTCTGAAGAGCGAAACCTTTTTCGTTAAAATGGGATACTAAAAACCACTTTTCCAGCAGTCTCCCCGCACGCCCGTTACCATCATAAAAAGGGTGAATTTTCACGAACCAGAAATGGATCTGTGAACTGTAGTATAAGACTTCGAACTCATCTAAATCCAAAGATAACACAATTTTAATATCATGAAAGAGCTTATCAATTTCACTTTTTACGAGACCCGGATCTGTAGCTGAATACTCGATCCTGCCAGCCGAATTCATTACTACCATCGGGGAATTTCGCAGGAGACCCTGCTGCGATTTCGGCAGTAAATTTCGGGTTAATATCGTATGTGCTTCCAGGAAATTAGTGAGGTTCAGTTCTTTTATTTTCAACAGTTCGTAGGCTGCAAACAAATCATCTGCTCTCAAAGTATAGTCCGGTTTAAACTCTACTTTTAAGAATTTATGTTTCAAAAAACTGTCAAGTTCTATGTCTTCACCTTCAATTTTAGAAGAAAAAACAGAGGAAACAGCATTGTAAAAATCAAAATAATCTACCTCAATTTCAGAATCGCCTGCATCATTTATTGAATCGAGCAAGCGGTCGCCGACTTCATTCCTGAAAGCATCCAACAACTCATCACTCAATAATTCAAAACCGCTCATTGTTTAAATATTATTCTGAATTTCAATCGACTCCTCATGGATGGCTTTGAAAACCTTTTCGATGAATTCCTGAGACATTCCTGTTTCATCTGCTTTCTGGTTGGCGTATTCGGTGATTACTCTCCAGCGGTCTGGCTGGAAGATGGCAATGTTATTGTCCTTTTTCAGCGTTCCGATTTTTTCTGAAATCTTCATTCTGTGAGAAAGCAGTTCAATAAGCTGGAAATCGAGATCGGAAATCAGCGTACGGTGCCGCCCCATTTCATCATCAAAGGCAGAAATATCGGAGTTTCTGATCTGTAAATTGCTGATCAGTTCAGCGAGAACTTCCGGTGTAATCTGCTGCGAGGCATCGCTCCAGGCCTCGTCCGGAGTGCAGTGTGTTTCGATAATCATTCCCTGATAGCCGACGTTTAATGCTTCCTGAGCGATTCCGGCAAGGCCTGTTCTGTTCCCGCAGATATGCGACGGGTCTACCAACATCGGAATATTGGGAAACTGATTCTTAAAATCCAGTGCAATCTGCCAGTTCGGGATATTTCTGTATTTTGTTTTCTGATAGGTCGAAAAACCACGGTGTATTGCTCCAAGGTTTTTAACGCCTTGACCTAGAAGTCTTTCAAGGGCGCCAATCCATAAGGCAAGATCGGGGTTTACAGGATTCTTTACCAATACCGGTTTGTCGGTTCCTTTCAACGCTTCAGCTATTTCCTGAACGGTGAATGGATTTACGGTTGAGCGTGCACCAATCCATAAAATATCTACATCAGCCTCCAAAGCGGCAGCGACATGATGGGCGTTGGCCACTTCGGTAGAGGTTTTGAAGCCGTATTCTTCCTTTACTTTTTTCAGCCAGTTGAGGCCGATAACTCCTACCCCTTCAAAGCCGTTGGGTTTGGTTCTGGGCTTCCAGATTCCGGCTCGGAAAACCGGAACCGGCGCGTTGGATTCCTTGATTCTTCGGGCAGTTTCAAGCATCTGTGATTCGCTTTCGGCGCTGCATGGGCCGGCTATGATTAAAGGGCTGGGAAAATCCTGGAGCCAGCTGTTTTCTAAATTTTGTAAGTCCATTGGAATATTGGTTGGTCAACATCGATGTTGACTCCGTTTGGTTTTAATTTAAATCGAATTTGAAGATCTCATCTAAATCCTTTAAAAGAGGATTAATTTCAGCAAATTTATCGAAAATCTTCCGTTTGGTGATGATTTCTTTCTTCAGGCTGGTATCATTTTTATATTCGATGGTGATATTGAAATGATTTACCTTGTGCATGAAATGGTTGAAGAAGTCGGCCCTCACCTTTTCAAACTCTATTTTCGCTGATTCTGAAGGATAGGTGACCTCGACGATATCCTCACCTTTTTTCTGCAGCCTGAATGAACTGATGGCGCTGTAAATGATGATGTCTTTGCGCTGAAGATCTTTGAGGAAGTTCTGCCACTCCTTCTGCAAATCGGTTTCTGTAAAATGATTGCTTGGCAGGGTCTCTTTTGCAGTGGTGACCGGTTTTTCCTCTTCCACTTCAGTTTTGTTCAAAACCGCGCTGATGCTGAATTTGGAGGAGACCTTGCGGGCTGCAATGGGCTCGGCGGTTTTTACGATTACAGGAGGAGCTTCCGTGGGAATTTTTTCTGAAGCGGCCGGTTTGGGTTCTGATTTCGGGGGTTTGGTGGTTGGAGCTGCCGTTTTAAGAAGCGGCGCTACTATCAGATACTTTTTTTTTTAACCTCAGATCCTGCGGCTGTCAGAGACGAAAGCTGCATTAAAGCAATTTCTACCGTCAGTCTCGGGTTCTTTGAGTTTTTGTAGTTGATGTCCGCATGGTTGCAGATTTCAATCGCATCAATCAACTGCTGTGCGTTCCATTTTTTGCTCTGTTCAGAGAATCTTGCTTTGGTTTTGTCGCCTACTTCAATCAGGTTTAAAGTGTGAGGATTCTGCGCCATCATCAAATCACGGAAATGGCTGCCCAATCCTGCAATGAAGATATGCGCGTCAAAACCTTTTTTCACAATCTCGTTGAAGGCAAAAAGCACATCGGGAATCCTGTTTTCATGCGCCAGATCTACGATATTGAGATACTGGTCATAATCAAGGATATTAAGAACCTCGGCGGCTTTGGCCAGGGTAATGTTTTTCTGGGTAAAAGTTGAAAGCCTGTCGAAGATGGAAAGCGCGTCGCGCAGTGCACCGTCGGCTTTCTGGGCAATCAGGTAAAGGGCGTCGTCTTCACAGGTGATGTTTTCCTTTGCCGCGATGTGTTTCAGATGATTCTGAATGTCTTCAATGGTGATTCTTTTGAAATCGTAAATCTGACAGCGGGACAAAATGGTAGGAATGATCTTGTGTTTCTCTGTCGTCGCAAGGATAAAGATCGCGTGTGCAGGCGGTTCTTCCAGCGTCTTCAGAAAAGCGTTGAACGCCGCTGAGGACAGCATGTGCACCTCATCAATGATATAGATCTTGTACTTCCCTACCTGTGGGGCGAAACGGACCTGATCGGTCAGTTCGCGGATGTCTTCCACAGAGTTGTTGGAGGCGGCATCGAGTTCGAAGATGTTGTAGGCAAAGCCGTCTTCGGAAGTTGAACCGTCGCGTTCGTTGATCTTACGGGCCAGGATTCTCGCACAGGTGGTTTTACCCACCCCTCTAGGACCGCAAAACAAGAGCGCCTGGGCTAACTGGTTTTCTTCAATGGCGTGTTCGAGCGTATCTGTAATATGCGCCTGCCCTACCACAGTATCGAACTCCTGGGGGCGGTATTTTCTTGCAGAAACGACGAAATTTTCCATTGGTCAAAAATAGGGAAATTATTGAGATGATAAAATTATTGGCAAAAATTATTGAGTGTAAATGCAGGAAGTTTTTTGCAGGTGATCTTCAGTTATTTTATAATGCTGTTGGTTCTGACCCGGTTCGGGAAATCCAATCCGGAGGACATTGGTTACCCTTTCCTTTGACATTGCTTTGACATTCCTTTAAACTGAGTTATATGATGTGGTTCTGTATACTGAAGCATATTTCCGGTGATGTTGTTGCAGGTTTCTTGCGGAGTTGTTGCCGGATTGTTGCCAAAAAGGGTATTTTTTGGGAAGCGGCGGCAAGGATTCCCGAAGGAGAGTGCTAGAAAGGTCGTTATTTTTTATCTTAAGCTCTTTTGCCTTGATGCAAAAGAACGAAAAAATCAAGACTGGATCTTTTCGCTAAAAAATCTCCTAAGTCGTGTCAGCAATATTTAGAAGCGTTGCAGTGCGAGAAAGCAAAAGTATGGTTTGGGAAATCAGCGAAATCAGTGAATCAGCGAGGGCTTAAAGGTAGTTTTTCTTAAACGCAAAAATCTCCCAGGTCGTTATTCAACTCATTAAATCCTATCATCAGCGTTATCAGGAAAATTAGCGAGAGTTTAATATACTTACTTTTTGCTTCATTTTTTTCTTTGTTTGAACCCTGCCTTTGAGAATCTCCTAAAGCAAAAATCTCCGAGGTCGGAAAAGCAGGTGCTAAAATGTAAAGAATGTCTCTTTTTTCCAAAAATTTCCATAAAGGGAAAGAAAAGGGCAGTTTTGTCCATTTACGGGAAAACTGCTGTTCTCAGGCAAGATGAGGTAAACGTGCAGTATGACAAAGATTTTCAGAGGAAACAGCAGCCTGAGGAAAGTAATGAATGAAAAGTTTCTATATCCTTTGTATATCCTTTGTCTAACCGTTGTATATCCATTCTATATCCGTTGTATATACACTGTCCGTATACTGTTCGATGTTGGGAGTCTGGGAGGGTTATTACAAAATGCCTGAAATTAACAAACAGAAGACCAAAGAAAATCAGAATGAGAAAAATCCGGTTACCGACGGGGGAACTTTCGTATATTTGAGAGTTTTCTGCTATCTAAACAAAATGCGGTTATTAAACATTTTAATACTAATAATTTTGACGACTTTCACACTAAATTGTGAAAGGAAAAACAAACATTCAGCAATCAGAGAAACTTTGGAAAAAGTCCTAAAGGCTGACCAAAGATTTAGAAATCCATATATTCCCGCGAAACAAAATCCAATTGATAGACGAAATACAAAAATTGTGACTCAAATTATTGATAGCTTAGGTTGGCTCGGGAAAGACGAAATTGGAAATGATGCAAATCTTGCTTTATTTTTGGTTATTCAGCACACTGATAAACTTTCAACAATGGAAAAATATCTCGCTAAAATAAAAGTAGCGGCTAAGATTAACAAAGCAGATAAAAGACAGGTTGCATATTTGACAGACAGAGTTGAACTAATAAATGGAAGAAAGCAAATTTATGGAACACAATTAACTTTCGACAAAAATGGAAATGCATTTATTGACAATGTTATTGATCCCGGAAAAGTTAATGAAAGACGGAAAAAAATGGGAATGGAAGCTATAGAGGAATATTTAAAAGTTGTAGACTCAGATTCAAAAAGATAAAAAGGGACAGCAGATAACAGTGTATTTCTATTAGCGGGGCTGAAGTTTACATCATAAAGATTTTCGCTAATTGTCCTTTTCGTTATATTTACAAAGATTAGTAATATACAGCCGTTAGTTCGTAATGATAACAAATACCGTTTTAAATGAAAACACTACAACTCTTATTTATTTTCATTTTTTCTGTTTGCTTTTCGCAGGAGAATACTCTTTATGAAAGGCTTTCTGCTTTAAAGAATAACGGGAAGATTTGGTATAACATTGATGGTTACAGTGTAACGAGCGAAACATTTAATACTGCATTTGATGAAAAAGGTCTGAAAAAGATTTTCAGGAAACACCAGATCCAGGAATCAGATGCTAAGCTAAAAAACAACCGGATCAGGTATAATAATCTGTCTGTCTCAAAGCAGCAAAAAATTACTGACAATAACTATCAAACAGACACTTATTTTTTCGTCGAAACTCCGGATAAAAAGACAAATGTTGTTTGGTTTATCAAAAACGGCACACCGGATAAAGAAACCGAAGAGCAATTAGTTAACGCCATTATCGACAATAAAATTCCGGATGAAAACTTTGTTTCTATGGAAATTGGTTCGATTGATTTTGCCGGAAGAAGTGTTGAACTGGGAAACAGGTGTTACTGGACTTTTCTGAATACCGTTCAATGTCCATATTCAGGAGAAATGAACTGGAGTATTCACAGAACGCTGCAGGATGCAAAAGAATCAGTTGAAAATCAACTAAACGTCACAAAATCCAGAAAAGGTGGAAAGGTTACCTCTGAAGAAACAGTGGATCTCACTTTCGAAGGCGTTCCTACAAAAGCCAAGAAAGTGGTTTATGATTTCACAGGGCTGACCTCTGCATTAGCCGGAATGTCGGGTGGAAAATCGCTGACCATTTATTATATCGCAGAAAACATCAGAAACAAAAACGTGAGCTGTGTGATGAGTTTCTGGAATAACGATCAGATTAATCCCGGGACTAAGCTTCCGGCGCTTTTAGAAAAGTTTATCACTGTGAATTAATTGTACACTAACCTATCCCCTAAATGATGAACTGGAAATTCACAAAAACAATTACAGATGGAGAACCGTTTTGCAAATCTATGCGATTGTTCTGCTTTTTAAAATTCCCAAGTCAAATTCATAACTGCCTATCCTCCAGCCTCAATTTAAAACAAACAGAATGTTAAACAGAGATTTCTTTAGAATTTTAATTAAGATTATCGGTCTATACTTTTTTATCCAGATTATCTTCGGAGTCATTCCGTCTCAGATCTCAGTTTTAGGATTTGACTCTGATTTGAGTCAGAAAATCGGCACTTTAATTTACATTCTCATTATTGTCTTACTCAGTATTGCAATTCTGTACTTTCTGATACGTTTCCCCGACCGGATTATTGACCTGTTTAAACTTGACAAAGGTTTCGAAAACAACAGAATTCCAGTAAACAATTTCAATTCCAAAAACATTGTAACCCTTGCACTGGTGATCATTGGCGGATTTTTGATTCTCGAAAATCTTACCTCCGTAATCTCCTACCTGTACTACGATCTTAAACGTGATTTTAAACCCTTATTTCCCAGAGATCCGAATAATACACTAAACTTAGTACTCGCAGCTTTTAATCTCATTTTGGGATGCTTATTAATCGTATTCAGGAAAAGTATTTCCGTGTATCTGGATAAGTAAATCTGCGGCTCACAGGCAGAGTGATGAGGGATTTGATATTTATTTCTTCAAGGTTTTCGCTGGTTGTTCTTTTTGGTATATTTACAAAGTATATTTTTACCACTCACTTCCTCCTAATACTCCGACTTTAGGGATCATCTTAGAAACCGACAGAAAATTGAAACGCAAACTCATAGATAATGAAACAACAACTTCTCTTTTTATCATTCACCTTATTACTTTCCTGTTCAACTTCAAACACTAGAACATCAGAAATCAATACTGATTCGAACTATGGATATACAGAGCATAAACCAATCAAAGTTGGGGGTAAAACCAGTGGACCAGCAAATGAACGGGAATATCTAAGTTCTTTATCAGGTCCAAACGGCGAAGTAGTGACCTATAACAGAGCTGGGAGCTGCTGCCATTTCGAAACCAGAAACAGTCCCTTAGGGATGGGTATGTTAGACATTTACAGAGTCACTTACGAAGGGAAAAAAGATACCGTATCATTATATCTCAACATGTACGATAAAGGGGAAATAAAAGCTCATGTTGGATTCAAATTAAAATAAATATTATCGGGGAATCTTAATATAAAAAAATCAGGTTATCATATTACCGCTACAATAAATTCCTTTACGGTAGCTTTATGTTTCGCAAAACTCCACCTCAATGAAGAATATTTTACTAATTTTTCTCTTCCTTTCCATTACATGCTGTAAAACTAAAAGTGAAAAACAAGCAAGCACAGTTTTTACAAAGTCCGAAATTTCTGAACAAGAAATTGCATTCCCCAAACCTCTGGGTTATGTTTCGGACTTTGAAAATACGCTGACACAACAGCAGGGCGCAGAACTGAATAAAATTTTGTATGATTATGATCTGAAAACCTCCAATCAAATCGCAATTGTGTCCATAGAAAAAAATATGACTGAAGATGAATTTTATAAATATGCCCTGGATCTATCAAACAACTGGGGGTTTGGGACTGAGGAAAAAGATAACGGACTGACTATCGTTTACAGTAAAAAACTCCACGCTATCAGAATCTGTACAGGAGTTGGGACAGAAAAAATATTGAAAGACGAGATCTGTGAAGATGTACTGCGAAATCATATTCTACCCCAATTCAGAAAAGATGATTACTACTCAGGTTTGAAAAATGGTGTTCAACAGTTTATCGAAAAGTGGAAATAGAACATCAACTAAGACAATGAAAAATATTATTCGATCATTACTGGTGCTTACAGGTGTGTTTTTCGGTACATTTATGTTAACCGCGCAAGACCGTACTACGCAGTTCGACAATATTTTCACCCAGCTGCACCGGGACAATAAATTCTCCGGCAACGTGCTGATCGCCGAAAACGGTAAACCCATTTTTCAAAAAAGCTACGGGTTTGCTTTCAGAGAAAAAAATGAGCTGCTCGATTCCGAATCTATTTTTGAAATCTGTTCTATTGGTAAATAGTTTACTGCGATGCTCATCATGATGCTTGAAAAACAGGGGAAGCTGAGTTATAGTGACAGTCTGCGAAAGTTTCTTCCGGATCTCCCATATCATAACATCACGATCCGACACATGCTTAACCATACCTCCGGCCTACCGGATTATGTTGATCTTGCAGAAAAACATTGGGACAGCACTAAAATTTTGATGAATGAGGATGCAATTGCACTGTTGGCCGAGAAGAAACCCCAAGCTGAGTTTTCACCCGGAACACAATGGCAATATTCCAATACAGGATATTTGCTGCTGTGTAAAATAATTGAAAAGGTGAGCGGTCAGAATTTTATAACTCAGGTGAAAGAAAAAATTTTTCTGCCACTTGAAATGAACCATACAGAGGTTTACAGGAAACGGTATGAAAAGAGAATAATCCCAAACTATGCGTATGGTTATGTAAAAGACGAAAAAACAGATACGTACATCATGGCGGATAGTTCGCAGGTTGATAAAGCGTTTGTTTATTTTATGGACGGTATTTATGGCGATGGAGTTACCAGCAGCACCGCTCCCGACATGCTGAAGTGGGAGCAGGCCCTGTACACCGAAAAACTTGTTTCGAGGGAGATGATCGAAGAAGCCTTTTCGCCTGCTGAACTCAACGATGGTACTACTTTCGGATACGGTTTTGGCTGGATGATAAAAAACACGAAAGAATTTGGAAAAATCCTGATGCATTCGGGCGGATGGCCCGGTTACAAAATGTGGATAGAGCGACATCCTGATACCAATAAAACCATCATCATTTTCGCAAATGCAGGTGATGCTTTCGAAAAATTAGGAAGTGTACGTTATCTGCTTTACAATATGGAAGAACCTCCCCAGAAGGAAATACAGCTGACCCGCACCCAGAAGAAGTCTCTTACCGGAAGTTATCAGTTTGGTACGCAAATGATTCACGTATCGCTGACGAAAGACAAATTGTACATACAAAGCACCCGGCAGGCTAGAAAAATAAACTTATCTGCAAATGTGGATGGCAGCTTTTTCACGAAATTTAAAGGAGAAAAAATCTGGTTTCAAAAGAATAATAAAAATGAGACCACCCATTTGCTCATCGACAGTAATACTTATCCTGACAGGTTATTTAAAAAAAAGGAATAACCCTGCACATCGTGAATCAGGATACTAAACATCACATCAACCATCCCAATAAAATGAAATGAGACTTCCACCATACGACAAATTTCCAATCATTTCGGGCAACAAAATAGTGTTAAGAGAGATTAAGTCTTCCGACATTAATGATATTATTGAAATCTCATTCTACGACGCTGTTCAGGCTACAACACCTGAACAGGCCATAGCAATGCAGGCTAAAATAGACCTTGATTACCGTAATGGAAATTCAATTCACTGGGGTATTGCAGATCAATCAACCGATAAAATTGTTGGGACCTGCGGTTATTATCGCGGTTTTGACAAAGGAGAAGGAGAACTGGGTTGTGTGCTATTGCCGCAACACCGCGGACAGGGTTATATGACTTCTGCCCTGTTATCAGCAATTGAATTCGGACTCCATACTATCGGATTAAAACGCATTTGGGCAGTTACGACCCTACAAAATGAAAAAGCCATAAAACTTATTGAGCATCTTAACTTTGTAAAGATTACAGATCCGGCTGATGATGAGGTGGAATATGAATTAAAGCAACTGTTATCCGAAACGTAATCTACTTGTTATAAAGAACTTACTGTACTGTGAAAATAAATATCAAATAACCTATATAATAAGAAAATTAAATATGCCAGCCATTTTAATAGAAGTCAGAAAAGACTATAACGAAGCAGAAGGAAATAAGATCATCGATGCAGTTCATTCAGCAATGGTAACCGCATTTCAAATACCAATAGAGGATAAAACCATCAGACTTTTAGTGCATCCACCTCACAGATTTGCTGTTTCACCAACAAAAACACAACCAGAATTATATACACTGATTAGTGTTGACGCATTTTCGGGACGTTCAATAGATGCTAAACGAAAACTGTTTAGCGAAACCGTTAAAAACCTGGCTGAATTAGGCATTCCAAAAGACCACATCCTCATTGTTGTGAGAGACAGCATGAAAGAAAGCTGGGGTGTAAAGGGTGGACAATCAGGATATGATGTTGATTTAGGATTTAAAGTCGAGGTGTAAAAAAGGTAGAATGTTAAAACAAAACGATCCTATATTTGCAGTATTATATAAACATAACTACTGATGAATGCAAAAGAACTTGCAAAAAATCTCTTTTTGAAACCTCCCACAGAGATGCCAAACCCTTATCTGCCATTTTAATAGCTCCCAAAAAATGAACAAAGTAAAATATTGGCGGGAAAAACAGCATCTTACTCAGCATGAACTTGCAGAAAAATCGGGGCTTTCATTGAGGACAGTTCAGCGGATTGAAGCCGGAAGCCCATTAAAAGGATTTACCTTAAATGCAATAGCAAAAGCATTAGAGCTAAAGCCTGAAAGTCTGTTCGAAAGAGAAGAAATCAACAATACGGAGCGCTCCAAATTAATCAACTTATCGGCGCTTGCAGGCTTGGTTATTCCCTTTGGCGGAATTATTTTTCCTCTGATTCTGACTTCAAAAACAAAGGATTTTTATAACAAACAGCTTGGAAAAAAAATAACTGAAATTCAAATTATTCTAACCTTCCTGCTTTCTGTGTTTTTAATCATAACTCCCTTTATTCAAAGAGAATTTCAAATACAGAAACCACTTTTCATGTATGGTCTTATCTCGTTTTGTATTCTTAAATTAGGAATTGTCATCATTAATGGCATGAGTTTGAACAAATCCCAAAAACTTTCAATAAGCCTGAAAGACAGCTTCTTATAAGCTGTGACATCAGATTGTCATAAAAATGTCGTCCTGTTTTTTCTCTGATTTTTAAATTATAAAAGAATATTGCAGAAAAAAACAATGAACTTATTTAAGAAGATTTTAAGCGTTACTTCAATTCTCATACTGCTGTCACTCCTATCCGGATATTTCTATTTTGACAGAAAATTCACTCCAGACAAAAATTATTTACACGTCAGTAACGAAAGCGGAACAGTTAAAATAAAATGGGAAAACGAGGCAAAAAAGGCAATGCTTTTACCTGTCCACTTCAGCCTGGATACTGTGACGTATTATATGCAGTTTGATACCGGAAGCCCATACACTGTGTTTTATAAGAATTCCATTGCGGGAATCAGTAAAGTTGCTACAGCTGGAGATCATGCTGAAAGCAGTTTTAAAATAGGGAATTCTATCGTGCAGTCTGATCATTTCAAGGTGATCGACTTCGGAAATAAACCGGGTGATAACGCAATCAATATCATCGGAACCATTGGAACAGATTTGCTTGAAAACAGGAAAACAGTTCTAAATTTTAAAGACAATTATGTGATTTTCAACTTAACATCTGAACCCAAAAACTTTGAAAATAAAACGTTTGACTTTAAATTTAAAAAACGGAAGATCATTATTCCTGCAGTTTTAGATGGTAAGAATGAAGAGTTTTTGTATGATTCGGGAACAAGTGCATATCAACTTCTAACCAACAAAGAAATCTGGGAAAAACTTAAGCTGAAAAATTCAAAAATCATCACGGAGAAAGGCCGGTCCTGGAATAATATTCTTACCACGTATACCGCCGAAACAGAAAAAGACATTATCTTTAAAAACACAAAAATCCCGCTTAGCACTATGACTTATGTGGAAGGATATTCAAAATCACAGTATTATCTCATGAAATTTTCAGGAATGTCGGGAATGCTGGGAAATGAAATCTTTTTACAGAAACAAATCTATTTCGACGCTAAAAATATGAAGATGGGGATTGAATAAAAACTGCACTTAAATGATATTGGCAGACAAAATAAACTGATGGTTAAAGAATTAATAAGGCTCGAAAAACTGCTTTCTGCTACTCCTCTATCGCAAATTTCAAATGTTGTGGAAGATGCGGAATCAAAAGACTATTCAGGATATGATTTTGAAGCCGGAAAATACCAGGTCAAATTCAGAAAAGCGAAAATCACTCCAAAAAAGGTGGGTCAATTTGTGACGCTGTGGAGACGGAACGCTGATAATGAAACCGAACCTTTCAGTGAAACGGATCATTTTGATTTTTGTATCATTCTGACCGAAGAAAATGAAAAGTCTGGATTGTTTTTATTTCCTAAATCGGTATTGGTAAAGCAGCACATTCTGTCTACACATGCAAAAACAGGAAAACGTGGTTTTCGGGTTTATCCGACCTGGACAAAAACAGAAAACAGACAGGCGGAAAAAACTCAGAGGTGGCAATCCCATTACTTTTTGGACTTTTCAACCGAAAATAATGAAATTCAAAAGCGCGTATCAGAAATTACATCGAATATTTTTTTCTAACTTAGTAAACCGTAATTAGCTGATGATTAAGGTCGTGAACGGGCGAAAGAGTTCAGACATTGTAATCCCAGCATTCGCCAATGCGGAGCCGTGATGTGATATTTTTAAAATAACCTCTTGTTCATCCGATGGAAAAGATATTAAAAAACCGAAAGCCCTCTTTTTTTCTGGTCATGGCTATTGTAGGGTTGTTGGCTGCACTCATAGGTTTTGCCAAGACCTTTTTTATTCCTGTTGCCAAGGGCAGTTTCGAAGCTCCGGTTATTATCCATGTTCATGGTGCTTTTGCATTCGCGTGGATTTTTTTATTTGTCATTCAAACCAGTTTAATACATTTCAGGAATTACCGTTTGCACAAATATATGGGCATCTCGGGAATTTTCATTGCTGCAGGCATCTTTATCACGATGATTCCAACTGCAATTTTTGTGGTTCACCGGGAAATGTCGCAGGGGTTTGGTGAATCGGCGTACTCCGGATTATTAGGTGTCGTAACTTCAGGTGTACTTTTTTTCGGACTTGTTTTAGCCGGCATCATTAACAGAAAGAAACCTGATTATCATAAAAGACTAATGCTGTTAGCCACCATTGTTGTTTTATGGCCGGCATGGTTCCGTTTCAGGCATTACTTTCCTTCTGTACCGAGACCTGAAATTTGGTTTGCACTGGTACTTGCAGACAGCCTTATTGTTGTCTCGTGGATTTGGGATCAACTTAAAAATGGCCGTATACATCCTGTTTTTAAATATGTTGGAACTTTTATTATCATCGAACAGTGTCTTGAAGTCGCGATGTTTGATACACCAATTTATCAGAAAGTTGCGAAATGGCTGTACCAATTATTGGTGATTTAGTGGATGAATCTTTACTGTAACAATCATTTGAGTTATTTCGACTAACCGCTTATGAAGTACAAAAAGTTAAGAGAAAACCGTTTTAACCGGTGGTTTATCATTCATTTGCGTTATCTGCTGGGGGTTGCATTTATACCTTCAGGCTACACTAAACTTATTGGAAACCGGTTTACTCAAATTTCAACAGATCATCCGATCGGTTACTTTTTTGAAGGGCTTTATCAGTCAGGTTTTTATTATAATTTCATTGGATTTGCACAGCTTTTGGCCGGCTTTCTAATAATGACACAGCGTTTAGCTACGCTGGGAAATTTAATTTATTTCAGTCTGATCGTTAATATCTGCATCATTACCATAAGCCTTTCTTTTAAAGGAACCTGGCTGATTACTTCGCTGATGCTTTTTTCCTCCACTGTCCTGTTAATCTGGGATTCTCAGAAGCTTAAGCCTATATTTTCATCCCATTCTACCCGGAGTTCCAGAGCATACACCGAGCCATCAGTTTGCTGGCAGCTAACAGGAATGGTCTATTTTTTATTTTTTATAAGTTTCTCAGTCTTTAACTTCGGTGCAGTTTCGAGCGGTTTTGTTGTTGGTTTGATTTTTATAACATTCGCAGTATCAAATACTTTTAGCTATCTGAATCATCGAAAGAACAAAAAGGCTAATGATACCAAAGCATTTCCGCAATAATTTTCCCATAAAATTAAGAAACAGATTACCACGAAAAATCCCTTCAAAAGAAGGGATTTTTGATTTACGAAAAGGCTCTTAAAGCGTCGTGCCGTCTTCCAGAATCTCTTTGTGCTGGTACTCCTGCACGAGGTCGATCGCGTTAGAAATTACATCGCTCAGCGCAGTGATAAATGTATTTTCCTCAGCAAGACTCATAGCGTGTTTCAGCGCATCGATTTCCTTGGGAATAATTTCGTAGCTTACATCTTTACCCGAACTCTGCATCCCGTCGATCACCAGACCGTTAATCTCGTCTTCGGTTCTGCCGCGCAGGTGCTTTTCGTTGCGGATAATGATATGGTCGAACATTCTGCCGGCAATCTTGCCACAC
>JAANMX010002136.1_pt1 | contig 20483 bp, 19 predicted proteins | sample 7279681 | NCBI WGS metagenome assembly JAANMX01 (sample SAMN14094542, study PRJNA606508) | bioreactor metagenome | isolation source: A lab-scale SPAN reactor treating ammonium-rich wastewater day 351 | place: Ireland: Galway | collected 2018-01-01
GGGGCGATGGAGGGTGCGATGAAGGGCGGCGGGTGGGTCAAAGGTACTACGTAGATTGTAGGACAGAGAAAGCTACTTGTCAAGTAGGCGCAGCAGCCATTTTGGGTCAGTTTGAAGGCAGTAAGGGCAGATCGCCTTACGGCCCTCATTCCAGCCCTCACCCCCGCCCCTCTCCAGCCGGAACCTTTGAAGGTCGGATGCGGTCAGTCGGGCCGGGAGAGGGGAGTCATCGATGGCGTTGACGACAGACCCCAGCGGCACAGCGTCGATGGCGGCTGCCTAAGCACCCCCGATCCCCCTCCTCTCCCAGCGCGGGGATCGCCACGGACAGAACCGGCGCCGAAGCTGGGAGAGGAGGGGGCGTCCCGTCAACAGCCGACCTTCCCTCCAATGGCTAGGGGGTGGTGAGGGGCAGCAGCCTCGCCCTGCCCTCTCCATTCTACGGCCCACCCACAACCGTTGGCAAAAAGAGTTGCGAGATTCTGCCCAACCCGGCCACCGCCCACTGGCTGGGGTGGCCCACCCGGTCCACCGCCTGTGCCCGAATCTCCAGGGCCTGCCCCTCTTCCAGAGAAATGGCGAGGGTCGTCTCCGTCGTCATCCCCCCCTCCCCGGACAACAGGGGCTGCCATTCCGCCCCTTCCACCCGCATCTCCACCCGATAGCCTGCCACCCCGGCGTGCAGATCGCTGCCGCCCCACGTCGCCTGGGCCTGGCCTGATTCGCCGTAGAGCAGCTGCGCCCAGGCCGTCGGCGGGCTGTTATCGATCCCCACCTCGAAATACTGGCTATACCGATAATTCCCCGCCACATCCTGCGCCCAATAGCGCACCACACGCCAGCCCTCTGCTGTCAGCGGAAAAGGCTGCGTGTAGATCAGAAAGGGCCTGTTATCCAGCACATAGGCCACGCCGGACAGCCCGCTGGTGGCGTCCCACGCATGGATCTGCACCAGCAGAGGGCCAGTAACCCAGCCGTGGACCGACGAAATGGGGACGCCGTTGGTCAGCGTCGCGCCGGCTGTCATCTCTGGCGGGGTGCGGTCCACCTTCACCACAAATTCCGGACTGGTCTGGGCACTCCCCGCCTGATCCCCAATGCGGAAGCGGGCGCTGTAGATGCCGTCGGCTACCGGCTCGTTCCCATCCTCCACCACCGCTAGCAGCCGCTGGGTGGCCCAGGGGTTGCCAGGATTTTCCAGCCAGGCCGGCAAGCTCTCCTCCCCCAACAGAAGCGTGGCCGATGCGCTGTCCAGCCCGCTGATCCGGTCGAAAACCGTCGTCGTCAGGGTGATGGGTAGGGCCGTCTGCCAGCCGTCTGGTCCGGTGACAGGGCCAAAGACAGGCGGGCCGTCGTCCACCATCTGCACAGTGGCGCTGACCGGGGCGCTGGCATTGGTCGCGGCATCAAAGCTGATGGCCTGCACCGCTGGCTGTCCGCCTGGTCCCAGCCGCCAACTGCGGGACTGGGTGTCTGTTCCGCTCTGCAACTGCCAAACCCAGACCTGATCCAGGGCCAGGGCCACTTCGCCGTACCACTTCACCCGAAATTCGATCCCCTGGGCCGGTTCAAAAATGTGGAAATCTACCGCAATCTCCTGATACCGATCCGGCGCGGCAAAGTCGCTGGCCCAGATGTCCCGCAGCCCCAGCCGCACGGTTCCCTGTTTGTCCGCCACATCCAGCCGGGCCAGGGGACGATCCGGCAGCACCCCATCCGCGGCGCGGGCCGGATGCTCCCCCACGCGCAGACGGAAGATAGCCCGATAGGTGGCGCCGGGGGGGAGCGCGGTTGTATACGGGCCGTACCAGTCGCCGGGGGTGTGCTGACCCGGATGGGCTTCCAGGGCCGCGCCGCCAAAGGCCGCCGAATCCGCCACGACGCTGGCGCTGTTGACTGTGCCCAGCAGATGCTCGCCTTCCCAACGCCAATCGTTGCTCAGCCCCAGCACAGCCCCAGCCGGGGTCAGGGTGCCCAGGGTGACAGTCTGGCTATCGGTTGTGGCGGGCGCTTCCAGCCCGGGAATGGGCGGCGGTGTGCGGTCCACCCAGAGGGTGATGCTCTCCTGCTCGGCTTCGCTCAGATAGAGAGTAGCCACCACCCGGTCGCCGTCGGCTAACTCCAGGGGCTGCTGCCAGACGCCTCTGCTGGGCAGGCTGACAGGTGCGGTCTCGTAGGTGGTTTCAGTAATCGTCGTCGTCTGGGTCAGGGTCACCGTTTCGGTCAGCCCGTCGCTGTGGGTAATCACATCCGTATAGCTGATCGTCTGGGTGGCCGTGACCGAGAGCGTGCGGGTCAACCCCAGGCTGCTGCCCACCACCAGCTTGCCCGGCAGATTGGCAAAGGGGGCAAGCGTGCCCCAGCGCAGACCGCCCGGCGGCAGATAGCCGTTCTGGGTCGGCCCCAGCAGACCGGCAATGGGCTGGCCGGGATCCAGCGCGTTTTGCAGGTTGACCGCGGTGAAGTAGTGGCCGAGAATCTGGCGATAGCTCTGGCCGGCCCTGGCTCGCCGGGCCGCGCCCCACTGGCTCAACCCGTAGCCGTGCCCCCAGCGGGCTTCGCCCAGACCGGTCAGGTCCGGCACAGCCCGCAGATAGGGCGCAGCCGGGTTGTCCAGGGTGGGGTGGCTGTTCATTGCGCTGTACATGGCAATAATCGGCCCATTGGCGGCGTCGCCCTGATAGGAGAGATACTGCCCCGCGGTCATCGCCACCGCCTGATCGCTGGCTGCATAGCGCTGGTCACACATCATCTGAAAGTTGGCCCAATCGGTCACATCGTAATTGGGGCGGTTCTGGCGAATCTGATACCAGGCGTAGGTACGGGCGGCCACAGCCTGGGCAGCCAGGGCATCCATCGCCCAGCTGACCGGCACCTCCGCAGGGACAGAGCGGGCCACATATTCTTCAAAGGGGACCAGGTCCACCTGCCAGGCGGCTACCGTGCGGCAGGTGTTTTCCGGGTGATGGGCCACCCGGATGTATTGGGGGTAGGCAGGTGCGCTTTCCGGGTCGATGGGCAGGGCGGGGATGGTGCTCTGGGCTTCCATTGCCAGGGGTTCGCCAATCGTGCGCCCACTGGCGGCGTCATACAGCAGCCGCCCCTGTCGGCCTTCCACAGCCAGCCCCCGGCTATCGGTCTGCCACAGGGGGGAGTGGCCGGGAATCTGCGCCAGCAGCCTGCCATCTGCCAGGGCAAACAGATATACCTGGGCATAGCCGTCTGTCTCGCTGCCCGTGGGGGTGACAGAGACGGCCAGGGTGCGCCCGTCCGGGCTGACAGTGGGACGGCCCAGATGGATGCCCACCTTTTCCAACACCACCCGCCCGCGTATGAGCAACTGGCGCTGGGCAACGTCGCCGCGCATGGCAAAGTCGAGCGCGGCAGAATTGGTTGGGGTCTGGGCTGCGCCCGTGTGGCTCTCCAACCAGAACAAAAGAGCAAAGGCAAAGAAGATGGGCAACAGAAAGGCCAGCAAACGGCCGGGCAATGGGTGGCGGGGGGAAAGATTTTTCACAACCAACTGCTCCTTCATTCAGGCAGAAGTTCGACTTTTTCCGAAAAGTCGGACTTCTGGAATAGCATACAAGCCAGAGAAGGCAATCCTATCACGGGGGCAAGCGGCGATCTATCCGCATTGCGCCCCACTTGATAAGCGTAAAAATAACGCAGGGCTTTCGCAGAGGTAACTGCTCACCCCCACCCAACCTCCCCCACAGTGGGGGGGAGTCGATCCGCTTCCCTCCCTGGAATGGGGAGGGGTAGGGTGAGTGGCTGAACGGGTACGCTCACATAGGCACAGGGAAGATCGTTCTGTTTGTAAGCGACCTGGGAAGCGGGTACAATACGTCTATAATAGACGGGGAGAACACCCGGTCAGCATAGCAGCTATGTATGACATTCTCGATTACAAAAAAGCGAAAACGAGCGCCCCTACCTATCATTCACGCTTCATCTTTCCACGTATCTACGCAGGCCCAGGGTGCGACGCACTCGCCACACCCATTTTGCAGTAGAATCTACTCTTGGCGAGTGCGTCGCACCCTGAGTAGTTACCTTTCCATAAGGAAACCCAAAGCTATGCTGGAAGCACTCAAAGAAGAACTCTACGCCCTCCATCTGGAACTGCCCAAGAACGATCTGGTGCGCTGGACTGGCGGCAACATCAGCGCCCGGGATCCGCAGAGCGGGCTGGTGGTGATCAAACCCAGCGGCGTGCGCTACGAGAAGCTGCGTCCGGCGGACCACGCGGTGGTGGATATGGGTGGAAATATCGTCGAGGGCAGGCTCAAGCCCTCGTCGGACACGGCCAGCCATCTGCATATTTACAAGCACCGGGCCGATGTGAATGGGATTGTCCACACCCACTCCCCCTACGCCACAGCTTTTGCCGCGCTGGGCAAACCCATCCCCTGCTGTCTGACCGCCATCGCCGATGAGTTCGGCGGGCCCATCCCTTGTGCGGGCTTTGCCCTCATCGGCAGTGAAGCCATCGGCCAACAGGTGCTGGACCACATCGGATCCTCCCAGGCGGTCTTGCTGCAACAGCACGGGGTCTTTACGATTGGCAAGAACGCCGAGGCCGCGGTCAAAGCGGCGGTGATGACCGAAGACGTGGCGAAATCGGTCTGGCTGGCCATGCAGTTGGGCCAGGTGCAGGAGATTCCCGCGGAGGATGTGGCGAAGCTGCACCACCGCTATACGCACGTGTACGGACAGTGACGTATTGCGTATTGCATAAGGTGGACGAGCCACAAAGTTGCGCGCAGTCTGGTCTAGGAGCGCTGATTGAGTAGGCGAGTCTTCGAGCCGTATCGAAATCAAGCGAACGGGTCTACGAGTTTTCGTGTTTATCCGCTGGGTTTCGACAGGCTCAACCTAAAGGTTTCGACAGGCTCAACCTAAAGGTTTCGACAGGCTCAACCTAAAGGTTTCGATACGGCGGCAAACAGCAGCCGCCTACCCTTCGATGAACTCAGGACATCGCTCAACCGGCGCTGGCCTTACATTGTAGAGCACGACGTGCAACTAACGCTTGCGCGTTAGTCGGTCGGCTAACCAGTTGAAACGTGAAACGTGAGGTGCCGTCACCTGATCTCACGTTTCACGTCTTCACGTTTCCGCACGTAAATCGTGGCTTCGCCACTTATGCAATACCCATTCAATCGCCATCGAGGAGGTTTGCTATGAAGGCGCTACGACTGCACGGCATTGGCGATTTGCGGCTGCACGAGGAGCCGCTGCCCGTGCCGATTGATGGCGAAGTGCTGCTGCGGGTGACGGCTGTGGGCATCTGTGGCAGCGACCTGCACTGGTTTGAAGAGGGCAGCATCGGCGACGCCCGGCTGGCCCACCCGCTGGTGTTGGGGCACGAATTCGCCGGGGTGATCGAAAGCGGTCCACGCAAAGGCGAACGGGTGGCTGTGGACCCCGCGCTGCCCTGCTGGCAGTGCGAGTATTGCGAAACGGGCTACCCCAACTTCTGCCGGGCCACCCGCTTCTCCGGCCACGGCAAGGACGATGGCAGTCTGCGGGAGTTTATGGCCTGGCCGGAGCGGGCGCTCTTTCCCCTGCCCGATTCCATCTCCGATGTGGACGGCGCGCTGCTGGAACCCCTGGGCGTAGCGCTCTACGCTCTCGACCTGGGCCAGATTCGGGTGGGGGATGCGGTGGGTATCTTCGGCTGTGGCCCCATCGGGCTGATGCTGATTCGGCTGGCCCGGCTCAACGGGGCCCGGCAGATTGTCGCCACGGATCTGCGCCCCCATCGCCTGGCTGGGGCCGAGCAGATGGGCGCGGATGTGACGCTCCTGGCCGACGCCGGGGGCAGCGAACGCGCCGCTGTTCTCGACGCCACCCGGGGGCGGGGAATCGATGTGGCCTTTGAGATTGCCGGGGTCAACGCCGCGGTGGAGACGGCTATGGAAACAGCCCGACCCGGCGCACGGGTGGTGCTGGTGGGCATCCCAGCGGATGACCGCACCTCCTTTTGCGCGTCTACGGCCCGGCGCAAAGGGCTGACGATTCAGCTCTGCCGGCGTATGGCCCACACCTACCCCCGATCGATTGCCCTGGCCGCAAGTGGACAGATCGATTTAGCGTCCCTGGCTTCCCACTGTTTCCCCCTGGCCGAATATCAGCGGGCCTTCGCCACCGCCGCGGCCCGAGAGGGGTTGAAGGTAGTCATCGAACCCTAGCAGCCTGTCGGAGTAGCACAGAATAGAACGCGGATGTGGCGGAAAATACGGAAGAACCGGATTTTTCTCGATTTTATCCGCGAAAATCAACCCTTTCCGCGTCATCCGCGTTCTATCTCTTCTCTCTCCCACAGGCTGCTAGGCAAATGGAACAAATCTGCGCAACCCGGACGGGAATCTCAGCGAAGTTTCCCGCGCGCTCACCCATAATCAGTAGACCACACTACGGACCTGCCTGACTCAGGACTTCGGACTGGCGACTGCGGACTCCTGACAATCCTCCACTCTGAAAACGGAAACCCATGCAAACAATCCTCTTTCTCTGCACAGGTAACTACTACCGCAGCCGCTATGCCGAGCTTCTTTTCAACGAATTGGCCGGACAATCTGGGCTGAACTGGCGGGCTGGTTCTGCTGGGCTACTGGTGAAAGAGGGGGCTAACCCCGGCCCGATTGCCAAACCGACGCTGGCCGCGCTGGCCGCGGCTGGGATCGAACCGCCCGCCCCGGAGATCGAACGCTACCCAGCCCAAGTGACGGAAGCCGAACTGGCCGAGGCTGCGCTGGTCGTGGCGCTGAAAGAGGCAGAACACCGGCCAATGCTGGCCGCGGGCTATCCCGGCTGGGAGGATCGGGTGCTCTACTGGCACATCCACGACCTGGACAAGGCGACCGCGGCCGAAGCGCTGGGCGGCATTGGGGAACAGATTCGGGCACTGGTGGACGAGCTGGCTGCCGGTGGTCGGTAATCGCTGGCTGGCCTTCTATCGGGAACAGCGGGGTTCGCCTTCTGTCGTCGGCTGGTCGATGGCCCTGGCCTCCACCGGCGCGGCCGCGCTGGTCACGCCGTTGGCCCGGGGCGCGGTCACCGGCGGGGTGGACCCGCTGGCGATGCTCCTGGCCCGGCTGGGGATTGCGGTGCTGTTGATGGCGTTGACGCTGGGCTTTACTCGCCCCGAACTGCTGCGCATCGACCGGGAACTGGCGGGGCGGGTGGCGCTGGTGGGCGGCATTGCCGGGGTGGAAATCTGCTGCTTCTTTCTCTCTCTGGCCTGGATCGATGGGTCGATGTCGGCGATGCTCAAATCCGTGCAGCCGCTGGTGGTGCTGCTGCTTTTGGCTCTGGGCGGAGAGCGGCTGACCCGCCGCCATCTCCTGCGCCTGGCCTTCGCGGCCGCGGGGATTTATCTGCTGGTGGGGCCGAGCGGGCAGCTTTCGTCCCTGGGGCTGATTCTGACCGGGCTGTCGATTCTGCTCTACGCGGTGCAGTTGGTGCTGCTCCAATGGCGGCTGCTGGCCTACGATCCGCGCACGGTGACTTTTTACCTGCTCCTGGCGATGACGCTGGTGGTGGCGATTTTCTGGGCGGCCCAGGGCGGGGTCTGGAGCGATCCGGGCGTAGGCGGGTGGAGTGCGATTCTGGCGATGGCGGTGATCAGCACCTATTTTGCCCGCATCGCCCAGTTTGTGGCTATGCGTCATATCGGCGGGGGACAGGTGGCCCTGCTCTGGCCCCTGCAAACTCTGCTGATCATTCTGCTCTCTGTGCTTTTTCTGCACGAGCAGCTCACCCTCTACCAATGGGCTGGGGGCGTGCTGGTGCTGGTCAGCGCGGGTCTCGCCATCAACCGCAGGGGTGGGGTGAAAGCGGAAGGCAGAAACCCCAGATGACGCAGATTTCTGGGGTTTCTGCCTTCCGCCTTTCATTATCTGTGGCCCACGACAGTGCATGAAGAACCGTTCCGACTTCTGCCCGTTATAGAAAGTGGTACCCAATGCTCTCCAGTCTACGCCTGCGCCTGGCCCTCAGCCATTTTATACCCATCCTCGTCCTCGTCCCCCTCTTCAGCCTGGCGCTGATCTATCTGCTGGAAACCCGTGTGGCGCTTGTCAATGTGGCTAACGAAATGGCTGTACAGGCCCAACTGGTGGCCCGGTTGACCCAAAGCAACTGGCAGGCGTGGAAAGACCCCAGCCTCTCCCAGCCGCTGATGACCCGGCTGCAAGTGCTTGTGCCCGCTCAAATTTATGTGGTGGACAGCCAGGGCCGTCTGCTCGTCGCCTCTGGCGTGGCCGCGGCCACACAAAATGTGCCCGTTCTTTCCCTCAACGAAAACCTGCTCCGTCAAGCCCTGGCCAGCCAGACCAGCCATCAAACCCACGCCGGCGTCAACCCGGCCACGAATGGGGTGGATGTGGTGGTGCCCGTGCTCAATGACAAGCAGGAGGTAGTCGGCGCGATTCAGCTTTCCCAAGGATTGGGCCAGGCCAGCGGGCGGCTGGAGCTCCTGCGCTGGCTGGTCTGGGCCAGCGCAGGGATCGGGATGCTCCTGGCCGGTGTGTTGGGCTTTCTGCTCTCCCGCTCTCTCAATCGCCCCCTGGAACAGTTGACCAGAGCCGCCCGCTCCATCCGCTTCGACCAGCCACCGCCCACTGTGCCGGAAAGCGGCCCTAGCGAAGTGCGCCTGCTGGCCCACACCTTCAATGGGATGGCCGAGCGGCTCTACGAACTGGAGCAGGGGCGGCGGCGGCTTCTGCGCAGTATTGTCCACGAATTGGGCCGTCCATTGGGCGCGATCAAAGCCGCGGCCCATGTGCTGGGGCAAGACAGCGGCGGCAGCGGGGAGGTGGTGGCGGAGTTGGCCGGGGGGATTGGCGAGCAGGTGGACCAGTTGCGCTTGCTGCTGGACGATCTGACACTGCTGGCCCAGAGTGAAATGCAGGAGTTGACTCTCGATTTGGAAGAGACCGATCTGGGCGCGCTGGTGCGGGCGGAGAGTCACCGCAGCGAGGGCAAACTGCGCTCGAAGGATATCGCCATCTCCTGTCAGGTGGCGGCAGAGTTGCCCCGGCTGTGGGTCGATCCCGTGCGCATCAGCCAGATTTTGGGCAATCTGCTCGACAACGCCTACAAATATACGCCAGCCGGGGGGCAGGTAGTTATCTCCACTGCCCAAGAGGGGGCGGGCGATGACGTACCGGTAGTGGTGCGGGTGCGGGACACCGGGCCGGGTATCGACCCGGCGGATCGGGAAAACATTTTCCAGTTTTTCTACCGCTCCCCCAACCAGACCCGCGTCCAGGAAGGGATGGGCATCGGTCTGGCCCTGGCCCGGAGGCTGGCCGAAGCCCACGGCGGCACGCTGACACTGGCCGAAGGGGACAGGAGTGGCGCTGAGTTTGTGCTGCGATTGCCAATCGGAAACGGGAAACGGGAAACGTGAGATCGGACAACGATTCAGCGTTCCTTGCGCAGATTTTCCGCATACGATACACTATTCACGGCCCGTTGGGTTAAAAAACTCGGCGGGCCGCTATCTCCCCTGCGGACAGATTATCTACTTCGATTAGAAATCAAAGATTGACCACTTTAGGAGGAACTCTATGGCAGACTTCACAGACAAAACCGTCATTGTCACCGGCGGGGGCAAAGGCATCGGGCGGGCCATCTGCCTGGCCTTTGCCGCCGCCGGCGCGCACGTTCTCTGTGCGGATGTGGACGATCCAGCCGGGCAGGCAGTGGTGGGCGCAGCCGCACCGGGGCAGGTAGTCTATCAGCACGCAGACGTAGCCACCAGTCCGGCCTGCCAAGGGCTGGTAGATCAGGCCGTCGAGTTGTGGGGCGGTCTGGATATTCTGATCAACAATGTGGGCATTCAACCGATGAAAGACTATCTGCCCGCCCACGAGCTGCCCGAAGAGTCCTGGGATCGGATTATTAATGTCAACCTCAAGAGTGGCTTTTTAATGACAAAATACGCGGCCCCAGTGATGAAGCAGGGCGGCGGCGGTGTAATTATCAACACTGCCAGCGTCCAGGGCTTGCAATCGGCCAAAGGCATTGCGGCCTATGCGGCCAGCAAAGGGGGGATGCTCTCCCTCACCCGCCAGTTGGCCCTGGAATATGCCGCGGACAACATCCGGGTGCTGGCCGTCAACCCGGGCACAATCGAGACCCCCCTGGCCGCCGCGGGATCGGGCAACGATTACGAGGCTCTGCGCCGGGATGGGGCCAAAGCCCACCCCATCGGACGCATCGGCAAGCCGGAGGAGATCGCCTCTGTCGTCCTCTTTCTCGCCAGCGACGGCGCTTCCTTTATGACAGGCGAATTTGTCAATGTGGACGGCGGGCTGATGGCAAAAGGTGCGTGGGCGGAGTAGGCGATATGCCCACCCCCTTCGTACTGGTTGTCACCGGCCGCCCTGGCTCCGGCAAAACGACCCTGGCCCACCGGCTGGCCCAGGCGCTCCACTGCCCGGCCCTCTGCCGGGATGAGTTCAAAGAGGGCTACGTGCGCACCCAGGCCATCAGCCACAATGTCCTGGGGCCGGAGGTGAACGGGCGGCTCTACCACATCTTCTTCGAGAGTGTCGGCTTTGTGGTGGAACAGGGGGTCAGTGTGGTGATCGAGGCGGCCTTTCAGCACCGGCTATGGGAAGGGCCGCTGCTGGCCCTGGCGCAGAAGGCCCGGATCGCTGTGGTCGTCTGTGCTGTGGCGCCGGCCCTGGCCCAGGCCCGGGCCATTGAGCGGGGGCTGGCCGACCCAACCCGGGAGTATTTCCACGGCGACCCGGTGGTGGCTGCGGCCCGCCAGGGCATCGAAACACCGCCTGGGGAGTACACCCCGCCCCGGCTGGACTTCCCTACGCTGACAGTGGACACGACCGACGGCTACGCGCCAGAGCTGGCGGAGATTGTGGATTTTGCCCGATCAGCGGCGGGGTGGGGATAGGAGTGTCAGGCCGTCTATGCGCGCCGGCCTCCACCTTTGCTCCGCACCTGTTGAGCCACCCCAGCCTACCCCTCCCCATTCCAGGCAGGGAACTGAATCGACTCCTCCCCCACAGTGGGGGAGGTTGGGGGTGAGCAGTTACTTTGCTCCGCACCCGCAGGCCAGCACGCCCCATTGACAACTCGGCCAACTCTCAGGTAGTGTATCCGCTGGATGGAACTCGTCAAACCCACTTCCCCACAAGGAGCACTGCTGTGGCAGCCAACCAACAGACCCCCCAACTCGCGATTCTCGACTATCTCAATGCTGCGGACAGAGACCCGGCAGAGCGCAGCATCTACCGGGCCATCGGTGTGGAGCCGATCATCAACTGCCGGGGCACTTTTACAATCATCGGCGGCTCGGTGGAGCGGCCCGAAGTGCTGGCGGCCTACAAAGAAGCCTCCCGCCACTTTGTCCAGTACGACGAACTGGCCGAGGGGGTGGGGCGGCGGCTGGCCGAACTGACCGGCGCAGAGTGGGGGCTGGTCTCCGACGGCTGCGCGGCCGGGCTGAAACACATCACCGCGGCCTGTGTCACCGGTGGCAACCCGGAGAAGCTCATCCGCATCCCCGACCTGACCGGCTTCGAGAAGACGCAGATCATCATCCCCCGTTACGCCCGCAACGCCTACGACCACGCCCTGCGCAACATCGGCGTAGAACTGGTGACGGTGCAGACGCCGGAGGAGATGGCCGCGGCTATCAATTCCAGGACGGCCCTCGTCTATCTGGTGGCCGGACGGGGCACAGCCGCGGGCCAGCCCCTCTCCCTGGAAGCAATCGTCAAAATTGCCCGCCCGGCTGGGGTCCCCGTTGTGGTGGACGCGGCCGCAGAGGACCTGACCGTTCCCTGCGTTCATCTGGAAGCGGGGGCCGATGTGGTGGTCTATAGCGGCGGCAAGGCCCTCTGTGGACCCCAGGGCGCGGGGCTGGTGCTGGGCAGGAAAGACATTTTGCAGGCCGCCTGGCAGGCCAGTTCGCCCCATCACGGCCCCAACCGGGACAACAAAGTGGGGCGGGAGGAGATTCTGGGGATGCTCGCCGCGGTGGAAGCCTGGCTGGTGCGGGATCACCCGGCGGAATGGCAGGGCTGGCTGGACCGGCTGGATGCTATCGGGCAGGCGGCCCGTCAGGTCCCCGGCGTAGAGACGGCAGTGGAGCAGCCCGCGGGCCTCTCCAACCACTCGCCTACACTTGTTATCAGTTGGGACCCGGCCCGCCTGCATATCACCGGGGAGCAGGTGGCCGAGGATTTTGCCCGCAAGAAGCCCCGCATCGCCGTGGGCAATGGCGATGCGGAAGGTCGGGCCGCCATCCGTATCACCCCCAGCCAGATGCAGCCGGGGGAGGCGGAGGTGGTGGCCGAGCGGGTACACAGCATCCTCAGCCAAAGCCGCAGCCCGCAACCGGCCCAACTGACCCCTGCCGGGGTGGACCTCAGCGGCCACTGGGCGCTCACAGTCGAATACTTCACCAGCACCAGCCAGCACCGGCTCTATCTCCAGCAGGCGGGCAATTGGGTGAGCGGAACGCATCACAGCGAATTCTCTCAGCAGGAGATCGCCGGGACGGTGGAGGGGGCGCAGGTCAAACTGCGCAGCCGGATCAGCCAGCCAGGGGACAATATCCTCTTTCTCTTTTCTGGCCAGGCGGACGGCGATACTTTCGCGGGGACTCTCTTTCTGGGGGAGTACCTGACCGCCCGGTTTTCTGCCAGCCGAATCAGCTACCCGGCCAGCACCCATCCCGTCACCATTCCCGGCGGGCCGCCCCTGGCAACGTAGCAGACTGGAGTGTAGATAAGCCCGGAAATTTTGTAGTGCGTAGTGCGTGAAATGATAGGGATGGTAGTCCACGCACTACGCCGGAGACTATCCAATGATTTCCGCCAGGCTGTAGTACCCCCGTAGAGTGGCTGGTCTGGAATGCTCCCGACAGGAAAGAGCATTCCTTGCCCCTTTGCACAGAAACGGGTACAATAGTCTACAGACTCCTTCTGTGGAGACAGATCGGTCGCCGACCCCTCCTTTCTTGGTTTTGCTTCTTCTCTTTCACTGTCTGCTCCGTTCTGTCTCCACAGAGAGTCTTTTTTGATCAGCCCAGCCAGGAAAATACAATGCAACTAACCCACGTCTGGTTTGAAATCCCGATGCTTACCGATGCGCCCGCTCTGCTGCCCGCAGATGTGGTGCGTCTGAAACCTCTCCCCGGCCAACCGCCATTGGAAAGCGCGGCCCAGGCCCAGGCCATCTTTGCCGGGGCTACCATACCCTACACCGGCGAAGTTTTCGACAGCCTGCCCAATCTACGCTTCATTGTGCGCACGGGCATTGGCATCGACAATGTGGATGGCGACGCCGCGGCCGAACGGGGCATTGTCTTCTGCAACACCCCAGACGGCCCCACCGAGTCCACCGCCGAGCACGCGGTGGCCCTGCTGATGTCTGTAGCCAAGCGCATTATCCCCGGCCATTTGGGAATGTCCTCCGGTGGCTGGCCGGCCCGGGGCGAGTTGATGGGCACGGAAGTCCAGGGCAAGACTCTGGGACTGGTCGGGCTGGGACGGATTGGCCGTCGGGTGGCGCAGATTTGTGGCGCAGGTCTGGGGATGCGGGTTGTCGGCTCGGACCCCTTTGTCTCTGCCGAGGCCGCGGCCCAGATGGGTGTGGAACTGCTCAACCAGGACGAAGTGATCGCCCAGGCCGACTTCCTCAGCCTGCACGCTCCCAGCATCCCCGCCACCCACAAAATGATCAACCGGAATTCCATCGCCCGGATGAAGAGGGGCGCTTATCTGATAAATGTAGCCCGGGGTCCGCTGGTGGATATGGACGCGCTAATCGAGGCCCTGGACAGCGGTCAACTGGCCGGCGCTGGCCTCGACGTCTTTGATGAGGAGCCGCCGGCAGCCGATTATCCCATCCGCTTCCACCCGAAGGTTGTCCTTACCCCCCACAGTGCCTCCGTCACCGGGGATGGCCGTGCCCGCATCGAGCAGATGGCCGTGGCCCGGGTGCTGGAATTCTTCAGCGGGCAGAGGCCGAAGGATGTGTGTAATCCGAAGGTGTGGGAAGTTGGTTTGCGGGGGTAGAGGGCTGCGCTTACGAAATATAAAATCCCAAAGGAGACCCCAATGCCCACTCCCATCCACAGCGCACTCGAAACGCTTTTCGCGGGCGAGAGTCTCTCTGCCCAGGCCGCGGATGAGGCGATGATGCAGATTATGACCGGCGAAGCCACGCCCGCGCTGATCGGCGCGTTCCTGGCCTGCCTGCGGCTGAAGGGCGAGACGGTTGACGAGATCACCGGCTGCGCGCGGGCGATGAAGCGCAACGCTACCCAAGTGCGCCCCCTGCTGGGCGACATCCCCGTTCTCGACATTGTGGGCACCGGCGGCGACGGCACCCAGAAGTTCAACATCAGCACGACGGCTGCCTTTGTCATCGCCGGTCACGGGGTGAAGGTCGCCAAACACGGCAACCGCTCCAACCAGCGCGCGGGCAGCGCGGATGTGCTGGAAGCATTGGGCGCGACGCTACAAACGACGCCGGAGCAGGTGGCCGAATTGCTGGACGAAGTGGGCATCGCCTTCCTCTTTGCCCCCTCCTACCACCCGGCCATGCGTCACGCCATCGGCCCCCGGCGGGAAATCCAGAGCCGGACAATCTTCAATATACTCGGCCCGCTGACCAACCCGGCGTCCCCAACAAATATGCTGGTGGGCGTCTTTGCCCCGGAACTGACCGAACCGATGGCTCAGGTGCTGGGCAATATGGGCGCGCAGGCGGCCTACGTCGTCCACGGCTACTACGAGACGGGCACGGGGCTGGATGAACTGACCCCCACCGGTAAGAGTCGAGTCAGCCATCTGCACGACGGCGCAGTGATCACAACCACCTTCGACCCGGCAGAGTTGGGGATGGCCCGCGCTACCCTGGCCGATATGCAGGGGGGCGACGGGGCCACAAATGCGGCCATCCTGCGGGGCATCCTCGCCGGCGAAGTGCGGGGACCCAAGCGGGACGCGGTGCTGCTCAACGCCGCGGCGGCCCTCAGCACCGATTGTGGCGACTGGGAGGCCGGGTTGGCCGAAGCAACGGAGAGCATCGACAGCGGCGCGGCATTGGATACGCTGGACCGTTTCATCGAAAAGACGAAATCTTTTGCATAGGAGAGATGGTGGGATGCTGAGATGATGCACACGACGGTCATCATCTCAGCATCCCACCATTTCTCCCACCGCATCACACCCATTGAAGAGACAATTCCGCCATGCCCAAACACTCTGCCCTCGATATTTCCAAACACAAAGGCGAAGTGCTGAACGAAATTATGGCCTGGAAACGCCAGGAAGTTCCCAGCCAGATGGAGGTGATGTCCCTGGCCCAGGTCAAAGCCTTTGCCCGTCTGTCACCGCCCGCCCTGGACTTTGCCGCCAGCCTCACCCGCACAACCGGGGCCAGCCTCATCGCCGAAGTCAAGCGGGCCAGTCCCTCCAAAGGGCTGATCGCCCGGGATTGGGACACGCCGCTCATCGGCGAAACCTACGCCCGCCACGGCGCGGCGGCCATCTCCTGTCTGACCGACAGCCGCTTCTTTCAGGGCGAGCTGGCCTATCTGACCGCTATCAAAGAGCGGTTGACCGAGAAGAAACTGGCCGTTCCCGTCCTGCGCAAAGAGTTCATCTACCACGAGTATCAGGTCTACGAAGCGCGTATGGCCGGGGCCGACGCCATTCTGTTGATCGTCTCTGTGCTGGGCGACAACGATCTGCGCCGTCTGCACAAACTCTCCAACGAACTGGGGATGGGGGTACTGGTGGAGGTTCACGACGAGGCGGAGTTGGAGCGGGCCCTGGCCGCGGACAGCCAGATTATCGGTGTCAACAACCGTAATCTGAAGACCTTTGAGGTGGACATCGAAAACACCGCCCGGCTGCGTGCCCTGATCCCCGCGGGCAAAGTGGTGGTGGGGGAGAGCGGTATCCGCGACGGCGACGACGTGCGGCGTATGGCCGAGATGGGCTGCGATGCGATTCTGGTGGGAGAGACTTTCTGCAAGCTGCCCCAGCGCGAGCGGGGCGCGAAGGTGAGCGAATTTGTGAGGGCTGGGCGGAGGTAGGAAGAATAGGACACGGATTTACACAGATTGCAAAGATTTTCACGGATAGAGGATGGCGTCGATCTCCTGAAGCACATCGGTCAAGTCCGGCGTATCGGCGGCGATTACCCCGTCCGGCGTGTGTTTGTGTGACGGGAATGTGGGCAAGTCCGGGAAGTGGGGTGCGTTGTCATAGCGGAAGATGAGCGTGCCATCCTCGCCCTGGTATTGGAAAACGTATTTTATCCGTTCGATCTCTTGATGATAGGACTCTTCGATCTCCTCACGTATGATAAGCTCAGATTCGTTGTAGAAGCGAACGTGGGCGCGAAAGTTGCCCTTTCCACTCATCTGGCGATAGCGCAGAGAGAGGATTGTCAACTCGTGCCGCGACCGAAGAGTATCTTCCAGTCTGTCAAGATAGGCTGTGAGGCGTGTCATGCTGGGGCTGGTTCCAGTTCTGGCTCTTTCTGGGTGGTGATTGGCGCTGTATATACTACTGCGGATCGCATGAGAGCTGCATCAATCGCCTTGCGCAAGCTGAGGTACATGCGATAGGAAGCATTCCAGTCGAAGAAATCGAAATCATCACCGATTTCACCGGCGTTGAATCTTCGACAAAAATCCTTCGATGACATTTCGTATTTTGTTTCAAAACAACGCAACTCTGCCGCCACTTCCAACAGATCGTCAATCGGATTGGAGTTGGCGACGACCTCGGCCCATCGGCGCTGGAACTCCTCGGAAGATTTGGGCCTAGTATCTTCAGTGTAAGATAAAGTGGGCATCGCTGATTCCCCTGAACGAATAGACACGCAGCACAATTTTACCACAGGTTTCCATCTATGCAGAGCAATGAATCTACCACAGCCCCATCCACGCCAATCAACCGCGAAGGCGGATTGGCAATCGACGGGGCCCAGGCCCAGCACTTTCTCCGGGAACACTTCCACCCGGATTCTTCGGCGGTGCAGGAGATCGGCGCCGGCGCGTGGTCCCGCTGCTACGGCTTTCAGGCCGGTGACGAAGCGCTGGTCGTCCGTTTTGGCCGCTATGTGGATGATTTCCAGACCGATCAGCGGGCCTACCGTTACCGCGCACCCACTTTGCCAGTTCCCGAAGTGCGGGCGATTGGCCGGGCTTTCGACGGCTACTATGCGGTCTCCACCCGCTGCTACGGCGACGTGCTGGAAAATCTGTCCCCGGATCGTTGGCGGGCTGTGGTACCCTCTCTGGTAAACGCGCTGGAGAGCTTACGCACCAGCGATCTCTCAGGCACATCCGGCTTTGGCGGCTGGGGGGGCAGCGGCCACGCATCCAACGCCAGGTGGTCGGAGCATCTGCTGCGGGTGGCGGATGATACGCCGGAACGGCGCAATCAGGGCTGGCGGGCCCTGCTGGCAGCGAACGCGCCGGAGGACGACGCTATTTTCACTTGGGGCTACGAACGGCTGCAAGAGTTGGCCCCGATCATCGACGCCCACACCCCCCGCGCCCTCTACCACGCGGACCTGATCAACCGCAATGTACTGGTGGAGGGCAAGCGCATCTCCGGCGTCTTTGATTGGGGCTGCGCTGGCTACGGGGATCACCTCTACGATCTGGCCTGGTTTGAATTCTGGGCGCCCTGGCATCCCAACCTGGACGTGCCGCTTTTGCGATCTGCGCTGGGGCAGCGCTGGCAAGAAGTCGGCTATGCCCCGGCGCATTTGGCGGAACGGCTGCAAGCCTGCTATCTGCATATCGGCCTGGACCACCTGGCCTACAATGCCTGGCTGCGGGATTGGCCCACCCTTTCGGCTACGGCCAGGCAGATGCAAGCGCTGGTCGGATAAGATTGGGAACGCAAATTACACAGAGGGCGCAGCTTTGCGCAGATGAAATCCGTGTTCCTTCTTATCCGTGTATACAAACCTGCCCACACCTCAGGACACAGCCTCCCTATGACAGGTACCCTCATCAATATCATCGCCGTTCTGCTTGGCGGCGCAATTGGCTCGTTTCTGGGCAACCGGCTGCCCGCCAAAATCCAGGAGACGGTTATGCACGGGCTGGGGCTGCTGACACTGGTGATCGGCGTGGATATGGCCCTGGGCAGCGCCAACATTCTGATCCCGATGTTCAGCGTCCTCCTCGGCGGGATGCTGGGGGAATTGCTGCGCATGGACGACGGGCTGAACTGGCTGGGACGCAAAGCCGAAGAACGCTGGGGCAGCCGTCTGGGTCAGGGCAAAGTGGCCGGGTGGAGCGTCACCCGGGCCTTTGTCACTAGCAGCCTCATCTTCTGCGTAGGGCCGATGACGATTCTGGGCAGCATCCAGGACGGGCTGCTCGGCGACTACAACCTGCTCGCCATCAAATCCACACTGGACGGTTTCGCCGCCATTGCTTTTGCCGCCAGCCTGGGACCTGGCGTGCTGCTCAGTGGTGTGACCGTCGGCCTTGTCCAGGGCGGGCTGGCCGGGCTGGCAATGTTGGCGGGCAGCGCTCTGGGCGAAGTCAGCCGCCAGACGCCCTGGGTTGTGGAATTGACAGCTACCGGCGGTATCCTCATCCTGGGGATTGGCCTTACCCTCCTCGATCTGAAGAAAGTCCGCGTCGCCAACCTCCTCCCCGCCATCGCCATCGCGCCGGGGATTGTGTGGGCTTTGCAGGGATTGGGGATGGGGGGTTAGGGACTGGCGACTGGCGACTGGGAATTTGCAACCTTCCCCCTTTCCGGGTACTCTATCCTGTATGACTATCGACGCCATTCTCTTCGATTTGGACGGAACACTTGTGCAGCACGGCCATGTGCTGTTGCCTGACCAACTGGCGGCTTGGGGATACCCCAGGCCAGCCCCGGTGGTGGACAAAGCGTTTGCCATACAGATTCAGTGGTTTTACACCTATACCGCCACACTGATGGCCGCGGGCCGGGAAGACCCCCATCTTTTCCGCCGTCTTTACGAACGGGTCGCCCTGCAATTAGAGATTGACGATCCGGGCGTGCCCCTGCGTATGGTGGCTTTCTTCGCAGCGAACCCCGTCCCCCCCCTCTTCGACGACGTATGGCCCCTGCTGCTCCACCTGCAACAGGCCAAACTGCCCCTGGGCATTATCACCCAGCGCGACCGACAGGGGGCTATGCGCTTTCTGGCCGAGCACAGCCTGACCCGCTCTTTTGCCGTTCTGGTTGCTGGCGACGACGGCCACGGACGCAAGCCGACGCCCGACCCTTTCCACGCCGCCCTGGGCAAAATTTCTGTTGCCCCGGATCGGGCCATCTTTATCGGCGATCGCATCGACGACGACTGCGCTGGCGCGGCCGCAGCCGGTTTGACACCCTTTCTTATCGACCGCAGCAACCAGCACGCTGACGAAACAGCCGCCGGGGATTTTGTCTCTTTGCACCGTTTGACCGATCTGCTGGTCCATCTGCCCAGGAGAAAGGCCGTGGGCTATGTCTGATATACGGGTGAAAATCTGCGGCATCACCCACAGCGCCGACGCCCGGGCCGCCATCGAAGCCGGGGCCGACTATCTGGGCTTTATCCTCTACCCCAAATCCCCCCGTTACATTGCGCCGGAGAAGATAAGGGATTTGAGATTAGAGATTGGAGATTCGCTTACCCGATCTCCAATCCCCAATCCCCAATCCCCAGCCCTCCCCCGCTTCGTCGGCGTCTTTGTCAATGAATCCGTCGAACGTATCCGCGAAATCCTCGCCCTTGCGCATCTCGATTATGCGCAATTGCACGGCGACGAACCACCCGCACTGCTCCGGCAGTTGGCGGGAAAAGCCTTCAAAGCCCTGCGCCCCGCCGACGCCGAAGTTGCACGGGACGCGGCTGCCCGCTTTGCCCCTTTTGGCCTGGACGACGGACCCCAACTGTTTATCGACGCCTATCACCCCGCAGAGTACGGCGGGACGGGCAAAAAGGCAGATTGGCACGTAGCCGCCGATCTGGCCCAGCGCTATCCCCGGCTGATGCTGGCCGGGGGGCTGACGCCGGGCAATGTGGCCCAGGCCATCCGCGCCGTGCGCCCCTGGGCGGTGGATGTGAGCAGCGGCGTGGAAGCCAGCCCAGGACGCAAGGATCACGACGCAGTGCGCGCCTTTATTCGCGCCGCCCATTCGTAGGTGCGGTTGTAACTGCTCACCCCCACCCAACCTCCCCCACAGTGGGCGGGGAGTCGATCCAGTTCTCTCCCTGGAATGGGGGGGTAGGGTGGAGTGGCTGAACAGTTAGGACTTTCCATCCGGTGCGTCGCACTGTCCACGAAATGACTCTAGTCCACAACCTCATCTGGACAGTGCACAGTTAGGACTTTCCATCCGGTGCGTCGCACTGTCCACGAAATGACTCTAGTCCGCAACCTCATCTGGACAGTGCGACGCACCAAAACGGGAAGTTATTCTTTGACAAGC
>JAANMX010002137.1_pt1 | contig 20482 bp, 20 predicted proteins | sample 7279681 | NCBI WGS metagenome assembly JAANMX01 (sample SAMN14094542, study PRJNA606508) | bioreactor metagenome | isolation source: A lab-scale SPAN reactor treating ammonium-rich wastewater day 351 | place: Ireland: Galway | collected 2018-01-01
CTCCGCCAAGCACCGCCGCGGCATGAAGCCGCTCTTCGACTTGATCGACAAGGTGGCAGATAACTTCCAGCGCCGCGTCGGGACGGGGGCGCTCAATCGGGTCTTCCAGAAGGCGCTCGACCGGCAGCCCGTGCCGACCCAGTCCGGGCAGAACGTCCAAATCTACTACGCCACCCAATCCGGCTACTCGCCTCCGACCTTCGTCCTGTTCTGCAACCGCCCCAAACTTGTGAAAGAATCCTATTTGCGCTACCTTGAGCGGGTCTTTCGCGAGAACTTCGACTTCGAAGGGGCCCCGATCCGATGGCTATTGCGCAAAAAATGATCGGCCTGCCGCGGCTGGCGCGGCATACCTACCGCGTGGTCCGCCTGGCGGTGCACGAGTTCCGCGTCGACGATGGCTTCAACCTCTCCGCGGGCCTGGCCTTTTTCACCATCCTCTGCGCGACGCCGCTCATCCTCATCGTCATCTCGGTCTTGGGCCACGTGATCGGCCAGTCCGAGGCCCTGTTCCAGCAGATCAGCGCCTGGGTCGAGTCAACCATCCCCTCGGTGGGACCGGACTTTTTGGCCTTTCTCCGCGGCCTGGTCGACAAGAAGGTGACCAGCGGCTGGATCGGGATCGCCTTCCTCTTCTTCGTCGCGTCCTTCCTCTTCACCAACATGGAGCACATCCTCGACAAGGTGCTGAAGAGCGGGAAGAAGCGCAACTTCTGGCACAGCCGCGCGCTGTCGATCGGCCTGATCTTCTTCTCCGCGCTGCTCTTCTTCGTCCCGGCCCAGGTGAATTTATTGACGGGGCTTCTGCCGCAGGAATACGGCCTGGGCCCGGCGCTCGAGTGGTTCCGCGGCAATCTGGCGTATTTTTTCGCCCACGTGGTCGCCTTCTTCCTGCTGCTGCGCGTGGTGCCCAACCGCGACATGCACACCAAAGAGCTGCTCGCCGGCGCCCTGTTGTTCGGCGCCTTGACCTTGCTCGCGCGCTTGATGTTCCGCTGGTATATGGGCTGGGCCCTGGAGAGGTACAACTTCGTCTATGGCTCGATGACCATCCTGGTGGTCATTGTGCTATGGATCTACTACTGGAGCCTGATCTTCGTATTTTGCGCCGAGGTAGTGAGCGCCTTGCAGCAGCTTTACCCCCGAGAAGCTCCTTCCGAATGAGCCAGTAGACCCGCTTCTTCACCAAAAACTCGACGTGGCCGACGTCCTGGATCTCGACGTTCTTGACCCCCCCGTTCGGCGTTTTCAGCACCGCGCTGGGATAGGGGCAGACCGTGTCGCCCTTCGAGAAGATCGAGACGATCTTCACCCCCTCGGGCCAGGGCGTGCGGTTGAGGCGGCGGATGAAGGGCGACATCGGCGTCATCTGCCGGATGCTCTCGGTGAGGAAGGCCAGCGGCGTCAGCAGCCCGAGCATGGCCCATGGGTTGCCGTTGTGCGGGGTGCCCATCGTGATGAGCGTCTTCACCCGGCGATGTCCGTGGAAGTCCTTCAGGTAGCAGCGCCCGATCAGACCGCCCTTGCTGTGGCCGATGACCACCAGCTTCTCCCGGATGTCGTGACGCTTGTAGAGTCCCTCGACCTTCTTGGCGACCAGCTGGGCGAGTTCGGGGATGGGCTTGGTATTGAAGGTGTCGAAGATGCCGCCCAGGTTGAGGCTGAAGACGCTGAAACCGTCGCGGCGCAGCCGCCGCTCCAGCACCTGGAAAACGCGACGGGTGCCGCCGTAGCCCTGCAGCAGCAGGACGGGGCGCTTGATCGCGCTGAAGTCGGTGAGGCGCTCGATCTTGTTGCCCTCGAAGGCGAGGCGGAAGTACTGCACCGTGCTGCCGGTCTGGCGGCGTACTTTGCGGATGTAGCGTTGTAGCGTCTTAATATCCATTTTGCTCTTCGTTAATCCCGGCTCCAGTTCACCCGCGCCATCTTTTCGCCGCGGGACCAGCGGTAGTCGACTTCCCCGCTGAAGGCGCGGTGCAGGCTTTTGCCGATGCGCTGGGCAAGCTTCTCGTGCGTGGTGGTGACCTCGATCTCGCGGCCGCGGCTGGAGATCGCGATGATGCGCTCCAGCGGGTTCATGCCCATCGCCCGCTGTTCCTCGTTCTTTACCAGGTTGAGGATCTCCTCGCGGTGTCCTTTGAGGAACTCGCCGCTGAGCCGGACAGTGCCGGAGGCAAAGCGGTCCTGGATCTTCTGGCAAGCGGGGCAGACGACCTCATGCCGCTTGCCGTCGGCCTTGAGCGCCTTGAGCTTGGGCTCGTCGAAAAACCAATGCTTGTTGTGGAAGATGGCGTGGCACTTTTTACAATAAGAATGGTCCTTCGGCTGGGCCTTGTTCCAGTAGGCGTCGTGGTGGTCTTGACCGTTGCGTTCCTGGACCCGGATCCGACCTTTTCCCTTCATAACGACCTCGATTCTTATTGATTTTAAAGAACAATTTCATAATGGAATGGATCTTGTAAAGCCCTGCCACTCTTACAATTTTAGACGACGGACGCGGTGAGTCAAGGTAGACTTGCAGGCCATGAAGAAATCTTATCGCCAACTCGATCACACGGGGGATCTGGGCGTGGAGGTCTGGGGCGGTTCCTGGGAGGATCTCTTCGAAAAGGCCTCGCTGGCCCTGGTCGAGTTTTTGGCCGATCCCGATCGCATCCTGCAAGAGGGCCGGGCGGCCTGGAGGCTCGAGGGGGAGACTCGCGAGGCCCTCTTGGTTCGGCACCTCGAGGAGATCCTCTACCGGATGGATGCCCAGGGGATGGTCTTTTCCAAGTTCCGCATCGCCTTTCCCGAGCCGGGGGTCCTGGCCTGCGAGGCCTGGGGCGAGCCCCTCGATCGGCGGCGGCACCATTTCAAGACCGAGCTGAAGGCCGTGACCTATCACGGTCTCAAGCTTTGGGAGGAGGGCGGGCGCTGTCTCGCCCGGGTTATCTTCGACGTATGAGCGACTACGAACGCATCACCGACTACGAGTACCGCCTGCCGCGCCGCGGGGCGATGCGCTGCGACGGCATCGTCTTCGCCTCCGCCGCGATGATGCGGGGCATGGCGGGCGACCCCTGCCTCGAGCAGGTGCGCAACGTGGCGACGCTCCCGGGCATCGTCGGAAATTCCTTCGCGATGCCCGACATCCACTGGGGTTACGGCTTTCCCATCGGCGGCGTCGCCGCCTTCGACGCGGAGGAGGGCGTGGTCTCGCCGGGCGGCGTCGGCTACGACATCAATTGCGGCGTGCGGCTGCTCAAGACCAGCATCCCGCGCGAGGCGATCGCAGGGCGGGTGCGGGAGGCGACGCAGGCCCTCTTCGCCGCGATTCCGACCGGCGTGGGCTCGCACCACGAGGGCCACGGTTTTCAAAAGCGGGAGTACGGCGAGATCCTCGCCCAAGGCGCGCGCTGGGCGGTGGGGCGAGGCTTCGGCGCCGCCGAGGACCTCGACTACATCGAGGAGGGCGGGAGGCTTCCCCAGGCCGATCCCGCCCTGGTCAGCGAGCGCGCCAAAGAGCGGGGTCAGGGACAGCTGGGCACCTTGGGCTCCGGGAATCACTTCGTCGAGCTGGGTTTCGTCGATGAGGTCTACGACGCGGGGACCGCCGAGGCCTTGGGCCTCGAACGGGATCATTTGACCGTCATCGTCCACACCGGCTCGCGGGGCCTGGGCCATCAAGTCTGCAGCGACCACCTCGAGACGATGCTGCGCGCCGCGAAGAAGTACGGCATCCAGCTTCCGGACCCGCAGCTCTGCTGCGCGCCGATCCGCTCGGAGGAAGGGCAAGCCTATCTGGGCGCGATGGCCGCGGCGGCCAACTTCGCCTTCGCCAACCGCCAGCTGGTGACCCACTACGTGCGTCAGGCCCTGGAGGGCGTCTTGCGCCGGTCCTGGGAAGAGCTGGGCATCCGCGTCGTTTACGACGTCTGCCACAACATCGCCAAATTCGAGGAGCACCTCGTGGGAGGCGTCTCCCGCCGCGTTCTGGTCCACCGCAAGGGCGCGACGCGGGCCTTTCCGCCGCGTCACCCGCTGGTGCCCGCGGCCTACCGGGAGGTCGGCCAGCCGGTCCTCATCCCCGGCGACATGGGGCGTTATTCCTACGTCCTGGTCGGTACGCCGAAGGCCCTCGAGCTTACCTTCGGGTCCACCTGCCACGGCGCCGGCCGCCTGATGAGCCGAAACCAGGCCAAGAAGAGCATCCGCGGCCGCAACGTCGAGCGGGAGCTGCAGGAGCAGGGCGTCACGGTTCTGGGCGCCTCCCGAGCCACTATCTATGAGGAAGTTCCCTGGGCCTATAAAGACGTCGCCGACGTCGTCGCCGCGGTGGAGGGGGCGGGGCTGAGCCGAAAAATCGCTCGCCTGAAACCTTTGGGCGTGATCAAGGGTTAGTGTATTAAAAAGCATACACTATGTTTGAATTAGCCATCGTCTTTGTCTGCCTGCTGCTCAACGCGATACTCTCCGCGTCCGAAATAGCCTTCGTCTCGATCAACAAGAAGGTGCTGCGTCAGCTCAGCAAGACCTTTCCGGGAAAGACCCAGCGCCTGCTGCGACTTCGCGAGCAGCCCGAGCGCACCCTCTCGGTGATCCAACTGGGCATCACGCTGGTCGGCTTGGTCGCGGGCGCGGTGGGCGGGGCGGGTGTCGAAGAGAGCTTGAGTCCCTGGCTGCGGGAACGCTTCGGCCTGGGCTCGACCGCGGCCGAGCTGGTCAGCATCACCCTACTGGTGCTGCCATTGACCGCCTTGACCGTGATCTTCGGCGAGCTGGTGCCGAAGGCCTTGGCCATGCAGCGCCCCTTCGAGATCGCGGCCTTCGCCTCGCGAGGTCTCGCCCTCTTGGACCGGGTCTTCCACCCGGTGATCTCCTTCTTCGAGTGGGCTACCAAGTCCGTGGTTGGAGCCTTGGGCATCCTGCTGGGAAAGCGCCGCGAGGCCAGGGTCGAACCCGCGCACGCCGCCAGCGAGGAGCAGATCGCCCGTCACCACGAGCAGTACATTCTTAATTTGGTCAACATCGAGGCAAAAAGCATTCAAGACATTTACACCCCCTGGGAGGAAGTGATCTCGGTCGACCGTCCCGATCCGATCGAGACCGTCCTCGATGTGGCCGTGGAATCGGGCCATACGCGGCTGCCGGTCACCTTGGGGCGGCGCGTGATCGGGCTGATCAACACCAAGGAGTTGATGGCCTTCGCCTCCCAAGGCGCCGCGGATTGGGTCCTGTTGCTTCGGTCCGTGCTGCGGGTACAGGCTCAGGACTCCCTGATCCGGGTCCTGAAGATGATGCAGGAGAAGCGCAGCCACCTGGCGGTTCTGGTGGACGCCGAGGGGCTGCCCCGGGGCATTGTCACCCTTGAAGACATCCTGGAAGAGGTAGTGGGGGACATCTACGACGAAGACGACGACCGGTCCGTGGAGCGGCTACTGGCCCAGAAAGGCTCCTTGCGCCGTCGGGGCCCCGGAAAACCTCCTTGGGATTAATCCGCAACCCTTTCCCTTTTCGCCCGATATTTAGAAAAACTTAAACGTTCCGAAAGCGCGAGCCTGTGGATAAAACGCTATTCCTTTCAAGGGCTTCTTAACACTTGACGGATGGCCGGTCCTCTGTTACTCGCTGAATTAATGACCTGGTAAGGCCCCTCAGCACCTCCGAGGCGGCCGCCAAAAGACAAACAAGATTCAAAAGGACAATTGAATCCAACCATAACCCCTTAGCTGTGCCGAAGCTTATCCGGAGATCCCTACCTAAGCAGTCCTCGGGAACCGAGGGAGGAGTAGAGGCGGCAGCAACCACCGGGAGTCGAGAATGCCTCAATCCTAGGCATCGGGGTCCCGAGAAATGGTGAGGTCAGAATGCTGAAGTTTCTCTCCTCCGCGGTCGCCGCCTTGGTCCTGACGGCAAGCACGGCCGCCTTCGCCAACATCCCCAGCTACGAGCAAGACGGCGGCATGGTCGATTTCGACATGGACTCCGCCCCCAGTTTCTTCCTGGAAGACGCCAACGACATGCTGCCCGATCTCGAGGCCAAGATCCCCGAGATGATGCCTTGCGCCGGGGTCATCACCAGCGACTTCGGCTGGCGTCGTGTCTCGCGGCGCCGCGGCCGCATGCACTTGGGAGTCGACATCGCCGCGCCCTACGGTTCTCCCGTTCTGGCCCCCGCCGACGGCCGCGTCGCCTTCGTGGGCCGCAAGGGCGGCTACGGGCTCACCGTCATCCTCGATCACGGCGGCAACCTGACCACGCTCTTCGCGCACAACTCCGAGATCTTCGTCTCCGAGGGCGACAGCGTCCGCAAGGGCCAAGAGATCTCCAAGATCGGCATGACCGGCCACAGCACCGGACCCCACGTGCACTACGAGGTGAGGATCGACGGCAATCCCGTCAATCCCAGCAAGTTTCTCTAAAGCGTAGAGCCATAGGCATTAAAAAAGCCCTCCGCATGGAGGGCTTTTTTTTTAATGCATTCGAAGGCTCGGGAGGGCGAGGGCTATTCCTCGGAACCTTCCGCCTCTTCGTCTTCGAGGTCGTCGTCTTCCTCGATCAGGACGGTGTCGTAGTTGCCTTCCTCATCGGGGAGCGACTTGAGGTATTTTTCGTAGTCGGCGGGCTTGAGCACGCCGCGCGATTGGAAGGCGTCGAGGGTGCGGAGGTCGAAGAGCTTTTCGTCGTTTTTCTTGGCGGCCATAAGGTTTCCTAAATTAAGGGATAAGTGGGGGCTTGTTTAAACCGCCCCCTCTGCCTTTGTCAAGAAAGCCTCCGCCGATGCATTTTCAGGGTGAAAAATGAGCGAGTCTGTCTCACAATAAGCGACGGGAGATCATGTTTTGACGGCTTTGTGGGAAAAAATCCTCGCTCCTTGGAAACAACGGCGGCAGGCGACCCTTTGGTACCATCCGCGCTACGACGCGCCGACCCTCGCGCGCCTGGCCCAGGCCCTCGGGATGATCGCCCTGCGGGGCAAGCGGGTCTTGGCCCAGCTGGCCGACGACGGCCTGGTCAGGCCGGGCGATCTCAAGCCCTTTCCCCTCATTCCTATCGCCGACCTCGAACTCTTTCACAGCGCGGCCTACTTGGAGCGCGTGGGACGCAAATCCACGCTGTCCCGCATCTTCGGCATCCCCGAGCACGAGGTGAAGGTCGACGAAATCCTCGGCGCGGTGCGTTGGGCGGTGAGCGGCACCGTCGCGGCGACACGCTCGGTCCTGTCCGGGGAGGCCCCGCTGGCGGTCAACCTGGGCGGCGGTTTTCACCACGCCGAGCCGAACATGGGCTCGGGTTTCTGCGTCTTCAACGACGTCGGCGTGGCTATCGCCAAGGCGCGGGAGGAGGGCTTCGACAAGAACGTCGTCATCGTCGACCTGGATTTTCACCAGGGCAACGGGAACATCGTCGGTTTCCTCGAGGACCCGACCGTCTTTAATTACTCCCTGCACGGCGCCATCTGGACGCACGCCGAGGGATCGGGAAATTTCAACCTTAACTTCGAACGGCGCATCGGGGACGAGGAATATTTGGATATTTTGGGGAAATCCCTGCCCGCCTTCCTCGACAAGGCCCGGCCCGGCTTGGTTTATTTCATCGCCGGCCACGACGTTCTGGACACCGATCCCCTGGGGCATTTCGGCTTGACGCTGGACGGCGTGGAGCGGCGGGACCGCCGAATCATGGAACTCATGGCGGAGCGCAAGCTCCCTCTGGTCGTGACGCTGGGCGGAGGCTACTCCGCGGCGGCCTGCCAGGCCGCCCTGCAATTGACGGCCGCCGCGCTTGGGCAGCGCCGCGAGCTGCGCTGCGCGGAGGGGATCGAAAACTCCCATCAGCTGCGCAAGGTCTTGGCCGGCATCGATCCCTGGGACCCGGAATTCAGGCCGCAAGAGGGCTTTCTGCTGAACGACGCCGACCTGTGGGGAGATCTGGATCCGGCCTCCGCGTCCGCTGGGCTCTTGAAGGACTCCTCCGCCTACGAGGTGGAGCGCGAGATGGAGACGAGCGGCGTCCTCGAAAAATTTCGCGACATGGGCTTCGAGGACCTGAGGGTCTCGGTGGACCCGCGCGGCGAGAAGATCCTCATCGAAGCGCGCCCCGCGGGACAGCGCACTTCGCCCTTGCAGACGATGTCCGAGATCGCCTGGCGCGGCGATACCACCTCGATCATTCCGGAATGAATTTACGGCGCGGCCCTCCGCAGCCTCAGCTCGCCAGCTTGCCCGCGCGCCGGCGGGGCGCCGCCTTGCGCAGCCGTTTGGGCTCGCGCGCGATGTGCAGGCCCTCTTTCAAAAGGCGGTATTTTTCCTGCAGCACGTTTTCCTCGTAGTCGGGGGAATTGAAATAGGCCTTGAGCCGGTCGCTGACCGCGTGGATCTGGTCGCCGGGCACCCAGGAGATCACTTCGCCGTCCCGCAGCTGGAGGCGCTTCTTCTCGACGCAGAAACTGGCGGCCGCGAGCTCCTTCTTCTTCAGGATCTCGCGCAGGGCGCGGAAGCGGCCCTCCACCTTGGGGTCCAGGAAATGGAAGAGGGCGGAGGCGCCCAATCCGATATGGTAATGCGAGGGGTGCAGGGCCAGGCCGTCCATGCCGAGACGCAGGGCCATCTGGACGAAGACCTCCTGGACCTCCATGCCCAGCCCCAAGCCCGGGTGCTCCTGGCCGGGGAGGATCTTTTTCTTGTCGGAAAAACTGCCCATGGGGTGTTGCAAGAGCAGCCATTCGATGGAGATCAGGTCGAGCTTCCCGCCGCCGGAAATCTCCTTGGGCTTGGGCAGGGCCAGCTTGCGCAGCACGACCTCGCCCAAGAGGTAGGTCTTGGGGACGGGATCGGCCTCCCATCGCCCCTCGACGCGGATGATCTGGTGCATGGGCTCCGCGGCGTTGACGCTGATCTTCAAGTCGCAATAGCCGAGCTTCCGGATCTTGGGCAGGATGCCGTAGCGCTCGAGGGCCAATTCGATGCCGTAGGCCGAATAGAAATCCAAGATCTTGCGCTGCGAGCCCAAGGGGTTGGAATCGAAGAGGTCCTCGGCGCTGAAGCTGAATTCGTTGCCGACCGCCGCCTCTTTCTGAAGTTCCAGGGCGTTGAGGCTTTTGGAAATATGCCCGAAGCTCTTGTGAAAATTAGTGTCTTCCTTGAGATCCACCTTTTCGGTCGCACCCAGGGTGTAGCTCAGTAGGTTGGCGCTGCATTGGCAGGCCTTCATGCTGAAGCCGCCCGCCAGGGTCACCACCAGGGGCACGTGGTTTTCCCGCGCCCAATCGACCACGAGACGGTCCCGCTCGAACACGCCGGGCACCGTCATCTCGAAGCCACCCAGCGGGTCGTCGCTCAGCACGTCGTGGCCGGCGACGTAGAACATCAACCTGGGCTGGAAGGTCTTGAGCACCTTGGGGAAGGTCTCGCGCAATTTTTTGAGGTATTCCCGGTCGGTGGTCTCCTCCGGCAGCGTGATCTCGGTCTTTTTCTTGCGGACCTGCGACCACTGGGGCCCGTTGATGGAGTACACCAGCACGCTGGGGTCCTTGGCGAAGGCGGCGGTGTTGCCGTTGCCGAAATGGAAGTCCAGGTCGACGATGGCGATGGGCTCTTGATAGCCCTGCTTGCGCAGCTTGGCGATCGCCACCGCGATGTCGTTGTAGGCGCAGAAGCCCGAGCCCTTGTCCGGCTCGGCGTGGTGGAAGCCGCCTCCCAGGTTGATCGCCACCTTTTTGCCGCCCTGCAGGACGGACTTGATGGCCATGATGGTGCCGCCGACCCCGCGGCGCTGGAAGCCGACCAACTCGTCGATGTCGACGTACTGGGGCTTGAGCCCGAAGATCCTGCCGAGGGTCTGGGGCGACTCGAGCGACTCGAGGTAATCTCGGGAATGAAACAAGCCCAGCACGGAGAGCCCCACCCAGGGGGAGAGATGAATGTCGGTCATGTCGATGAGTTTTTCGTGGAGCAGGTGAGACAGGAGCTTCTTGCCCCGGTCGTGCACCACCCCGTGCACCTTGTTGTGCTTCATGATGGTGGGGCATTCGTAGCTTGGATGGTACCAGAAGCTGACGTCCCGCTTGCGCCGGACGGCGGAAAGAAAACGGTCGATGAGCTGCTTCATCCCTGAACCCCTCCTGGAGATCCCCTCATCCCTGTCTTCGATTCCAGGTCGTAAGGGAAATTCTACGCGGTTAGGGGAGGGATATCAAGGTTTCTCGATTTCCATCAGGAGGCTGCCGTTGCGGAAGATCCGGACGTCGCCGGTCGATTCGCTGATGACGATGGCGACGGCGTTGGTGAGGGAGGTGATCCCGGCGGCGGCCAGGTGCCTGCTGCCCAGGCCGCGCTCGATCTCGGCGGAGTCGGCGGTGGCGCCCAGGTAGCGGCCGGCGGTGATGACCGTGCCGTCCGAGGCGATGACGAAGGCCCCGTCCAGGGCCGCGAATTCGCGGATGGTCTCTTTGAGGGCCGGGCTGAGGATGTTGCGCTCGTCCTCCTCGTAGCCCTTGAAAGGATTGATGATCATCTGCTTGCTGAGCTGCATGACCCGCTCGTCGTCGCCCAGGACGAAGATGGTGCCCACCGGCTTGCCTTCCCGGCCCTTGATGGCCAGTTCGATCGCCATGTTGAGCACGGCCTCGAAGACCTCGGGTTGGACCGACTCGGCGATGTCGACGATGTTTTTTGTGGTGATGACCTCGCTCTCCTTGCCGATTTCGAAGACGGTCAAGGTGTCGAGGGTCATGAGTTGGGAGGTGCCGCTGAGGAAGACCACCTTGTCGGCGTCCTCGACCAGGCGGGTCGAGATGGCGTAGGCCATCGCCAGCTTGATGAGGCCGATGCGCCCGAGTTTGATCTTGGGCAGGAGGATGTGCTTGGGGTACTTCTGCTGGAATTCTTCGTCCTTGGCCGCGTACTTCTTGGTGACGACGATCAGGTCGCAGTCCTTCGGCAGCTCGAGGGCCAGCTCGTCCTCGCCCAGGGCGTCGAGGTAGACGAAGAAGGCGTCGGCGCGGATGCTTTTGGCCACGCTCGAGGCGTTTTTCAGCATGCTTTTGTTCAGCTGCTTCATCGAGGCTTCCGGGTTGGGGGTTTTGCGGCGCTGGGCCATCGTGACGTCAAGCTACCAAGTTCGTGGCGGGGCTGGCAAATGGAATCCCTCGGCCTAAGGATAAAATCCCCGGGTCAGCATCGCCTGCGAGACCTTCCGAATCCCCGTCATCAGGGCCGCGAGTCGCATGCCGACCTTGTGCTCGACGGCGAAGGCATGGACGGCCTGGAAGGCCGTGCTCATGATCTCGAAGAGCTTCTTGTTGATCTCCTTTTCGTTCCAGAAATAATTCTGCAGGTCCTGGACCCACTCGAAATACGAGACCACGACACCCCCGGCGTTGGCCAGTACGTCGGGGATGACGAAGATGTCGCCCCGCTCCTCGATGATGCGGTCGGCCTCGAGGGTGGTGGGCCCGTTGGCCCCTTCCGCCAGTACCTTGCACTTGAGACGCTTGGCGATCTGGGGGGTGATCGTGCCCTCGGTCGCCGCGGGGATAAGGATCTCGGCGTCGAGGCAGGCGAGCTCCTCGTTGCTGACGGTCTCGGCTTCCGGGAAGCCCTCCAGGCGGCGGTGCTGGTTCACCCAATCCGTCAGGGCGCGGTAAGAGAGTCCCCTGGGGTTGTAGACCCCCGAATGGACGTCGCTGACCGCGACGACTTTCGCGCCGATCTTCTCCAGTTTCTTGACGGCGGCGCTGCCCACGTTGCCGAAGCCCTGCACCGCGACCCGGGCATGCTCGTCGAGCTTGAAGCCCTTAAGCTTGGCCGCCTCCATCAGGCAGTAGACGACGCCGCGACCGGTGGCCTCCTTGCGGCCCAGCGAACCGCCGATGATCACGGGCTTGCCGGTCACGATCTCGGGAATGGCATAGCCCTTGAGCTGGCTGTAGGTGTCCATGATCCAGGCCATGACCTGTTCGTTGGTTCCCATGTCGGGGGCGGGGATGTCGACGTCGGGTCCGATGAAGTTGACGATCTCGGAGGTGTAGCGCCGCGTCATGCGCTGGAGTTCGCCGCGGGAGAGGAGTCCGGGGTCGATCTGGATGCCTCCCTTGGCGCCGCCCAGCGGGAGGTTGACCAGGGCGCACTTCCAGGTCATCAGCATGGCCAGGGCCGCGACCTCGCCCAGATTGACGAGGGGGTGGTAGCGCACGCCGCCTTTATAGGGGCCCAGGACATCGTTGTGCTGGACGCGGTAGCCGGGGACGACGCGGATCGAGCCGTCGTCGTTGCGGAAGGGGACGCTGACGATCAGGGCCTTGTCGGGGACCCGGAGGCGGTAGAAGAGGTTCTCATCGAGGCAGAGCTTCTTGGCGGCGGTCTCGAATTGGGCCTGGACCTGGATAAATAGCGGGCTGTCCCATTCGGCCGTTAATTTTTTCATATCCAACCCCCCGATATTTCTATTAGAAAGGGTAGCATAGCCCCGGGGCGATTCCGAACCAATATGTGGCGTTTCAAGATTCGGGCGTCCGAAGCGCGCCGCGGTGCGTAGAGTCGATATGACCAAGCCAAGGCTTTTTCTCCTTTCTTTCCTGTCCGTATTTTTCGCCGTCTTGCCCGGCCTTCGCGCCCAGGAAGACCGGCGCGACCCTTTTCGGGTCGAGTACCGGGACGCGGTGGTCCGCGTCCATCCCGGCGAGGCCTTCGGCTTCGACCTGAAGATCAAGATCCCCGACGCTTACTGGCTCTACGACGAGAAGACCTCGCTGCTCTTCGAAAAGACGGAAGACCTCGCCGTCCTGAAGAGTGAGCGGCCGGCGCCGACGGATCACTTCGACCCCTTTTTGAAGAAAAATCTGCCGGTCTTTTTCAAGGAGCTCGATCTCAAGGTCTTTTTTATGGTGCCGAAGGAGGCCTCGCCCGGCCGCCGTACCCTCGAGGCCGCGCTGCGCTACCAGGGCTGCTCCGAGGATTTCTGCTATCGCCCCGTCCGCAAGACCGTCCTGTTGCCGGTCGAGGTCGTCGCGCCCGGCGCGGCCTTGCAGCCCGCGAAGGCCCCGCCCGCGGCACCGGCGCTGACGGCCAAGGCCCCGGCGGAGCCCGCTTCCGGCTTTTTTGAGCTGATCCACGAGTCCAACCCCGAGCGCCTCCTGGACCAGGGCAAGATCACCCTGCTGGGCCTGGCGCTCTTCGGCGGCATCCTCACCAGCTTCACGCCCTGCGTCCTGCCGATCGTGCCGCTCACCCTGGCCTTCATCGGGGTGAAACATCGGAGGCGCGGCAATTTCCTGCGCGCCGTCGCCCTGGTGCTGGGGATGGTGGCGATGTACTCGCTGTTGGGATTTTTGGCGGCCTCGCTAGGCCTGAAGCTGGGCTTTCTCTTCCAAAGCCGGTGGTTCCTCCTCTTTACGGCGCTGTTCTTCCTGATCTTCGCCTTGGGCCTCTTCGAGGTGATTCCCTTCCACCTGCCGCCGACCCTGCATAATCGCCTGGTGAGGATGGGCGGGGAGGGGCCCTGGGGCTCTTTCTTGGCGGGGCTCACCATCGGGCTGATCGCCTCGCCCTGCGTGGGTCCCCTGATCGGACCCTTGCTTTTGATCGCCGCGCGGGAGCAGGACCGGCTCTACGGCTTCATTTTGTTGCTGAATTACGGCCTGGGGATGGGGTTGATCTTCCTGGTCTTGGGGACGGCCTACGCCGAGCTGGCGGGAAAGCTGCGCGGCGGCCGGTGGACCCATTATCTCAAGCGGGGCCTGGCGGTCCTGATGCTGGCGCCGGCGCTTTATTACGGTTACGTCTTCGCCAAGCCGCTCTTCGCCAAGCCCCCGAACGGGCTTTGGACCCATCAGCTCGAAAAAGGGTTGAGCCTGGCTAAGGAGTCCCGTAAACCTGTGCTGGTCGATTTCTACGCCGACTGGTGCCCGCCCTGCCAGGAGCTCGACAAGTTCACCTTCTCGGCGCCGGAGGTGCGAAAGCTGGCCGAGCGTTTCGTGATGGTGAAGGTCGACTGCACGACCGACGACGCGCAGTGCCGGCAGGCGACCGAGCGCTACGAGGTGGTGGGTTGGCCGACCGTCCTGTTCCTCGACCGCGAGGGGCGGCCCATCGGCGACGTCAAGCTGGTCGGCGGCTTCGCCGACAAGGACCGCATGCTCCAACTGATGCAGCAAGCCCTGGACAAAGCCAAGTGAAGATCAACGCCTCCGCCATCCTCGAAGACATCAAACTCCCCGATTACAAGGGGCGGCACGTCTTCACGGCGAAGCTGCGGCTTTGGATCTTCATCGTCTTCTGGGTCATCGGCTCGATCTACTTCAAGGGCATGTGGCGCAGCGCGCCTTGGATCCCGCTGGTCATCGCCATGGCCTTCCTGCTGACCGGCATCTGCTACCGCAACATCCTGCGCAACCGCGCCCTGATGGTCTCTTTCGTGCTCGAGCTGGCCGCCGACCTGGTCAGCATGACCCTGATCGTCTACATCACGGGCGGGACGCAGAGCAATTACTTCACCCTCTATCTCATGTACTGCGTGGCCGCCGGGATGTTCTACAACTACCAGGTCGCGATCGTCGCCGCGATCCTATCCATCTTTTTCTACGGCAGCCTGGTGCTCAGCATGGAGCTGGGCTGGCTTAAGCCCTTCGTCTACTCGGGCGAGCACGCCTCCTGGTTCGGCAACCAGACGGTGATCCGCTACGCGAATTTACTATTGCTGATCATGTTCCTGCCCATCGTCGTCTACGCGGTGAAGATCTCCAACTTTTTCTCCCGATTGAAGCAGCGCGCCCTCGAGGAGCGCAACAAGCAGCTGGTCGCCCTCAACCGCATCTCCTCGACGATCCGCCGCATGACTTCCCCGCTGGAGGTGATCGAGCAAGTCCTGGCCGGCGTCGTCGAGGGCCTGGGCTACGATGTCTGTCTACTCGTCATGCCCAACCGCGCGACCGGCCTCATCGAGTTTTTCATCCCCAACCAGAACCCCCTGGTCGACCAGATCGAGACGCACCTCGGCTTCAAGCTGGGCGACATGAAGCTTACGCCCGGCCACCCCAACAGCATCTTCACGGCGATCCGCCGCAACCGGCTGGTCTTCCGCCAAGAGCTCTCCGAGCTGGTCAAGGGCGTGGATCCGCATTGGTCCAAGGAATTGGCGGACCGTGTCCAGGCGGAGATGGGCTTCAAGAAGTTCGTCATCATGCCGCTGGTCGCCGAGCGCCGGGTGATCGGGGCCCTGATCGGGATTTCGCGCACCGAGTTCGTCGACGAGACGCGGATCGGCGTGCTGGAGAATTTTTCCAACCAGGCGGCGTTGGCGATCGAGAGCGCGCAGCTCTTCGAGGAGATCAAGAACAAGAACATCGAGCTGGAGCGCGCCAACAAGATCAAGAGCGAGTTTCTGGCGATCATGAGCCACGAGCTGCGCACCCCGCTGACCGCGATCATCGGTTTTTCCGAGCTGCTGATGGAAGAGGTGATGGGCGAGCTCAACGCCGAGCAGAAGGACAGCCTGCGCGAGGTCATCAACAACGGAGAGCACCTGCTGCACCTGATCAACAGCATCCTCGATTTGGCCAAGGTCGAGGCCGGCAAGATGGAGCTCAACCTCGAGGACTTCAGCCTCGAGGACTTAGTGCAGGAGGTGGGCAGTTCGGTTTCGCCCCTGCTCAAGAAGAAGCGGCAGCACTTCGAGCTGAAGGTCGGCAAAAATCTGCCGGCCTGCCGCGCCGACGCCCGGAAGATCCGTCAGATCCTGCTCAACCTGCTCTCCAACGCGATCAAGTTCACGCCCGAGGAGGGAAGCATCGTCCTCGAGGCCGGGCACCTGCGCGAGCTGCCCGCCGAGTTGTCGGCCCGCGGCGCGTCGCCGGCGCCTTGTCCGGAGGGCTATTTCTCGATCCTGGTGCGCGACACCGGGATCGGCATCGATCCCAAGGACTTGAAGACCGTCTTCAACGTCTTCGAGCAGGTCGACAGCTCCTTCACCCGGCGCTACCAAGGAACGGGCCTGGGACTCGCCCTGACCAAGCAGTTCGTCGAGATGCACCAGGGCCTGATCTGGGCCGAGAGCGCGGCGGGGCAAGGTTCCACCTTCCACTTGATCTTGCCCGTCAAGGCCGAGCCGGCGGCGCCGCGCGCCGACCACCAGACCCCCGAGTCGATCATGCTGGGGGCGAAGCAGCTGGTGGCGGGAGGCTCCGGCAGAGATTCTTGATTTTTCGAAACTTCCCTTGTCGCGAGGCGATAAGGCGCTAAATTCCACCTTCGGCACTCCACGCAAAACGAGGTTTCTCCCATGGGTCACGCCACGCCCTACGACCGCGTCCACCTGCCGATCCCCGTCCTCCGCCGTCCGGAGGGCCCCGAGGTCCTGGATCCCTATCCGCCGGCCTCGCAACCGCAGAGCCCGATTCCGCAAGAAATCTTGGATCGGATCCGTAAGGACCCTTGGGCCCTGCAGGCGATCGACCCCGAGCTGCGCGAGCGCCCCGAGGTCCTGCGCGCCGCCGTCGATTCGGGACATCCCCAGGCCTTGGAAGCGATTAGCGGTTACGTCCCGCCCGAAGTCCTCCGCCGCCCGGAGATCTACGATTGGTTGCGGGAGTACCGACGGCAAATCCTGCCGGCGCGCGTCTTTTTCTTCCAAGGGACGGTCGGCCTAGCCTTCGCCAGTGAGGGCGCGGGATGGGCCTTGGGCGGCGAAATCGGCGGAGGCGGCCCGCGCGTCGCCGCCAAGCTGTTCTACGATCGGCTGAGCGACGGAGACGGCGAGATCCGGCAGCAGCTGGGTCTTGAGGCTTCGGCGCTGCTTTATCCCGCCAAACGCATCTCGATGCGCGAACGCCAAACCGTCCTCGCCTTGGGGGTGCCCGTGGCCACGAGCTACGTGTCCGGGGGGAGCGAGGGCGGGATCGGATTGAGTCTCGCCTACTATCTGGCCCGCGGGGAAAGATTGGTGTCGCCGCTTTTCGGCGTGCAGGCGCGGCTCTTGATGCCTTTTTCCGATCCCTTGGGCTCGCCGAGCGCGGCCTTCGAGCTGCAGGTCCCGGTCTGGTCGACGCTCGAGGGCGTCGAGCGGCTGGGCCGGCGCCTGCGGCGGCCCTGAAGGCTTGCAAGTCTAGGGCTAGGCCGTTAAAAAAGAAGGCATGAGCAAGGCCTTCACCAAGGAACCCGACGACGAAGATCGCGACGACGAGGAAGTCCCCGAAAATTCCGTCCCCCGCGGCGAGAAGAACTACATGACGCCGGCCGGCGCGGCGCGCCTTCAGGCCGAGCTGCACGACCTCCTGCACAAGCAGCGACCCGAGATCACCGCCGTCGTGGCCTGGGCGGCCGGAAACGGCGACCGTTCCGAGAACGCCGACTACATCTACGGCAAGCGCCGCCTGCGCGAGATCGACCGCCGCATCCGCTTCCTAACCAAGCGCCTCGAGGCCGCCGAGGTCGTCGATCCCCTCCAGGTGAAGTCCGAGCAGGTCTTCTTCGGGGCCACCGTCACGGTCGAGGATGAGGAGGGCGGGCGCAAGACCTACGCGATCGTCGGCATCGACGAGGCGGATCCCGCCCGGGGCAAGATCAGCTGGATCTCGCCGCTGACCCGAGCCCTGCTCAAGGCGAAGGTGGGCGACCTGGTGCAGTTCCGCAGCCCGAAAGGGATTCGCGAACTCGAGGTCGTCGAGATCTTGTACCGGGAAATTCCCTGAAAATAACGGTTTCTCCGCCGGGCCCCGATTCCGCTTCCGTCCGGCCTCGCCCCTGGGCTATGCAAACCGCCGAAAAGGAGCGCGGCGTCGCATGCGCATGATCGGAACCCTCCCCCAGAAAAATCAAGCCAGGAAGTTCAGCGATTTCTTGCTGGTGAACGGCATCCCCAACCATGTGGAGGAAGAGGCCGACGGTTATCAGCTTTGGGTGCGCGACGACCGCCACCTGGCGGCCGCCGAACGGTATTTTTCGGAATTCCAAAGCAACCCCGAGGCCGAGGCCTACCGCGGGCGGGGGGCGTCCGCCGGGGCGATCCGCGCCCGGGAGGAGCGGCTTGCGAAACGATCGCCGGTGATCGACGTCCGCACCCATTGGCACCGGCTCGACACCAGCATCGGCCCCGTGACCGGCGTCCTTATCCTGCTCAGCGTCGGCATCACCCTCTTGGCCATGGCCGACCGCTCCAACGAGCTTTTGGATTATTTCTTCATCACGCGCTACGACGTGGTCGGCCCCTACCTCCAGTGGAGCGGCGGCTTGCCCGAGATTCGGCACGGCCAGATCTGGCGGCTGATCACCCCCATCTTCATCCACAGTGGGGTGCTGCACATCCTCTTCAACATGCTCTGGCTCAAGGATCTGGGCTCCGAGCTGGAGCGCCGCCAGGGCTCCCTTTATTTCTCCGTCCTGGTCCTGGTCGTCGCAATCCTCTCCAACCTGGGTCAGTACCTGCTCGCGGGGCCCAACTTCGGCGGCATGTCGGGCGTGGTCTACGGCCTGCTCGGCTATTGTTGGATCCGCGGGCGCTTCGATCCGTCCTCGGGCCTTTCGCTCAATCAAGGCGTCGTCACGATGATGATCATTTGGTTTGTGCTCTGCTGGACCGGCCTGATCGGAAACGTCGCCAACTGGGCCCATACCTTCGGCCTGGTCGCGGGGATGGCCTGGGGCTTCGCGGCCGCGAAGCTGCGGCGCTGACGGGCCGAGGAGACGAGCCGGTCGCGAAATTACCCGCGATGCCGCCGAAGGAATTCCGCGAGGGCGGCGCCGATCTGCTCGGCCTTGGCTTGTTGCTTGGGGTCTTTCAGGCCGCCTTCGGCGTCGAAGGCCTCATGGGCCCGGGGGATGCCGAGTTGAGTCGGCAATACGTGGACCCCGATGTTGTGCAGGATGGAACGCAGCGTCGCCAGGCCGCGCAGGCCGGCCAAGGCGCCCGGCGAGGCGCTAAGCAGGGCGGCGGCCTTGTCGGTAAAGCAGGCCAAGGGGGCCTCGCCCGGTTCGGCGCGGGAGGCCCAGTCGATCGCGTTTTTCAAGACCCCCGAAATCGAGCTGTTGTACTCCGGCGCGGCGATCAGGAAGCCGTCGTGGCTCTGCATCAAGGTCTTCAGTTTTTTGGCGTTCTCCGGCAGGCCGCTCTCGGCCTCGAGGTCCCCGTCGTAGAGGGGCAGGGGGAGCTCCTTCAAGTCTAAGACCGTCACCTCGGCGCCGGCGGTCCTGGCGCCCGCGACGGCGACCCCCAGCAGTTTTTTGTTGAAGGAGTCCCGGCGGGTGCTGCCGGCGAAGGCGAGGATGCGAGGAGTGTAGGCCATGCCGGGAGGCTATCCTCCTTCGGCGCGGAAATAAATTCCTTTTTACCGGGGTCGTTTTCCGCTAGAGCGGCGGCGATGCAGATCGTGATGGAGATCGCCGCCTTGGTTTTTCCGGTCTTCGCCTCCTACGCCCTGCGCAGCCACGGCGCGACCCAAAAACTCGCCGAGCTGCTCTCCCGGGAGGTCGAGGGTCTAAGCGCTTCCCAGCTCCAACGCCTGATCGCGCCGCGGGCGCAGTGGGTGACGATCCTGACCGCCTCGGTGCTGGGGGCGACGGTCCTGGGCTTGGCCTTTCACCTCTTGCCTTGGTATGGGGCCTTGGCCTTGTTTGCCGGGTCCTGTCTGTTGGTGCTCTTGATGAATTTTTTCACGCCCTCCGAGAAGACGCGGCATTACCTCCTGGTCATCCTGAAAAATTTCGACCGGAGGATCGCGCGTTGCGAGGCGGAGGGCGACGAGGAGCAGGCGGCGGCTTTGCGCGACCTGGGGGAGCGCCTCAAGTCGGTATCCGCCCGAAAGCAATTGTTCGAAGACAAGGGCCCCACATATTGATCGGAGGAATCATGTCGGAAACCGTCCCGCAAAAACTGCAAAACGTCTCGGTCGACCTGAAGGCCAACGTCTATTTCGACGGCAAGGTGGTCAGTCACAGCGTCTACGACGCCGCCGGAGCCAAGAAGACGATTGGGCTCATTTACCCCGGCTCCTACCAGTTCAGCACCGGAGCGCCCGAGCGCATGGTGATCGTGGCCGGCACTTGCAAGGTCAAGGTCGCGGGCGAGGAGGAGTGGAAGACCTACGCGGCGGGGATGGAGTTCCGCGTGCCGGGAAATTCCGCCTTCGAAATCTCGGTGCTGCGCGGGATCACCGAGTATCTCTGCATCTTCGAATAAATTACTCCACCCGCAGGATCCAGCACTTCAGGTAGTCCGTCTCGGGCATGGCGAGCAGGGCGGGGTGGTCGGCGGGTTGCCCGCGCTTCTCCAACACCTGCACTCGGCGCCGCGCGTCGCGGGCCGCCTCGGCCAGGGTCTTTTCGAAGAGCTCGGGGCTCAAGTGCTGCGAGCAGGACGAGGTGACGAGGATCCCGCCCGGCCGCAGCAGGCGCATCGCCCGCAGGTTGATCTCTTTATAGCCGCGCAGGGCGGCTTTCAGGGCCGCGCGGTTCTTGACGAAGGCGGGCGGGTCCAGCGAGACCGTGTCGAAGCGCCGTCCCTCCTGGTCGCA
>JAANMX010002145.1_pt1 | contig 20439 bp, 18 predicted proteins | sample 7279681 | NCBI WGS metagenome assembly JAANMX01 (sample SAMN14094542, study PRJNA606508) | bioreactor metagenome | isolation source: A lab-scale SPAN reactor treating ammonium-rich wastewater day 351 | place: Ireland: Galway | collected 2018-01-01
GCCGGTTGAGCGGTGTCCTGAGTTCATCGAAGGGTAGGCGGGGGCTGTTTCCCGCCGTATCGCTTGTACTGAGCCTGTCGAAGTGAAACCAAAGCGGGTAGACGAAGATTCGACTTGTCACCCGTTCGCTCTGGTTTCGATACGCCCTCCGAAGACTCCGGGCTACTCAACCGGCGCTCACTGGTCTGATCTGGCCGTAATGTCCTGTGGCTTCGCCACTTATGCAATACGCAATACGCAATACATCTCCACACGAAGGATGATTGGGTGAACAACAAAATCGACGTTCAGGATTTCAACTTCTATTACAGCAGCTTTCATGCGCTGAAAGGGTTGACGATCCCCATCCGGGAGCGGCAGATCACCGCGCTGATCGGCCCATCGGGCTGCGGAAAGTCCACTTTTCTGCGCTCACTCAACCGGATGAACGATACCATCGCCGGGACCCGGGCCACGGGCGAAGTGCTGCTGGACGGTCAAAACATCTACGCCCCGGGGGTGGATGTGACCGAACTGCGCCACCGGGTGGGAATGGTCTTTCAACGCCCCAACCCCTTCCCTCAGAGTATCTTTGACAATGTGGCTTTCGGGCCGCGAATGTTGGGCATGGCTGGGGGCAAAACCCTGGAAAAACTCGTTCGGGAGAGTTTGGATGGGGCCGGTCTATGGGGCGAAATCAAACATCGATTGCACGATTCGGCTCTCTTGCTCAACCCCGGCCAGCAGCAGCGGCTGTGCATTGCGCGCGCCATTGCCGTCAAGCCCGAAGTGATTTTGATGGATGAGCCGTGTTCTGCCCTCGACCCGGTGGCGACGTTCAAAGTAGAAGAATTGATGCGGATTCTGGCAAAAGAGTATACAATAGTCATTGTCACCCACAATATGCAACAGGCAGCCCGAGTCTCCGACTTCACCGGTTTCTTCTGGCTGGGGGAGATCGTCGAGTTTGGCCCAACCACTCAACTCTTTGCCGCGCCCCAGGAAGAGTTGACCGAATCGTACATCACCGGGCGGCGGGGTTAGGCATACTTGACAAGGTGACAAAATGACCGGGTGATAAGGTGAAAGAATCTCAATTTATGCCCGTGTCGAGTGTAATAAAGGGATTGGGGGTTGAGACAGCGCAATTCCCCAATCGCCAATCCCAAGTCCATCCGCAGTAAGGAGAAAATCATATGTCCACGCGCGAGCGTTTTGAGCGAAAACTGAATGAATTGCGTGCCGATATTCTGGCAATGGGTAGCCTGGTGGACGAGGAACTGCACATGGCGCTGGAAGCTCTGCGCACCCTGGACCCGGATATGGCACAGGCGGTCAATGAAAAGGATGTGGTGGTCAACCAGACGCGCTTCGCCATCGAGGAAAAGTGCTTTGCGCTGATTGTCACCCAGCAGCCCGCGGCCCGTGACCTGCGCGCGATTATCACCGCTATGAATATGATTGTGGACCTGGAACGTATGGGCGATCAGGCCAAGGGCATTGCCAAAGTTGTCCGCCACCTCCAGAAGTTCCCCCCTCAGGAGCGCCCCACTGGGCTGGAAGCCATGGGCCAGATGGTGGGCCAAATGCTGCGCCAGGCTATGACCGCCTATGCCCACAACAATGTGGAACTGGCCCGTCTGGTGGCCGCCCAAGACGACGAGGTGGACACCATCTACGCCCGGGTCTTTTCCGATATTATGCTGCGCATGGCCCAGGTGCGGGAACCGGAGCAGATCGAAGCCTCCTACGAGATTCTGCGCTCGGCCCGGGAACTGGAGCGTTTTGGCGATCTGGCGACGAATGTGGCCGAGCGGGTGATCTATCTGGTCACCGGTCTCATGTCGGAGATAAACCAGGACGGATAGATCAGCGCTCTCCACCGTCTAACCCGGCGGATAGGCCCCCAACTTGCGCCCATCGCCGCTGGTCTGGCCGCCGTCGATGACAAGCGTATGGCCGGTGATAAACTGGGCGTCGTCCGAGGCCAGGAAGGCGAAGACCCCGGCCACATCCTCTGGGCGGCCCAGCCGGTTGAGAGGAATCAGCCGTTCCCTATAAAAGTCCATAAACTCCGACGGGTCGATCTCCGCAGCCATCGGCGTCAGAATATAGCCGGGGGCAACTGCATTGACCCGGATATTGTAGTCAGCCAGGTCCAGGGCCATTGTCTTTGTGAGCAGAATCACCCCTGCTTTGGTGGCGTTGTAGTGGGCGTACTTCACCTCCGCGGCGATGCCATTTTTGCTCGCCATATTGACGATTACCCCGCCGCTCTTTTGGGTTGCCATCTGCCGGGCCACCGCTTGGGCCACATTAAAAACACCGGTCAGGTTGATGTCGATGATGCGCTGCCAATCCGCGGGGTCGATCTCCAGAAAGTGATCCTCACGGGCGACGCCCGCCACATTCGCCAGGACATCGATCCGTCCCCAGCGCGCCACCGCCCGGTCGACCGCGGCCTGTACATCGGTCCGCTGGCGCACATCCCCCACAACAGACAACACCCGCTCGCCCGGGGCCCATTCGCTCTCCGCCGCGGCCAGATTTTCGGCGTTGTTGTCAAAGGCCAGCACGGACGAACCATCCCGCAAGAAGCGCTCCACAATCGCCTTGCCCAGCCCCCGGGCCGCGCCCGTGGCAAAGAGAATTTTAGGTACTTTCAAATCCGTTCTGTTGCTCATTCCCTCTCTCCTTGTATCTACTCAGGGTGCGACGCACTCGCCAGGGGCAACTGCTCACCCCCACCCAACCTCCCCCAGCTTGGGGGAGGAGTCGATCCAGTTCCCTCCCTAAAATGGGGAGGGCTAGGGTGGGGTGGCTGACCCCTACCCTACCTCCCCCAGCTTGGGGGAGGAGTCGATCCAGTTCCCTCCCTAAAATGGGGAGGGCTAGGGTGGGGTTGCTGGGCAATTACATCTCCTGGTTGGTTCTCCGCTTCCCATTCCCATCTTTCCCCCTTCCCGTGTATACTACAGCCACGGATTACACACGTCAATTTGATACCGGAGGAGTCTATGACCCCCAATCGTCCAAATCTGGACTCAGTGCCGCCTGATGTGCGGGCATATATCGAATATCTGGAAGAAAATCTGGCCGAAGCCCAAAACGAGGCGGAAAGCAGCCGGGGCAGTACCAACGCCGGCGAACCCAGCGAAGCGCCCACCACCGCGCAGGTCATCACCATCAGCCGGGCTGGGCTGGCGAAACGTACCCCCCGCCACCTCTACAGCCGCCAGCGTCGGGGCGGCATGGGCGTCTTTGATCTGGACAGCGACGACGACCCGCCCGCCTTTCTGCTGGTGGCCGACGTCAGCGAGCGGCTGCACATCTGGACAGACCGCAGCCGCTATTTCAGCCTGGCCGTGGCCGATCTGCCAGAAGAGCCTGTACGGGCCAAAGGCGAGGCCGTCAGCCGGTGGGTTTCCCTGCAAACGGGTGAGCAATTGGCCGTTGTGACCCCGGACGGGGGCGGCGCGCATCTCTACCTGCTCAGCGACCGGGGCTGGCTGCGCAAATTCAGCCGCACCCAACTGCCCTACCTGAAGGTTGGGGCCCTGGTCGAGGTGCGGGCTGGTCATACACCCGTAGGGGCCTGCTGGAGCAGCGGCGGCGACGATCTTTTCGTCGTTACCCGTATGGGCCAGGCCATCCGCTTCAGCGAACGGCAGGTGCCCATTGCCGGGGGCTGTCTGGGCATTCGCCTGGAACCCCCGGATGAATGTCTGGCCGTGGCGGCTGTGCAGGAGGAGAGCGGCGTCTTTCTGGTGGGGGACGACGGCAAGGGCACTGTGCGCCTGATGGCCGGTTTTCGCACGAACAAATCCCCCGGTGCGGGGGGCAAAGTGGCAATGAAAGCCGACCGGCTGCTCTGTGCCCAAACAGTGACAACGGGTCAGGATGTGCTGATCATTTCCGCCCTGGGCAAAATTATCCGCTTCTCTGCCGATGACATCCCAGCCAAAGAGGGGGTTGTACAGGGGGTGAACTGTATGGCTCTGCGGGCCGACAGTGTGGTAGCCGCCACTGTCAGCGATGGGGGAGCGCCAGTTCTCGAAGAATAACAGATCGTTGACGGGTGCGCCTGCCCAATGCTACAATGCCAGCCATCCGCTGACGCAAGCCACACCCAAGGAATCCCGGTGTCCCACTCTCGCCCGTTCATCTATCTGGACCATTCGGCCACCACCCCCCTGCGCGACGAGGCCGCGGCCGCGATGCAGCCCTATTTCGCCGAGTTCTTCGGCAACCCATCCAGCATTCACCGGGTGGGGCGACGGGGACACAGCGGGCTGGACAGCGCCCGGCGCACTGTCGCCCAAGTTTTGGGCGCAAAGAGCAGCGAAATTATCTTCACCGGCAGCGGCACAGAGAGCGACAACGGGGCACTGCGGGGCATTGCCCTGGCCCGGCGGCGACAGAGCGGCGCCAATCGCATCGTCGTCAGCCCGGTGGAACACGCGGCAGTGCAAAAGACCGCCGAAGACCTGGCGGAAAACTACGGCTTCGCCCTGACCCTCCTGCCCGTAGACGGTGCCGGGCTGGTGCAGCCGCAAGATGTGGCCGCCGCGCTGGGCGAGGATGTGGCTCTGGTCAGTGTGCTCTATGCCAACAACGAAGTGGGCAGCATTGCACCGCTAGCCGCCATCGGCGCGCTCTGTCGGGAGCGTGCCATCCCCTTTCACACCGATGCAGTCCAGACCCCGGGAAAGCTGCCCCTGGATGTGAATGCGCTCTGCGTGGACAGCCTGAGTCTGAGCGGCCACAAATTCTATGCACCCAAAGGGGCAGGCGTGCTCTACCTGCGCCAGGGCACCCCCTTTCAGCCGGTGATTACCGGTGGGGGACAAGAGGGGGGACGGCGCGCAGCCACCGAAAATGTACCGTCGATTGTGGGGCTGGCCACCGCGCTGGCCCTGGCCGAGGCGGAACGGGAGCGCGAAACAGCCCGCTTGCGGCTGCTGCGCGACCGGCTCATCGGCGGCATTCTGGAAAGTATCGACGGGGTATCTCTGACTGGTTCCCCAAGCGAACGGCTGCCCAACCACGCCAGCTTTGTCATCCACGGGCTGGAGGCGGAAGGGATACTCATCGGCCTGGATATGGCCGGGATTGGGGCCAGCAGTGGCAGCGCCTGCTCCAATGCGTCCCAACGGCCCAGCCACGTACTGCAAGCCCTGGGCATCGCTCCCCCAGACCTGGCCGGGGGGCTGCGTCTGACCCTGGGGCGGAGCAATACGTCCGAGCAGATCGATTTTGTCGTGGAGCAGTTGACCCGCATCGTCGCCAACATTCGCAAGGCAGGGTAGCCGGATGAACGTCGTCAAGCCTTCCCTGGGCACAGGCGAACATCAACTTTCATTGGCGCGCCTTCTCTGGCTGGACCTGCCAGTGGTGGTCAGCGGCGCACTGTTGGCTGGGGTCTGGTTGGTCGCTATTTTCGCGGGCGGGCTGGGTTATTTCCCTGTGGGGTGGGGACGGATTGTCTTTTCAGCGCCAGAGGTTTGGGCCATCCTGACAGTGGCCCTCATCCTGACCCTGCTGGGCGGCCCTGTGCTGATCTGGCGTATCGTCCATTTCCGTTCGATTCTGCGCCACGGCGTGGTTCTTCACGGCCAGGTAATTCGTCGCTGGTTCACCTTTGCCGAATATCGGGTGGACTATATCTTTCATTATCAATACCAGCCCTTTCAACAGCGCAATGCCGTGCGCCGCCAGCGCCACATCGAAGCCCGACGGGCTTTGGAGCCGGGGAGTGTCGTAGTTGTGCTGGTCCATCCCTATCTGCCTGAACGCTCCCTGCTTGTCGATCTCTACCGGGTTTAGGATTTCCATCATTTTTGCCTGACGAGACACGCCCAATGCGCTTTCCCAAACTGCGGGGCGTGGATGTGCGCCCCCACCGACAGAACGGCCACCTCTACTACCTCCTCTCCGACCCCCTGGAACTAGCCGAAGATTCCCTGCTGCTGCCCCAGGCTTTTGGCCCCCTGCTGGCCCTGTGCGATGGCAGCCAGACCGACGCCTCGGCCATCAGCCATGCCCTGGCCCACCATTTCCAGATGTGTGTTGACCCGCTGGCCGTGGGCCAGATTCTGAACGCGCTGGATGATGCCCTGCTTTTGGAGAATGAGCGTTCCGCCGAAGCCATAGCCCGCAAAGTCGCCAGCTACCGGGCGCTACCTGCCCGCCCTGCCACCCACGCAGGTCTGGCCTATCCCGACGATCCGGCGGAGCTGACGCGCTGGCTGGACAGCTTTCTGGATGTGCCACTTAGCCGCCGGGGCATAGAGAGCCGCACCCGCAGCAATGGAAACTCGAAGAGCGAGAAGATCGCCGGGGTATTCTCCCCCCACATCGACTATACCCGGGGCGGTGCTGTCTATGCCCGGACGTGGCAGGCGGCCAGAGAGGCTGCCCAGGCCGCCGAACTGGTCATCCTGATTGGCACGGACCACTACGGCAGCGATCTCTTCACCTGTACCCGGCAGAGCTACGCCACCCCACTTGGCCCGCTGCCCACAGAGAGCGCAGCCGTCGATCGCCTGGCCCAGGCAATAGGCGAGCAGGCCGCCTATGCCGGGGAGCTGCGCCATCTGCGGGAACATTCGCTGGAACTGGTGGCGGTCTGGCTGCAACACGCGCGCCGGGGCAAGCCGGTGGCGCTGTTGCCTGTGCTGGTCGGCGGGCTGCACAGCTATTTTCAGGAAGCCCAGGGGCCGGCATCCGATGACCGTATCCAGCGCTTTGTGCAGACGGCAAGAGAGATCAGCGCGCAAAGAGCTACGCTGATTGTGGCGTCGGGAGACCTGGCCCACGTCGGCCCGGCCTTTGGCGGCCCGGCCCTTGACCAGGCCGCCAGAGACCAACTGCGCCGGGCGGATGATGGGTTACAGGAGCGGCTGGTAGCCGGCGACGCGGATGGCTTCTATCAGCTCATCCGCGCCGGGCAGGACAGGAATAATGTGTGTGGGGTCACGCCGGGTTATCTGGCGTTGAAGATTCTGGGCGATGGGGTGCGGGGTAGGCGACTGGCCTACGATAGCTGCCCGGCTGATGACGGGGAGACCTCTGCGGTCACGATTGGCGGGCTGCTATTTATACTCGACACGGGCATAAACTGACATTTTGTCACCCTGCCACCCGGTCATTTTGTCACCTTGTCAAGTATACTACCCCTTCTGTCTGACCTCTTCCACCACCTGCACGAGGGTTGCATAGGGCACTGCGCCGGGAACCAGATATTTCTCGGCGAAGATGAGCGCGGGGACGCCCTGCAAGCCGTAGGCAGCAGCCTGGGCAATGTCGTTATCTACAGCCTGGCTGAAAGCCGCATCGTCCAGAGCGGTTTGAAAAGCGGCTGGGTTCAGGCCAACCGCCCCGGCAATGGCGGTCAAAACGTCCAGATCGTCCAGGGCCGCGGCCTCTTGCCAATAGGCTTTGAAAGCCGCGTCGTGGAAGGCGTTGCCCAGCCCCTGGCTTTCGGCATATTTGACGCCGATGAGGGCAGGACGGCTGTCAATACCAAAGGGGCCGGGATTCATTTCCAGCCCGTAGTCTGTGCGTGCCTGTTCATAGAGAGCGGGCCGTTTTGCTTCAATCGTAGCCCGGTATTGGGCCGAAATGGGCGGCGCGCCCCGAGGACGCAACTCGAAGGAGTGCCAGTGCAGTTCGACGTTATGGGATTCCTGTAGCTTTTCCAAACTGGAAGAGACGAGAAAGCACCAGGGTCAGACAAAGTCTGACCAAATGTCGATACGCACAGGGGAAGTAGATAGGGAGTTCATATTGGCCTTTCTAAGCAGGGACCGCCTTCCTGCGAAGACGGTCCCTGTTTCGTCATAAATTTGTAGTCAATCAGCTACACCGATTACCAGCGATCGCCGCCACCGCGCCGATCACCGCCGCGGTCTCGGTCGCCGCCGCCGCGCCGTTCGCCGCCGCCGCCACGCCGTTCACCGCCGCCGCCGCCGTAGCCACCACCGCCGCCGCCGCCGTAGCCACCGCCGCCGCCGCGCCGTTCGCCGCCGCCGCCACCGTAGCCACCACCGCCGCCGCCGTAGCCACCACCACCACCGCTGCGTCGACCACCGCCGCCACCACCGCCACCGCCCTCTTCTTTGGGCCGGGCTTCGTTGACACGCAGATTACGACCGCCGTACTCTTTGCCATCCAATGCAGCAATAGCGGCAGTTGCACCGGCGTCAGGCATTTCTACAAAGCAGAAACCCCGAAAGCGGCCGGTCTCCCGGTCATTGATCATTGCGACAGATTCAACGGCTCCATGCGGCACGAACATCTCACGAACCTGTTCCTCGGTTGCCTCGTAAGGCAGGTTTCCTACATAAAGCTTCTTGGACAATTCTTGCTTCCTTCCTGAAGTGAGTCCATCATGCCGGGTGAGCCGTGCAAAAATGGAAAACGAAAAACACTGCGCCTATAGTATGCACGCGTTTCAGGAATTTGTCTACTCCCAAAATCGGTAAAATCAGCTTCAATTTTCATCCTTTGAGCTGTTCAAGAAATTTTTGGCGGAACTTAGCCACTTTGGGCGCAATCACCACCCGGCAATAGGGCTGGCCGCCGTTCTGATCGAAGTAGTTTTGATGGTAGCCCTCGGCCTTGTAAAAGCCGTTTAGAGCGACCACTTCCGTAACAATCGGGCTGGACCACAGACCGGCAGCCGTTATTTCCTGGATGGTCTCCTGGGCAATCTGTTTCTGTTCGTCGGTGTGATAGAAGATAGCCGAACGGTATTGAGTGCCCACATCCGCGCCCTGGCGGTTGAGAGTTGTGGGATCGTGAATAGTAAAAAAGACCTGCAAAATCTGGTAAAAGGATACCTGTTGGGGATCGTAATCGATCTGTACAACTTCGGCGTGACCGGTAATTCCATTGCAGACATCCCGGTAGGAAGGATTAGGCGCATGACCACCGGCATAACCGGAGACAACCCGCTCGACGCCCCGCAATTGCTGATAGACCGCCTCCAAACACCAAAAACAGCCACCGCCCAAAGTGGCGGTTTCACGGATGGTTGTTGACTCGTTCATTGGGATTTCCTCGCAGATAGGGCAGGCAAGAGAGCTACGGCTTGCCAACTATACCTGTTTTTCGGGTGTCGGGATAGTAGCAATCACCCAATCAGATGACACGACTGGCTGACGCCGGTAGCAACGAAAACTGCGCAGGTCGGTCTGACAGACCGACCTACAGAGGCTGGCCCGCGCGCAACACATCCAGCAGCGAAAGGGCCAGAGCTTTGGTATCCAACAGGGGACGCTCCCCCGCGTCGTTGAGCAGCACCGGCCCGACACAAGAAGGACAGCCGTAATGACAGGGGCAGCCCCGGATCAGCGCCTCTGCCCCGGCCAGCAACTCCCCGTGGCGCTCGAATAGCTGCTGGCTGAAGCCAAGACCGGCCGCGATGCGCTCGAAGATGTAAATACGCGGGGACTGGAGATTGGGGACTGGGGACTGGGGACTGGACGACTCGCTGTCCACAGTTTTCAGCCCCGATCCGCCACCTGCCGCCATTCCGTCTCGGACAACACTCATCCCCAGATCGTTGCGGTCGCACATTAAATAAAGCGAGGCCAGATTGCCCAGGGCGTAGCCCAGACCGTCCAGCCCGCTCCGGGTACGCACCCCAGCTTCGATGCGCCGGTGACAGCGCTGGCAGAGGAGGGTGAGGTTGCTCAGCCGGTTGGCCTGCTGGTAATTTTCGTTGTGGCCGGGGATATAGCCAAAGGTGCGAAAGGGTGTCAGGTGATGAACGTCGTGCTGGCGGCCTTCGGTTTCCGCCGCGCCGCATTGGGTGCAGCGATAGGAATCCCTGGCCCGCACCGCGGCCCGCTGCTTCTGCCAATTGGGGCCGTAGTCGTTGGGCGCATCCCGCCACTGATCCATCTGCATCAGAATCTCCTGAGCCGCTGGCGTTACTTCCAGCCAGTAGCCAGTGGTTTCCAGGATATGGGGCGGGTAGTCCAGAGGGAAGACGCCCAGATTTTCGTGGGTATAGCGGCGCACCCGGCGGTAATCGCTGACGGTTGTGGTCACCCGCAGATCGCCGTGGGCCAGGTGCGCGCCCCCGTCGGTGCGTTGCCCGTGAATCCCCAGCACTTCGGTCTCGCTTTCGCTGTTAGCCTGGGTGTAGAAATCCACCTCCACCGCCCGCACCTGGGCTATCCGTGCCTCCCAATCCAGTCTCTCCACCAGGTAGGGCTGGCCTTCGTGGATGTAGACCGCGCCGTCGTGGACCAGCAGGGGCGCGCTCTCCCCGTCGATCTCCCCCACCAGCCGGGTGATACCCGCTTCGTCCACCGATTGGATGACAAAGGGATCGTTGCCCGCGCTGCGCAGGCTTACAGAGCGGGCGGGATAGCTCTCGCCCTGCCACAGATAGCGTTCGGCGTAGTTGCCCACATCCCCGCTCTCGGCCAGAAGCGCCAGGACTTCGCCTGTGAAAGGCGAGCGGCCAAAGCTTTCGCCCGGGGCAAAAGGCAACTCGAAGGCGGCACAACGCAGCTGATCCACCAGCAGCATCAGATTGTCCGGGTTGACAAAGGCGTGTTCCGGCGACCGCTGGAAGATAAATTCCGGGTGATTCACCAGATACTGATCCAGCGCGCCGGCGGTTGCTACCAGAATTGCCAGAGAGGCGTCGGCTGTGCGGCCGGCCCGCCCCATCTGTTGCCAGAGGCTGGCGATTGTGCCGGGATAGCCACAGAGCACAGCCGCCTCCAACTGGCCGATGTCGATGCCCAGCTCCAGGGCATTGGTTGTCACCACCCCGCGCACTGCGCCCGAACGCAGACCCGCCTCGATCCCCCGCCGTTCTTCGGGCAGATAGCCCCCCCGGTAGCCGCGGATTGGGGAGTGGGGATTAGGGACTGGGGACTGGGTGGCCCGATCCCCGCTCCCCAATCCCCAGTCCCCAATCTCCTGTCTCTGCATCCGCTCCCGAATGTATGTGAGCAGCACCTCTACCGTCAGCCGGGCACGGGCAAAGACGATTGTTTGCAGACCGGCCAGAAGGGTGCGTGCGGCCAGCTCCTGGCTTTCCAACAGACTGCTGCGCCGCAGCCCTTTCTCTGCATCGTAGAGGGGTGGATTGTAGAGAATTATGTGCTTTTCGCCCTGGGGCGCGCCGTTGCGGTCAATCACGGCGACCGGCTGTTCGATGAGATGCTCGGCCAGTTGGCCGGGATTGGCGATGGTGGCGCTGGTGAGGACAAAGCGGGGATGGCTGCCGTAGAAGGCGGCGATCCGTTGCAGACGGCGCAGCACATTCGCCACATGGCTGCCAAAGACCCCCCGATAGGTGTGCATCTCGTCGATGACTACCACCTGCAACCCGGCAAAGAAGCGCTCCCAGCCCGCGTGGTAGGGCAGGATGCCCATATGCAGCATATCCGGGTTGGTAATCAGCAGACGGCTCTCCCGGCGGATAGCAGCCCGCTGACCGCTTGGGGTATCCCCGTCGTAGGTGGCGAAGGAGATCGGGGATAGGGGATAGGGGACTGGGGACTGGGGACTGGAGACTGGGGACTGGAGATTGGGGACTGGGGACTGGGGACTGGAGACTGGGGACTGGAGATTGGGGACTGGAGACCAGACCGAGTCTCCCCGATCCTCGATCCCCAACCCCCGATCCCCGATCCCCAATCCCCAATCCCCTATCCCCTCCAACTGGTCGTGGGCCAGGGCTTTGGTGGGGAAAAGGTAGAGCGCGCTGGCGTCGGGATCGCTGAGCAGTTGGTGTAGAACGGGCAGGGTATAGCAGAGGGTCTTGCCGCTGGCTGTCGGGGTGACCACCGCGATATTCTCGCCAGCCAGAGAACGGGTCACAGCCTCCTGCTGGTGGCTGTAGAGTTGCCCGATACCCCGGCGGGCCAGGCCAGCCAGCAGCACTGGATGCAGGCTCGCCGGGACAGGTGCCGTCTGGGCCGGGCGGGCGGGCAGGGTTTGCCAGGCGGTGACATTCGCCATAAAGCCCGTGTCCCGGCGCAGATCGGAGAGAAGATGCGCGAGAGACATTACTCCCTCAGCCATCCGGCCCGGCTATACTTGGCCTGCACATAGACGTATTCGTCCATCTTCGGATCAGAGACGTTGCCGGTGGAGGGGTAGTGGGCGATGGCATCTTCCACAATATCGATGCCCAGACCGGGCGCGCTGGGCACGACAATCGCACCGGCGACGATTGTGGGCTGGGGCTGCATCACCTCATAGCGCTGGGGCGCGTCGTCTTCCAGATGTTCCAGAATCAGAAAGTTGGGCAGGGTGCAGAGCAGGTGAACCGCGGCCATCTCGGCCACGGGTCCCAGGGAACCGTCGTGGGGGGCAAAGGTGATGCCGTGGGCCTCAGCCATAGCCGCCATCTTCTTCATCTGCAACAGCCCGCCGGCCCGCCCGGTGTCGGGCTGGATCACATCCACAATCTCCCGCTCGATCAGTTCGCGCACGCCATAAATCGTAGCGTGGCGCTCCCCTGCGGCGATGGGCAGATTGACGGCCCGGGCCACTTTGGCGATATTTTCGATATTCTCCGGGGCCACCGGGTCTTCGTAAAAGAGCAGGTCGTACTCTTCCAGCGCCTTGCCCAGACGGATGGCATCGGGCACTGTCAGCCAGGGCGGGCCGTGGACGTCGGCCATCAGGTCCACGGTTGGCCCCACCGCTTCCCGGATGCGCTTGATGCGTTGCAGGGGGTCTGTCACGCCGCCGGTTTTGATACCGGTGAAGCCCCGCTCCACCAGTTCCAGCGAGCGCTCCGGGGTGTGGGCGTGGGTGTAGAGACGGACGGTGTCGCGCATTTTGCCGCCCAGCAGTTCATAGACAGGCACGCCCAGGGCCTTGCCTTTGATGTCCCACAGGGCCATTTCGATACCGGTGAGCGCGCCGCCGCCCACAATCCCGGTCATGCCGTGGCCCATCATCGCAATAAAGAGCTTCTGCCAGAGCTTTTCAATGGCAAAGGGGTCTTCGCCGATGAGCAGGGGGGTCAGGTCGTGGATGGCAGTCTCCACCACCCGGGGCCAGCCGCTGGCCTCGCCGATGCCGTAGATGCCTTCGTCGGTGAAAATTTTGACAAAGAGCCAGTTGCGCCTTTGCCAGCCGCCGCCAGCCACGCCTGCATTCATCAGATAGGTTTTGATTTCGGTGATTTTCATTGGGGAAAGCCTCTGTAGTGGAGTGGTATCCATCTGTCGCTATCCAGAGCAGTATACAGGGGGTGGGGAAGGGATGCAAGCCGCCTTGCCCAGGGGGTGCATCCCTTCGAGCGCCATTTGACAGAGACACAAAAGTAGGCTATTTTATCCCATACAAAGTCCTCGTTGCGGTTTTACATCCTTGCTTGCAGTCCCATCAGCCCCCACACGACTGTCACGCGATGTAAACTGGGCCTCTTGCGTGTGACATTCCCTACCCTATCGAAGCCCATCTTCACCGGCAGCAGAGCTTGGCTTATAAAAAGGTAGGTCAATTAACTTAATCTTCAGCCGAAGACGGCAGGTGCTGAGATTCAAAGGAAAAAGCTATGAATCGCGGATCGGTCAAAACCGATTCAGAATCCCCTGGCTGGGGGACAATTGTCCAATACATAGTGGCTTATATTCTCTGGTTTCTCTTTTGCGCGCTGGCTTTTTGGGCCATTTGGCGTGTACACACCGCTCTGGTCGAAAATATCTTCTTTATGCGAGTCAACCCCTGGCAGTTGCGGGCCATCGACCGCTGGTCGCTTTGGGTGATGGGAATAGGCTGGGTGGTGGGCATCTTTCTTTCTGAAGGCTATCTGCGCAAAGGGGTAGAGAAGGGACGCCTGTTTCTCTACACAGGCAAGCTCTTTCTGATCCCAGTGGTTATTATCGCGCTTTCATATCTGATCCAAATACTGTAATGTCACGCAGAAGTTCGACTTTTTCCGAAAAGTCGAACTTCTGACAGTTGCCATTCATACCTCAGGAGACGGGCAGTTGAGCCAGCGCATTGTGATTGATCCGACCACAACTCCGTCGTCTGCCGCCAACGGGCAGAAGCCGCCCCTGCTTGAAATCAAAGACCTGAAGAAGTGGTTTCCTATCAAACGGGGACTCTTCAGCCGGACCGTCGGCCACGTGAAGGCGGTGGACGGGGTGAGCTTTTATGTGCGCCCCGGCGAGACGTTGGGATTGGTGGGCGAGAGCGGCTGTGGCAAGACGACCACAGGTCGGGTGATTATGCGGGCCTATGCACCCACCGGGGGCGAAATCTGGTTTGACGACCAGGACCACGGGCGCATCAACCTGGCCGAGGTGGAAGAGGGCGAAATGAAGGGCTATCGGCGCAATATGCAGATGGTCTTTCAGGACCCCTACTCCTCGCTTAATCCCCGGATGAATCTGCTGCAAAATGTGGGTGAACCCCTGCTGGTCCACGGCGTTGCCAGCGGCCAGGAGTTGGAAGATCGGGTGGCGGACCTGTTGCGGGTGGTGGGTCTGCGCCCGGAATATATGAACCGCTACCCCCACGCCTTCAGCGGCGGTCAGCGCCAGCGCATCGGCGTAGCCCGTGCCCTGGCCCTCCATCCCCAGTTGATGGTGCTGGACGAGCCGGTCTCGGCGCTGGACGTCTCTGTCCAGGCCCAGATTCTCAATCTGTTGCAGGATTTGCAGGACCAATTTAACCTGACCTATATTTTTGTGGCCCACGATCTGAGCGTTGTCGAGCATATCAGCGACCGGGTGGCGGTAATGTATGTGGGGATGCTGGTGGAGAGCGCGACCACCGAAGTTCTCTATACCCAGCCCATGCACCCCTACACCGAAGCGTTGCTTTCGGCTGTGCCCAAGCCAGACCCCCGGGATCGGGGCGATCCGATTGTGCTGGAAGGGGATGTGGCCAACCCGGCCAACCCGCCCAGCGGCTGCTATTTCCATCCCCGCTGCCAGTACAACGACAATGACCGCTGCCCAAAAGAGACGCCCGCGCTGCGCGAGATAGAGCAAGGCCATTTTGTGCGCTGCCATTATGCCGGGGAACTGAATTTGCGTGGGGTGGTGGGATAGAAGTAGGGTGCGAATCTCCTTATGTATACGATTGAGTTTTCACAGATTGCATGGGAAGATTTGCGCTACTTCAAAAGATATGAACAGAATATCATCATTGAAGCCATTGAAACGCAATTAACCCACCAACCGACTGTGGAGACAACCAATCGATTTCGACGACAACCGCCGGAAATTGCAGATTGGGAGTTGCGTACAGGGGACTATTGGATATTTTATACTGTGGAGGAAATTGTCCAGATCGTAAGCATTGAGCGAATCGGCGAGAAGCCAAATAACGAACTCTTTTTTCGGGGTAGAAAGGCAAGCCGCAGATGATATGGACCTATCGCGTTGTGCGCGATGAAATTGGAAGATATTCGGTTCGCGAACTCTTTTACGAACGCGACGGTGGGCTAATCACCTATAGCAGCATCCCAGTTGCGCCTGTCGGATCGTCCCCGGAAGACCTGCTTCGCCAAATGGATCAGTTGCGCGAGGCGTTCGATTTGCCCACCTTATCGACTGCCGAACTGGATGCAGCGTTAAGTAAACAGGAAAAAACGAGACAAAAGGAAACTCGCCCCAGAATTTCACTGGAACAGATCAAAGCTGAACTGGCTCTAGAAGCTGAACCTGCCTAGAACGCTTTAGACGACTTGAGCTATCAGCCTGAAGTTGAAATCACTCAAATTTGCGTCCACTTCTGATTGGTTTGGTAGGTACGGGTTGGGATGATGAGATGATGAAGACCATTTACAAATTGCCATTGGTTCTTGAGCCGCAGCCAGAAGGTGGCTATACAATCACCTGTCCGATCTGGCCGGAATTGATCACTGAGGCTGATACGGTCGATGAGGTCAACGCCAATGTGGCCGATGCGATTGCAGCTTTAGTCGATGCGTATCAGAGTTTGGGGAAGCCATTACCGACTGCTCTAACTTAAAAATAAGGACACAGATGAACACGGCTAGGACGGATTTACACGGATTCAATCTGCGAAATCTGCGTCCTCGGCGTAATCTGCGTTCCTATTTTCGCTGTTAGTTGTTCCTTCAGGCAATACCGCCTGACGAGTGAAATGTGAAACAGTGAACGGCAACCACCAGACGAACGGCAATATCACACTGGAAGGGCTGATGCCCTCCCGTTCGCCGCGCCAGGGACCCACGCCAAAGGTGATGCTGCTCTTTCCGCCCAACTGGACGCCCACAATGCCCCATCTGGCCCTGCCCACGCTGACCGCGTGGCTGCGCCAGGAGGGGATTGCGGTGATCCAGCGGGATTTGAATGTGGAAGTCTTCGATTACATTCTGACCCGGGACTTTATCGAGGAATCGGTGGAGCGGGTGCGGACGGCCTTTGGACCCCGGGGCAGGGCCCTGCGCCGGGCGGGTCCACCGCCGGAGATGGTGCGCTGGGCGCTGGCAACGGGTCCACGACTGGCCCGGCAGGTGGAGAAAGCCAAAGATGTGCTGCGCAGCGATGCCTTTTTTGATGGGCCGATTGGTCTGCGCAACTTTCAGATTGTGACCCAATGTCTGGAAATCGCCTCCCTGCCCTTCCACCCGGCCAGTTTGCATTTGCAGAGCTTTGAAGCAGCCGGCCCGTCGGACAGCAGCCGCTTTCTGCTGGAAGGGGTGAAAGATTCCCGGCACAACATTTTTTTGGAAATCTACCGGCGCATTGTGCTGCCCGACATTGTGGCTCAGCAGCCGGATGTGGTAGGGATTTCCATCCCGTCTATGGCCCAGATGTTGCCAGGGCTGACCGCGGCCTGGCTGGTGCGGGAAGCCGGTCTGAAATCTCATATTACCATCGGCGGCCCCCACATTAGTATGCTGCGGGCAGAGCTGCCCAAAGTGCCGGCGATGTTTGAACTCATCGACAGCGCGGTCATCTTTGATGGGGAGCGATCTCTGGTCCAACTGGCCGAGGCTGTGGCAAACGGCGGTGATCTGGCGCAGATTCCCAATCTGGTCTACCGGGACGGGGCGCAGATTCACACCACATCCCGCAAAGAGCCGGAGAAGATCGCCCACCTGCCTATGCCGGATTTCAGCGATTTGCCATTGGACCGTTACTTGGCCCCCCGTCTTGCGCTTCCACTGCTCACGGCCCGGGGCTGCTATTTTGGCAAATGCGCCTTTTGCAATGTGGGCTACGGCGAGGCGGAATCCTTTAGCCAACTGCGGGCACACGCCCTGGCAGATCAGATGCTGGCCCTGCACGAGAAGTACGGCGTCAAGCACATCTTCTTCTCGGACGAGGCGGTGACACCCCGTAACCTGCGCGACCTCTCCAAAATTTTGCAGGCCGAGGGCAGTCCGGTGACCTGGGGTGGCTGTGTGCGCTTCGAGAAGATCATCGACCGCCCACTGCTGGATTCGATGGTGGCGGGGGGCTGCCGGATGCTTCTCTTTGGGCTGGAGAGCGCGTCGGAAGCGATTATTGACCATATGATTAAGGGCACCCAGTTGCCCCATATGAGCCGGATTTTGCGGGAAAGCTCGGAGGCGGGCATTTGGAATCACACCTTCTTCTTCTTCGGCTTTCCCGGCGAGACAATTGAGAACGCCCAGGATACGGTCAACTTTCTCTATGCCCACAAGCCCTACATCAACTCGGCGGCCATGGGCACTTTTCTGATGGAGCGCTATTCGCCCGCCCATCGCTACCCGGAATCTTTTCACGTCAAGCGCATCATTGAGGATGCAACCAAAGACCTGGCGATTTACTTCGACTACGAAGTGATGTCGGGGATGAATGAGCAGATGGCCGAACTGGTCCACGACCGCTTTTTGGAATCCCTGCCCATAAAATCCTACCCCCAGTATTACGTCAGCGATGTCTATCGCTTTCTCTACGCCAGCTATCTGCCGGAGAAGGGCCTGCCCCATCCGCCCTGGCTGATACCGGAAGGTGTGAAGATGACAGGGTGACAAGGTGAAGGGGTGACATCGTGTCACCCTGTCACCCCTTCACCTTGTCAGCTTGTCACCCTGTCATCCGTTCGTTCGGCTGTACCGTGCCGTGTGTGACACCCCCTCACAATCGCGGTACGTCACGATACAGTAGAGTTGTACGCTTTGTTCTACCCAATTTTCAGAGGAGGTATTCCATGAGAAAGCTCGTCAATCGGGGCGTCTCGCGGCGAGAATTCCTGCGGGTTTCGGCTTTGGCCGGCGCAGGCGTTGTCACCGTGGCCTGTGGTGCAGCCGGTGAACCGGCCCCCGCGGCAGCAGAGCCAGCCCCAGCCGCCCCTGCAGCAGCAGCCCCCGCCGCGCCCGCGGCTGCCGCTCCTGCCGCAGCTACCTCGCAGTATTCCGAAGCGCCTATGCTGGCCGAGCTGGTCAAGGCTGGCTCGTTGCCCGCTGTGGACGAACGCCTGCCTTCCAACCCGATGGTCATGCCCGTAGCCGAGTCCATCGGCACCTATGGCGGCACCTTCCGCCGGGGTTTCAAGGGTGTCTCCGACCGTTGGGGGCCCACGAAGCACATCGACCGACTGCTGGCCTGGTACGACCAGAGCCTGAACTTGCAGCCGCGCATCACCGAGTCCTGGGAAGTCAACGCCGATGGCAGCGAGTGGATTTTTCACCTGCGCGAAGGCATGAAGTGGTCCGACGGCGCACCCCTGACCTCGGCTGATGCCCTCTGGTGGTGGAATAACGTCATCAACAACGCCGAAGTCACCCCCAGCGGTCCTTCCGGCGCCTGGGTCAGCGGTGCAGAGAATACACCGATGACAATGGAAGCGGTTGATGATTACACCCTCAAGCTCAGCTATGCCAATCCCAAACCCCTGCTGCTTTACAGTCTGACCCGTTCGAACCGGGACTTCTTTGCGCCCGGCCACTACCTGGCCCAGTTCCACAACGACCTGACCGAAGACAAGACAGCCCTGGAAGCCGCGGTCAAGGAAGCCGGTCTGAATGCCTGGACCGAACTCTTCGACGCTAAGCGCTACTGGTACAACGGCGGCGATACACCTATGCTGGGTGGCTGGCGTGCCACCAACGAGTTGTCCGGTGAGCTCTTCCTGATGGAGCGCAACCCTTACTTCTTCGCGGTGGATGCCGAGGGTCAGCAATTGCCCTACGTGGACAGTGTGAGCCATCGCTTCTTCGAGGCCAACGACGTATTCGATCTGCGCATCATCAACGGCGAGGTTGACTTTCAGTCCCGCCACGTGCAGACCCCCAACTTCACCCTCTACAAAGAGAACGAAGCCCAGGGCGACTACCAGGTCTTTGTGGGCAAGAGTTCTGGTCATGCGGCCATGCAGCTCAATCTGACTACACCCGATGATAAGTTGCGCGAGTTCTTCAACAAACGGGATGTGCGTGTTGCGCTTTCGATTGCCGTGGATCGCGACGCTCTCAATGAGCTGGTCTACGACGGTCTGATGACCCCTCGCCAGTACAGCCCCCTCAGCGTCTCTGCCCAGTCCTATCCCAAGCAGGCCAGCGCCCACATCGAATATGACGTGGATGCGGCCAATGCGCTGTTGGATGGCGCGGGCTATGCGGAGAAGAATGCGGACGGGATGCGGCTCTGGCCCGGCAGCACCGATGCCATCAGCTTCATCATCGAAGGCACCGATGCGGCCGGTTCTGTGACCGAAGATGCCGTAAATCAGGTCGTCAAGTACTATGCAGCCGTGGGTATTTCTGCGGCCTACAAGTACTCCGAGCGCTCCCTCTATGAAGAACACTGGGGATCCAACGCTATCGAAGCGGCCTGGTGGGGCGGAGACCGCACGGTTGTGCCTCTGGCAGCGCCGATCATCTGGACCTGCGAGCAGCCGGATCGCCCGTGGGCCGCGGCCTGGGCGCTGTGGAAGACCAGTAACGGCACGAATCCCAATGGTCAGGAACCGCCGGCCGATCACTGGGTCTGGAATATCTGGGGTCTGTGGGACCAGATAAAGGCCGAGGCTGATCCGGCCAAGCAGAACGCACTCTTCTTCCAGATTCTCGACATCTGGGCCGAAGAACTGCCGATGATTGGCTATCTGGGCGAAGGCCCCACGCTGATTATTGTCAAGAACGGCGTGAAAAACTATCTGCCTGGTTTCCCGGTGGACGATCCGACCGGTGACGAGCACCTGCTCAACACCGAGACTTACTTCTGGGAAGCATAAGTAACCTCTGTTCTAGTACACTTCGGCGGTAACCAAACCAGTGGTTTTCGTGATGCGTAGTGCGTGATACGTGAACTGGTACACGCACTACGCACCACATCAGAAACCATCCGGTTATTTCCGTCAGGTTGTGCTGGCAAAGAGACCTGCCAGGCTTCAAAATCTGGCAGGTCTCTCGTACACTTCGCAATTTTCTGGAGAGCGTGAGATGACTATCTACATTATTCGGCGCGTGTTGTATATGATTCCGACACTGATCGCCATTTCGATCCTGCGCGAACTGCG
>JAANMX010002147.1_pt1 | contig 20432 bp, 18 predicted proteins | sample 7279681 | NCBI WGS metagenome assembly JAANMX01 (sample SAMN14094542, study PRJNA606508) | bioreactor metagenome | isolation source: A lab-scale SPAN reactor treating ammonium-rich wastewater day 351 | place: Ireland: Galway | collected 2018-01-01
TCACGTTCGCCACCGACACGCCGAGCGCCTGGACCTACCACCGGGCGACCGCCCGCTGGCTGTTCAACGCCTCCTCGGGCGGCGAGTCACCGCCGGTCGTGCCCGGTCGTGAGGACGGCTCCTTGCCCTGGACGCCGCTGCCCGCGGGGCCCGCGCTCGGCGTCCGGCTGGACGAGGCGCTGAGCGGCCGGGTGTCCTGCCGGCGCTTCCTGGCCGACGCGGTGCCGCTGGAGACGCTGTCGGCCCTGCTGCGGGCCGGCTACGGGGTCGAGCGTCGCAGCGGTCCGGTGATGCAGGATCGTCCGGTGCCCTCGGGTGGCGGGCTGTACCCGCTGGAACTCACCCTGCTGGTGCGAGCCGTGTGCGGACTGGACGCCGGGGTGTACCACTACGTCCCGGCCGCGCATGGACTGGAACTGGTGCGCGCCGTCGAACTGCCGCCGGCGTTCCTCGCCTACCTGTTCATGGGTCAGCCGTGGGTCGCCGAGGCGGCGCTGGTCTGCGTGATCAGCTTCGCCGGCGGACGCAGCCTGCCCAAATACGGCGACCGCGGCTACCGCTACGCCCTGCTCGAGGCGGGGCACATGATGCAGAACCTCAACCTGGCGGCGTCCGCGTTGGGCGTCGGCTGCGTCAACCTGGGCGGCTTCTACGACGACGAGCTGGCCACCCTGGCCGGCATCGACATCGAACACGAGATCCCGCTCTACTGCAGCGCGTTGGGCCTGCCGGACGCCGAGCCGTCCGACCGGATGGCCGTGCGCGCCCTCGACCGCGGCACCTCCCCCTGACCGGGGACGGTTCTTTTCGTTCGAAGTTCGCACGCCGGGGACGGTTCTTACGACGCGAAACTCGACGTCCAGGGACGGATCCCGGATCGCAGGGTCTGTCCCCGGCATTCGAAATTCGAACGAAAAGAACCGTCCCCAGACTCACCAGCAGGGTCTGTCCCCGGTGTGCGAAACCCGAACGAAAGGAACCGTCCCCAACTCACTCAGCCGGTGCGGGCTGTGGCGTCTTGGCGCCGGAGGAACGCCGACGACGGCGGCGACGGGGCTTGTCGGAGGCCGATTCACCGGACGCCTCGGGCGCGGCGATGGCCTCGGTGGTCTCGGGCTGGATCGGCTTGTCGCCGGAGCGGCGACGACGCTGGCGGCGGACGCGACCCTCCGAGGTCTCGACCCGCTCGGCCTTCGGGCCACGCTCGCGCGGTTCGCGGGGCTGGCGCGGTTCGGCCTCCTTGGGCGGGGCGATCCGGCCCTTGGTGCCGGGCACGATGCCCAGGTCGGTGAACAGGTGGTGCGAGGTGGAGTACGTCTCGGCGGGGTCGGGGAAGCCCAGGTCGAGGGTCTTGTTGATCACCTTCCACCGGGTCAGGTCGGCCCAGTCGACCAGCGTGATCGCGACGCCCTTGGCACCGGCCCGGCCGGTGCGGCCGATGCGGTGCACGTAGGTCTTGTCGTCGTCGGGGCACTCGTAGTTGACCACGTGCGACACGCCGGTCACGTCGATGCCGCGGGCCGCCACGTCGGTGGCGACCAGGACGTCGACCTTCCCGGCGTGGAACCGCTTCAACGACTTCTCCCGCAGCGCCTGGTTCAGGTCGCCGTGCAGCGAGCCCACGTTGAAGCCGCGTTCGGTGAGTTCGTCGGTCAGCCGCTGGGCGGAACGCTTGGTGCGGGTGAAGACGATGGTCTTGGTGCAGCCCTCGGCCTGCAGCAGGCGTCCGACCACCTCGGGCTTGTCCAGGTCGTGCGCCTGGTAGACGAACTGGTCGACCTCGGGCACGGTGACCGAGGCGTCCTGCGTCTCGGCGCGGACGTTGACCGGCTGGTTCAGGTACATCCGGGCCAGCCCGACCACCGCGGACGGCATGGTGGCACTGAACAGCATCGTCTGCCGGGTCGGCGGGGTCTTGGAGATCAGCCGCTCGACGTCGGGCAGGAAGCCCATGTCGAGCATCTCGTCCGCCTCGTCGAGCACCAGCACCCTGACCGCGGACAGGTCGAGCGAACGGCGGGTGACAAGGTCGAGCAGGCGTCCGGGGGTGCCGACAACCACGTCGACGCCGCTGGTCAGCGTGCCGACCTGGAGGTCATAGCCGACGCCGCCGTAGACCGTGAGCACCCGCGCCTTACGGACGGCGGACGCCACCTCGATGTCGTCGGCGACCTGCAGGGCCAGCTCGCGGGTGGGGCACATCACCAGCGCCTGCGGCTTGCCCTTGGGGGAGTGATCGGCGTAGCCGGGATCGGTCTTCAGGGTGATCCGCTGCAGCAGGCTGACCCCGAAGGCCAGCGTCTTGCCGGTTCCGGTGCGGGCCTGTCCGATCATGTCGGTGCCGTTGATGGCGATCGGAATGGCCAGGGACTGGATCGGGAAGGGGTGCTCGATGCCGACGGCCCGCAGGGCCTCGACGATTTCGGGAATGACGCCGAGGTCGGCGAAAGTCGGTTGGGCGTCTGCGTCTTGCAGAGCCTCGGAAGCGTTGTCGCTCAGTGTTGTGGCCTCACGTGCACCGGCCGCAAGGCCGGAAGGATGACACCCACCCCGGCGGCGTCGTCGTCGGCCGCACAGCAGATGGGGACGCACATCGGGTGTGCGTTCGGCCGTAGTCTAGCCCGGACCGGCCATCCGCCGCTCAGAGCGAGCCGAAGCCCACCCGGCGCGCCGCCTCCTGGCCCAGTTCGAGGTAGGCGATCCGGGAGGCCGGAATCATCACCTTGCGCCCGCGATCGTCGGTCAGCGTCAGGACGGCGTCGTCCGCGACCGCCTTCGTGAACGCGGCCTCGACGTCGGCCGCCGACTCCTCGGACTCCAGCACGATCTCCCGCGGGCCCTGGACGATGCCGACCTTGATCTCCATTGGTTCTCCTCAACCTGCGACGACGAAGTCTCTGCTCCGACCCTAGTCGCGGACCGACCGGACGGCGGCTGCCGTCCGCTGGCAGCGCAATTCCTACACCCCGGCGCCGCGGGTGTAGATCCGGGCGACCAGGTCCTCGATCGCGGGCTCGGTGAGGGTGAGGTCGTCCACTCGGGCCTGGCCGGCCACCGCCGCGAACAGCTCCGCGGCCGACACCGCCCCCGGCCGGAACGAGATCCGGACGCGGTGCCCGCCGGCCTCGACGGCGTCCAGCCGGGCACCGTCCGGGAGGGTCAGGGCGTCCAACGGTTCGGTCAGGTCGGCCACCAGGACGCGCTCCGCCCCGGTCACCCGGGCGAGGTCGCCGGCGGTGCCGTCGAAGGCGAGCGCGCCGTGGTCGATGATCACCATCCGGTCGCAGAGCCGCTGCACGTCACCCAGATCGTGCGTGGTGAGGAACAGCGTCGTGCCGCGCTCGGCGCGTTCGGCCTGCAGGAACTCCCGCAGCGCGTTCTTGCTCAGCACGTCCAGGCCGATCGTCGGCTCGTCCAGCACCAGCAGTTCGGGGGCGTGCAGCAGGGCGGCGGCCACCTCGCCGCGCATCCGCTGCCCGAGCGAGAGCTCGCGGACCGGCTGAGCCAGGAAGTCGTCCAGGGACAGTTGCCCGACCAGCTCCGCCAGCCGCGGACGCCACACCCGGTCGGGCAGCCGATGCATGGCGGCGAGGATCGCGAAGCTGTCGGCCAGCGGGAGATCCCACCACAGCACGCTGCGCTGCCCGAACACCACGCCGATCCGGCGGGCCAGGGCACGGCGCCGGGGCACCGGGTCGAGCCCGCAGGTCCGCACGCGTCCCGAGGTGGGCGTGAGGATGCCGCAGAGCAGCTTGATGGTGGTCGACTTGCCCGAGCCGTTGGCGCCCAGGTAGCCGATCGACTCGCCGGGCTCCACGCTAAGGTCGAGGGCGTCCAGGGCCCGCAGGACGCCGTCGCGGCGGCGGTAGTCGCGGGTCAGGCCGCGCGCCTCGATGATCGCCATCTCAGCCTCCCGCCCCGGTGTAGCGACGGACGCCTGCCCGCCACAACGATCCCACCACGGCCCACAGCAGTGCCGCGACCGGGAGGCCCAGCCAGGCCATCACCGGATCGAGCGGCCACGGCAGCGGCGCACCGGTCAGCACCGCCGCCGGCACGAACGCGATCAGGGTCGCCGGCACCACGAAGGTGAAGAAGACCCGCACCGGCAGCAGCAGCGCGCCCGCCGGGACACTCGCCGCGTACCTGCCGCCGTAGGTGAACGCGTTGCCGGCCTGGTCGCCGTCGATCAGCCAGAACTGCAGGCTTCCGGCGGCCAGGAAGAGGGCGCCGAAGATCAGGGTGCCGGCCAGCGGCGCCACGACGATCAGGGTGAGCTCGACGGGACCGGCCGGCACGCCCGCCGCGAGCAGGGCCCAGACGTAGACCCCGAGGCCGAGCGCCACCCGTCCGAGCCGGCGGAGTTGGACGTCCGCCGTGATCAGCTGCAGCAACAGCGGGACGGGCCGCACCAGCAGGGTTTCCAGCTGCCCGGTGCGGATGGCGACGTTGATGGTGTCCAGTTGGCCGAACACCATGTCGGCCAGCCCGAAGGCGATCGCCGCCATGCCGTAGACCACGAACGCCTGGGTCAGCGTCATGCCGCCGAAGACCGGTGCGTTGTGCAGCAGCACGTAGATCTCGGCCAACTCGGTGAGCCCGAGCAGCACCTGGGACGCCAGATCGCCCGCGAAGCTGCCCCGGTAGACGGTCTGGGCCCGCAGCCGCGCGCCCAGCATCACCCCGGTCATCCGTACCGCCGAGACGCCGTCAGCCACCCTGGATCACCACCTTGGCCAGGCCGCCGCGCAGCACCAGGTGGGCCACCACGCCGAGCCCGGCCACCCAGGCCGCCTGGACGCCGACGGTCAGCAGCGGCGTCCCGATGCCGAGCACCACCTCGATCGGCGACTGGAACATGCTCGGGAAGGGCGTGGCCAGGCTGATCGCCCGCAGCCAGCCGGGGAACCAGGTCACCGGCACGATCAGGCCGCAGAACAGGTTCATCACGATCATGTAGAGGTTGAGGTAGCCGCGAACCTCGACCACCCACAGAGCGGCGAGGTTCACCAGCAGCCAGCCCTGGAACGCCAGCGTCACGGCCAGCACGACCGAAACCAGGGCCAGCAGCCAGTGCCCCGGGTGCTCGGGCAGCACCAGGCCTGTGGTGAGGGCGCCGATGGCCAGCATCGGCGCCACCCGGATCAGCAGGGCGCAGGCGGCGCGTCCGTACTCGGCGGCCAGCCAGCCGATGACCGGCGGCACCGGGCGGAGGAGGTCGACGGCGAGGTCCCCGGTCTTGATCCTCCGGGCGATGTCGCTGACCGCCCACAGCTGCACGACCCCCACCAGGCACTGGCCGAGCCAGACGTAGCTGGAGGCCTGCAGGGCGTCGTAGTCGCCGATCATGCCGCCCGCGCCGGCGACCGCGGCCATCAGCAGGGACGCCCGGATCAGGCCGAATACGCAGTTGGTGACCATGGTGGCGACGATCGCGACCCGGTAGCGGAGGTAGCGCCGGAAGCTGCTGGCGGCGAGCTCCCAGAACATGCGCATCGGGACAGCCTAAGGTGTCGTACCGTCCGCCCGGATGCCGACGGTTGGGTAGGGTCGAGGGCGTGATGAGGTCGTGGCGTCCGCTGCGGTTCCCCGGGTGGGGAGCCCAGCTGGTCGCCGCCGCGCTCGCGATCACCCTCCTGGTGCCGCTGCTGCAGCGGCTGCCGAGGGTCGCTGTGGTGGCCTGCTTCGACGCCGGCCACCCGCTGTACACCCTCGTGCCGACCACGGGCGGCGGCGCGCACTGCCTGACGGCTCCCGCCCCGGTGGTGGGCTGGACGCTGATGGTGGCGGCCACGCTGCTGGTGCACCTGGTGTTGATGCCGATGGCGCTGCTCGCCGCCATCCTGCTGCTCCGCGGCGCCCGCTGGGTGGCCGGCGCCGGACGCCGCCTGCTGGCGTCCCTGGTGGCCCGGCTCGACGGCCTGGTCGTCGCCTGGTGGCGTCCGGCCCCGCTGCCGGTGCCGGTGCCGGTGGCCGGTCCGGGCTGGGCGCGAGCCAACCCGCGGCGCGGTCCTCCGGCGCTTTCCTGAGCCCGGCCCGCCGGCGTCCGATCGGACGGCGCGGGGCCGGCAACGACCCCACGCCCGCGCGCATCGAGCGCTCGAACACGGGGCCGGAGCTCCCGGCCCGGATCAGGAAACACCATGTCCAAGCAAGGCAAGTCCAGTACCCAGGGCCGCGAGGCCCTCCGCCGCCGGCAGCAGGCCCAGGCCGCCGCCGAGCGGCGGATGAAGACCATCGTCCGCACCGCCTGGATCGCGGGCATCACCGTGATCGCGCTGATCATCGGCATCACCGTCTGGTCGGTGACGAACGCCAGGTCGAGCAACACCGCCGGGGGAGCGCCCGGCGCCCTGGTCACCCCCACGCGCGCCACCGACGCCGGCGCGCTCCGGTTCGGCAAGGACGACGCGAAGGTCACCGTCGCCGTCTACGCCGACTTCATGTGCCCCTACTGCGGCCAGTTCGAGCGCGCCAACGGCGCGTCCCTGGACGCCGCCGTCGAGGCCGGCACGGTGCTGCTCGACATCCATCCGATGTCGTTCCTCGACGCCCAGTCCGGCGGCAGCGAATACTCCACCCGGGCCGCCAACGCGTTCGTCACGATCGCCGAGGCCGATCCGGCCGCCGCCCTGCGGTTCAACCAGCTGCTCTTCGCGAACCAGCCGGGCGAGGGCACCAGTGGCCTCAGCGACGACCAGCTCGCCTCCTTCGCCACCCAGGCCGGCGCCTCCAGCGAGGTGATCGCGTCCTTCGCGAAGCGGACCTTCGTGCCCTGGATCGACCAGATCACCCAGCAGGCGTTCGACTCGGGCGTGAAGGGCACCCCGACCGTGAAGCTCAACGGCCAGGTGTACAGCGGCGACATCTACACCCCGGGCGCGCTGATGACCGCGATCGAGCGGGTGGCCGCCGGTGCCTGAGCCGACCGGCACCGGCGTGCTGCACCGGGTGCGGCGGGTTCGGCAGTCGAACGCCTGGATCTTCACCACGATGCTGATCTCGGCGCTGCTCAGCCTGACCGCATCCTTCGTGCTCTCGGTGGACGCCATCGTGCTGGCGGCCGACCCGCAGGCGGCGCTGGCCTGCAACATCAGCGCGGTGCTCAGCTGCGGCACCGTCGGGGCGTCCTGGCAGGCCAGCCTGTTCGGCTTCCCGAACGCCTTCCTGGGCCTGGTCGCCGAGCCGGTGGTGATCACCATCGCGGTGGCCAGCCTGGGCGGCGTCCGGTTCCCGCGCTGGTTCATGTTCGCCGCGCAGATCGTCTACACGCTGGGCCTGATCTTCGCCTACTGGCTGTTCTTCCAGGCGTTCTTCGTGATCGGGGCGCTGTGCCCGTGGTGCCTGCTGGTGACCCTGTCGACCACGCTGGTGTTCACCTCGCTGACCCACGTGAACATCCGCGACGGCAACCTGTACCTGCCCGACCGGGCCAGCCGGGCGGCCCGGACGCTGATCGCGCACGACCTGGACGTCCTGCTGGTGGTGCTGTGGCTGGTCGGGATCACCGCCATGGTGGTGATCAAGTACCTGCCGCTGATGCTCTGACCCGTCAGGGGTTGAAGGCCTGCTTCTCGTCGTCGGTGGCGGCGCGGACGACGACGCGGGTCCAGGCGCCCAGGTAGATCCGTTGGTCGGGGGCGAACTCGACGCGGCCGCGTCCGATCGGGTCGGCGGGCAGCGGGCCGGCCGACGAGCCGACGAAGGTGCCGTTGGCCGACTCCAGGTCCTCGATCCACCAGCGGGTGCCGTCGGTGGTGATCTGGGCGTGTCGCCGGCTGACCCCGTTGTCCAGGTCGCAGTCGATGTCGGGGTGGATGTTGCGGCTCACCGACGTCCGCCCGATCAGTGCCGAACTCGCCCGCAGCGGGATGACGTCCGGCAGCCCGGGCGACGGCAGGGCGTCGGTGGAACCCTGGGTGGCGTACCAGTCCGGATCGATCCAGATCTCGGCCACCCAGTCCACCGAGGTCGGACGCGGCTGCAACGGACGCCGCGACGGCGGCGTGACCACGGGCGGAACCGCGACGGGGCCCGGCTCGGCCGAGGACTCGTCACCCTGGGTTCCCGCGTCACCCTGGGCACGCCCCGCGTCGTCCCGGTCGTGCCGCTCGTCATCCCGGGCTCGACCCGGGATCCCGGCGTTCGCCGGGATGACGGGGGTGGGGTCGGGGGTCGGTGGGGTGGCGTCGGGGGTCGGTGGGGTGGCGTCGGGGGTCGATGGGCCGGGGTCGGTGGACTGCTCGGCTCCGTCGGCCGGCGGGGCGGTCTCGGCGGCGACGGGAGCCTCCGGCGCGCCCCAGGTGGACGCCGCGGGCGCGCCGCCCCAGGCGGGCGGCAGCGAACCGGCCGGCGCCGCGCTGCGTGGCATGGTGCCGGTGGTGAAGTCGTAGCCGCAGGCCTCGCAGAACAGGGCGTCCGGGGCGTTGTTGGTGCCGCAGTGCGGGCACAGCGCACCCGGCAACGGCAGCACCGGGGGAACCGCCGCGGGGGCCAGCGCGGTCTGGGCGCCGACCGGCAGGCCGCAGACGTCGCAGTAGTCATCGGCGGCGGAGGTGTGTCCCGCCGGACAGATCGCCATGTCAGCCCCTGATTCGCGTGGTCTTGGTGGACGCCGTGTCGAGCGCCATCTCGTCGGCCTTGGCGACACCGCGCTTCAGCCGCACGGTACCGGTCTCGGCGTTGTCGATGTCGACCACCTTGCGCAGCTTCGCGGTGGCCTCGGCGTTGCCGGTCTCGGCGGCCAGTTGCGCGGCGCGTCCCAGCTTGGTGGTCGCCGTCCGCTCGTCACCGGACGCCTTGGCGTGCAAGCCCTCCTGGATGGCCTGGGCCAGCTCGGTCTGGCCGGTGTAGTGGGCCACCTCGGGGTTGATCTGCGCGGTCAGGTTGGTGTCCGAGGACCACTTCGCCTTCACCAGGCCCTGGGTGAGCACCTCGGTGCCCACCGCCAGCTGCACCCGGGCGGCGAGCTGCTCCTGGCCGACCGACTTGGCCGGCAGCCGGATCTGGATGTGGTAGTCACGCTCCTCGTCGCCCCACGAGCCGGTCGGGTAGGCCTGGGTGAGCGGGTTGATCGGCACGCCCCGGGTGGTCAGATCCTCGACGGTGGGGGAGACCTGGCGGATGAACAGCACCTGGGCGCCCTGCGGGATCCAGACCCGCAGATCGGCCTGCGCCACCCCGCGGGCCATCGACTTCTGCATCAGCTCGGCGAACGCCTGCCCCAGCGCCGAGGGGTTCGGAATGATGTCGACCGTGCCGAGCAGCGCCTGGGCGATCTTGCGGATCTCGGAGACCTTCCAGTCGACGCCGACGCCGCGGCAGTCCACCTGGAACTGGCCGAGGCAGTTGCGGATCGCCATGTCCAGCTGCTGCTGGGTCTCGTTGTGGTTCTCGCCGTCGGTGAGCAGGATGGCGTGCTTCTGCGCCAGGTGCCCGATCGAGTCGAACAACGCCTTGGCCAGGTTCAGCCAGTTGCCCATCGCGGTGCCGCCGTCGGCGCGGAAGAAGCTGATCGCGCGCCGCGCCTCGGCCCGGGTGCGGGCGTCCATCCGGACCATGCCGGCGCCGGACTGCACCATCGGGTAGGCGAGATAGGCCTTGTGGTTGCCGGCCACGACGGCGAAATAGGTGCCGTCGAGGATGTGGTCGAGCGCCACCATCGCGGCCTGCTTGGCGGCCGCCATGTTCGCATCGCCCATCGAACCCGAGGTGTCGACGATGATGATCTCGCCGGCGTCCCCGCTGCCGGTCTGGCCGGCCGCCCCGGCGCCGCTGCAGGCGATCGTGACGATGGCGTTGACGTCGGTGCCGCCGTCGGGCAGGAACTCGTTCTGGTACACCGCGGAGGTGAACAGGGCCATTCTCAGTCCTTCTCTTCGGCACGAGGCGTACCGTTCAGGTTAGCGGTCACCCGTGCCAGCACCACGGTGATGTTGTCCTTGCCGCCCTGGCCGTTGGCCCATTTGACCAGCCCGGACGCCACCCCGACCGGCTCCGCGGCGGCCCCGGACGCCGCCCGCAGCCGTTCCGCCAGCGCGGCCGGTTCGGAGGCGTAGTTCCACAGCCCGTCGGAGCAGACCAGCAGCCAGCCGTCGGACGTGGCGGTGTACTCGCCGACCTCGGGCGTGACGTCGTCGGCGTCCCGGCCCAGCCACCGGGTGATGGCATGGGCCTGCCGGCTGCTCTCCGCCTCGGCCCGCGGCATCCCGCCGCGGATCAGCTCCTCGGCGACCGAATCGTCGGTGCTGAGCTGGACGCCGCCCGCCTCGGTGAGGAAGTAGATCCGGGAGTCGCCCAGGCTCGCCCAGTGCACCCGGTCGCCGACCACCACCGCGGCCGAGAACGTGCAGGACGCGGCGTTGACGCTGTCGGGCGCGGTGTGCGCGATGACCGTGCGCTGGGCCTCGGCGGCGGCCTCGATGAGCGCATCGGTGAACGGGTCGGACTCGGAGATCGACGAGTCGGGAGAGGGTCTCGACGAGCTCGACCAGCGGTCCACCAAGACATCACGGGCGCGTTCGGCGGCGGCCAGCGCGGCGACGTCGGAATCCTGCGAGCTGGAGACGCCGTCGCAGACCACCAGGACGGCGGCCCGGTCCGGTTCCGGTGCCGCCCAGGTCGCCATGGCGTCCTCGTTGCGGGTGTGCAGCCGGCCCCGGTCGCAGACGCCGCCCACCCAGGACGCCGGGGCGGCCTCGAAGTGGTCCCGCGGCGAGGGTGCCTTGGCGCCGCAGGTCTGGCAGTAGCCGTCGGCGTCCACCGCGCCGCCGCACTCCAGGCAGGGCGCCGTGGCGGGCCGGGGCCGGTTCAGCTTCACGGTGGTCTCGGACGCCCGGCCCGCGGTCGCGGTCGGCACGGCGTCCGGATGCACGTCGGCGCCGCAGTTCTCACAGAACCGCTGGTCGGGGCGCACCGGGACGCCGCAGGAGGGGCACGGCGCCGCCAGGCCGAGGGTGCCGTGTTCCTGCGCGGCGGTCAGCGCCGCGGCCTCGTGTTCGGCCGCCCACAGCGGCCAGGCGGGGGTTTCGTCGTTCACAGCAGGCTCCACACTCGGATCGCATTGGCCTTGTCCACCAGTTCGGCGCGTTCGGCGGCGTCCGCGCTCAGCTTCGCCAGCCGGCGGTAGCCGGCCTCGAGCCGGTCGCGAAGATCCCCCTCGGTCAGCGTCGTGGTGCCGAGCTTGACCGCGCCGCCGCTGGCCAGCGTCAGCGCCTTCTCGTGGATGGACGCCTCGAAGCTGAGCTGGCTCTTCGCGTCGAGCCGGGCGTGCTGCAGCACCTTCAGCGCCTCCGCCAGGTGCGCACCGTCGTTACCGAGGGCGATCAGGTGCTCGGTCTTCAGCTTCTGCGACTCCAGGTAGCCGCGGGAGGTCTGCGGGATCAGCTCCAGCGCGGCCAGCGACCCGGTCAGGTCACCCCGGGCCGCGCGGATCCGGGCGAGGCCGAAGCCGGCCGGAGCGACGTAGTTGGCGTCGGTGGCGGCGCAGATCCGGTACAGGCTCTCGGCGACGTCCTGCTGGCCGCCCAGCTCGCAGGCCACCGCCAGGGCGAGCTTGGGCGCCAGCTCGCCGGGCAGCTGGCCGTAGACGGCGTTGAACGACGACAGTGCCGTGCCGTGATCGCCGCGCAGCAGGGCGCCCAGGCCGGCCATCCAGACCGCGCGCCATTCCCACGGGTCCTCGGTGAGCAGGGTGTGCACGGCCTGGTCGAGCACCCGCTGGTTGCCGGTCTCCAGCGCGGCCACGCAGCGGGCCAGCAGCACCTCGGTGGACAGCGCCGGCGGCCGCATCAGATGCCCCAGCCGGTCCACCGGATCGTTCAGGTCGAGGGCGTTCAGCCAGTCGGCCTGCGGATCGGTCGGGTCGCGGCGCAGCTGCGGCAGCTGCTGCCAGTCGAACCGGTTCCCGGAGACGGTGGGCGACTCGAACAGCGGCGAGCTGACCGAGGTGGTGGCGGTGCCGCCGGACGTCGTGGAGACCACCTCGCGGAGCACCCCGAGCATCTGCTGGCGCAGTTCCTCGGCGGTGTTGAACCGGTCGTTCGGGTCGCGGGCGCAGCACTTCAGCAGCAGCCGGTACAGCGAGTCGTATTGGGCGAAGGCGGGCAGTTGCTCGGCCGGCGGAATGCTGAACTCGAACTCGCTCTGGTAGCCGGGCACCTCGGCGCACAGCACCATCAGGGTGCGGCCGATGGTGAAGATGTCGGACGCCACGGTCGCGCCGGCCTGGGCGACCTCGGGGGCCTGGTAGCCGACGGTGCCGTAGATCGCCGACTCGTCGTCGTTGGCCCGGCGGACGCCGCCCAGGTCGATCAGCTTCAGCGAGTCGCCGACCTGAATGACGTTGTCGGGCTTGAAATCGCAGTACAGCAGACCCAGGTCGTGCAGGTAGCTGAACGCCGGCAGGATCTCGATCAGGAAGGCCAGCGCCTGGGCGACCGGCAGCGGGTCGTAGCTGCCGCCGTTGGCTTCCATCCGCTGCTTGAGCAGCTGCTTCAACGACCGGCCGCCGACGTATTCCATCACGATGTAGCCGTTGTCGTCGTGGGTGACGAAGTTGTAGATCTCGACGATCAGCGGGTGCTCGACCTGGGCGAGGAACTGCTGTTCGGAGATGGTCGCCTTCAGGGTGTCGGCGTCGCCGGTGTTCAGCAGCCCCTTGAGCACCACCCAGCGGTCGGAGACGTTCTTGTCGCGGGCCAGGTAGATCCAGCCCATCCCGCCGTGGGCCAGCGGCCCGACCACCTCGTACTGGTTGGCGACCAGATCACCGTGGGCGAGTTTGGGACTGAACGAGTAGGCGGCGCCGCACTGCGGGCAGAACCCGTCGGAGCGTCCGGCGGCGTCTTCGCGCGAGCGGCCCACGTGCGCCCCGCAGTTGGGGCAGATCCGCTTGTCCTCGGGCAGTTCCGGGTTGGCCATCACGGCCTTGGCCGGGTCGACCGCGGGGGCCGGCGGCACGACTGTCAGCCCCTGCCCGATCCGGCCCATCCGCAGCCGCGCGGTGCTCGGCGGACGCCGGGTGGGCCGGGTGCCGAACGAGGTCGCCCGGGCCGAGCCGAGCGCTGTCGAGCCCAGCTGCACGGACGCCTTGGTGACGGCCGAGACGCTCGGTTCCACCGCCGAGGTGGGCGGCATCCCGCAGGTGTCGCAGTAGCCGTCGACGATCGAGCCGGGACAGCCGGGCTGCCGGCACGGCCCGCTGGGCGTGGCCGACGGGCGGCGTCCCGGCGTTCCCCGGCCCACCGGCATGGTGGCGGCGTTGCCGGGCATGCCGCAGACGTCGCAGTAGCCGTCGACGATGGTGCCGGTGCAGCCGGGCTGGCGGCATCTCATCGGGGGCTCCCCTCGGCTAGGACGTCGAGCAGCGTCTGGGCGGCGGGCAGCAGCTGGCGGACCACCGCCATCGGGGCCGGACGCCGGGCCAGCAGCCGCTCGGCGGCCTCCGTCAGCGCCACGAAATCGGCGTCGCCGGCCTGGCCGAGCGCCTCGGCCTTGGCCCGCAGCGCCGGCACCAGGGCGGCCACGGCGTCCCGCTCGGCGAGCGCACCGGTGTAGGCGTCCTGCACCACCTGCATCGCCCGGGCGACCTGGTCGAGCCGGGCCAGGTGGGCGTCGATCGCGCTGCGGGTGTTCGGCACCGGGCCGAGCGCCTCGACGTCGGGGACGGCGTATTTCGGGGCCGGTGAGACCGCGGCGACCGTGTTGGCCACCAGCTGCCGCAGCGCCTGCTCGCGCGCGCTCAGCTCCACGGTCAGCTCGCGGGCGCGGGCCAGCGCGTCCCGGTTCTCCCGGCGCTGGGCGCCGCCGACGATCAGGTCGCGCTCGTAGCGGGCGGCGTCGATCTCCAGCGGCCCGAGCAGGCCGCCGATGTCGCCGCCCCGCTCCCGCTTCGCCTCCAGCTCGGAGGTCCGGGCGGCCAGCCGCTCCACCTGGACGCGGGCGGCGTCGGCCGACGCCGGCGGCTCGATGCGGATCTGCTCGCGGATCCGTTCCAGCTGGGCGCGCAGGTCGCGCAGCCGCCGGGCCAGTTGCTCGGCGTTCGGGTCGAGGTTCAGCTTCTGGCGCAGCTGGGCGACCAGGGCGTCGGAGAGCCGGCAGGCCTCCGGCAGCGAGACCGCCATGCCGGCCAGCTGTGCCGACGGCGCGGCGCCGGTGTCGAGGCGTCCCCAGATCAGCGAGGACAGCCGGGCGCATTCGGCCGGCCCGACCCGTCCGGAGTCCCAGGTGACCAACAGCAGGTCGTAGCGACTCTTCACCGCCTGCCACAGGGCCAGCGAGAGCTGCATGTCGGGGGTGAGGGCACTCAGCCGGCGGCCCAGGATCTCGGCGTCCAGGGCGGCCAGCTCGCTGCGCCGGGCGGCCGTCCAGGCGTCCAGTTCGGCGAGGTAGCCGATCATCGCCTGCGGCTGCACGGGTTCGCCCAGCCGCCCGGGGGCGGTGGGTGCGCTGACCGGGCTCATCGGTACTCCTCGATTCGTCGGGCGACGCCCCACACGGCCAGCCAGACGCCGGTCAGGGTGAGCACGATCACGCCGGCGATGGCGCCGACCACGGCGTTCTCAACCGACCGCACCGCGGAGATCGCCGGCCCGCGGAGATTCGCGTTGACCGTGTTGAGGGAGCCGTCGAGCGACGTGAAGGTCTTCCCGGCCGTGGCCGCGCCGGTGCCGGTGACCAGGCCGCTCGCCGTGTCCCACTGGGCCTTACCGGTGGCGGCGGTCACCTGTCCATGAGCGGTGATGTAGGCGTCGAGGGCGGCGACCGCGGTGGTGGACTTCGGCAGCTTGGTCAGCGCGGCGCGGGCCGTGGTGGTGGCCGTCGTCCAGCGCTGCTGGTAGCTGCCGCCCGCCGCCCGCAGCCCGACCGCGAGGAGTTCGTCGGCGCGGGCCTGGTGGAGTTGCTGCCGGACGGTGGCGACGGCGTCCACCTCGACCCGCGAGCCGTCGGCGAAACCGGACGCCGCGCTGGAGGCCGCGTTGGTGGTGAGGGTCAGCACGACCACCGAGCCCAGCGCGCACAGCAGCGCCAGTGCGACGCCGGGGTTGACGTAGCGGTGGGACGTCCGGGCCAGCGCGATCAGCACCGCCACCAGGCCCCCGGCGGCCACCACCGCACCGCCGATCACCCAACCCAGCCAGCTGGCGGTGAGCTCCCCGGCCATCCGGTCGGCGGCGGCCGCGGTGGCGCTCTCCAGCGGTGCGAGCAGCTGCTTGGACAGTTGGGAGTCGGCCTGCGCGAGCAGGGCCGCGGACGCCTCGCCCTTGGCGTTGAGGGCGTCCTGCAGGGTCATCGAGTAGTGCACCAGGGCACCGGTCAGCGGGACGATCCGGTCGCGGTCGGCGTCCACCGCCGAGGCGTCGGCCAGCGTGGTGGCCAGGGTGGTGAGCTGGTCGGTGACCGTCGTGCGGACGGCGTCGGTGGGGGTCAACGCCCAGGTGTTCGCCGCCTGCTGCACCTCGAGCGCCTGGACACGGGCCTCGCCCAGCCGCTCGTACTGGGTCAGGCTCTCGGCGGCCCGGGTGGAGGCGTTGAAGGAGATCGCGAGCGCGGTGACCACGAGCGCGCCGAACGCCAGCAGCACCGCGACCGCGGCCGACTGCAGCCTCCGCAGCCGGCGCACCGACCGCGGGGTCGCGGTGCGTCGCCGCGGGGTGGGCGGGGCGGTGGAAGCGCTCATGGTGCTCCCTCGGTGACGGGCGGTTCCAGCTGGCCGGACGGCGTAGCCGGCCAGTCGACGGCGGGTGCGGCGTCCGGCCGCAGATCATCCGGCAGCAGGGTGCGCAGCTCGTCGAGGGTGGGGTCGGCGACGTCGCGCAGCCGCCAGGCGTGCTTGCCGATGGCGGCCTCCAGCACGTTGCGGGCGAACCGGCCGTTGCCGAACGTCTCGTCCCGGACCTGGACGCCGAGCAGTTCGCGGAAGCCCTCCAGGCAGCCCTCGCCCAGGTCGTAGTCGGCCTGCGCGACCATGCCGGTGAAGATCCGCTCCAGCTCGATGTCGCTGTAGTCGTCGAAGCCGATCGTGGTGCGGAAGCGGCTGGCCAGGCCCGGATTCTGGGCGATGAAGATCGACATCGGCAGCGGGTAGCCGGCGACGATGACGACCAGGTCGTTGCGCTTGTCCTCCATCTCCTTCACCAGGGTGTTGATCGCCTCTTCGCCGTACTGGTCGCCGTTGAGCGCGTACGCCTCGTCGATGAACAGGACGCCGCCCTCGGCCGAGGCGACCACCTCGGCGGTCTTCATCGCGGTCTGCCCCAGGTAGCCGGCGACGAGTTCCGAACGGTCCACCTCGACCAGTTGGCCCTTCGAGAGCAGCCCGACCGCCCGGTAGATGCCGGCCACCAGCCGCGCCACGGTGGTCTTGCCGGTGCCCGGGTTGCCGACGAAGACCAGGTGCCGGGTGATGGTCGGGCTCTTCAGGCCGGCCTTGGCGCGCAGGGCGTCCACCTTGAGCACGGCGGTCTGGCGGTGGATCTCGGCCTTCACCGTGGTCAGCCCGACCAGGGCGTCCAGTTCGGCCAGCAGCTCCTCCAGCGACTTCTCCGGCTCCGCCGGGGTCTCCGGTTCGGCGGGCTTCTCCGGCTCGGCGGACGCCGGTGGCGGTACCGCCTGGACCGGCTGCGACGGCCGGTCGAGCTGACCCGGGCCGGCGCCGGCGGGCGGCACCTGCGGCACCGCGGGGTTGCCGAGCCCGGCGAAGCTGCCCGGACCGAACGGATCGAGCTGCTGCAGGTCGAGCAGCCGCGACTGGCCGGTGTGCATCCGCTCCAGGACGCTGGCCAGGATCTGCGGCGCCTGCCGGACGAACTCGGCGTCCGACCCCTGGCCCGGCGCGGACGACGGCGCGGGCAGGCGGGCGCCCAGGCCCTGGGCGGCGTTGAGCTGCGCGCTGGCGGCACCCTGGGCGGCGCCGATGCTCTGCGGCGTCGGGGTGCCGAGCAGGGCGGCGGCGGAGGCCACCTCGGCCAGCGCCTTCGCGTAGGGGACGGCCTGGGCCGAGCGGGAGTTGTGCAGCTGGGCGACCAGTGGCGTCGCCGAGGTGCGGAACCGGCGTCCCCGCAGCGCGGCGTCCATGAACACCTGGGCGCTGATCGCCCGGCCGGTCGCGGTACACCAGTCGACGAACGAGCCGACGGCCGATTCGGCGACGGTGGCGGCCAGTTGCTCGCCCTCGGTGCGGGCGGCAGCGGGATCGACGCCGGCGGTGCGGGCGGCGTCCGCCAGGGCGTCGAGGGTGCCGGCCAGGTCAGGGGTGCTCACGGGCGCTCCAGGTCGAAGGGGTCTCGGGGCTGATCCGGCGGGGCCGCCGGGACGTTGAGATCGGTGGCGGGGGAGTGGCCGAACCGCTCCTGCAGGAATTTGCCGTGGGTGATCAGAGCGGCGGCGTCGGTGGAGTTCGCGGCGTCGTAGATCTTCTCCATGGTGGCCCCCAGCAGGTCGAGTTGGTCGATCAGCAGCAGCAGCGGCGTCTTGCCGTTCTCCACCGGACGGCTGTCCGCCCAATCCCGCGGCAGCCGCAGGTAGGCGCCGATCGCCTCCGGCAGATAGTCGGTGGCGGTGGCGACCACCGAGTAGCTGTCGTAGCTGCCCAGGCCGAGCGAACCGAGCCGCGGCAGCGTCTGCCGGATCAACCGGGTCACCCGCGCGGCGCGCGAGCGGACCACCCCCGGCAGCGTCCCGGAGGCGAGCAACTGCTCCACGCCGTCGAGCGAGGCCAGGATGTCGCCCTCGGTGGGCGCCGGCTCGACCTCGGGCACGACGGCCGGCGGCGGCGTGGAGTCCCGGCCGGTCAGCCAGTCCCAGAAACCCATTGCTCGTCCACTACCTCGTATCCGGTCAGCCGATGCGGTCGCGGTCGCTCAGATGTTGATCTGCGGCATCGACTGCGTACGGGAATCCTGCTGGGCGACCCGCTCCAGGTAGTCCTTGGACTTGATGACCTCGCCCTCGAGGACGCCGATGGTCTGGGCCATGGTGTCCAGCGCGCGGGCCTTGAACTCGTCGATCGAGTCCATCGTGGAGTAGATGTTGGCGAAGGCGGCCTGCAACTGCTCGAGGCCGATCGTCGAGGACGCCGCCTGCTCCTGGATGCGTGCCGAGTTCTCCTTCAGCATCTCGGAGGTGCGCTGGATCATCTGCGACGTGGTCGTGTTCAGCGCCGTGATCTGGTCGAGGACCAGCTTCTGGTTGCCGAGCGCCTGGGCCACGATGACCGCCGTGCGGAGCGCCGAGATGGTGGTGGTGGAGGCCCGGTCGACGCCCTTGATCAGCTCGATGTTGTTCTTGATGATGATGTCGATCGCCAGGTAGCTCTGGATCGACACCGCCAGCTGGGTGAGCAGGTCCTGGTGCTTCTGTCGCACGTAGAACAGGACGTCCTGACTGAGCGCCTTCGCCTTCTCGGGGTCGGAGAACTGCAGCTCGGCGACCTGGGCCGAGAGCCGGGCGTCCAGCCGTTCGGCGATGTAGACGTACTGGTTCAGCCGGCCCATCACGGTCCACAGGTTCTGCTTCTCCATGTTGAGCGCGACGTTGTCCTTGGTCAGCTCGTCCTGGCCGCTGCGCAGCGCGTGCAGGATGCCGTTGAGCTGCTGCTGGGAGCTCTGGTAGCGCCGGAAGTAGTCGGTGACCTGGTCACCGAACGGGATCATGCCGAGGAACTTCTTCGGGCCGCGGGCCTTGCCGGGGTCGAGGTCCTCGACGGTGCGGCGTAGCTGCAGCAGGGTTTGGCCGACCTTGGAACCCTCGGACAGGCCGCCCTCCTTGAGCGCCCGCACCGGGGTGTTCAGCAGCCGGTTCGAGGTCTCGGCGGCCTTGCGGATGTCGGCGTCGCCCATGCTGCGGACGGCGTCGGCCTGGGCCGTGAACGTCGGGGACTTCTCCTCGGCGCCGCTCAGGGCGTTCAGGAATTCGTCCACCTTGGCGTCAAGCACCGGCACCTGGGTCGCCTCGACCTGCGGCGCCATCGCGGGGGCCTGGGTCTCGGTGATCACCGCGGGCGGCTCGGGTGCGGTCAGGGTCAGCGTGGCCGGGGGCTGCAGCGGCATCGCGGCGGCGCCGCCGGGGGGAGTGGTGGAGCTCATGAGTACCTCTCGACATGGAGCAAAGGTTCCTGCCCAATCTAGCGGGCGACGGGCGTCGGGTCAGTGGGGAAGGCGTCCGGGACATCCCTGGAAAGCCGGCCCCGAGGACGCGAAACGGGCCCCATCATCGTGGATGGGGCCCGCGGTTCGTGGGATTCGAGACGAAGTCAGATCGGCCGCACCCGATCCGCCTGCGGACCCTTCGGGCCCGAGGTGATCTCGAACTCGACCTTCTGCCCCTCGTTGAGGGTACGGAAGCCCTGTACGTCGATCGCCGTGTGGTGGACGAAGACGTCCTGGGTTCCACCCTCGACCTCGATGAAGCCGTAGCCCTTCTCGGCACTGAACCACTTGACGGTTCCCTGCGCCATGTACTTCTCCTTAACGTGATGCGACCCCCGGTGCGCCCGGTGGCCACTGCCGAGCGAGCTGTCCCAGGCGACCAGTGCGGTCGCCCTCGCGGCAGCGCCTGCAACACTCTCACATTCCGTCGCGTCCTGTCACTCGGACGGGCAACTCGAGGCGGGCGTGTCGCCAACGCCGAATCGAACTAGGAATTCGGTGCCCGGAACGGGTTGCGGCAACAGGCTCTGACGAGTGTCCAGGTACCCCCACAGGCCCGCGGCGACCAGGGCGACCGGCCCGGAGCAGGGCGACCGTGGCGAAGATGCAGAGCCGACACCACCGGTGTGCCGTGGCCCTGGCGAGAAATGTCGGTGGCGGGTGATTCGATGAGGGCATGGAAGCGGTCGGGGCACTCGGAGGGTGGGCGCTGAACGCCGCGCAACGCGACGCGGTCGAGGGGCATCGGACCTCGCCGGTGCTGGTGGTGGGGCCGCCCGGGTCGGGCAAGACGACCGTGGTTACCGCCGCAGCGGCGCTCGAGCTCGGTCAGCGGGGTGCGGGCGAGCCGCAGCCGCTGGTGCTGACCTTCGGCCGGCGGGCGGCCAGTCAGCTGCGCAACCGGGTGGCCCGCGCCATCAGCCGCACGATCAGTCCGCCGTGGGTGACCACCGTGCACGCGTTCTGCCTGTGGCTGCTGCGCCGGGCGGCCGCACCGGGGGAGGCCGAACCGCGCCTGCTGACCGCGCCGGAACAGGAGTTCCGGGTGCGCGAACTGCTCACCGGCCGCGGGCCGGGGGCGTGGCCGTCCGACGTCCATCAGGCGGTCGGAACGAGGGCGTTCGCCCGCCAGGTGCGGGCCGCGGTGGCCCGCGTCCGGCAGCTGGGCATGGATCCCGACGACGTGGTGGCCGCGGGCCGGGGGGCGGGGCGCGACGAATGGGTCAGCGTCGGCCGGTTCTTCGCCGAGTACCTCGACGTCCTCGACCACGAGGGCAGCCTGGA
>JAANMX010002148.1_pt1 | contig 20415 bp, 21 predicted proteins | sample 7279681 | NCBI WGS metagenome assembly JAANMX01 (sample SAMN14094542, study PRJNA606508) | bioreactor metagenome | isolation source: A lab-scale SPAN reactor treating ammonium-rich wastewater day 351 | place: Ireland: Galway | collected 2018-01-01
GCGATGGGAGTTCGGCGACCTCTACAATATCGAGGTCGAGGAATACCACACCTACTTTGTTGGCGGCGGCCCTTCTGGGGGTATCTGGTCGCACAACGGTTTAGGCCAGGGTTGTCGTGTCCCGCGTGCCGCTATCGCTGAGCGCGAGTCCTTCACCATCGCCAGCGGCTACCGAATCAATGGGCTTCGCGAAACGACGATGGCACAGATGCAGCAGGCGTTCCGGGGAACCGGCCTCACGCCGACGCGCCATTTCTTCGAACGCGCGTCTGAACTTCGCACGTACAATCAGGGCGTCCGCACCTACGGCGATCTTCAAACAATAATTCGGCGCGGAGAGTTGGTACCTACTCGCGGTGGCGCTCAGGCATTTGTCCATGACGGAATGGCAATCGTCGTCAATCCCAGGACGGGAAATCTGATAACCATAACACCTTGGTGATTTCAATGTTCCCAGCAACGCCTAAAGAAAAATCTGGTGACCAGCTCGCGCTCGAAGTTGGTCGAGACTACACGTGTCCTTATTGTCGCGCTCAGTGCGTAAGCGATGAGGCAGATACGGGATGGGTCTCTTGTCCAATGCGTGGGGCGCCCGCAAGTTGGATCTGTTACGGCTGTTTTATTGATCTTTATAAAGCGTGCCTTTCGCTGGACTACGCTCACCATCCTAATCGCGATCTCGTTCAGGCGGCAGCAATGCTAGACGGGTTGGACGAGCAGGAATACCGGTTGCGCTGCCTCCAGCACCAACTGCAAATGCTTCGTGACTCCGGTGATCCTCCTGACCCCAACGTTGTGTCGCAGGAGTATCTTAAGAAGCTGATTGCCGAGCGGCCGAAGTGAGTTACGGGCCCTCCGACCTTGGTGATCTATGTTTCCGATCCGACCCGAACCAATCACGTCAGCCGAAGTGACCGCAAAGATGGGTGCAGCGTACACGTGTCCCTATTGCACCCAATCCACGCGTGCCGAGGACGAGGACATTGGTTGGGGCGTATGCCCCATGCGGCGGGGGGCCGCAAAGTGGATTTGTGTGGGATGCATTGAAGACATATACAGCACGTGCCTGTCCCCTGAATATTTGACTCACCCCTACCGTGACATCGTTCAGAACGCAGCACGCGAAGATGGCCTGGACGAACAGACCTATCGCCTACGCTGTCTCAAAGAGCAACTCGATACGCTCGTTCGTTCCCATAGGCCGCCGAATCCGAACATACCTTCTCGGGAATATCTGGAGAAACTGATCTCGGACTTGGAGAAGTTTCAGCCGGCGTAGGCGTTGGGCAGCAGCGAACCAAGCGTTGCACCTGACCGGGCCGCCATTCTGTTTTCACGCGACACCGCGCCGTTGCAGGCGGCCCGGCAAGTGAGCACAGTCGTTCGGCGACGGAGGTGCAGCGTGAGTCGCAACGGCCACGGCAGAAACGACCCTTGCCCGTGCGGGAGCGGCAAGAAGTACAAGCGGTGCTGCTACCCCCGGACCTTCCCAGACTTCAGCAAGCCGAATGCAGGCATCCCCATGCCGCGCTCGACTATCCCTAAACCCGTCGTCAAACGCAGTTCGTTCGACCGCATGGTTGGTAATCTCTTCGGTCACCAATTCGCAGGTTCGATGTCCAGTTCCCCTCTCCGGGAGGGGATGCATCCGGTCCGGGAGAGGGGTTTCCCGTACATGCAGGTCATCTGCGCCCCGCTGCCGCCCTTCGGCGAGGGAGAGGCTCTTGCCGGCAGTCTGGCGCCACCGACGCCCGAGCAGTTCCGGGCCAAGTTCGAGGTTATCCGCGAGGGCGACCCGAGCAAGCCAACCGAGGCGATCGTCTTCTACTCCTACCCGGAGATGTTCGGGCACGCCGAAGTCCAACTGGCCATGCCGGCAGACGAGTGTGTCCGCTTGGTTGATGGCCGGATCGTTGGTGTCACGGACCTGTGGCAGGGCATGCAGTTCTGGATGGAAGACGGTAGCATCGGCACGGTCACGGAAGACCGCCACCTACTGTACGAGATGCCCGATCCGCCGCGGCCCTGGAAGAACGGCCTGTGGGCCAGCCGCGTGATCGGCAACATTAAGCACTTCGGCTACGAGGTGATCGATTTCCGCTGGGCCGGCCAGACGGTCACGGTGACACCGGATCATCCCTTCTGGTCGGCGAGCCGTCGCGGCTGGGTACCGGTGGGCGAGTTGTTGGTCGGCGAACTGGTACGTGTGGCCGGCAATGTTGTGGCCCCGGTTGACGCCATCGGCCCTCGCCGGTCTCAGAAGATCGAACTGTACAACGTCGAGGTCGAGTACTTCCACAACTACTTTGTCGGGCGGGGCGAGAACGCCGTCCTGGTCCACAACGGGCCAGGGTACATTAAGCGTCCGCAGGTCGCAGAAGCGCTTGAAGAAGGCTTGATCACTGAGACCAATGCCTATCGGGCAGGTGTCACCCGCCCTCCGCGACATCACGTCTTTCCGCAAGCTCGTCGAGGCTGGTTCAGCCAACGTGGGGTCGATATCGACCGGTACACTTTGCCCCTCGACGAAAGCACTCACCAGGCGTTACACTACGGTGGAGGTCCTGGAAAAGGGGGCGGCTGGTGGAACGACACCATCATCGGGAGGTTGGATGCGCGGGAGGCTGCATTGGGTAGGCAGCTTACGCCACGGGAAATCCTCGCCATCGGAGCACAGCTGCGTCGGGAAGCGGGACTCTCTCACGTGAAAGTTATTCCTTACGGTGCGCCATGAGTAATCCAAATAACGCAGAACGAAGCAATCAGGATACTGGCCAGCGGGTGTGGGGAGGCGAATGGCGGGCCAAAGTTCGTGCCCGCCTCCATGCGATCGGCTGCGAGACGGTCGAGGATCTGCTCACTCGGCACCCTGCTGAACCATACCTCAAACTGGTGAAGCGCCTGGGGGATGATGTTGCTGCTTTGCAGGTGACCGTCCTGCAATTTGAGGAGGCGATCGAGCAGGGCCGATTCCGCGAAGCCGCCAAGGATCGTCTTGCCCGTCTGATCAATGGTCACCTGAAGAAGGGGTGGGGGCGTGGCCTTCATCTCGACTTCAACACCGCCGGGGTTTACGCTGACTGGGCAACGGAACTAGAAAAGTTTCGGCCCGAGAGCCGCCCACTTGCTGACGCCGTGTGGAGGGCCTTGCTGACGCTTCCGCCTCCCCAAGGTTGGACGCCAACCGGGCCGGACGATGCAATCATCAAGGCGGCCTTTGAAAAAGGGTGGCCGGAGCAGATGCCTGCGAGAATCAGTGTGGTCATCACGCCGCCAGTCCTCTGTCCTCGTTGCAATGCTGTCCTCAGATCGTGGGCGGATGGAGTGCAGCATCAAACTTGCTCCCATTGCGGCGAGCAAGTTTCGGTACGCTGAAATCGCCGTCGAACAAGTCGCTGCAGCCGACCGGGGCCGCCATTACGGTTTCGCGCGACATGAAACCATTGTAGGCGGCCCCGGCGGCTGAGCTAGGTCGTTAGCCGCAAGAATGCGAGGAACGACCATGTCCACTGCAAGGATCTCTCGTAACGACCCGTGCCCGTGCGGCAGCGGCCGGAAGTTCAAGCACTGCTGCCACGCAAACTCCTTTGGCAACGGCGTCCCACGGCCACGCCCAGTCCCGACCGATGGCGCGTTTCTTCGGCGCGGCCCCGAACCGCCACGCAAGCCGCCGCCCCAGTTGAAGCCGATCGCGCGCGTCGCGGTCGAGTACGCGATTTCCGATGCCCTCGGCAAAGCTGAAGTCAGTTTCTGTTACGAACTCGGCACGCCCATCATCATGGCCGATGGGAACGTGCTACCCGTCGAGTACCTGAAGCCTGGAATGCAATTCCGGCTGGAGGATGGCGGAACCGCCACGACCACCAAGGTCCAAGAGCCGAAGGTCTGGCAACCGCCTTCGCAAGAACGAGACGCCAACGGCAACTCTTACCGTCGGATCATCGGGCGTGTCCATTACAACGGGTATTTCCCGCGCATGGACTTCGGCGTTCCTGGCGATGTCATCCAGACCACGCCTGGACATCGATTCTTTTCGGTGACACGTGGCGACTGGCATCCGATCGAGACATTTCAGCACGGCGAATTGCTGCGCAATGAGCAAGGCATGTCGGTGCCTGTCGAGTGGATCAGTCCCATGCGATGGGAATTCTGCGATCTCTACAACGTGGAGGTCGAAGAGTACCACACCTATTTTGTGGGCGGCGGTCCTTCTGGCGGCATCTGGTCGCACAACGGCGTGGGCATGGGGTGCCGGGTACCGAGGGCCAAATCCGTAAACTTGCCGGCTTGGCAAAGGCTGACCATCGACTGGGCGCACATCGCAGAGCGCCACTTGCCAGGCGGAATCTACAGTGCGGGTCGAACCGTGTTTAACGGCCTCAACCAAAGCCAAGTCGGCCGCCTGATACGAGAGGCCTACGGCAATTCCAAACTTCTGCGAACTCAGGTCGATTTCGCCGCGAACGAAACGCGCGTTCTGCTGCGAGGTAGAGCGGGCCCATGGACAATCGAAATGTGGCTCAACAAAACCCGTGGGATTATCGAAACCGCATTTCCGATTTTTTAGGAGCAGTGCTCATGGGCTCATTTCGGGTCGTGGTTAATGCCAATGAAGAGACGATTCGCGAACGGTCTCGGGGAAAGCATCCAATCGTCTGTCCAATCGCAATCAAGCTGGCCGAAACGTGGTTTCCCCATGAAAGCTGGGACGACTTTGCTCTAGTTATCCTTGACTGGTGGATTCAGCGCGTTATCGGTTTGTGCAGAGAGAATGCGCCGTCAGCCAAACTGGATTTCATGGACGGGCCTTTTGAAATTGACGTTCAGCGATCTGCCCAGTCGTGCCTGGAGCTTCGCTGTCTCGAGCGGAAAGCAAGTGGCTCGACGGTCCGCGCCAGGGGATCGTGCTCACCCGCCGAGTTTGAGAATGAAATTGTTGCCGCTGCCAGGAACGTTCTAGCGGGTGTACGTAAAGCTGGCATGTGGAACGACGCGTGCGCCAAGCTTCAGGCGTTCTTGGACCAGGCCTTTCCTTTGCAGACGCAATTGAGCTGGTGAGGAGTAGCGGCTAACAAAGCGTTGCACTTGACGGGCCGGCATTTTGGTTTTCCGTGACATCGCGTTTCTTGTTGCCGGCCCGCAAGTGAACGCAGGCGTTAGCCGCAAGAATGCGAGGAACGACCATGTCCACTGCAAGGATCTCTCGTAACGACCCATGCCCGTGCGGCAGCGGCCGGAAGTTCAAGCACTGCTGCCACGCAAACTCCTTTGGCAACGGCGTCCCACAGCCACGCCCAGTCCCGACCGATGGCGCGTTTCTTCGTCGCGGCCCCGAGCCGCCTCGCAAACCGCCGCCCCAGCTGAAGCCAATCACGCGCGTCGCGGTCGAGTATGCGATTTCCGATGCGATTGGCAAAGCCGAGGTCACATTCTGCTACGAACTCGGAACGCCCATCATCATGGCCGATGGGAATGTGCTACCCGTCGAACACCTAAAGCCTGGAATGCAATTCCGGCTGGAAGACGGCGGGCTCGCCACCACCACAAAGGTCGAAGAGCCGAAAGTTTGGGAGCCGCCATCGCAGGAGCGAGAGGCCAACGGCAACTCGCTGCGCCGCGTCATCGGCCGCGTGCATTACAACGGCTATTTCCCGCGAATGGACTTCGGCGTTCCTGGCGATGTCATCAAGACCACGCCTAGCCACCTGTTCTTTTCGGTGTCCCGCGGCGACTGGCATCCCATCGAAACGTTCCAGCGGGGGGAGTATCTCCGCAACGAGCAGGGCATGTCCGTTCCCGTCGAATGGATTAGCCCAATGCGATGGGAGTTCTGCGACCTCTACAACATTGAAGTTGAAGAGTACCACACCTATTTTGTAGGTGGTGGTCCTTCCGGCGGAATCTGGACGCACAACGGACTCGGCGAGAGTTGCCGTGTCCCGCGCGCAGCCTCGGATCGAATGCCAAGGGCGGATCGATTTCCGAGCCGCGATTTTAGCGGTAGATTGCATGGCGATATTCCTCGCTCTGTACCCGGTGGTTGGCGGCAAGGCGAAATCCGCGACGCCATTGCGGAGGTTTAGGGAAGCCTCGCACGACGCCGCGGCAACATGGCAATTTTCGGGGAAGAAGGCGGACATCGCGCTCGCATTGCGCAAGAAGAGGCTTGGCTGCGCCAATTGCTACGGCGCCTTGACGATCTCCGCTAATTCGCTTGGAGGGGAAGAAATGAACAGAGCCGACGAACTGATAGAAACGTTAACCTCAACTCCTGACAGGGCCGACGACGGCGTCCTTGCCAACGACTTGTTAGGCGAGTTCCACCGCGGCTTTCCCGTTGAGCGGCTGCGCCCATTGCTTCGCAGCAAGAACGCAAGCGTGGTCCGTGCCGCGTCTTTCATTGCCGATGAGCTTGGGTCCAAGGCTGGCCCTCTTCTGGACACGGTTTTCGATTTGCTCAATCATCCTGACAGGCACGTGCGTGGCGACGTAATCGGTTCAATGCTGACGTGTACTACGCCGAAAAACGAGAAGGAGATCGCGGCCGTAATCACGCTGCTACAGGATTCGGACTGGCCGATCCGTTGGAAGACAATGGAATTCATGTCCCTCGCGTCGCTGGATCAATTGCGAGCCGCGCTCCGCCACTTCGAGTCCAGTAACTCCGAGTTCGAGCATGTTTCGGGGCTTCGCTGGCTGACGAGCGAAGGGGGAAGGAACGTCGATCAGATCAGGTCGTGGTTGGAGAGCGACTATTCACTCAAAAGGAAATACGGGGTTGTTGCTGCGACCCGAATCGCGTCTGGTCATAATCGCGGGCGCGGTTTCGATTTCTCCGGCGGAAACCCCGACCCCCTGATCTGGGCAGCATCAGTGGCCGATGACGATATTAAAAAGTTCGCCAGCAGCATGTTGGAAATGAGAGCAGCTGTGCAACCTGTTCCTTTGCGGCCTCAGCTCAAACGACGGCAATACGGCCTACTGTGCCCGAATTGCACTGCGGTGTTGTCCACGCCCGACCCCAAGACCAATGAAATCGTTTGTCACCATTGTGGTCAGCACATCGAGCTTGTCTGACCGAGGCGGAGCGGCGGCTAACAAAGTGCTGCACTTGACCGGGCCGCCATTAAGGTTTCGCGCGCCATCACGGTCTTGCAGGCGGCCCGGCAAGTGAGCACAGTCGTTCGGCTACCAGAGGAACCATAATGGAAGCACTACGAGTCGGACGCAACGACGCTTGCTCGTATGGCAGCGGCAAGAAGTTCAAGAAGTGCTGCCTGCAAGCCCGCCATTCCTATCTGCCGGCAACGTCCGCTCGTTTCGTGCAGCCGCCGGCCCGAAGCTCATTCGCACGGACTGCCGGGCCTGTGAGCGCTCGCAGTGCTCCACCTCCACGAATGGCGGGTCTGTTTGATGACTTGCCGGCGGAGACCGCAGAAGACGAACCAGACGCGCCGCCATTGCAGAGCGTTCCGCTGCTCCCCGTCGAGGTCGGCCTGCATTACACCTATCCTGAGCCGTTCGGGGAAGCCGAAGTCACTTTCGTCTTCCCTGCTGGCAAGTGCTTCCTACTCGAGAACGACGACCCAATCCTTGTCGAAAACCTGAAATCCGGCGACCACGTGGTGCTTCGCGACGACCAAATCGCGACCATCACCGAGGTTCGGCTTTATTATGAACCGCCCGATCCGCCCACGGTCGGGGAAAATGGGCGTGTGCTGAGCCGCGTCATCGGGACTATCAAGCACAAGGGCCCTACGGTCATCGACGTGCAATGGGCTGGGTACACTGCGACCAATAGCCCGGAACACCCATACTACTCGGTCAGCCGCCAGCGCTATGTCCCGGCCAATCAGCTTCAAGTCGACGAGTTGCTTCGAACTGACGACAACCTGGTAACTCCGGTCCTCTCGGTCAGCGCGCCGCGTCATGGCCTGATCGACCTGTACAACATCGAAGTAGAGCACTTCCACAACTACTACGTCGGCAGTGGAGAAGGCAACTCGGTGCTGGTCCACAACGGGCCAGCGGCGCGGGCGGATACATTAACACGCCGAAGCAGCTGCAAAGCAGCTTGTGGACCGGCACAAAAAAACTGTCCCCGGTGCAGAACGCATACGGCCACTTCCTCAAGCACGGCGCTGATTTTGGCGCGAAAAACTCGCTCGACTACGTTCGACAAGCTCAGAGTTTCCTTCGGAATCCTCCAGCCGGAACGCTAACCAAGGTCCGTCCAAACGGAGATATCCTGCGCTATCACCCGCCCTCGAACACGTTCGGGTTGCTCGGACCAAACCGAGCTCCGAGGACGTTCTTCAAGCCAGGCGCAGGCATCAATTACTGGAACCTGCAATGACCAGAAAGGAGCAGCGAACCATGAACCGATTTCCGTGCCCGTGCTGCGGCTATTTAACCCTTGACCAAGAACCACCCGGCACCTTCCAGATTTGCGAGGTGTGCAACTGGGAAGACGACAACGTGCAGTACGAAAACCCTTCGTTCGAGGGAGGAGCCAACAAGGAAAGTCTGAATCAGTCGCGCGTCAATTTCAAAACGTTCGGGGCTACGTCGCGGGAGGCTTTATCTGCCGTCCGGCAACCGCGTCCCAGCGAAGTCCCAGGCGCTCAAACAGCCGAACGGCAGGGGTGACCATGAAAAACAGATTTCACATCGGCGTCTGCACAGACCGCGAGCTTTTGGTCAATCAGCCACCGCAATTTCGCCACACAAACCTTCTCTTCACGCCGTTCGCCATCCGGGTCGGCGAGCGCGATTTCCCTGCGTCCTTCTGGACTGATTTCGCTGGCGCTTCGCTGTTCAAATGGTGTCGAGCTGTTTGGGGCATGTCCTGCGGCGAGGAACGCGCCGCCCGATTGACCTTCTGGTACACCTACGAATTCTGGCTTCGCAAGACGACTCGCCCCTGGTGGCGAGTGAGTCTCGTTGAGCGAAAGCCCGATTCCAAGCAGATCGTGTATGAGGCGCTTGTCCTACCCGAGCGCGTCGAGGCCGAGTTGCTCACCGCGTCGCGCAGGCTGATCGCAGGAGCCAAAAACGCTGGCGTCTGGACGGAAGATTGCGCCACGCTCTCAGCTTTCCTCGATGATCCCGAAGACTATTTACACCAGTTGGAACTCGGCATTATTCCTGCTCCAAAGTTCTTATTCATGGGGCAGCGTCCTCCCGTGTAGGCGGGGCAGCAGCGAACACGTCCTTGCAGGCGGCCCCGGCAGGTTAGCCGAGCGATTCGGCGGCAAGAGCTCTTACCTTCATGGACCAGGAGAAATTCATGGGTCGATACATCGATGGCTTCGTGTTACCCGCGGCGAAAGATCACGTTGAAGAACATCGGTGTTTGGCCGAGAAGGCGGCGCTGAATTGGAAAGAACACGGCGCACTCGATGACTGGTAGTGCGTCGGCGATGACTTGCAGGCGGATGAGCAGTGCGACGCCTCGTCTCCACAGCTCGTCCAAGCACGTCCCGATGAAACCGTGATATTTGCGTGGGCGGTTTTGCATCGCGTGAACATCGAGACCGGGCCAACGAGAAAATCATGGCTGATCCTCGGCTCAAGGAGATGATGAGCCTTGATGAGCCGCTTTTCGATCTAAAGCGAATGGCTCACGGCGGTTTCATGCAATGAGTCCATGCGTAAAGGAAACGGCAATCGAAGACCAGACCCCGGCCGGGTAGCACGGCGATATAAAAATGGGCGTTAGCCTTCGAGGACGCGCTTGATCGCCGATTGGAACACGGGTTTGCGTTCCGCGCCGACGATGCGTTCCGCCACCTGGCCGTTCTTGAAGATGAAGATTTGCGGGATGCTGTTCACCCGATATTGCGAGGCGATGTCCTGGGCGTCGTCGACGTTGAGCTTGCCGACCTTGATTTTGCCCTCGTTCTCCTTCGCCAATTCATCGATCGTGGGGGCCAACGCCCGGCAGGGACCGCACCAGACGGCCCAAAAGTCAACAAGCACGGGAATGGAACTTTCCATCACTTCCTTTTGCCAATTCTCGGAGGTGAACTCGTGCACCAAGCTGCTTGCCATGATGGATGACCTTTCTTCCCCGCGGTCGGGGATATGGCTGCGACGGAAACAAACCCGGAGCCGATGCATGTTGTCCGGCCCGATGAATCTTGTATCGCAATTATAGACGGCCATGGTCCATGGGCAACGTCGCCGGACCGTGGCGACCGTACCGGTCTTCCCAGTCGTCGGAAGTTTGGCCGGGCCGCTTCCTAGTTTTTGGAATCGTGCCATGGTTAAACGCGCTAATGAAGCATGATTCTCCAAGTTCTTGTCATGAAGCAGCGTCTTGGCATCAGGATTGCTAGCCATTTCGGAACAACCCATGAAATTCTGCATGAGGCGACATGGGGCCAAGGGCTTTGCCGGGAAGTTCTTCATGCTAGCCCTGCACTGACGATCAGACAAAGAGGATCAATTTGCTGGCATGGAAAGCTTTGATTCGCTATCCTGTGTCTGCTTGACACGGCGCGGGGAGCCACTAAAACATCCCCACTCACCAGCATTAATCGTGGAGGGAGCAAGCGTGACGGTCCGCATTGGTTTGGTTGGCGTTGTGTTGAGTGGCTTGCTGATCTTCTCGGGCTGCAATGTAAACGAATATCCTGATTATCTCAGCTATGAATTCCGAACGCACGGCACGGTCGTGGACAACAAGCGATCGGAATTGACCCTCGATCCCGACAAGGCGGCGCAGCTCAACGAACTACTCAAGCCCCATTTCGGGACGCCGGCGAATCCGGTCGTGCGCGGTACTCCGGGCGACGACATGGATCCGGACGACGCGGCCTTGCTCACCGCTCCCGACATGCAATTGAGCGACGACGCCCTCAAACGCGGCTCGATTTTGTACCGCCAGCATTGCCTCTATTGCCACGGGATCAACGGCGACGGCGGCGGCCCCACGGGCCAGTTCCTCAACCCCTTGCCGCGTGATTTTCGGACAGGGCTGTTTAAATTCCGTTCGACGGCCAAAGTGGACGATCAAGGCAAGGTGGACGCCGCCGCGGTGACGCCGCCGTCGCGGGCCGACCTCCTCAAAACCCTGAAACACGGTATCCCCTCCGCGTCGATGCCCGCCTTCAACTTGCTTCCTGAAACCGACCTCAACGCATTGGTGAGCTATGTGATTCACCTCAGCCTTCGCGGGCAAACGGAAATCGCCATGGCCAAGCGGCTCATCGGCGGCGACGTGCCCAGTGCCGAGGACATCACCGAGGAAGTCAAAAAAATCGCCAAACGCTGGCAGAAGGACGCCTCGCAGCGGCTCATACCCAAGCCGCCGTCGGAAGGGTGGGACGTAGTGGCCAATAAAGGCCGCAGCACGAACTGGGAGCAGGGCCGCCACATTTATCTCACGGTTGGCGGCTGCGTGCAATGCCATGGCAAGGACGGCTCGTCCAGCATCGTGGAAGTGGCCGATAATGCAACGCGCCTCGACTCGTGGGGCCATCTGAATCCGCCGCGGAATCTGCATTTGGGGGTGTATCGCGGGGGCAGCCGGCCCATCGATCTTTTCTATCGGATCAAATTGGGGATCGCGGGGTCGGGGATGCCGGCGGCCGCCGATTTCTGGCAGTCCGAACCGGTCAAGCCGGGCGAGCAGCCCAAGCCGATGCGGCCGTTCACGGATGAAGAGGTCTGGCAACTCGTGGACTATGTGATGAACATTCCCGGCCAGCGCATTGGCGGCGGGTCATCGGCGGCGCGATGAGTAGAGCGTGGGGAGGCGGGGCGAGTCGTCATGGGCTGGCCTCGGCCAGGCAGAAGAAAATCGCCTTGACGAGGCCTGCTCGCCGCGGGCGGGCCTTGCCAGGGATTATTCATTTTGACTTGCAAGGGGAATCCACGTGCGCTTGATATGGACGATTCTCTTCCTGTTCGTGCCGGTGATGGGCGTGGGATTGTTCGCCATGTCCAAGGTAACGCGAGGCGGCTGGCTCCCGGACAATATCACTGACTCGGGGGGCGAGATCGATTGGCTCTTCAACATCATTTTGTGGGTGACGGGGATCATTTTCGTCGTGACCGAGGTGCTGCTGGTCTGGGCCATGTGGCGCAGCCGCGGCAACGAAGCCGGCAAGGCCAAATACACCCATGGCAATCAGTGGCTCGAGATCGGCTGGACTTTTGGGACCGCCGCCATCCTGCTTTACATGGCATTCACGCAGATGCCGATTTGGGCCAAGGCCAAATATTACCACAACCGTCCCGCGGGCAAGACGCCAGACGTGCTGGTCGAAGCCAGCCAATTCCTCTGGCAGGTCCGCTATCCGGGTTGGGACGCGGCGGGGCAGAAATCCCAAACGATCAATACCATGGCGCCCAACTTGTCGCAGACGTTCGAGCTGATCAACGAACTCCACGTCTACGCTGGCGAACCGTTCCTCGTCCACGTGAAGAGCCGCGACGTGTTGCACTGTTTCTGGGTTCCCGCCTTGCGCGTCAAGCAGGACACGGTGCCCGGCAACGTCATTCCCGTCTGGTTCAAGATCGACCCGGAAAAGTTGGGCGATCATCAAGCGCATCGTCGCATTGCGACCAAGCAGCAACCGGTCATGTACGGCGCCGAGAAATTCGAAGAGCTGTATGAGTATGAATGGGTGTGCGCCGAGTTGTGCGGCTGGGGCCACTACCGGATGCGGGCGCGCATGATCGTGCACCCAAATCGCGCGGACTATGAACGTTGGCTCAAGGCGGCCAGCCACGAGCGCATCGCTCCTCCGGCTGTGACGGCCGCGTCGGCCCCCTAACCCTGGACTCCATGCCTCTCCTTCCTCTTTCGAGCAGACTTAAGGACGAATCATGAGCGAACATGCCGCGAATCCTTCCCATGCCCATGACGATCATTCCCATGGTCATCATGAACCGCTAGGATTTTGGCGAACCTACGTCTTCTCCCTCGACCATAAGATGATCGGCCGGCAGTTTCTTTTCACCGGCCTCATCTGGATGCTCGTCGGCGGCGCCTTGGCGGCGGCCATCCGGATTCAGTTGGCCTATCCCAACGACGCCTTCCCGCTGATCGGCCAGTGGCTGTGGCCCGACAACGCCGGCAAAATGACGCCCCACGCCTACACGATGATCGTGACCATGCATGCCTCGGTCATGATCTTTTTCGTCATCATTCCGCTGCTCACGGGAGCGTTCGGCAACTTCCTCATCCCCTTGCAGATCGGCTACAAGGACATGGCGTTTCCGACGCTGAACATGATGTCCTATTGGTTCATGGTGCCGGCTAGTGTCTTCGCCATCCTCAGCTTTTTCCAGGAAGGCGGCGCCGCCGCCGCGGGGTGGACCAGTTATCCGACCCTCTCGGTCATCCGTTCCGCCTCGCCCGGTTCCGGCTGGGGGCAAACCTATTGGTACATCTCGCTGCTCTTCGTCGGCGTGTCGTCGATGATGGGTTCGGTGAATTACATCGCCACCATCATCAATTGCCGGGCCCCTGGCATGACCATGTTCCGCATGCCCATGGCCACTTGGTCGCTGTTCATCACGGCGATCCTGCAAGCTTTTGCCTTGCCGGTCTTGACCGTCGCTTTGATCTTTGGTCTGACCGACAATCTGGGATTGACCTCCTTTTTCATCCCGGCCAACTTGGACGCCAACTGGATCGTCAACGGTTATCGCCGCGAAGCCACGGGCGGCCAGCCGCTGCTCTGGCAGCACCTGTTCTGGTTCTATTCCCACCCCGCCGTATACATCATGATCCTGCCCGCGATGGGCATGGTCTCGGACATCATCACCTGCCAATCAAGGAAGCCGCTCTTCGGCTATAAGCCGATGGTTTACTCCATTGCCGGCATCGCGGGGCTGGGCTTCATCGTCTGGGGCCATCACATGTTCATGTCGGGCATGGCGCCGCACCTGGGCACGGCCTTCATGGTGTCCACGATATTGATCGCCTTGCCCTCGGCCATCAAGGTCTTCAACTGGATCTTCACCATCTGGAACGGCAACATCCAGTTCACCGCCGCCATGCTCAACGCCATGTCCTTCGTGGCCATGTTCATCATCGGCGGGCTATCGGGCATCTACATGGCCTCGACGCCGACCGACATCCATTTCCACGACACCTATTTCATCGTGGCCCACATTCACTACGTGCTCTTCGGCGGCAGTCTCTTCGGCTTTTTCGCCGCCGTGCACTTCTGGTTCCCGAAGATGTTCGGACGCACGATGAACGAGACGCTGGGCAAGATTCATTTCTTCCTGACGTTTGTCTTCTTTAATGTGGCCTTTTACGCCATGCACAATATCGGCATCATGGGCGCGCCGCGCCGCTACTACACGCTGCAGCCGGAAATCACGCCTGATCAAGCCGGGGTGATGGCCATGATGAACAAAGTGATCTCGCACGGCGTGTTCCTGCTCGTCGCCAGCCAGATTTTCTTCGCCATCAATTTCTTCTACAGCCTGTTCCGCGGCCCGAAGGCGGCCGCCAACCCCTGGAATTGCAATTCCCTGGAATGGCAAACCGATTCGCCGCCGCCGCATCACAACTTCCGGGAGACGCCGGTGGTGCATCACGGCCCCTACGAATATGCTCACCCCGACGTCGAGGAGGATTATCTGCCGCAAACGTCGACCAAGGAAGTGCGCGACCTGGGCCACTAAACCACATGGCCTTCCGACCGAATGATGACTTCTTCTCGAACGCTGGTTCTTGACGCTAACCATGATGACGACCTCCACCGCTGGCTCTCGCGCAACCTATCAGCCCTGGCTGTTCGCCTGGTCGCTGATCCTGGTGGCGGCGACGCTGCCTCTGGTGCTGTCCGGCGGGTTGGTCACGTCGACCGGTTCGGGGATGGCCGATCCCGATTGGGCTTTCACCCCGTTCAAGCTGTTGACGCCCGATGGTTTGGCCGAGGCCGCGGCGCGCGTCGCCCTGCTCATCGAACATGGCCATCGCCAGATCGGTTTCATCGTGGGCATGCTGGCGATCGTCTTTGCCGCGGGAACCTGGCTGCTCCTGGAAGGGCCGCGCCGCTGGCTTGGACCCGCCATTCTGCTCGCCGTGTGCTTGCAGGGCGCGCTGGGGGCGTTCCGCATCAAGCTGCACGCCCTGTTCGGCCAGCCATTTGCCATGGTGCACGGCATCACTGGTCAACTCACCCTCGTGGCCATGGTGTTGACGAGCCTGGTCCTCTCCCGCGGTTGGAATGAAGCGGTGCCGATGGAGTCGCTCCATGCCGCGAGGCTGCGCCGCCTGGCTCGGCTGACGGCCCTGCTCGCCGTGCTGCAGTTGATGGCCGGGGCGGGGCTGCGGCACATGGGCGGGCATCTGCTGCTCGGGATTCACTTGCTGCTGGCCATGGCCGTGACGGTGCACGTTATTCTCTTTTGGAGCCGAACGGTGGATCAACCGTCCACCTACCTGGCTCGGCCGGCGCTGCTGTCCCTGGTGCTCGTGGCCTTGCAATTCCTGCTCGGTTTGGGCGCCTGGATGGCCGGGGGTGGAACCTTGGCCCTGGAAGCCAGTCAACTGACGAAGCAGCGCATCGCTCTGGCCACGGCTCATCAATTCCTGGGGGCGATCCTGCTGGCGACCGTGTTTGTGATCTGGTTCCGCGCTCGCCGCGTCCTGCCGCCGCGATCAGCGGTGGCGCTTCCCGCTTCGGCTCGCGAGGAGGTGTCGGCATGAAAGCCAACTCCGTTCCCATGAGCCAGGTCGAGACGCTGGAACCGGCTTCTTCGGTCCTTGGCTTCGGCGTCGAGTCGCTCAAGGTCCGCTGGTCGGATGTGCTTCTGATGGTGAAGCCGCGGATCACGGTCATGGTGCTGCTCACGGTGGCCATCGGCTACTTCCTGGCCGTCCGAGGCGAGACGCAATGGGTCCACCTGCTGCATGCCATGCTGGGCATCAGCGCGGTGGCGGCTTCGTCCAGCATTTTGAATCAATGGCTGGAGCGTGCTTCCGACGGGCTGATGAAGCGGACGGAGAATCGGCCGCTCCCCGCCGGGCGGATGCACGCCACGCTGGCCCTGAGCTGGGGCCTCCTGATGGGCATGGGCGGCGTCGTCTACCTGTATCTGCTGGTCAATCCGTTGACCGCCTGGCTGACAGCCGGGACGCTGGTCAGCTACACGTTCATCTACACGCCGCTGAAGCGGATCACGGCCTGGAACACGTTCGTCGGCGCCATTCCGGGCGCCATGCCGCCGTTGCTGGGCTACGCGGCAGGCGTGGGACGCTTGGAAGGACCCGCCTGGGCCTTGTTCGCGATCTTGTTCGTCTGGCAATTTCCCCACTTCTGGGCCATCGCCTGGATGTATCGGGAGGATTATCGCCGGGCGGGCTTGTGGATGCTGCCCAACGTGGATCGCGAGGACGGCCGGTTCACGGGGCGCTGGATGATGAAGACCACGCTGCTGCTGATCGTCGTGAGCTTATTGCCCGCCGTCATGGGATTGGCGGGATTCGTCTACTTCGTGGGAGCCTGGCTGCTGGGTGTCTTTTTCCTGTGGTCGACGCACCGGTTTTGGCAGGCGCCCTCCCATGCCCGGGCCAGGCAGACGCTGTGGGCGTCGCTGCTCTATCTGCCGGCCCTGATGTTGTTGCTGCTGGCCAACGGCACCTTTTGGGGTTAGACCGGTTTATTTTTGGCCTGGGTATTGATGATGATCGAGATGATCTTCCTGAGGGAGGTGGTTGGGTAATGAGTGAGCATCACCACGGCGAAGAACAGTGTGCACCGGGCATTCCGATGCCGACCAGCAAACTGGCGATGTGGATTTTCCTAGCCACGGAAATCATGTTTTTCTCCGGGCTATTGGGGGCCTACATCGTCTTGCGGTTCGGCTCCGCCACGTGGCCCACGCCTCACGACGTGCATCTCGTCGAATGGATGGGGGCGGTCAATACCTTTGTCCTGATTTGCAGTTCCGTGACCGTCGTGCTCGCCCACAGCGCCTTGGGCAAGGGGCAGATCAGCCGGGCGGCCATGCTCTTGGCGGCGACGCTGGGCTTAGGCTGCGTCTTCATGGGCATCAAGGCCGTTGAGTACAAGGCCAAGATCGACCATCATCTGCTTCCCTGGCAGGTGCGGATGACCGTGAACGACACCTACATCAAGGAGTTGAACGAAATCGTCCTGCCCAAGATGGAAAAAGTGCAGCGGAATCCCCAACAGGAAACCCTCTTCAAGGAGCTGCAAGCCTTTGGCGGCTCGATCAGCAAGGGCGACATGCCCGTCGTGGCCGACCGGGTGAAGCAGGCACTCGCGCTGCACAAGCAGGCGGAAGAAGCTTTTCCCCCTTCGCAATACCCCGATCTGGAAATGCCGCAGCTTGTGCCCAATGGCAGCCTGTGGTCCTCGCTCTATTTCGCCCTCACCGGCATCCATGCCCTCCACGTCCTGGGCGGGTTGGTCATGTTCGGCGTGGTCCTCATGCTCTATCTGATGGGCCGGTTGGGCACGCAGCATGAAGTGTTGGTCGAAAACATCGGGCTGTATTGGCACTTTGTCGATCTGGTCTGGATTTTCCTGTTCCCTTTGCTGTATCTGTTAGGTTAATGCACAACGCCAACGGCGAAGCGTTTTGATTTCCTTGGTCCTTATCCCCTCCCTTCATGCGGAGGGGCGCATCATCGCGGGAGTTCAACCCATGGCTGAAGCGGCTGCTGCCCACGCGGAACATCACGGCGACATGGAAAAGACCTACATGAAGGTCTTTGGCGTGCTGGTGATCTGCACCGCGGTTTCCTTCATCACCGTCAGCCCGATCTGGTTCATGAGCCATCAGGCCGGCCATACCCTCGTCATGATAGTGGCCGTGCTGAAGGCCGTGCTTGTGGCCATGTTCTTCATGCACTTGAAATATGACTGGAATAAGCTCTATTTCATGATCGTTCCCTGCCTGGTGGTGGGCACCGTGCTGTGCTGTGCGCTGCTGCCCGACATCACCTTCTCACAGACGCGGATCACGAATTTCGGCGAGCCGCCGCCCGCGGCGACGGTCAACCCGTAAACGGCCCATCGAGCCGATCCGATGAAACGCAGCCCGGTTTTCCCGCCAGGAGCCGGGCTTTGCCATGCCCAGGATACTGCCATGATGACGCCATCGGAAATCAAGCCCGGCCCGATGGGGGGCGGCTGGCTCCTCAGCCTGGTCCTTGTTCTGATCATGGGCGGCTTGGCCTTTGTGGCAGTCAACGCGCAACGGAGCCGCGACGTTCCCCTTGGCTTCCCGCGGCCCCTGGCACCTTTTGAGTGGATCGATCAGCGGGGCCAAAAAGTGACCTTGGAGCAGTTGAAGGGAACGCCCTGGGTCGCGGCCTTTTTCTTCACGCGTTGCTCGCTCACCTGCCCGCAACTCATGCAAGCCATGGGGCAGCTTCAGCAACAACTCAAAGACCACCGCGTCAAGCTCGTCGCCTTTTCCGTGCAATCCAGCCACGATACGCCAGCCATTCTGAACCAATACGCCCAATCGCTCGGCGCGGACCCGGATCGCTGGCTCTTCCTTACCGGTGAAGAGTCGGCCCTGCATCGGTTCGTGCAAGAACAGTTCCTCGCCACGGTGGCCGTGGATCAGACGCTGACGCCGGACCTGCAGGTCGCCCATAGCAATCGGTTTTACCTGGTGGATGCTCAGGGCCAGGTGCGCTTTCATCGCGAAGTGGTGGCCTCGGCCGACCCGGTTTCGAATCGGCCCCCCTTTGTCGTCAAGACCAACGAGGTGCGCTGGGTGCTGCTGCGCGCCATGGATTTGGAGAGGGGGGGATTGATTGGCCTCAGTGATCTCCCCATGATCAATGCCTTCCTGAACGGCACCTCTTTGATCATGCTTATGGTCGGTGGTGCGCTGATTCGATTGAAGAAGTTCGGTTGGCATGCCGCATTGATGCTGTCGGCGTGCGCGGTTTCATCCCTTTTCCTATTTTCCTATCTTTACTATCACGCTCATGCGGGAGATACGGTCTTCCCGCACACGGGAGCGCTGCGTTGGACCTATTTGACGATCCTGATCAGCCACGTTTTCTTGGCGATCGCGACCGTGCCGTTGGTGCTCATCACCTTGTTTTTTGCTTGGCGCAGCTCATGGGCGCGCCATCGCCGCTGGGCCCGATGGACATGGCCGATTTGGCTCTACGTCTCACTGACTGGCATACTTGTTTACTGTTTCTTGTATGAATTATTTCCAACCACTTGAAACGTGAACTACATTATAATGTCATTCAGGCGTGGACGAAACTGGCTCTTAATTTTCGGCTCGTGCCTGAATGGACAAAAAGCGACTCATGCAAGAATGAATGCACATGAGCCGACCCGTGGTTCGTTTACCTTTGATTCAGAATTGGGATTGCCATGCTTGTGGTGATTGCTGCACGGATTATGTCGTCCCCGTAACCGCAGCCGAACGCCAGCGCATCGAGCAACAAGGTTGGTCAGCATTGCCCGAGTTTCAAAGTACACCTTTGTTCATCCGCTCCAGCCCGTGGTGGAAGTTTTGGCGCCGCACCTATCGCTTAAATCAAGGCCCGGGTCATCGGTGCATCTTTTTGAACGACAAGAAGCTGTGCCGCATCCATGATCAATTCGGCTTCGAAACCAAGCCGCTCGCTTGTCGTTTATATCCTTATATCTTGGTGCCGGCGGGTGAGCAGTGGCGCGTGAGCATGCGGTATGCCTGTCCCTCGGCGGTGGCCAACAAAGGGCGGCCGTTGTCGAGCCAGTCCGAGGAAATCGCGGGCATGGCCCGGGAGATGGAGACGTGGGGCGACTTTCCGCGGCGGGGTTCGCTGCTGCATTTGCCGCCGCCTCCGTTGAGCCGGCATCAGGCATTGGATTGGCCTGATTGGCAGCAGATGATCAACCTTTTCATCGCCACGCTGCGCGATCCGCACGACGCGTTCCCGCGGCGCATGCTGCGCTGTTTGGCGCTGATGCGGGTGCTCAAGTCGGCCAAGATGTCGGAGCTTCAAGGCAAACGGTTTCAGGAATTTTTGCGGGTGATGAGTCCTGCAGTGGACGCGGATGTTCCCCGACAGCTCGAGCGCATGGCGGGGCCAGGTTGGATTGGCCGCGTGCTGTTTCGTTCCAGCTTGGCGTTGTATTTGCGAAAGGACTCAGGCGTTCGCATCGGCGTGGCGAAGAAAGGGCGGCTGGCCTTGGTCCTGTCGACGCTGCGGATGGTGCTAGGCCAAGGGCAAGTGCCTTTGTTGCAGGGCGGCTTGCCCGATCAGTCCTTTGCTCAAGTCGAGGAGCCGCTGGGCGAACTGCATCCCGCGTCCCTCGAGGCATTGGAGCGTTATTATGAGGTGAAATTGGATTCGGGACAGTTCTGCGGCCGCATGTATTACGGCATGCCCGTGTGGGAAGGCTTCACCGCGCTGGCCATGACGCTGCCCATCATCTTCTGGACGGCCCGGCT
>JAANMX010002155.1_pt1 | contig 20391 bp, 16 predicted proteins | sample 7279681 | NCBI WGS metagenome assembly JAANMX01 (sample SAMN14094542, study PRJNA606508) | bioreactor metagenome | isolation source: A lab-scale SPAN reactor treating ammonium-rich wastewater day 351 | place: Ireland: Galway | collected 2018-01-01
CGTCGTCGGGATGCAGCGGCTCGAAGCCGGGCTCGGCCGGCAGCGCACGCCATTCCGACAGCGACAGGCGCCGCGTCGTCCACACCCAGCCCTTTGACGGCGTCTGCATGTAGACGAAGCCGTAGGGCTTGCCGGCGCGATACCGGCCTCCGGCGAAGCTCGCATTGCGGCTCCCACGGGCGCCTTTGCCGCCTCAAGTAGGGGACGAAGGTACCGTCCGGTGTGGCTCCCGGCCGCAAGCGCCAGCTCCTCGGGGGTACCTGTGGCGACCACCTCTCCGCCCCGATCTCCCCCGAGCGGTCCAAGGTCGATGATGTGGTCGGCCGCCTTGATGACATCCAGATGGTGCTCGATCACCACCACCGTGTTCCCGGCATCAACGAGCCGCTGCAGGACGTTCAGCAGGTGCTCAACGTCCTGGAAGCTCAGCCCGGTTGTCGGCTCATCGAGGACGTAGAGCGTCTTGCCGGTGGAGCGGCGCGACAGCTCCGAAGCGAGCTTGATTCGCTGCGCCTCACCGCCAGAGAGCGTCGTGGCCGGCTGGCCCAGGTGGATGTAGCCCAGCCCGGTCGCTTCCAGGGTTTCGAGAATCCGTTTCACGCGCGGGAAGCGTTCGAAGAACTCGTGCGCTTCTGAGACGGTCATGTCGAGCACTTCGGCGATGTTCTTGCCCCGGAAGAGGATCTCGAGGGCGTCGCGGTTGTAGCGCTTGCCGTGGCACACCTCGCAGGGGACGGTCACGTCGGGCAGGAACTGCATTTCCACAACCTTGTAGCCATCGCCAGTGCACTCCTCGCAGCGTCCCCCCTTGACGTTGAAGCTGAAGCGGCCGGCCTTGTAGCCGCGCGCCTTTGCCTCGGGAACCGACGCGAAGAGATCGCGAACGAGGGTGAACGCGCCCGTGTAGGTGGCCGGGTTCGAGCGCGGCGTGCGCCCGATGGGTGATTGGTCGATGTCCACCACCTTGTCGATGCACTCGAGGCCTTCTATTGAGTCGTGCGCACCCGGGCGCTGGCGCGCGCCATGTAACACCTGCAGCGCTCGCTTGACCAGGATCTCTGTCACGAGCGACGACTTGCCAGATCCCGACACGCCCGTAACCGCGACGAACTTGCCCAGCGGGATCTCAACGTCGACGCTGCGGAGGTTGTTCTCCCGGGCCCCGCGCACCCACAGCGACCGCCCGTTGCCCGGGCGGCGAGAAGCCGGGACAGCGATCTCCCGCCGCCCGGAGAGGTAGGCCCCCGTAATGCTGCCGGCGGATTCCCGGATCGCTTCGATGTCGCCGGCCGCGACAACGTGCCCGCCGTGGACGCCTGCGCCCGGCCCCATATCGATGATCCAGTCGGCTGCCCGCATCATCGCCTCGTCGTGCTCCACCACCAGCACCGTGTTGCCAAGGTCTCGCAGGCGTTCGAGGGTTCGAATGAGCCGGTCGCCATCGATGGGGTGCAGGCCGATGGAGGGCTCGTCGCAGATATAGAGCACACCCATCAGGGCCGAACCAATCTGGGTGGCGAGCCTGATGCGCTGCGATTCCCCGCCCGACAGCGTCCCCGAGACGCGGTCCAGGGTGAGGTAGTCGAGCCCAACATCGACGAGGAACTCCAGGCGGCCCCGGATCTCCTTCAGGATCTGGTAGGCAATGGCCTGGTCGCGCCGGCCAAGGGGGGTTTCGGGAGAAGCAAGCCGGTCGGCCCAGGCGCGTGCCGCCGAGATGCTGAGCGATGTCACCCCCGAAATGGGCTCGCCGTCCACCAGCACCGCAAGCGCCTCGGGGCGCAGCCGCCGCCCACGACATTCAGGGCACGGTCTGGCGGACATATACTTCTCGATGTCGGCCCGCACATAGTCGGAGTCAGTCTCGCGGTAGCGGCGTTCCAGGTTCCGGACTACCCCTTCGAACTTCGCGTCGTAGAACTGCTCGCGCCCCTGCTGGTTGGTGAAGCGCAACCGCAGGCGCTGTTCGCCCACGCCGTAGAGAACGGCGTTCACCTGGTCAGCGGTCAGCTCGCGCACTGGCTGGTGGACGGAGAAGCCGAAACGCTCCGCCGCCGCTTCGAGCTGCCGCATATACCAGCCGGCCACACTGGGCGACTTCGACCACGGCTCAATCGCGCCATCGGCGAGCGACTTCAAACGGTCGGGAATGACCAGGGTGGGGTCGACCTGCATTTCGACGCCAAGGCCAGTGCACTTGGGGCAGGCGCCATGGGGGCTGTTGAAGCTGAAGGTGCGCGGCTCGATCTCGCCGAATGAATGGCCGTCGTACGGGCAGGCGAAGTGCTCGGAGAAGACGCGCTCGGCCGGGATTCCGCCCCCGGACTGCGGGGCCGCACCGGCCAGGGCGATGTGCATTACACCGCCACCGAGCTTGAGCGCCGTTTCCACCGAATCGGCGATGCGGCTGGTGGCCCCGGCATCGGACCCTGGTTCGGGCACGACCAGGCGGTCTACCACCACGTCGATGTCGTGCCGCTTGTTCTTGTCGACGGCGATCTCCTCGTCGAGATCCCGCACTTCGCCGTCGACCCGCACTCGCACGAAGCCCGCCTTGCGGGCCTCTTCGAAGATCGCGGCGTGCTCGCCCTTCTTTGCCCGCGCCACCGGCGCCAGCACGAGCAGGCGCGAGCCCGGGGGGTAACCCAGGGTCGCGTCCACGATCTGCTGAACCGACTGGCGCTCAATGGGGCGGCCGCATTTCGGGCAGTGTGGCTTGCCTACTCGCGCCCAGAGCAGGCGCATGTAGTCGTAGATCTCTGTCACCGTTCCGACCGTGGAACGCGGGTTGTTGGAAGTGCCCTTCTGGTCGATCGAGATCGCCGGGGAGAGCCCGTCGATGTGGTCCACGTCGGGCTTCTCCATGAGCCCGAGGAATTGCCGGGCGTAGGCGGAGAGCGACTCGACGTAGCGGCGCTGCCCCTCCGCGTAGATCGTGTCGAAGGCAAGCGACGACTTGCCCGAGCCCGAAAGGCCCGTTATGACGACAAGCCGGTCGCGCGGGATCCGGACATCGATGTTCTTGAGGTTGTGTTCGCGGGCGCCGCGGACTTCGATGTGGTCGAGGGGCAACGGGGGCTCCCTTGAGTGGTCTTCTCGCCTGCGCGGCGTCGCAAGATCCAGTGTAGCTGCCGCCTGCCAGCGCCCCGCAAGCGTACATCATTGCGAACACGCGTTCTACTGTTCCAGGACGGGAATTGCTTCGGCAGCATGCACCTTGCCGGGGCGCAGAGTTCACTTCTGAATGCGCCAGCGGCGCGATGCGGTCGCTCGAAGCGGGGGCGGGCCTGCCTGGCGAACCCTGGCTGGCTGGCGCGTTTGCAGCTACCACACCACTGGCTAGCATCCAGCCCAATGTTCCTCAACCTTGCCGGGTCGCGACCGGTGTGGCTGCGCAGCGTCGCCACGTCGTCGTTCTGTCTCGCCGCACTTGCCACGGTATACACGGCGGTCGTGATCCCGCTCGTGGGGATTGGCCTCGTCGCTGCGAACGTCGCGAACGGGAAGGGGCTTGACGCCGCACTCGGGGGAGTCGCGTTTGCAGTGCTTGCCTGGCCGTTCGCCGTGGTGCTGGGCATCATCCCGGGAGCGGTCATCGGAGCCGCAGGCGGGCTGGCGATTGGCGCGATTCTCGCCGTCGCCGGGAAGAGGGCCGGGCCGGGAACGGGTGCGGCGATTGGCCTCGCCGTGGCTGTGGCGATCGTGACCGCTGCGCACTTGGTGGCGGCCGAAGGCCTGCTCGACTCACGTGAGACATCGGGGCCCGGGCGGCTCGTCCCCTACCTGTTCTGGCTCGCGGGCCCCGGCCTCCTTGTGATTGGCGGCCTCACCTGGACCGGGTACTCCGTTCGCCGCGTGCCGGGCGGGGCTCAAAGGGCCGGCGGTTGAGACGTCGTCCGCGGCCGGGGACCCCGGCGCCGTCACTGGACTGCGGGGGGCCCCCTTCGAAGCCGCCGTTCAAGCTCAAAGACCCACTCACGCTGCTCACGCGTGTCGGGGACAGGGCAGCCGCGTGCGGCCTCGATCCGCTCCCAGGCGGGGCCCGGCGCAACACCACCCACGACCAGCAGGCCCGCCGCGAGCGTCGGCGAGCGCCCGACCGTTGCCCAGCAATGCATCGCCAGCCCGCGTCCGCTGGCCAGTTGCGCGCCCCATGTCTGTAGTGCAGGGAGCGTGGCATCGAAGGCCGGCGTCATGAGGTTCCCGACGGGGAAGCTCAAGTGCTCGATACCCTCTGACGCGCACGCCATCCCAACCGGTTCCAGGCCGAGCTTCGCCACTTCTTCCGGGGTGAGTAGCGACACAATCGTGTTCACCCCGGCGGCGCGCAGGGCGCGGACATCGCCGTCGAGCCATGGACCCGACCGGGGGCGCGCGCAGAGCGCAAGCCTCCCCGGCCATGGCCCGTCCACGCGGTAGATCTCCATTGCAGCCCCGCTACGGGAGGTCAGTTGCGGGGTCGAATTCCCGGTAGTAGCAGCTGGTGTTGCCGGTGTGACAAGTTGGCCCCACCGGACGGGCGCGCACGAGGAACGAGTTGGCCTCGCAGTTCTTGTGGATGCTCACAAGGTTCAGCCAGTTGCCGCTGGTGACGCCCTTCTCCCAGAGCTCGTTGCGGCTCCGGCTCCAGAAGGTGACGTGTCCCGTCGCATAGCTGTGGGCGATTGACTCGCGGTTCATCCAGGCGAGCACCAGCACCTCGCCGGTGTCAGCGTCCTGGACGACGGCGGGGATGAGCCCCTTCTGGTCGAAGCTGATGACAGTCTCTTCGCTCATGGCGTCTCCGTGGGGTTGGTTGAAGCGGGAATCAGGGCACAGGCCTCATGGGGAGCCCGGCAGCGGCCAGCTCGGCCTTCACCTGGCGAATCGAATATGTTCCGAAATGGAAGATGCTCGCCGCCAGCACGGCATCGGCGTGGCCTTCGGTGAGCGCTTGCGCCATGTGCGCCGGGCTGCCCGCGCCGCCTGAGGCGACCACCGGCACCGTGACCGCCTCGCTTATCGCCCGGAGCATGGGGATGTCGTAGCCCGTCTGGTGACCGTCGGTGTCCATGCTTGTCACCAACAGCTCGCCGGCGCCGCGCTCCACAGCCTCCTTCGCCCACTCAACAGCGTCGCGGCCGGTCGCCTGGCGCCCGCCGTGGGAGTAGACCTCCCAGGTCCCGGGCGTCCCGTGTACCCCGCGTGCGTCGATGGCGACGACGATGCACTGGCTGCCGAAGCGGTAGGCACCTTCGTTGATTAGTTCCGGGCGCTGGAGCGCAGCGGTGTTCACGCTCACCTTGTCGGCGCCCAGCTCGAGCATCGTCTTCATGTCCAGCGCGCTGCGTATGCCACCCCCGACGGTGAACGGGATGAACACCTCGTCGGCCGTGGCTGCGACCATGTCGTACACCGTCGAGCGGTCGTCGGAAGAGGCGGTGATGTCGAGGAAGACGAGCTCGTCGGCGCCTTCCCGGTCGTAGAGCCGGGCGAGCTCCACCGGGTCCCCGGCGTCGCGCAGCTCCACAAAGGACACGCCTTTGACCACCCGCCCACGGTCGACATCGAAGCAGGGGATTATTCGTCGCGTGAGCATCAGGTGGTCACACCCTGTATGGCAGTGAGCGCCGCCGGCAGCTCCACAGTCCCCTCATAGAGCGCCTTGCCGACGATCGCGCCAGCACAGCCGATGGTGGCAAGCCGCACCAGGTGCTCGACGCGTGCCACGCCGCCGGAGGCGATCACGGGACACCCCACCACGGCGACGAGCTCCGCAAGCGCTTCGAAATTCGGCTCCGTGAGGGTGGCATCCCGGCCGATGTCGGTGAACATGATGCGCCCGGCGCCGGCTTCGGCCATTGCGGCGGCGAGGTCGAGTGCACGCATTCCGCCATCCTTGAGCCATCCGTCGGTCTGCACGCGCCCTGCACGGGCGTCGATGGCGATGGAGATGGCAGGGCCATGGCGGGCCACCGCATTGCGCACGAGCTGTGGGTCGCGCACGGCGGCGCTGCCAAGCTGGACCTGCGCCGCGCCATATGCGAACGCTGCGGAGACGGCGTCCATTGCGCGGATACCACCGGACACCTCGACGGGGATGGACACGGCGGCGCAAATGGCCGCCATCCTTTCATGGTTCACCGGGCGCCCTTCGCGGGCGCCATCCAGGTCGACCACGTGGAGGCGCGGCGCGCCCAGACCTTCCCAGCGGTGCGCGACCGCAACCGGGTCGCTTGAGTAGGTGGTCTCGCGGGCGTAGTCACCCTGGAAGAGGCGCACGCAGCGGCCGCCGCGTAGATCTATCGCGGGGATGACTTCAAACGTCATCGCGCGAGGTTGACCCCGGCCGCCGCACTGGCGGAAGTTTGCCCGCCCGCCTGCGCCCAGCGAATGAAGTTGGCATAGAACTGCAACCCGCGGTCGCTCGACTTTTCGGGATGGAACTGGGAGGCGACCACGTTCTCCCGTGCCACCAGGCTCGCGAACTCAAGTCCGTACTCCGTGATCCCGAGCGCGTCATCGGCGTGGGCGGGTTCCGGGTAGAAGCTGTGGACGAAGTAGAAGTGCTCGCCCGAGGGGATGCCTTCGATCACGGGGTGGTCGCGGGTCCACTCCACGGTGTTCCAGCCCATATGGGGCACCTTCAGCGCCGAACGGCCAAAGTGGCGGACCACGCCCGGGAGAACGCCCAGGCAGTCCTGGCGCCCACCCTCCTCCGAGTACTCGAACAGGGCCTGCAGGCCCATGCACACGCCAAGGAACGGCCGGCCGCCCGCGATGTACTCGCGCAGCGGCTGCTCCAGCCCCCGCGAGCGCAGGTTCGCCATCGTATCGGCGGCGGCGCCAACGCCCGGGAGGACTACCGCACCCGCGCGATCGATATCGGCCGGGTCGGCCGAGATGACCGGCGGGGCGTCGACATGCGCGATTGCACGAGCAACGCTGCGCAGGTTTCCTGCGCCGTAATCAACGACAACCACGGGACGGGTCACGGCAGTTTCAGTGTAGCACGGCCCCGATATACTTCGGCCTGGACATGGACGAGCCAACCCAGTACGAGGCACGCCTCCGCAGCGAAGAGCTGCGCTCGCTCATCAACTACCACAACCACCGCTACTACGTGCTCGACAGCCCCGAGGTCTCCGACGCCGAGTACGACGAGCTGATGAACGAGCTGCGCGGGCTGGAAGGGCGCTTCCCCGAGCTGATAACACCCGATTCGCCCACCCAGCGGACGGGCGCCGCGCCGCTCGAGACCTTCGCCGTGGTCGAGCATCGCGTGCCGCTCCTCAGCCTCTCGAACTGCTTCAGCGAAGACGATCTGCGCGCCTGGCACCGCCGCACTGCCGAGCGGGCCGGGCACGAAGACTTCTCGCTCACAACCGAGCCCAAGGTCGACGGCCTGGCAATGGCGCTGGTGTACGAGAATGGCCGCTTTGTTCAGGGCGCCACGCGCGGCGATGGGCAGCACGGAGAGAACGTCACGGCGAACCTCCGGACAATCCCGTCAATCCCCCACACCCTGGAGGGAACGGTACCGGCCCGCTTCGAGGTGCGCGGCGAGGTGTACATGTCACGGAGCGGGTTCGAGCGCATGAATGCTGCGATTGGGGAAATGAACGAGGAGCGCGAACGCGAGGGCAAGCGCCCCCTTCCCCTCTATGCAAACCCCCGCAACGCCGCCGCGGGCTCGGTGCGTCAGAAGGACGCCGCTGTGACCGCCGCCCGTCCGCTCGCGATCTTCATCTACCAGCTCGGCTGGGTCGAAGGCGGCCCCACCCCGACGAGTCACCACGAGACGCTGGCGTGGCTCGGAGCAATGGGCCTCCCCGTGAACCCCGATGCCCGGGTCCATTCCTCCCTCGGGGACGCTATCCAGCGCATTCGCTGGTGGGGACAGGAACGCGACCGCCTGGATTACGACATCGACGGTGCGGTTGTGAAGGTCGACGACACGCGTGCATGGGAGGAGCTTGGCGCCGTTGGCCGTGAACCCCGCTGGGCAACGGCCTTCAAGTTCCCCCCGCAGCAGCGCACCACCCGGCTGCTCGCGATTGAGGTGAACGTGGGCCGGACTGGTGTCCTCACCCCGTTCGCGGTGCTGGAACCGGTCGTCGTCGGTGGGGCGCGCGTGCAGATGGCCACGCTCCACAACGAGCAGGACATCAGCCGTAAAGGGCTGCGGGCCGGCGACATGGTGATCGTGCAGCGCGCCGGGGAGGTCATCCCGCAGGTCGTGGCCCCGGTCACCAGCCTCCGAAACGGCAGCGAACAGGAGTGGTCGATGCCAGACCGTTGTCCCTCGTGCGGGACGCCGGTCCAGCGCGACCCGGGCGAGGTTGCCGTCTACTGCCCGAATTCCGGGTGCCCGGCCCAGCGTGTTCGCCTGCTCGAACACTTCGCCTCTCGCGGGGCGATGGACATCGAGGGGCTGGGCGAACGCATGGCCGCCGTGCTCTTCCAGGCCGGCCTCGTCGCCTCAGTGGCTGACATCTACGACCTGAACGCCGAGCAGGTTGCGGCGCTCGACCGCATGGGGGGCAAGAGCGCGGAGAACCTCGTGCGCGGCATCGAGGCGAGCAAGTCCCGGCCGCTCGCGAACATCATCTTTGCGCTCGGCATCCGTCACGTGGGCTTTGAGACGGCCCGCCTGCTCTCCCTCAGTTTCGGAAGCCTTGAGGCCATCATGGCGGCATCCCCTGACGAGTTGCAGGGTGTTGATGGCATTGGGCCGGTGGTGGCCGAGAGCATCGCGGCCTGGTCGGTGCGGCCCGAGAACCAGGCGACTGTTGCGAAGCTCAAGGCCGCGGGTGTCCGGCTCCACGCCGAAAGGGAACCCGGCAGCGCCGGAACGGCCCCGCTCGCCGGCCTGACCATCGTGGTCACCGGGCGGCTTGAGTCCATGTCGCGCGGCGAGGCCGAGGAGCGCATTGCGGCCCTCGGCGGCAAAGCAGGCAGCTCGGTGACGAAGCAGACGGACTTCCTCGTGGTGGGAGCGGAGGCAGGCTCGAAGCTGGCCCGGGCCGAGAAGCTGGGGACGCCGATACTGGATGAAGAGGCATTCGTCCGGCTCCTGGAAGGCGGCCCAGCCGCCTTGCAGACCCCTTCGCCAAACGCTTAGAAAACGGCTGCACCATTTTCCCAAGCGCGAAATTGCCTCGCATTCGCACGAGTGTTCGAACCCGCTATAATCAATTCAATCGTCGCGCGGCATGAACGTGGGGCGTCCCCATCCCCATGGCGGGTCCTGCATTGGGACTGTTCAACCCTCTCTCCAACCTCTTCGGGTTCCTCTCGCACGACATCGCGATTGACCTCGGAACCGCCAACACCCTCGTCTCGGTGCGCGGGCGTGGCATCGTCATCGACGAACCCTCGGTGGTCGCAATCGACCGCCAGACCAAGAAGATCCTCGCCATTGGCGCTGAGGCCAAGCGCATGGTGGGCCGCACACCCGCGAACATCATCGCCGTACGCCCCCTTCGTGACGGCGTCATCTCGGACTTCGAAGTCACCGAAAAGATGCTCAGCTACTTCATCCGGGCCGTGCACGACCGGGGCTTCCTGGCCCAGCCTCGCGTCGTCGTTGGCATTCCCAGCGGCGTGACGGAAGTCGAGAAACGTGCGGTGCACGATGCCGCGCTCAATGCCGGCGCGCGCAGCTGCTTCCTCATCGAAGAGCCAATGGCGGCCGCCATTGGCGCCGGCCTGCCCGTGATGGAGGCAGCCGGCTGCATGATCGTCGACATCGGCGGCGGCACCACCGAAGTCGCGGTCATCTCCCTTGGCGGAATGGTAGTGAGCACCTCCGTCCGCGTCGCCGGCGACGAGATGGACCAGGACATCATGGCCTACGCCCGCCAGGTCCATAACCTGCTCATCGGCGAGCGCATGGCCGAGGACATCAAGAAGTCGGCCGGGTCGGCCGCCCCGCTCGACCCCGAGGAGTCGGTCGAAATCCGGGGACGCGACCTTGCCACGGGCCTGCCCAAGGCGGTTGAAGTGAGCACTGTCGAGATCCGCGACGCCCTCGCCGGCTCGATCAGCGCCATCGTCGAGGCCGTGCGCTCCTCGATAGAGGTCACCCCGCCGGAACTGGTGAGCGACCTGATGGCCCACGGCATCGCCCTTGCCGGCGGCGGAGCCATGTTGCGCGGCCTCGACCGGCGCCTCAGCCAGGAAACGCGCTTCCCCGTCTATGTCGCAGAAGATCCGCTGCTCTGCGTGGTCCGGGGTGCGGGCGAAGTGCTGGAAGAGGCCGACCTGCTCGGCAAGGTCCAGTCCGCTCTGGCATCGAGGCGCCCGGGGCGGTAGCATCGGCCTGCGCCCCCTGATGTTTGAATGCTGATCTTTTCGCGGTATTCATGGTGGGTCGGAGCGATGGTTGGGCTGGCGCTGCTGCTCGCCATCGCAGGCCAGGCAGGCGCCCTCGACCCCGTGCAGGGCGCGTTCCTCAGGGTGTCTTCGCCCCTCACCAACCTCGTCAGCGGTATCTTCCGGCCCATAGCCTCGTTCCTTTCCGATGCGGGCAATCTGAACGAGCTGCAGGAGGAGAACCGGCGCCTCCGCCTTGAGAACGAGCAGCTCCAGACCCAGATGGTCGACCTCCAGCGCGACGCTGAGAGGGCGCGCGAGCTGGAGGCGGCGCTGGGCATCAGCCAGCAGACCGGGGACGAAACGCGCGTCGCCGCGAACATCGTCAATCGCATCGCAACACCATTTGACTCGGTCGTGAGCATCGACCGCGGCGCTGCTGCGGGAATCCAGCCCGGGATGGTCGTGCTCTCCGCCCAGGGCACGCTCATCGGCACGGTCACCGAGGTCTTCGATGCGAGCGCCTTCGTGCGCCTCATCACCGATAGCCGCAGCAAGGTGAACGCGCAGGTGCTCGAATCCAAGACCGACGGGATCGTGAAGGGGACTCCCGGGCGCGGCCTGACGTTCGACCTGGTCCGCGCCCAGGTGAAGATCGGCGATACCATCATCACCTCGGGGCTCGGCGGCAACTACCCACCCGGGCTGCCAATCGGCAAGGTGAGCGCCGTTTCCGGCGGGGCACAGGATCTCTACCTCAAGATCGACGTGGAACCCTTCGTGAGGCTCTCCACGGCGACGACCGTGGTGGTACTGACAAGCTTCGTGCCGCAGCGGATCGAGCTGACAACGCCGTGAACGTGCTCCTCGTCCTCCTGCTCGCAGTTACAGCGGCGGTGACGCAGGTATCGGTGGCGCCGCTCTTCCCGGTATCGGCAGCTACCTTCGACTTCGCACTCGCCAGCTCTGCGCTGCTCCTCGTCTTTTCGGGCCCGCGAGTGGCCATGTTCGCCCTGCCGCTGACGGCCATCCTGCTCGGGTTCGTCACCGATCGCTCCCCCGCCCTGTTGCTGGTTGGCTACCTGCCCCTGCTGCCCGTTGCGGCAGTACTTGCCGACCTCCACGTACCCATCAACCGCTATGCCCAGTTGCTGGTAGCGGGGCTCTCCACAGGGCTCTTTGTGCGCCTGCTCCTTGCGCTGGCGGCCGTTGCCCACGGTGCGGCGTTCCCGCCCTGTGTTGTGGTGTGGCAGCTCTTCCTGCCGGGGCTGCTGCTCGACTTCCTGCTGCTCACGATCGTGTACTTTCCCTTGCGTTTCGTAGGATGGGACCCGAAGAGCATGACACTCCGACGAAGCGGTTTCGCAGCATGAGCGTCTTCGGCGACGAGCTCCGGCCCAGCTCGACCCCCAGCCGCATGCGCCCGCATGGAAACCTGCTGGTCTTGCGGCTGGCTGTGCTTCTGCTGTTCGGCGTGCTCGTCGTCCGCCTGGTCGACATGCAGATCGTTAAGGGCGATGAGTATGCGCGCCGCTCGCGCAACAACCACATCGTGGCCACCAACATCCTGCCGGCACGGGGCCTCATCTACGCCCGCGGCGGCGAACCCCTGGTCGAGAACGCCGGAGTCTACGCCGCAACGCTCATCCCCGAGTTCCTGCCCGACGAACCCGATGCCCGCTATCGCATCTACGTCTGGCTCGAAGACACGCTCGGAGTTCCCGCGCTTGACTCCCAGACGCGCGTCGCCGAAGCGGAGAAGAACAGCCGCCCGGGCCAGGCGATTGTCATGAAGTCGCACCTGTCGAGGGAAGAGGCTCTCATGCTCGAAGAGGCCTCGACCGACATGCCGGGCCTTTCGCTGCGAATCGTCCCTGGCCGCAACTACATCGGCGGCGACGCCTTCGCACACGTCCTCGGCTACATCGGCCCCCAGACGGCCGAGGAGGCCCGGCTCCTGCGCGACGAGGGGTACGCCTTCAACGAGCCCGTGGGCAAGGCCGGCATCGAGTCCCGCTACGAGAGCGCCCTCCGGGGGGAGATTGGCTTTTCCGCCAACGAACAGGATGCCTATGGCAACCTCCTCAATGTGCTTATGACGCGCGAGTCCACCCCCGGAAACAGCCTGCGCCTCTCCATCGACCTCGACCTGCAGCAGTACGTCGCGGAGCTGCTTGAGGATTCCCTCGGTGACGCGAACACCGCCGCCGCGGTGGTCATGAGCCCCAGGACCGGCGAGGTCTACGCCCTGGTGTCCGTTCCCACCTACGACAACAACCTCTTCGGCGACCTGGAGCGCCGCCAGGAGGAGTATGAGGCCCTGGCGACCGACGACAAGCGGCACCCTCTGCTCAACCAGGCGCTCACGGAGTCCGCGCCGGGCTCTACGTTCAAGCTGGTCACCGCTGCGGCGGCGCTCGAAGAAGGCAACATCACCCCGGCGACGGGCCTGAACGTCACGAGCACTGTCCTCGAATTCAAAGGTGAGAATGGCGTCATCTATCCTCTCTACGACTGGCGTGCTCACGGCTACATCAATCTCGTTGATGCTATAGCGTGGTCATCGAACCACTACTTCTACATGGCCTCCTGCGGCATCCAGAATGGGGGCAAGGGACTCGGCCGCAATACGGAAGAATCGGCGGTAATCCTCGGTTACTATGCGCGCGCATTTGGCCTCGGCCAGAAGACCGGCATTGATCTCGATGCCGGGGAAATGTCCGGCATCATCCCCAGCCCGGAATACAAGCGGCGCGTCCACAGCGGGCCCGAGTTCAACCCGGAAGACCGCGAATGGTACTACGCCGACACGTGCTTCATGGGCATCGGTCAGCAGGACGTGACGGCGACGCCGCTCCAGATCGCACGCATGACGGCGGCCATCGCCAATGGTGGCCGCCTGCTTACCCCGCACGTTGTCAGCGAGATCCTCGGCCCGAACGGAGCGGTGCTCCGGGCGATGCAGCCCGAGTACACGGACGTGGCCGTGGACCCGGCCCACCTGGAAGTGATCCGCCGCGGCATGCGCAGCTCAGTGTCGGCCGGGGCCGGCGCGAAGGCCGCCCAGCCGGGGCTGGACATCGCGGGCAAGACGGGCACCGCCGAGTTCGGCCCCGAAAAGGCGGATGGAAAGCGCGAACAGCACGCCTGGTTTACCGGCTTTGCACCCTACACCGACCCTGAGGTGGTGGTCACGGTCTACTTCGACCTGGGCGTGGGCGGGGATAAGGCAGCCCCTGTCGCCGGCCAGATCTTCCGCTACTTCGAGGATCAGGTTAAGCAATGACCCTCGGATACGCCGTACGGACGCGCACCTTCGCCTTTCGTGGCTGGGACCGCTTTGACTATCTGTTGCTCCTTACTTCGGCGATGCTCGTCGTTTATGGCCTTGTCCTCATTCATAGTGCCTCCTCAACGACGTACGATGGGCCACTCACCAGCTTCGCCAATCCTGTCGCCAGGCAGGCTCTCTTCGCAATCATCAGTCTCGGCATAATGTTCGCTATTTCGCAGGTTGACTATCATCATCTGACCCATTATGCATGGTATCTATACATCGCCGGTATCCTCTCACTGCTCGCAGTACTGGTATTCGGGACTGAGGCGTATGGTTCCACTCGATGGTTTGACCTCGGGATCATCCAGGTGCAGCCGTCGGAGTTTGCCAAGCTCGCAACCATCCTCCTCCTTGCCCGGTTCTTCAGCGAGCACGGCGGCGACGCGCGCGAGCTGCGGGCGCTGGTGGTTTCGCTCGTCATCGTCGTGCCGGCCGCGCTCCTTGTCTTCATCGAGCCCGACCTCGGTACAAGCGTTGTCTTTGCCGCTATCTGGCTGGGCGTGGTGGTGATCGCCGGGGTGAACCGGGGCCATCTCCTGCTTCTCGGGGCCGCTGCCCTTGCCGTCCTGCCCTTCGCCTGGACGTTTGCGCTCGAAGACTACCAGGTCGAACGGATCTCGGTCCTTGTGAACCCGGATGAGTCACCGCTGGATGCGGGCTACAACGTTATCCAGTCGCAGATCGCCGTCGGCTCCGGCCAGGTATTCGGCAAAGGACTGATGAACGGAGAACAGACGCAGCTACGCTATCTAAAGGTGCCCACCAAGGACTTCATCTTTAGCGTCCTGGGTGAAGAGCTCGGTTTTGCCGGTGCACTCGCGCTCTTCCTGCTCTTCATTGTGCTCCTGTTACGAATCATTCGTGCCGCCCAGATTGCGGGCGATACTGCAGGCCAACTTATCGCTGTCGGCATTGCCATGTTGATCCTGATGCAGACCTTCATCAATATCGCCGTGAACCTGAGTATCTTCCCCGTGACGGGCATTCCGCTGCCGTTCCTCAGCCAGGGGGGCAGCTCGCTCATGAGCATGTTCATTGCCCTGGGCATCGTGCAGAGCGTCATCATCCGCCACCGCGCCTACCGGCAGACATAGCCCGCCGTCTATCCCGGGCGGCCCTGGGGAAGCGCCACCCGGAGCGCCTCGCGCACATTGCCCACGGGCAGCAGCCGGAGACCTTCGACGGGCGCCGTTCCGGGCGGCACAAGGCAGTGCCGAAGCCCAAGCCTGGCGAGCTCCGCGAGCCGCCTCTGGGCCTGCTGCACAGGGCGGATGGCGCCGCTCAGGGCCACTTCACCCAGGAAGGCGGTTCCCGGCTCGAGCTCCCGGTCCTGGATAGCCGAGGCGAGCGCCGCCACCACGGCAAGGTCGGCGGAGGGATCGCGCAGGCGCAGCCCGCCCGAGACGGTGGCCACGACATCGAGATTGGCGGCAAGAAGCCCACCCCGGCGCGCCAGCACCGCCAGCAGCAGGTGCAACCGCGCCACCTCCAGCCCGGAGGCAATCCGGCGAGGCGCTGCGAGGTGCGACGGCACTGCCAGCGCCTGGATCTCGATGGCGAGCGGGCGCGACCCCTCGATGATGGCCGTCACGGCGCAACCGGACGCCGTGGTGCCCGCCGCCTCAAGGAAGGCCGCGCTCGGGCTTTCGATGCTGCGCAGCCCCTCGCCCGTCATCTCGAAGACGCCCACCTCGTCGGTCGCGCCGAAGCGGTTCTTCACCGCGCGCAGCACCCGCAGAAACCCCGATTCGGCGCTTTCGAAGTAGAGGACGGCATCGACTAGGTGTTCGAGGAGGCGCGGACCGGCGATTTCCCCACCCTTGGTGACATGCCCCGTGACGATGGTCGCGATCTCGCGTTCTTTCGCCCAGCCAACCAGACGCGCCCCCGCTTCCGCCAGCTGGGCGGGCCCGCCGGCACGCGACTCCAGTCCGGCAACGTAGACCGACTGGATGGAGTCGATGATCAGCACCGTCGCTCCCAGCTCGCCGGCAGCCGCCAGGGCCGCGTCGAGGTTTGCCTCGGGGATCAGGGCGACCGCCGCCCCCTCCACTCCCAGCCGCGTGGCGCGCAACCTGACCTGCCGGGGCGACTCCTCGCCGCAAACGTAGGCCACGGTCACACCCGCCCCGGCGAGCCGGGCAGCCGCCTGGAGCATGAGCGTCGACTTGCCGATGCCGGGCTCGCCCCCAACCAGCACGAGCGAGCCGGGCACGATACCGCCGCCAAGCACCCGGTCGAATTCAGGAATGCCGGTCAGCAGGCGCGCGCCGGGGTCATCCGGGACGTCACGGAGGGAGAGGGTACGCCCCGGCTCGGCATCGGGGTCGCCGGCACGGGCCAGGCCGCCCACCTGAGGAGCGCGCTGGAACGGCTCCAGCGTGTTCCAGGCTTCGCAGCGCGGGCAGCGACCGGCGTGGGCGGCAGATTCCGCGCCGCATGCAGAACAGCGATACCCGCGCTGTACCTTCGCCATCGCCGGGATCCTACGGTGGAGCGGCGCCGTGCGCATCCGCGATCATTGGGGGGCGCGCACGGGCGGCGATGGTTTCCGCGCCAGTATGAAGAAGACCGAGCCGCAAAGGGCGATCCCGGCGAGGATATCGAAGCCGATGCGGTAGTCTCCCGTCCGGTCGTACACATACCCGGCAATCAGCGGCCCCGAGATGGTTCCCAGGATAATCACCATGTTCGAGACGCCCATGATCTTGCCGAACGACGCCCGTCCGAAGTAGTCCGCCCGGAGAGCGGCCATCTGCGGACCGCGCCACCCCCACGCCAGTCCGTGAAGGAGCGTAAACGCGGCAACCATCCATACGTTCACCGCGTGCGAAAGCAGCAACAGGCCTGCCGAGTGCATCCCCATGCAGCCCACGACCAGGCCGCGCTTGGACACCCGGTCCCCGACAACGCCGCCGCTGAGCGTCCCGGCAAGGAACAGCATGGTCATGAAGAACACGACGACGGATGCCTGTCCCAGCGAGTAGCCCTGGCTCTGGGTGAGGTGCGACACGAGATGAACGCTCATCGCCGAGACCGTAAAGAGCGCCGAGGCGTGGCCGAGTGACACCCACCAGAACGACGGCGCGCGCAGGGCCTCCCGCAACGTGAAGTCTGGACCGGGCGCAGCGACAATCACTGGCTCGCCGTCAGTTCCCTCTCGGTGCGCCGTGCGCGGCGGGGCGCCATCGGGCCGCAGGCCCATCTCGTGCGGGTGGTGGCGCAACACCTGGGTGAGAGGAAGCCCAACTGCCAGTACCACGAACCCGGAGAGAAGCGCGGTCGTCCGCCACCCCGCCAGGTCGAGGACGAGCACGGTGATGGGAACGGCCATCCCGCCCAGCGCGAACCCGGTAGAGGTGAGGCTGATGGCGGTGGCCCTGTGGCGCTCGAACCAGTGAACGGCCGCGAACGTGACCGTCAGGTACCCGGCGAGGCTCGCCCCCACGGCCATCACGAAGAACGCCGCAAAGAACGTTAGCGGTGAGTTGACCCGGCTGAACAGCATGAATCCCACGCCCAGGATGACGACCCCGGCGCGCGCAACTGCCCGGGGCCCGAACCGGTCGAGCAGCCAGCCCTGGACCGGGCCCATGATGCCGTTTTCCGCCTCACGCAGGGACGAGGCCGCCGAGAGCATGGTCTTGCTCCAGCCGAAGTCCTCGCGCAGCAGGACAACGTAGGCGCCGTACGCCTGGCCCAGCAGTGCGCTGTGCAGCAGCTGCAGCGCTGAACCGGCCATAACGATCCACCAGCCGTAAAACAGGGAACGGCCACGCCGGGGAGATTCACCAGTGCTGGATTGGGGGACTTCGGACACGTCTCTTCCTGAGACCGCCAGGACGGGGAATGAAGGGAGTCTACGGGGTCCGGGGCAACCGGGCCTGCGGCGCCGCAAGGCCGAGGGTAGACTGCCAGTCGGAGGTGCTTCATGTCGCTCACAATGACCCGCGCCGAACGCGAGGGTTTTCTCGCCGCCCTGCACGTGGGGATCCTTTCGGTCAGCGAGGAAGGCCGCGGGCCCATCGCCGTGCCCATCTGGTACTGGTACCAGCCGGGCGGTGATATCCACATGGTCACCGGCCCGAATTCACGGAAGGCGGAGGCGCTGCGCGCGGCAGGGCGCGCCTCGTTCACTGTACAGACCGAAACCCCACCCTACAGCTACGTCACGGTCGAAGGGCCGGTCACGCTTACCACCCCGGACTTCGAGCGCGACATCCGGCAGGTGGCCATCCGCTACCTCGGCGAGCGCGGGGGCGAGGCCTACCTCGCCGCAACAGGCTCGACGGGCGAGGGCAGCGTGCTGGTGCGCCTGACGCCCGAGCGCTGGCTCACGGTCGACTACGGCAAGCAGTACCGGGCGGGCTGATCAGTTCGCCTCGGTTGCCCTTTCGAGGAATGGCTTCACCATCGCTGCAAGCGAGCGGTGCTCGGGCTTCTGCAGCAAGGGGTCGCGTTCCAGCACCCGCTCTGCCATGGCCCGCGCCCGGCAGAGAAGGTCGCGGTCGGTGAGCCGCGCGACGCGGAGCATGGAGTTCGCCCCGCTCTGCACACGTCCCCAGGCCTCTCCCTCGCCGCGCATCTCCAGGTCGACCTCGGCGAGCCTGAACCCGTCGGTGGTTTCGACCATCGCCTCCAGGCGTTCGCGCGCGTCCGGGCCCGGGTCTTCGCCGGAGCTGAAGAGCATGCAGTAGCTCTGCAGCTCCGAACGCCCAACGCGCCCTCGGAACTGGTGGAGCTGGCTCAGGCCGAAGCGCTCCGCGCCCTCGATGACAATGACCGTGGCGTTGGGAACGTCAATTCCAACTTCGATCACGCTGGTCGAGACGAGCACGTCCGTTTCGTGCCGGAAAAAGCGGCCCATGGTTTCGTCTTTCTGGCGCCCGGGCATCCGGCCGTGGAGCAGGCCGAGCCGGTAGTTGCGCAGAGGACCGCTACGGAGCCGGTCGAACTCCTCTTCGGCCGAGCGCACGTCGAGCGCTTCCGACTCCTCCACCAGGGGGCAGATGACAAACGCCTGCTCCCCGGCGTTGAGCCGCTCACGGATGAAAGCGTAGGCCTCGTCGCGTTCATGGGGCTGCACCCAGACCGTCGACACCGGTTTCCGGCCGGGCGGCATCTCGTCGATTGTCGACACCTCCAGGTCACCGTACACGGTCAGGGCGAGCGTGCGCGGGATGGGCGTGGCGGTCATCACCAGCAGGTGCGGGTTGTGCCCCTTCTGGCGCAGCTTCGAACGCTGCATGACACCAAAGCGGTGCTGTTCATCGACCACCGCCAGGCCCAGGCGCGGCATCTGCACCTCGTCCTCGAGCAGCGCGTGTGTGCCGATCACAATGTCCGCGCCCCCGTGGGCCGCGTCGCTGCGGATCTGTGTCTTCTGCACGGCGGTAAGTGAGCCGGTGAGCAGGAGGACGCGCAGGCTTCTCCCCAGCCAGCCGGGAGCGAAGACACCGTCGAGAGCGGTCAGGTCGCCGCCACCCAGGAGCCGCGCGAAGGAGCGGTAGTGCTGCTCAGCCAGGATCTCAGTGGGCGCCATCAGGGCTGCCTGGTAGCCGGACTGGACAGCAGCCATGATGGCGGCGAAGGCCACCACCGTCTTACCGCTGCCAACATCGCCCTGCAGCAGCCTCAGCATGGGCCGCGGGCCTCTTATGTCGCGGAGAATGTCTTCCATAGTGTCTTGCTGGGCGCGCGTCAGCGGGAATGGCAGGGAACGGAGAAACGGGGTGAGCCGGGCACCCAGGGTGAGTGCGGGCGCATCGCTCCCCTGTTGCCATTCCGCCCGGCGCATGAGCACAGCGGCCTGGATTGCCAGGAATTCGCCCAGCGCGAGCCTGCGGCGGGCCTCTTCCATTTCAGCGAAGCCGGCCGGGTAGTGATAGGCGCGGATGGCCGCGGCCAGGGCGCCGAGCCCCTCCGCTTCGCGTTGCCAGGCCGGCACCGGGTCCACAATCCGATCAGCGAGCTGGTCGACGGCCATCTTCACCGCCCGGCGGATGGTGCGCTGTCCGAGGCCCTGGGTCGCGGGGTAGACGGGCACAAGGCGCCCTGTGTGCAGGAGCTCCTCGTCAAACTGCTCGTACTCGGGATTCTCCATCTGGAGAGCGCCGCGGTATCTGCGCACCTTCCCCGAGACGACGATGGTATCGCCAATGGCGAGGCCCCTGGCGACGTAGGGCATGTTGAACCACGAGATGCGCAGCATCCCGGTCCCATCGCTGATGACCGCTTCGGAGCCTTTGAGACGGCGGCCAAAGCGCGCCTGGCCGCAGGTGACCACCTTGCCGACCACCGTTTGCGGCGCCCCGGAAGGCTGCAGCTCCCGGATCTTCCGCATGTCGGAGAAATCGTTGAAGCGGCGCGGAAAGAGCCGCACGGCATCGGCCACGGTGACCACGCCGAGCTTTTCGAAACGTGCTGCGTTTGCCTTCGAGACCCCGGGCAACTTTGTCACGGGCGAATTTAGCTCGAGGGCCGGCAGGGGGGGTGTAGCCGCAGGGGCCAGGGGCGCTCCGGGAGGAGCGGACCGGCGTGGCGCCGGCCTCCGGGCCAGCGGAGGTGTGAGGGGCGGCCGGGCCGCGGGTACCGGCGCACTGAGGGCGCGAATCGTGGCTTCGACCCAGGCCCTGCGCTCCTCTTCCGGCAGTGACCGGTAAATCTTATTTATATGCAGCTCGTTTTTTCTGATGCCCAGTTCTGGGAAGATTTTTTACCGCTTACTTTCACAAGACCCGTAGCAGAAATGCGTTGCG
>JAANMX010002157.1_pt1 | contig 20386 bp, 19 predicted proteins | sample 7279681 | NCBI WGS metagenome assembly JAANMX01 (sample SAMN14094542, study PRJNA606508) | bioreactor metagenome | isolation source: A lab-scale SPAN reactor treating ammonium-rich wastewater day 351 | place: Ireland: Galway | collected 2018-01-01
ATCACGCAGGTTCTGATCCAGAAGGCCGAAGTCCACCCCGAAGTGCAAAACGCCTTTCAAGACGTGCAATCCGCAAAGCAGGACGCCGACAACACCGAAAATCAGGCCCTCGCGCAACGCGCCGACATCCTTCCTCGGGCACGCGGTCAGGCTATAAAGATCGAACAGGAAGCCGAGGCCTACAAGCAATCCAAGATCGCCAAGGCGCAAGGGGATGCCGAACGCTTTAAGTCCATCTACAAGGCTTACCTGACGGGCAAGGACGTAACAAAAGAACGCATCTTCATCGAAACGATGGAGGAAGTCTTCAAGAACGCCAACAAGATCATCATGGATGACCGGGCCGGCAAGAGTGGCGTCGTACCTTACCTGCCGCTTAACGACATAGCCCCGCGCCCGGCGCAAAACCCGGCTATGCCGCCGTCTCCCGCCAACCAGAACTAAAGGAAAGGAACAGGACGATGAAATCCTTCTTGGCTTTTGCAGCGCTTGCAGTCGGCGCCTTGCTCCTCTCGCAGTCGCTCTTTATCGTTGATCAGACGCAACAAGCCATCGTCCTCCAGCTCGGCCAACCCGTGGGCGAACCGCGCGGCCCGGGACTGCATATGAAGACCCCCTTCATCCAAAATGTACAGTTTTTTGATCGCCGCATTCTGCCCGTCGATCCCCCTGCGGACCAAGTCGTTATTTCCAGCGCATCCGGCAGCGGACCGACCGCCCCGCCCAAAAAATCTACTAAGACACCTGAAGCCGAAGCGCAAGATGAGGATGAAGACGCTCTGAAAGGCCCCGTGATTGAAAACGTCAGCGGGGAGCCGATCATCGTTGACACCTTTGCCCGCTACAAAATCACCGACCCTCTGGCATTCCTGAAAACCTTGCGGACGATCGAGGCCGCAAACTCTAGGCTTGAGAGCATTCTCAATGACTCCACCCGCAACGTGCTGGGTAAAACCACCCTGCCCCAGCTGCTCTCGCCCGAACGCGCCAAGGTCATGGCAGAAATCAAAAAACGCGTGAACGACAAGATAGCGAACGACAAACTGGGCATTGAAATTGTCGATGTGCGCATCGTCCGCGCCGACCTGACACCCGAACTCAAAGAGTCAACCGTCCGCCAGATGATCTCCGAACTCAAGGAGCGTGCGACCGACCGCCGCGCCAAAGGCGAGGAGCGGGCGCTCGAAATCGTTTCCACCGCAGAAAAAGAGCGCACCGTTCTTCTGGCCGAAGCCGAGCGCAACGCGCAGGTTATGCGTGGACAAGGGGACGAAACCGCGATCAAGATTTACGCCGAGGCCTTCAACGTGGATAAGGAATTCTATGCGTTCCTCCGTTCGATGGAAGCCTACCGCAATACGCTGGCTTCCCCCGAAACCCGCCTGATTCTCTCACCGGACAGTGAGTTTTTCCGTTATTTTGAGGCGAATAGGTCATCGGGCAACTAAAAAAAACCTGCCCGGCCGCAATCGACCTCTCCAAAAAACGGAAAAAACGCGAGACATCGAGAAACCGTCTCGCACGCGCCGCCGAATTTTTGCTACAAAGGTCCGAAGGGACCGCATCAACGACAACGTAAGAAAGCTATAGAGAGAGCAGAAACACCATGAAAGCGAAACGTACAGGACAACCCATTCTGACCTCGTTGGCGATCCTCCTTTGCGGATTGACGCTGGTCTCAACGCCCATGGCCGCATCGGCGCGCGCACCCGACAGCGCAGCCCCGGGAAGTTTTGCTGAACTCGCTGCACGCCTTTCGCCCACCGTAGTCAATATTTCCTCGACCCAGAAACTGGCCGAGGCTAAAGATTACCCTGAAATGCCGCAATTCCCGCCCGGCTCCCCGTTTCAGGATTTCTTCGAGGAATTCATGAACCGCCGCGGCCATGGCGTTCCTTTCGCCCCGCCCAGCATGATGGGTTCGGGCTTCGTGATCGACGCGCAGAACGGCTATATCGTGACCAACAACCACGTCATTCAGGATGCCGATGAAGTCCGCGTAATCCTCCACAACGACCAGAGCGTCGTAGCCGAAGTCATCGGCAAGGACGAGGAAACCGACATCGCGGTCCTCAAAATCGACCCGAAGGGCCTGAATCTTGTTCCCGCCACCTTCGGAAACAGCGATGAAATCCGCGTCGGCGACTGGGTTCTGGCCATCGGCAACCCCTACGGCCTCGGCGGCTCCGTGACGGCGGGGATCGTCTCGGCGCTGGCCCGCGATATTAACTCCGGCAAGTACGACGACTACATCCAGTCCGATGCCTCCATCAACCGGGGCAACTCCGGCGGCCCGATGTTCAACATGAAGGGCGAGGTGATCGGCATCAACACCGCGATCTTCAGCCCCACCGGCGGCTCCATCGGGATCGGCTTTTCGATCCCCAGCGCCCGCGCGAAACCCGTCATCAACCAGCTGATCAAGTTCGGTAAGACCCGTCGTGGCTGGCTCGGCGTCAAGATCCAGACCGTGACCGAGGACATCGCCGAAAGCTTTGGGCTGGCGAAGGTCAGCGGCGCGCTGGTCGTGATCGTCAATAAAGACGGCCCCGCCGACAAGGCCGGCATCAAGGATGGCGACATCCTCCTGACCTTCAACGGACAGGAAATCAAGGAAATGCGCCTTCTACCCCGCTTCGTGGCGGAAACAGAGATCGACTCGGAAGCGACCGTGGAATACTGGCGCGACGGCAAGGTCCTCACCACCAAGGTCAAGGTCGGCCACCTTGAGCAAGCCGAAGAGGAAGGCCTGATTGACGAAACGCCTGGTAAGGAAGAAACCGGCGGAACATCGATCGACATGGTCGGCATGTCCGTCACCCCAATCACTGACGCCCTGCGCACCACCTACAACATTCCGGGCAACGTGCGCGGTCTGGTCGTCGTGGGCGTGCAGGACCTCTCCGAAGCCATGGAAAAGGGCATCGCCGTTGGCGACGTGGTGGTGGAGATCAACCAGCAACCCGTCTCCGACCCGCAACACCTGATCGACGTGATCAACACAGCCAAGGAGGCGCAGCGCTCCTCCGTCCTCCTACTGGTCAATCGCGGCGGCGAGGTGCGCTTCGTGCCCCTGAAGCTCCCCGCACCCAAACAGTAAAAATCAAGAAATCCAGAAAAACCGGGCGGCCAAACCGTCCGGTTTTTTTTATGAGGGCGTGATTCCCTTGTTCTTCCGCTCCCGCCAGAACAGGAACACCCCCGAGGCGGCGATCACAATACCGCCCGCGATCTTGAACGCGTCCGGCACATGCCCAAACAGCGCATAGCCGAGGATCAGCCCGAACAGCATCTGCACATATTGGTAAGGCGCGACCACCGACGTGGGCGCCAGCGTAAACCCGTACGCCACGCAGATCACCGCCAGCCCGTAACACAGGCCGATGACAAAACACAAAACCATAAACCGCATATCGAACACAGGCGGCTGCCCGCCCATCCAGATCATCATGGCGATAACGACCATCACGAACGGCCAGAACGCAAACCGCAGCGCGTTCCCCGCCCCGCCGATCTTCCGCGCGATGATATTCGACAACCCAAAGGTAAAACAACACGCCAGCGCCAGCCCATAAGCCGGGTGCAGCGATTCGAACCCGGGCCGGAACGCGATCACCCCGCCCATAAACCCGGTCAAAATCGCCGCGATCCGATACTTCCCCACCCGCTCCCGGAAAATCAGAACCGAGAGAATCGTGGTGATAAACGGCGTCAGGAAGAAAATCGTATACGCGTCCATGATCGGCACCATCGAAAGCGCATAAAGCGACATGCTGGTATTCACCGCCAGCAAAACCCCGCGCAGAACATGCCATTTGAGGTTTTCGGTCGTGAACAACGCCTTCGGCCCGCCCATATAGGGCATCACCGCAAACAGCAGGATTAGCCCGAAAACCGCCTGCCAGAATAGGATCGCGGGCACCGGGTAATCCACCGCCGTCAGCTTCCGCAACGCATCGCTGAAGGAAAAGGCCGCATATGCGACCATCGAAAGGGCGATCGCCCGCTCGGTATTCCCCCAGCCGCTGAACATGAAAACCCGCCTTCCTTTGGGTGCGTACTCAAGAGCTACACTTGAGAAAGAAGCCAGACTATAATCCCCCGCATGACGACGCAAGACGCCGCAAAGCCCCCCAAGCAAGACGGGCACACGATTGTGATTATCGCCGGGCCGACCGCCAGCGGCAAATCCGCCCGCGCCATCGACATCGCGCAGGAACGAGACGGCGTCATCATCAACTGCGATTCGATGCAGGTCTACGAAGCCCTGCCCATCCTGACCGCCCAGCCGCCCGCCGAAGATTTGAAGAAGGCCCCGCATAGACTTTACAGCGCCCTGCACCCCAACGATCCCTGCTCCGCCGGAACATGGCGGCAAATGGTTGATCCCGTTATCAGGGAGGTTCTGGAACAGGGCAAAACCCCCATCGTCGTCGGCGGCTCAGGCCTTTATATCAAGGCGCTGACGGAGGGCCTTTCCCCCATGCCCGACGTGCCGGACAATATCAGGCGCGAGGCCGTGGCGCTGCAGGCCAAGCTCGGCAACCCCGGCTTCCATGCTGAACTGGCCAAACGCGACCCCGTCATGGCCGCGCGGTTCCATCCCGCCCACACCGCCCGCCTCGTCCGCGCGTGGGAGGTTCTGGAGGCCACCGGAAAATCTCTGGCGGAATGGCAAAAGGGCGACCGCCTCGCCCCGCCCGACGACTGGAATTTCGAGATCGAAATCATCATCCCCGAACGCAGCGTCCTGCATCAGCGCTGCAACGACCGCTTCCTCTGGATGATGGAGAACGGCGCGCCCGAGGAGGCACGAGATTTTTCAAAACGCGTGGAAAGCGGAGAAATCAAAACCGGAATCCCGGTGCTGAAGGCGCTGGGCTATAAACAGCTTCTGGGCTGGATCAACGGCGACCTCACCCGCGAACAGGCGGTCGAACAGGCGCAGGCCAAAACCCGCCAATACGCCAAGCAACAAGTCACATGGTTCAGGAATCAGTTGAAATGATAAAGATGATTAAGATGTTGTCTCTATTACTTATTATGATCTTATTTTGTCTTTACACATCGTCTTACGCTGACGGCGCATACGAACAAATGACTGGACGTTACATAGAGCATGAGAAAGTCGATACCTTGATATTAGGAGAATCTCGCAAGGAAAAGATATTGGAACTTCTTGGCGATCCCTTACGGTATGCGACAAACAGCAACGGCGCAGAGACTCTCGAATACGCTTCTGTGCGAAAGAGAAGAAGCCACTTTATTGTTTTATGGGTCGTTCCACTCGTCACATATACAACGGTTCTTGATGAGCAAGTTTCTTTTACAGTAACGGACGGTGTTCTTAAGAATAAGTCCCAAAATGATTCCGTAAATTCCTGCGTATCACCTCCAATATTCGATTTATTTTTCTGCTCTGAATCAATGCCTAAATAAGCAGTTTCCATGGTTTCTAACTACCGCACCGACGCCACCGCCTGAGTATAACCGCGCCAGAAATCGCGGAACGTCTGCCGGTCCGGTAAATACCGCCCCTGCATATAGTCGATCTCCGGGTAAAGCCGATGCAGGTCGATGGCATGCTCCGGCGTCTGCACCCCCTCCGCCACGATGCGGGCATGCGGCAGGACGGACCGGATGAACGAAATGACGCTCGGCAACGAATTGGGCGATTCCGGCGGCGCACACACGACCTTCCGGTCGATCTTGATATAGCTCGCGATATCCTCGAACTCCGAAAACCGGAACGCGTCGCCAAGGTTCAGCTCCACATCGTCGATAGCAAACCGCGCCCCGAACCGATGAAACAGGCTCAAGATATGCCGGCTCATCACCAGCGTCGGCGCACTTTCGTGAATCTCGATCACCACCCCGTCGCGGATCTGGCGGATCTGGCGCATCGCCTCAAGCTTCGCAAGGATCGTCTTGATGAAATCGCTCGACAGCAGAGACCGCGCGGAAATATTGATCGAAACCTGCCGCTCCGCGCTTTGGCCAAACTGCCCCAGCGCACAAAGGAAAAGCAGCGTATCCAGCGCCTCCGTCATGCCCGTGTCGTAAAACGCCATGATCGCGTCATAAGGGGAAATCGGGTCGCCCCGCTCGTCGTTAAGCCGCATGAGCATCTCGTTCGGCGCCGGATCGGAAAACAAACTATCCGTAACCGGATGCCACGGCTCGTACCCGAATACGGGCGTGCCGCGCTCGATGGCTCTCTGGAGCGCGCGCATGGTCTTATCCATGATGGTGGCCTTGCGTAGCTCGCTTTCGCATTCGCCGTGCGCACGAAGAAGCCTGATCCTGTTCGCCAAATCCTCGATACGCGGATAAAGCTGGTCAGAATCCATATACGCCTAGCCTTCCTTCTTGAGCGACCATTGCACACTGGCGTACTCGCCCGTGGTATGGCCGTAAATAACAAGCTGGCGCGTCTTGCGCGGCTCGTTCTCGTCGCCGAGATAGATACTGTCTTCCAGCGCCAGAACCCCGGCCCCGAACCGGAACCGCCAGCCCACGCCGCCCGGCATGCGCAGCAGCGCCTCAGTGTCGTTATTGACCAGCGACACGGTGACGCGCGGATGCAGATGGAACCGGATGGCGATCTCGACGGACCGCACCAGATTGATGCAGCTTGTAAACGTATCCTCGCCCCGCAAATCATGCCCCTCGTCGGTCATGTAAAGCCGCCGCATATGCGTGATGCCGTTCAGCGACACATAGCCGTTATGCGAGGCGTCGATCAGAATTTCCTCGCGTGTTTCCTGCCGCTCGCGGTGAACGGCGGAAGACCGCCGCCCGAAATGCCCGTCCTTGCGGATCTCGAACGCGTTCCGGTAATCGAGGCTGGCCGTGTTGTGCGCGGACGTCGCCCGCAGCGCGTCCCGCCACTCCAGAGAGGTCGGATGCGTCCCGCACGAAACGAACAGCCGCTCCTTGCCGTACGAAAACTCGAACGCCAGCGGCGAGGCATGCGCGTGACGATCGTAAGGATACGCGGGCGCACCCCCGCAATCCAGCATCACAAGGCTGCGCCCCATTTCCATACGCTCGAACCCGCTATCGGGAAGCGATTGCAAGGCCTTGCCCCGCAATCCTGCCTGCGCCAGCGTACTGTCGATCTCTTCCTGATTTTCTTCCTGCGTGGCGTGAAAAACCGCCAGCCTGCGGTCGCCATAGCGGAAAAACCGCAGCGCGTTGCCCATAGAGGCAACCGCCTCGTTCATCCAGTCCGGCACCGGATAGTCCCCGGCGGCCAGCGCCGCCCGGATATCCAAAACCAACTGCAAAGCCTTCATAAGCCGCCCCGGCGAACGCGAGGCATGCCCGCCGTCCGGCAGGACCTGATCCGCCAGCCCGCTCTCGACCACGCTTAACGCGTGCTCGATCCAGCGTTCGCGCCCCTCGACCGCCAGCCCGGCGTAAATCAACCCTTTGGCGGCCTCCAGCAGCGCGATTTCCTCCAAAGACCCGACGATGTTATAAAGATGCTTCGCCTGCCGGATCAGGGACGTATAAAACAAATCCTCCGATTCCTCCGGCAACCCGGCGCAGAAATATTCATGATGCGCGATCCACATGGCGATCCGCCGCCCGGTCACCTCGCCCCGCCACGATTCCTTCTCCCAGTTGGGAAACGACCGCGCCCAGCTGCAGATCATCTGCTGCCCCTGATTGCGCGCCAGCGAACCGCACAGCGCCCGCAAATCCCGCAGCCATTCAAAACTGTTCAGGAACTCCGATTGAACCGGCTCTTCCCCGTCGTAATTCCACCAATGATCATACCACACAGGCCCGGAATCTTCCGTCGCGCCGCAGGTCTCAAGAAAGCGCTGCCCCTTCTCGGGCGTTCCCGGCCACGGATCGGCGGGCTTGACGACCAGACGCTCGGGCGGGCTTTCGCTCAGGCTCCAGTTATAGAGCAGGCTGCCGCAGGCCATCTGCCCGGCCTTGGATTTAAGATTCTGTAATAATCGCAAAGGCATGGTCATACCTCCCTCACGCACGCAGGGCCTTGATATTGCGGGCGTAATGTTCCGGCCCATCCCTGAACACCGCCGTTCCGGCCACCAGCACATCGGCCCCGGCCGCGATAACCTGTTTCGCCGTATCCGGCGTGATCCCGCCATCGACCTCAAGGTCGATCGCCCGGCCCGTGGCGTCGATCATACCCCGGATCGTCTTGATTTTATCGAGCAGCGGAATAAAGCTCTGCCCCCCGAAACCGGGGTTGACCGTCATGACCAGCACCAGATCGACCAGATCCATGACATGCGCGACCGTCGCGGCGGGCGTGGACGGGTTGAGCGAAACCCCCGCCTTGATCCCCCGCGCCTTGATGGATTGCAGCGTCCGGTGCAAATGCGGCCCCGCCTCCTGATGCACGGTGATGATGTCCGCCCCCGCATCCGCGAAATCCCCGATCAGGTGATCCACCGGCGCGACCATGAGATGAACGTCGAAAACTTTCTTGCTGTGCGGCCTCAGGCATTTCACCACAGGCGCCCCGAACGTGAGGTTCGGCACGAAATGCCCGTCCATCACGTCGATATGGATATATTCCGCCCCGGCGGCGTCGATGGCGCGCACCTCCTCGCCCAGCTTCGCGAAATCGGCGGACAGGATGGAGGGGGCTATACGAACGGGATGAACGGCCATAACGGAGTCGATTTTCTTTTTTGTTAATGAATCAGGCAGGCTACAGGTAAACAGGTTTTTGAAGGTGTGACAAGACGGCCCGGAACGGGCGAATCACCCAATTACCGTAACACTTTTGCGCCCGATTATCCACTCCGGCAAAAATCTGCCCTCAGAATAAAAAATCCAGCCAGATCATGAATTTGACTTGGCCGCACGTTAATCGTTAACATAAAGGGAAATCGCGTAAAACGGGCGGGCCGCAACAATATGAAAACAGGCGGGAAATTCACCAAATTGAGGGCTGCGACGGCGGCCACCTTTCTGACTGTGATGACGCTCAGCTCGGACATCGGCGAAGATCCCGAACCGCAGCCGCCTGTGACGCCCGCCAGAATTTTCATGACCGAGGAAACCCGCAACGTCTACGGTCCTTACGCGCATGTTATCTCAAGCGTAGTGCCGAACCTCTCCGTCCTGCTCGTCACAGAACGCGATCTGCGCTTTAAAGGCTCCGAGGCCGCGCGGACGCTTCTGCTCAACGGATCGCCCTGTATAGACTCAGAGCCCCTCTCCGAGGAGCAAAAACAGGAGAGCGAACAGGCCATGGCCGCCGCCCGTGCGGAAATGCTCAGCCTGCTTACGGAATTTTCGCCAGACAATTCAGACAACTCGATCATCCCACGCAATAAGCTGCGCGAAACCCTCAACCGCCACTCCGCATTGCTGAACGCGCATCTCTCCGGCGCGTCGATCAAGGCGCTCAACCATTCCGCAGCGGCGCTCTACCTGACCGACAGCTACCCGACAATCGACCACAGGCTGGCGATCGTCACCATGTCCTCGGAACTCAAAACCCCCGAACAGAACGCCGCGCTCTTTTCCGGCCTGCCCGCCTCCTATATTGAAAACATGCAGGCCACGGCGGAGGATTGGGCGATTTTCACGCTGGGCCACGAAATCGCCGGCCACGCCGCGCACGGCCATGCGGTGCCCCACCCGCCCGGCTATTGCGCCACGCCCGATTTTGAGTGGAACGCCAGAAGAATCGGCAACGAAACTGTCTCCGACGTCGGGGGCCTGCGCGTCTTCAGGGCCGCGCAGCGGACAGGTCTGGCCTCCGCCGCCCCGCTGGAGCGCGAACTCGCCGCCATGCGCGCCCTCTCGACGCTCTACAACAACCGCAATCTCGAAACGGCGCAAAATTCCTCGCTGCTCGGCGTTCACGCAACCACCCTCGGCTTCGACCCGGACGCACCGGATTTCAAAAGCGATATGTACGGACACGAAAACGCCCGCACCGCCCGCGTACCGCTGCTCATAAACCTTGCCGCCGACGTGGTAACGGGCTTCGTCCACAGCCGCTTCATCAAACAGGACATGGAAACCCGCCCCGAAAACTATACGGAGCGCCAGCGGGAGGAATACGCGAACGTCCCCGTCAGCCCGCAATATATCGAGCGCAACCTGACGGCCTTCGCGTCTCTGGGCCAGCGCGTGCGCATGCAACACCCCCGCAATCCCGAATGGCACTATGAAGCCCTTGCCTTCCTAGAGGAAAACGGCCTGTTCGATGAATTGATGCAAAATATCGGCCCGGACGAAGCCTATGCGATGCGCGACGCGCTGGACGATTTCTTCGAGGCCGTCGAAGCCCACGCGACCAAACTGAAAAATCCCGAAATCGCGCGGCAGATCCGGCAAAGCCTGACGCCCTTGCAAGCCGCCTTCCTGACCCACCCCCGCACCTACGGAAGACTGCCAGAATTCAGGCCGATGCCGGAGGATTCTCCCGCTCCGCCCTCAACATAATCAAGGCTTCGGGATTTTTTCGTAATCGACGTATTGAGCGCCGAATTTTTTAAAGCTGGCCCTAATCGCATCCGCAATTTTTTTATGACCCAAAACCACTTTTTCGTTTTTGTATTCTTCGGGAACTTTTTCAAAGTCGAGTTTGGATATATCGTCAAATTCTCCATGAAAAGCTCGCGCAAAAATAAATATATCGCGAGGCTCGGAAAACAATTCCATCCTTGGCATTATATATTCATGCATCCCAAGAGCTTGCATCTCAGGGGTTATTTGAACGACTATCTCCCCCGAAAAATCTTCTCCGTTGTATTTCGTCAAAGTAAGCTGAACCCGTGCAGAAAATGCTTTGTTAGGTGAGTTCCACATATCAGAGTATGCGGCAATCGCTGTACCGTCCTGCAAAACATTAAAACTGTGGCTGTTCCAAGATTTTCCTGAGTCCGGATGATCTTCCATAAAATTCTTCCAGCCATTGTCTTTAAAAAAACTATCGTAAAAAACATAAACAGAATCAACATCCCTGAACGTTAATTTATAAGTTAGCGACGAAAAAAAATACTCATCCTCCCGCTCCCTCTTAATATTCTCTGCCCCACCTATAACCGGAACGTCCATGAGCCAGTAATTGACCTTTTCGGCGCTGAAGGCCGCAGACGGACTAAAAACCAAACCGATCAAAAACAAACTGAAAAGAAGGCGCATAAATCAATCCTCGTGCTTTGAAATTCGCTCTTCGCGCATCTTAAAATACCGCGCGATCAGCTCCGCCTCGCTCACCCCGGGCAGAAGGAAATCCGCCTTCCGCTTCACGGCCTCGCGCAACTCCACCATATACCGCTCATACCGCAACTCGTACACCCCGAACTGCCGCAGGTGATTATTCACGAACTGCGTATCCAAAAGCGTAAACCCGCCATGCCAGAGCCGCGCCACAAGATGCACCAGCGAAACCTTGCTGGCGTCCGGCTGCACGGAAAACATGCTCTCCCCGAAAAACGCGCCGCCTAGCGCAACCCCGTAAAGCCCGCCGGCCATCGTCTCGCCGTGCCAGCATTCGACGCTGTGCGCGTGCCCTTCGCGGTGCAGGCGCATACAGGCTTCCTTGATCTGCCCGTTGATCCACGTCTCCGGGCGGTCGGGCATCTTGCGCGCGCACCCGTCGATGACCTGCTCGAAATCGGTGTTAATTTTAATTTTGTAGGTCCGCCCGCGCATGGCCTGCCGGTTGACGGTCTTACGCAGACTGCGGGAGATATGCAGATCGGGGATCGAGAGCTGGCCCCGCAATTCCGGGCAGACCCAGTGTATATATTTGCTGTGCGCACTCTGAGCCATGGGAAACAGCCCTTGCTTATACGCCTCCAGCAACAACTCCGTCGTCAGGACCAACTGCATGGCCCTATTATGCCTGTTTGCCGAGCATTTGTAAAAAAGACCGAAAAAACGAGGGTCAAAAGCTAGACTCTGGGCTTGTCTTTGAGCTTTTTCTCAAGCCAGTGGATCGTGTAATCGCCCGAAATGAACTCCGGCTGCTCCAAAATCCATTGATGCAGCGGCAAAGTGGTCTTGATCCCGGTAATCACCGTTTCGCGGATCGCCCTTTGCAAACGGCTGATGCACTCGTCCCGCGTCCGCCCGTGCACGATCAGCTTGCCGATCATGGAATCATAGTATGGCGGAATGGAGTATCCGCCGTAAATCGCGGAATCGAACCGCACACCCAGCCCGCCCGGCGCGTGGAACTGGTCGATCCGCCCCGGCGAGGGCGTGAAATCGTTGGGGTCTTCCGCGTTGATCCGCACCTCGATGCAATGCCCCCGGAACCGCAGATTCTGTTTCTGCACCGTTAGCGGCTGCCCCGCCGCCACGCGGATCTGCTCGGCCACAAGGTCGATCCCGGTAATCATCTCCGTCACCGGATGCTCGACCTGAATGCGCGTATTCATCTCCATGAAATAGAACTCGCCGCCCTCGTAAAGGAACTCGATCGTTCCCGCGCCGACATAACCCAGCTTGCGCACCGTATCCGCCGCAAGAGAACCGATCTCCTCTCGCTGCTCGTCGGTCAGAACGGGCGAAGGCCCCTCCTCGATAAGCTTCTGGTGGCGACGCTGGATTGAGCAATCGCGTTCGCCAAGATGAATGGCGTTGCCGTGCTGATCCCCGAAAATCTGGATCTCGATATGGCGCGGCGCTTCGAGAAACTTCTCGATGTAAACCGTATCGTCGCCGAAATTGGCCGCCGCTTCCGACCGCGCGGTATTGAAAGCTTCCTTGAAATAATCCGGGTGACGCACGATCTGCATCCCCTTGCCGCCGCCGCCACTCGCCGCCTTGATAAGCACAGGAAATCCCATGCTTTTGGCGAGTTCAAGCCCTTCCTCGGCGGTTGGCACTTCGCCCTCCGATCCGGGAACGACCGGCAGGCCCAAAGCCCTGACCGTTCTCTTGGCCTCGACCTTGTCGCCCATCTTGTCGATGATCTCCGGCGAAGGCCCGATGAAGGCAAAACCATGCTCCTCGACCTTGCGCGCGAAATCGGAATTCTCCGACATAAAGCCATAGCCGGGATGAATCGCATCCGCCCCGGTCAGGGTCGCGGCCGTAAGAATGGAAGGAATATTGAGGTAGCTGTCCTTGGCCCTCGGCGGACCGATACAGACCGACTCGTCGGCCAGTCGCACCGCCATGGAGCTGGAATCCGCCGTCGAATGGACCGCCACCGTGCGAATGCCCATCTCCCGGCAGGCCCGAACGATCCGCAGCGCAATCTCCCCACGGTTGGCAATAAGAACTTTTTTGAACATAATGTCCGCGCCCGACCTACTCGATCACAAGAAGGACATCGCCGAACTCGACCGGTTGTCCGTTCTCGACCAGAACCTGCGTAACGGTGCCTGCACGGTCCGCCTTGATCGGGTTCATCACCTTCATCGCCTCTATGATCACAAGCGTATCGCCCGGCTTGACGTTGGTGCCTTTATCGACAAATTTGGGAACGCCCGGCTCGGATTGCAGGTAAACGGTCCCAACCATCGGCGACTTGACCGCACCCGGATGCGACGTGGCGACATTCCCGGGCGACTCCATATTTCCGACTTGCGGCACGGCGGGGTCGGAAGGCATATAGGCCGGAATCGGCATTGCGGCAGGCGCGGCGACATAACTGGCCCCCTTGACGACGCGGATCACCCGGTCACCGTCGGCGACCTCGATCTCGGTCAACCCGGTTTCATCCAGTATTTCAGCCAGTTGCTTTATGGCTTCCGCATCAACCTTCATGTCTTTGTTCCGTAAAAATCTTTTCTAAGCCGCCAGTGTAGCGCCTTCCTACCAAAAGTAAAAGGCAGGTGTCAAACCCTCTAAATCCTTGCACCCATAATTTCCGCGAGTTTCTCAAGCGCTTCCTCGTAGCCCGCCGGCCCTTTCCCGGCGATCACGTGGTCAGCGACCAGCTCGACATAAGAAAAATGGCGGAAACTCTCACGTTCCTTCGGATTACTGAGATGAACCTCGATAATCGGCATCCCGGCGATCTTAAGGGCGTCGTGCAAGGCAACGGACGTATGAGTATACCCCGCCGCGTTAACGATCATCCCGTCATAGATACCGCGCGCCTCCTGAACCCACTCGATGAGCTCCCCTTCGTGATTGGTCTGCCGGAAGTCGATCTTGATATGGTGGCTAAAGGCCTTCTGGTAACAAAGGTCTTCGAGATCGCGTAAGGTCGTGGTGCCGTAGACCTCCGGCTCGCGTATTCCTAAAAGATTAAGGTTCGGGCCGTTTAGAATAATCACTTTTTTCATGACTCAGCGCCTCCAGCGTTAACACGATTTAAAGTCTAGAAAAAACGCCGCGCCTTTTCAAACATCTCGATAAATTCATCCTCCGTAGGAATTTCTTCTTCCGAACGGATACGGAAAATAGCCTTGCTGCCCATCAGAAACGAGGGAACCGTGGTAAAACCCCAAAGCTCATATAAGCGCTCGTTCTCTTTAACGGCCTGAACCACCTCAGGACTTTCCATGTCCCTTTTCAGCTGAGTAATATCCATTTCCAGATCCGCACTCACCCGCGCGAGTTGAACGTCATCAAGAAAGGCGATGGGATGGGTCAGAAGATACTCAAAGGTTTTCTGGAACTTGCCTTGTTTTGCCGCGGCATAGGTCAGCCGCACAAACGCGTCTTGCCCGGGAAATTCATTTTCGTACGCAACAGGTCGGGGCAAATAGCGCACCTTTCCATCGCGCGCCAAGGCCGCCTTGAGCGGCCCCTGAAGCTTGCGGCAAGTCTCGCAACTGTAAAGGACAAACTCCACGATCGTCAGATCGGCATCCGCAGGCCCTATTGAATGCTCCGGCGGCACGTCATAAGCTTCAAAAAGCTCCAGCCGGAACTGATAAAAGCTGATCCCCACAAACACGGCAATCAGCAAAAGCGCGCCGCCAAGAATTCTATAAAACACGATCGCGCTCCGCTAAAAAATTTACGGTGTCTTGGCCGCTTGACGCGCGGCGTCGATTTCCTTCTTCATAGCTTCATGTCCGACATATCCGGGCATCAGGGAATCGCCTACGATAAAGCCGGGCGTACCACGAATATTCAAATCGTTCGCAATCTTAACATAACGATTGAGGGCGGCGTCGATCTCAGGAGAATCCTTTTCGGCTTTGACCTTCTCGATATCGATTCCGGCATCCTTCATGGCATTAAGAAAATTCTCCTCGGTCTGCGCACCGCGATACTCCATCAGAACCTTATGAGCCTCGAAATACTTGCCTTGGCTCTGCGCTGCCATACCGAGCTTGGCCATCACACGCGACTGTTCGCTCAAAATCGGCATATCGATAAACACGACCTTGACGTTGGAATCCTCGGCCAAAATTTTAGTCACGTCTTCAAAGGCTTTTTTGCAGTACCCGCAATTATAATCGAAAAACTCGACGACCGTGACGTCTCCCTCGGGATTCCCGGCAAAAGGAAGATCCTGCCCCTTGGTCAGCTTGTCCTTGTATTCTTTCAAATTGGCCTCGGCCCCCTTCTGGCGGCGCTCTTCTTCCTTGATTTGGTGGGCCTGAACAGAGTCAAGAATCACTTCGGGGTTGTTGCGGATATAGTCCCTGAACAGAACCTCAAGCTCTTTCTTTTGCTCGGGCGTAAAGGCATCGGCACGGACGGGCGCGGAAAAAGAAGCGCAAAGCACCGTTGCAGCAAGCAAAAAAGCGGACTTCTTTAGAATTTTGGATGGGAAGTTCAAGGTTTTCTCCTTTCAGGACGACCGTAAAATAAAGCAGTTAACCATCATAAAAATAGCAATCTGTAAGGCATATTCGCGGCAAAAGAGCAAAAAGTCACTCCTTTTCATGGACTTCGAGATAAGAAAGCACATCTTTCGCTTTGAGCAAGGCTTTGCTGTCAGGGGAAGCGGCGTTCACCACCCCCTCCGCCTGTTGCCGGGCATAATCGTATTTACGCTGGAGAATAGCCTCCTCCGCAAGGTAAACCTTGGCCATATCCGTATTACCCAGACGTCCGTAAGCCGTGGCCAGAAGCCTGTGGACCAGCGCATAACGCGGCTCCTCTTTAAGAACGCGTTCAAGCTCCTGAATGGCCTGCGCCATGTTTTTTTGCTCGTCGGCGGGGTTCGAATACCGACTTTCGATCAAAGCATGCCCCAGCGCCGCCCGGATAAGCGCGGCATCGGGCTCGATGGCCAGCGCCTTGCGATAGGAGGCCAGAGCATCTTCGGGACGCCCAAACTCCAAAAGCATCTGCCCCTTCAATTCATGAAAATAGGGATTGTCCGGCGCCCGCGCCAAAAGTGCGTCGATCCGCTTGAGCGAATCCTCGACCTGGTTGTCCCGGTAGGCGGCAATCGCCCGCGCATATTCGGCAGGCAGCGAGGTATCGCGGTCGTCATAGGCCCAGGCAACCTGACCGGGGTTTATAAAACCTTTGAGTTTGGCCTTGATAAGCGCATGTTTAGTCCGCCAATCCTCGGAATACCCTGCACCCTTGTGAGAGGAGGCATTGATCCGGGTCTGCAGCGCATCCATCCGGTTTTCAAGAATCGGGTGCGTTTGGACGTACTCGCTCTGCTGGTCGGCAGGCATAAGGGCCTCAGCCTTCAACTTGCCCAGAAAACTGCCAATCCCCGTCGGATCGATCCCCGCCTTCTCAAGAAACGTAAGCGCAGCCTGATCGGCGCTTGATTCCTGAACCCGGCTGTGCGCCAGAAACCGCCGCATCGCCACCGAGCTCGACCCCAGCGCGATGGCCGGAACCGCCCCGCTCTCACCGCTCGCGATCGCCGCCCCGATCCCGAGGATGGTACCGACGATGCTCTCATACGAAGCCCGCTCCAGCGCATCCCGTGTGCGAATCAGATGCCCGCCCGAAATATGCCCGATCTCGTGCGCCAGAACACCGATCAGTTCGCCGGGATTGTCGGTCAGCTCGATCAGCCCGGTATAAAGAAAGATATTCGCGCCGCCCGCCACAAACGCGTTCACGTCCGGACTTTGAACCAGAATAATTTTAACGGTGTTCGGGTCCAGACCGGCAGAGCGCAGGACAGGCGCAGACCAGTTCCTGATGATCCCCTCGATCTCAGCATCGCGGATGATCTTCATGCCCTCCCGGCCCTGTGCCTGTGTGGGCAGCGGGCCAATGAACGACAGGATCAGGGCGCAAAGCACAAGAAAGCTAAAATTATATCTGTTTTTAGGAAAAACCATGACCTACATTATACCCCATGGACGACTTCATAAGCTACTGGGCCGATATTCTCTGGCTGCCAATTGCCTTTATACTGGTGCACAAGGTGCACCGCTGGTGGACGTTTGGCTTTGTTTTGGGATGCATCATCGCGCTGCGGCTTCAAACGGAAATCATGCACACCATTAACTTTCCGAACGGGATTATGGGGGTAATGGATGCTAAAGTCCACACAAGAGGCCAGACGGTTTACAGCATCTTCTATGTGCTCTTTTTAATTATGGCCCACTACTCGCCGGGAACCAAAGGCGCGGTCTTCATGGCGGCATGTATTGCCATCTTTTTCATGGCCTTCGTCGTCAGCATGTTTGTAATGGTTCTCTAGGAGAGTAAGAAAAAGCGATGTCACACAATAAACCCAAAACCCGCGTCAAGACGTCCAAGAAACGCAAAACCTCGTCCACGCGCTGGCTGCAAAGGCAACTCAACGACCCCTACGTGGCCGAAGCCAAGAAGCACGGCTATCGCGGCCGCGCCGCCTTCAAGCTCAAGGAGATGGACGAAAAGCACGGGCTTCTGAAACCCGGCGCGGTCATCGTCGATCTCGGCGCGGCCCCCGGCGGCTGGTGCCAGATCGCCACAGAAAAGAAATGCAAGGTCGTCGCCATCGACCTGCTCGACATGGACGAGCTGCCCGGCGTGGTCTTTTTTAAGGGCGACTTCATGGACGACGACGCGCCCGACAAGCTCAAGACGGAGTTGCTAAAGCTCGATCGCTCCGGCCTCGCCGACGCGGTGCTCAGCGACATGGCCCCCAACACCATCGGCCACAAACAAACCGACCATCTGCGGATCATGGCCGTGGTCGAGGCCGCATATTATTTCGCCTGTGAGATCCTCAAGCCCGGCGGAACCTTTGTCGCCAAGGTCTTTCAGGGCGGCGCCGAACAGGACCTCCTGAAAGATATGAAAAAACGGTTTGAAAAGGTCAAACACATCAAACCCCCCGCCAGCCGCAAGGACTCCTCCGAGCAATATCTGATCGCCACAGGGTTTAAACCCTTGGATAAAGGGTAAAATCCTCGAAAAACGCCATTTAATTCCTTTACTTTCCCTAAAAAGGGCGTATAACTCACCTGCAAATTCCGCACCGCCACAGAGTGGAGATTTGCATGGCCAAAATTAAAAATTCCCCCAAAAACACCCGAAATATTCGCGAGGGCCTGACCTTCGACGATGTTCTTCTTATCCCCGGCGAGTCCGACGTACAGCCGATGGAGGTTGACACCTCGACGCACCTGACCCAGACGATCAGCCTGAAAATTCCGATTCTCTCCGCCGCGATGGACACCGTCACCGAAACCGAAATGGCCATCGCGATGGCACAAAACGGCGGCCTCGGCATCCTCCACCGCAACATGGACATCGCGCAGCAGGTCGAAATGGTCCGCCGCGTAAAGCGTTTTGAATCCGGCATGGTCGTGGACCCGATCACCATCCGCCCCGACGCAACGCTGAGCGAAGCCCTGCAGATCATGCACGAGAACCGCATCTCCGGGATTCCCGTCACCGAAAAGAACGGCAAGCTCGTGGGCATCCTCACCAACCGCGACGTGCGCTTCGCCGAAAACCCCAAACAGCCCGTGCGCGAACTCATGACGCACGAAAACCTCGTCAAGGTGACCGGATCGGTGAGCAAGGAAAAAGCCAAGAAACTTCTGCACCAGCACCGGATCGAAAAACTTCTGATCGTCGACAAGGCCGGAAAATGCATCGGCCTGATGACCGTCAAGGATATTGAAAAATCCAACCTCTTCCCCGTCGCCACGAAAGACGAGCACGGCCGCCTGCGCGTGGGCGCGGCGGTGGGCACGGGTGATGTGAACGGCGTTGAACGTGCGCTCGCGCTGGCCGAGGCCGGGCTGGATGTCGTCGTGGTCGATACCGCGCACGGCCACTCGCATAAGGTCCTCGAAGCCGTGAAAATCATCCGCAAGAAAAACAAGGATATCCAGATCATGGCCGGAAACGTGGCCACGGGCGACGCCGCGCTGGCCCTCATCAAGGCGGGCGCGAACGCGGTCAAGGTCGGCATCGGCCCCGGCTCCATCTGCACGACCCGCGTGGTCGCGGGCGTCGGCGTGCCGCAACTGACCGCCATCATGGACGTGGCCGCCGTGTGCGGACCGAAGAAAATCCCCGTCATCGCCGACGGCGGAATCAAATATTCCGGCGACTTCGCCAAGGCCATCGCGGCGGGCGCGGACGCGGCCATGATGGGCGGCGTCTTCGCCGGAACCGATGAGGCCCCGGGCGAGGTGATCCTTTATCAGGGCCGCTCCTATAAATCCTATCGCGGCATGGGCTCCGTCGGCGCAATGGTCAAGGGCTCCGCCGACCGCTATTTCCAGGCGGGCGTGAACCAGTCGCATAAGCTAGTGCCCGAGGGAATCGAGGGCCGCGTCCCTTATAAGGGCCCCATCGGCAACGTGATCCACCAGATGGTGGGCGGTCTGCGGGCCGCCATGGGCTACACCGGAGCGGCCACGGTCAAGGACATGAAGGAAAAAACCGAATTCATGCGCATGACCTCGGCGGGCTACCGCGAATCCCACGTCCACGACGTGACCATCACCCGCGAGGCGCCCAATTACCGGACGGAAAATTGACCGACCTGACGACTCTCACCGTCCTTGTCCTGACCCTGGCCTTTTTCACCCAAAGCCTCTTCGGCTTTGGCGGCGGCCTGATCGCGATCCCGGTGCTCAGCCTCTTCATGCCCGTGCAGGACGCAGTCACCCTCGCCAGCATTTTCCAGCTCTCGATGGGCTTCCTCATCGTCCGCACGCACAAGGATACAGGCTGGGCGCATATCCGTGCGCTCCTCCCCGCCACGGTGATCGGCGTGATTCTGGGAATCCTGCTGCTTAAATATCTCGACGAGGATCTGATTCGCCTCGCCCTCGCGGGTTATATTCTCCTCCACCTCTCGCGCACCCACACGAAATTCGACCCGCTCGGCAAAATCATCAAGGCGGGCGGCGCTCACCTCGCCGGATTTTTAGGCGGGACCATCAACGCCATGATCGGCGGCGGCGGCCCGGCCTTCATCCTCTACCTCAAGGATAAGGCCAAAAATTCGGCGGAATTCCGGGCAAATATCACGGCGATTCTGTTCCTCTCCAACATTCCCCGTCTGGCCGGAACCTTCTCGGCGGGC
>JAANMX010002160.1_pt1 | contig 20379 bp, 15 predicted proteins | sample 7279681 | NCBI WGS metagenome assembly JAANMX01 (sample SAMN14094542, study PRJNA606508) | bioreactor metagenome | isolation source: A lab-scale SPAN reactor treating ammonium-rich wastewater day 351 | place: Ireland: Galway | collected 2018-01-01
GAACCTGGGCACGATCACCGCCGACGCCAACAGCGGCATCGTCATCAACGCCGACGCCTTCACCAACCAGGGAACCGTCCGCGCCGCGAGCGGCTCCACCCTCCGCATCGACCTCCCCGGCTCGGGCACAACCTGGACCAACGACGGCACTATCGCGGTTGCGCCAGGCTCGAAGGTCGAGATCATCGACAATCTGACCCTGTCCGCGACCTCGCTGGTGAGCATCAGTGTGCAGGGCGCGGGCGCGGCGAACCACGGCGTCCTCACGTCGACCGGCGCGACGACAATCTCCGGTGGCTTCACCGCGGCGTACGTGAATGGGTACGTGCCCGCGGAAGGCACGTTCTTCGACGTGCTGACCGCCACCGGCGGCCGCACGGGTCAGTTCACCTCGACCGCGCTGCCGACCGCGCCCCCCACAGACAAGACCGTGCTGATCTACGAAGGGACGCGCGTGCGGATGCTCTCGACGGACCTGGCCGACCTGAACCTGGACGGCGTCACAAACTCGCTGGACTTCGTGCAGTTCCTCAACTGGTTCACCTCGCTCGACCCGCGAGCGGACACGAACGGGGACGGCAACGTCAACTCCCTCGACTTCATCCTGTACCTCAACTGGTTCACCGACGGCTGATCCGCCGGGCGCACACGATGGCGACGGCTTCCCCGTGCTGCCCGAGAGCCGTCGAGGGCGCGTCGTGGCTCCGCCGCCCTGTGCCCGAAGTCAGGCTTTCAGGTTCGCCCGGATGCGGGTCAGGATCTCTGTCGAGACCGCCTCGTCGCCGACGATGCCGACGCGGATGCGGACGGAAGTCGTCTTGTCCGATTTCTTCTCGAGCGCGATGTTGACGTCGCTGTTGTCGGCGCGCTTGGCCGTGACGATCGAGTTGAAGGCGTCCTGAGACTCCCGCACGAGCGTGAATCCGAGGTCGTCCACGGCCTTCAGAGCGGCCGCGTGCACCTCCGCCAGCGGGGCGTCCTCGACAGATTCGAGCCGCCCCTCGGTGTAGACGTACGTCCCGGCGATGCCCGCCGCGGCGGCACCGGCGACCAGCGCAACCGTGCAACCGGGGCACACGACCGTGCCGCCGATCGCAACCAACGCCCCAGCACAGAACCCACGCAGGCGTTTCATCCGTACACCTCCTCGTGCGTCCTCGCCCAGCGCTCCGGATCGGATCCGCTGCGCGTCTCCCCCCTCCTGCTCCATACGCTCGCCCCCTTAGAAGGTTGAGTCAACAACCCCGGGGCCAACCCCGGGTCAGGGTCGTGTTCAACGAGCAACACACGAACATTGATCGGCTGAGCGATAACGAACTCGCGCGAGCACGCCACATCCCGCATATCCGCCGTTGACCCGTGGAGATGACGTTTTATAACTTGGCAGGAGTGACGGAACCCGGGCGTGATCCGGGGGGAACACAGGAGACAAGCCATGACACGTTCCGCATTGATGGGGTGGTTCTCGGCTGCGCTCGTTTCATCCGCGGGGATCTGCCCCGGCCAGGGACAGATGTTCGCCGTGGACAGCAGCCGTGCGCTCTTCGAGATCGACATCGCCACCGGGGGCAAGACACAGATCGGCACGGTGAGCGCGAACGCGGGCACGACGGGCGGTCTCGCGTTCGATCGCGCCACCGGCACCGTCTACCTCACCTCGACCAGCCTCGACTCGCTCTTCACGCTCGACCTCAGCACCGGGGAGGCGACGCTCGTGGGGTTCTACGGCGATTCCTCCGTGGTGATGCACGGGCTGGAGTGGGACAGCAGCACCCGAACGCTCTACGGCGTGTCGTCGCACAACAACGGACTGTACAACATCGACATCACCACGGGCTTTGCAACCCTCATCGGCACCTCGGGGCTGTCGTCGTTCTCCAACCTCGGATACAACTCCCACACCGACACCATGTACCTGACCAACAGCGGCGCGGACAGCTTCTACACCGTGGACCGAGCGACCGGGCAGACCACCCTCATCGGTCCGCTGGTGAACTCCACCAATCCGAACGGGCTGGCGTACAACTGGGACAACGGCGTGCTCTACATGGTGGACAACAGCACCGACAACTTCTACTGGATCGACACGACCACGGGCGTTGCGAACGTCATCGGCTTCATGGGCTCGGGGAACCTGCTCGGCCTCGTCTATGTCCCCACGCCTGGCTCGCTCGGCGTGATCGGGCTTGGGCTGCTCGCCGCCGCGCGAAGGCGACGCTGAACCGCCTCGATCGAGCATCGTGCGAGTCATCAGCGGGCGGATGCCGACCCGCGTCCGCCCGCTGTCTTGCGCATGGCGCCGGTCTCGGCCTTCCGCGCCGGCTTCGTCCCGGGCTTGTGAGCCGGTGTGCCCCGCAGCGCCTCCTCATTGCGCTCGATGAACCTGTTCGCGGTCGCCCGTCTGGTCGTCCGCCCGATGATCTCGATCTTCCTGCGACGGTCATCCGGCAACGAGGCCGGGTATTCCTTGACGGTTCCGGCCCTGCTCTTCATTCGGGCGGTGTACCCCCGGGAGTTACGAGCCGATAGGGAGGGAACCCCTGCGCCGCGGCCGCGAAGCGATTGATCGGGGAGAGCCCGCCCGGTAATCTGGCGTCGGCGTCGGCGTGGGGAGGCGGAGGCCGGCGAGTGAGCAATCCCTTCATCTGTTGTGCGTTGGCGACGGCCGCCGCGGCGTGGAGTGGGTTGCCCGCCTCGCGCTGCGCTGCCCAGGCGCCCTGCCTTCATCAGAAGCTGACGGCGTCCGATGGCTCGCACGACGACCAGTTCGGGCTTGGGCTTGCGCTGCGCGGCCCCCTCGCCGCCATCGGCGCGTTCGGCGCGAAGAGCCAAGGCCCCTTCACGGGCGAGGTTCGCATCTTCGAGCGCCAGGGAACGGCGTGGGACGAGACGGCGCGCCTGACCGCCCCCGGCGCGGCCCAGGGCGACTGCTTCGGCTATTCGATCGCGATGTCGAACTCGTTGCTTGTCGTCGGTGCGCCGAGCCTCTTCCCCAGCGAGGCGCCGGGGCGCGTGCATCTCTTCTCGCGGGTGGCGGGCGAGTGGGTCCACATGCAGCGGCTGAACGGATCGCAGGCCGGGCGCGGCGCACGTTTCGGACAGAGCGTCGGCGTGCAGGGAACTCGGATCGTGATCGGTTCACCGGAGGACCTGAACCCGGCAGATACGGGCAAGGTCTACGTCTTCGAACTCAGCGCCAACGACCCGGACGAAGGGTGGAGCGAAGCGGCGGTCCTCCGAGCCTCGGACGGCGCCGGCTCCGACCGATTCGGAGCGGCCGTCGCTGTCTCCGCTGATCGCATCCTCGTGGGCGCGCCGAGGCATGGCGGCGGCAACGCGGGAGCGGCCTACATGTTCCGGCGCACGCCGGATGGTCAATGGGTCGAGGAGGCAAAGTTTACCGGCCCGAGCGGCTCCCAGGCCGGATCGGCCGTCGCGCTCTCCGACGGGCTGGCCGTCATCGGCAGGCCGGGCGGTGCGCAGTCGAGCGCGGCCATCTACAGGCTCGTCGGCGGCGTGTGGACGCCTGAACAGTCCGTCTCCAGCGGGGGCCAGAGCTTCGGGTGGGCTGTCGCCTGCGCGGGCGACACCGTCATCATCGGCGGACGATCCGACCCGGAGTATCCCGGCGCGAGCGCCGCTCGAGTCTACCAACGACAGGCGGGCGCATGGAGCCACACGAACGCTTTGAGCGTCGAGTCGCCTCCGGTTCCCGACCTGTTCTCAAGGACGCTTGCGCTCAACGGCAACGTCGTGCTCGTGGGCGCGAACCGCGACGGGACGGACCACCAGAATCTCCCGGGGGCGGCCTACGTCTTCGGCCTCAACGGCTGCTCATACTGCCCAGCCGACTTCGACATGAACGGGACCGTCGACCCCCTCGACGTCCAAGCGTTCCTCGTCGCGTTCACCGGCGGCGACCCCGTCGCCGACACCAACGCCGACGGCGTACTCAGTTCGCTCGACGTGCTCGCCTTCCTGAGCGCGTGGTCGGCGGGGTGCGAGTGAACCCCGTCGAGCCGACCCCCGTTCCTCGGCCCTGAGTTGCCGGGCTGACGCCCGGCTTGACTCCGAATGTAGCCAAGGCTACATTTTCGGCGAACGTAGCCTTGGCTACAGGCAAGGAGAATCGTCGTGCATCACGCCCTGTCCAGGCTCGTGACGACGGCAGCGCTCTGTCCGACGATCGCGGGGTCGTGTCCGAGCATGGCGGACGCTCAGCCCGTGCCCGACAAGTCGGCCTACTCCCTGTTCAACCCGACGCCGGTGGAACTCCGCAGGCCCCTCAGCGCGGACAGGCCCGACGCGACGGAAAGCCCGTACACCGTCGATGCCGGTGCGATCCAGCTGGAGATGAGTTTCGTCGAGCACGCCTGGAGCGGCTCCGGCGCGCGGCGTGTCTCGTCTACGTCGATCGCTCCGCTCAACCTGAAGCTCGGCCTGACCAGCAGCGCCGACATCCAGTTCCTCTTTGACCCCTACCTGGTCGGCGACGATCCCGAGCAGGGAGCCCGCCGCGGCGTCGGAAACACGGGGATGCGGCTGAAAGTCAACCTGTTCGGCAACGACGACGGAGACGCCGCGCTCGCCATCCTGCCATACGTCGTGTTCCCGACCGGCAGCGATGACGTGGCCTCCAATCGCGTCGAGGGCGGCATCATCGTGCCCTTTGCCGTTTCTCTTGCCGAGGGGTGGGACCTCGGCACGCAGGTGCAGTTCGACCGCGTTCGCGGCGGGGACAACGCTGGGCACGAGACGGTCTTCTCGCACACGGCTGCGCTCGGCCGCGAGATCACGGATCGTGTCGGGGCGTACGTCGAGTACATCGGGGAGATCGCGCTGACCGGCGGTGGCGATTACAGCCCGTCGGTCGCGGGCGGGTTCGCCTTCTCGATCACGCGCGACCTGCGCTTTGACGCGGGCGTCGTCGTCGGCCTCGACCATCCCGACACAGAAACCGTCCGCCTCTTTGCGGGCATGACGGTTCGGTACTGACGCGGTCAGCGTGCCGCCCGCTCGCCCGCGGGACTCGGCTCGGGGCGCGATTCGCCGAGGATCGGGCTGGGCTTCGGCGGGTGGTCCGTGGGGCGGATGCCCGCCATCACACGCTCGACGGCCTCGGCGGGATCGTCGGTCGCGGAGAAGAGTTCGAGATCGACGGGGTCGATGGTGCCCTCGGGCACGAGCGTGTGTCGCAGGAACTCGCCGAGCGGCCGCCAGTAGTCCCGCCCCATGATGACGACGGGGAAGTGCTCGATCTTGCCCGTCTGGATGAGCGTGCCCGTTTCGAAGACCTCGTCGAGCGTGCCGTAGCCACCCGGGAGGACGATGAACGCAGACGAATACTTCACGAGCATCACCTTGCGCACGAAGAAGTAGTTGAACTCGATGAACTTGTCGAGGTAGGGGTTCGGCTCCTGCTCCTTGGGCAGCAGGATGTTGCACCCGATGCTCAGGCCGCCGGCCTCCTTCGCGCCGCGGTTGGCGGCCTCCATGATGCCCGGCCCGCCGCCGGTCATCACGGCGAAACCGGCCTCGGCGAGCCGGCGCCCGACCTCGCGGGCCATGATGTAGTAGCGGTGATTCTCCTTGAACCGCGCCGACCCGAAGACGGTTACGCACGGCCCGACGAAGTGCAGCGCGCGAAACCCGCGGATGAACTCGGCCGTGATGCGAAGAACGCGGAAGAACTCCTCCGTCCGCGATCGCGGGCCGGCCAGCATCTGGCCTTCGAGCGGCGAGCGCGTCCCCTTTCCCCACCGATGGGCGCTGCCGTTCGGTGATCGTGCGGATCGATGATGAGGCGCTTCGTCGGTCATCGGGTGGAGCAAGGATAGAGGCGGAACATGGAGGGATGGTGAGTATCGGCGATCGGGCGCGGTGAAGTTCAGCGCGCACGAACGCCGACCATCCCGCCGCGCAGTACGCTTGCCGCATGTGGCGCGTGTGGATCGACACCGGCGGAACATTCACCGACTGCCTCGCACTGGGGCCGGAAGGCGAGGTCCGACGTGCCAAGGCCCTGAGCGCCGGCGTCGTGCGCGGGCGGGCGCGCGAACGCACCGGCTCCTCTGCGGCGAGAGTCGAATGTGCATGGGCAGAGCACGACGGCCGGTTCGCCGCGGGCATGACGCTCAGGCCCGTGGATGGAGATGGGCCTGCCGCGCTGGTCGAGTCTTTCGATCCCGGCCGGCGTGTGCTGGCCGTCAGGGGCGAATGGCCGACGTGGGCAGAGCACGGCGCAGCGTTCGAACTCAGCGCACACGAAGTTGCGCCGTTGCTCGCGGCGCGCATGGTTACCGGTACGCCCGTCGGCTCACCCTTGCCGCGAATGGAGATGCGCCTCGGCACGACGAGAGCGACCAACGCACTCCTCGAGCGGCAGGGCGGGCGAGTCGCCCTCTTCATCACCCGCGGATTCGGTGACCTCTTGTTCATCGGCGATCAGACCCGGCCGGACCTGTTCTCGCTGCGCATCGAGCGACCCGCGCCGTTGTGCGAGGCGGTGGTCGAGGTGGACGAACGGCTCGACGCGCAGGGCCGCGTGCTGCGCCGGCCGGACCTCGATGCGGTCGAGCGCGAAGCACGACGGCTGGCGGGGCTGGGCGTGGTTTCAGCGGCGGTCGCGCTCCTTCACTCGTGGACCAACCCGGCGCACGAGCGGGCCGTCGCGGAGGCCGTCCGGCGCGGCGGCATTCAGCGTGTCGCGGCATCGACCGACCTTTCGTCACGGATCAAGCTGCTCTGGCGCGCGGAGACGGCCGTCGTCGATGCGTACCTCGCGGGCGCCGTTGAGGACTACCTCGACCGAGTGCAACGGTCGCTTGCCGGTTCTCGCCTGCTGATCATGACGAGCGCGGGCGGGCTGGTGCGGCGTGAACGAATCAGGCCCAAGGACATGCTCCTGAGCGGACCGGCGGGCGGCGCGGTCGGCGCGGCCGAAGCGGCCCGTCTCGCCGGGTTCGCGCGATCCATCGCCCTCGACATGGGCGGGACGAGCACGGACGCCACTCGCATCGACGCCACGCCGGCACGCCGGTTCGAGACCCGCGTCGGTCACGCTCGGGTCGTCGCCCCGTGCGTCGCCGTGGAGACGGTTGCCGCGGGCGGGGGGTCCGTTTGCTTCGCGGAGCGCGGGGAGTTGCGCGTGGGACCGGAAAGCGCGGGTGCACGCCCCGGACCGGCCTGCTACGGCGCGGGTGGCCCGCTCACGCTGACCGACGCGAACCTGCTGCTCGGTCGGCTTGATGCGGCGCGCTTCGCCGTCCCGCTCGACGCGACGGCCGCGGCGCGCCGCGCCGATCAGGCCCTCGCGGCGTGCGGCGGTGTCATGTCGCGCGATGAACTGCTCGAAGGGTTCATCCAGATCGCCGACGAGCGCATGGCCGACGCCGTGCGACGGGTCTCCGCGCGCGAGGGCTACGACCCCGCGGACTACGCCCTCGTCGCGTTCGGTGGGGCGGGGCCGCAGCACGCGTGCGGGATCGCGCGGCGGCTCGGCGTGCGGACGGTCGTGGTGCCGGCGGATGCCGGCCTGCTGAGCGCGGCCGGGCTGGGAGCGGCACGAATCGAGCGGTTCGCCGAGCGAACCGTGCTGCGGTCGCTGGATGAAGACGAGGCATGGCTGCGCGGAATCGAGGCCGAGGTCGAGCACGAAGCGCGCGCCGCAGTCGCGCGTGAGGGCGTTGACCCGAAGGACATTCGGACGCTCGGCGCGTGGCTCGACCTGCGCTTCGAGGGGCAGGACGAGGCGGTCGAAGTCGAGGCGGGGCCGGGTGCACGAGCAAGATTCGAGGATCGACATCGCACGCTGTTCGGCGCGGCGGGGACTGGACGCGCGGTCGAAGTCGTCGCGGTGCGAGCGGCCGCGGCCGGGTCTGGCGGGCAGATTCCGAACCGCCTCGAGCGAAGGCGAGGGCGCGCGGACGAGATGAAACGGAGCGGGCGTGTCTGGGCTGAAGGGGCGTGGCGGGAGTGCGTGGTTCTGGAGCGGGGCGGTCTCGCGCCCGGCGCGGCGCTGGAAGGCCCCGCGCTCGTCACCGAGCAGCATTGCACAACGTTCGTCGAGCCGGGGTGGTCGCTGCGCGTCTCGGACTGCGGCGCGCTCGTGCTGACAGGAAGGAACGCGGGCCGAACTCCGGCGCAGGCCGAGACCGTGAGGGCGGAACTGTTCATCAACCGACTCTCTTCTCTGGCCGAGGAGATGGGAGAACGGCTGCGGCGCAGCGCCCTCTCCGTCAACGTCAAGGATCGGCTCGACTTCTCGTGCGCCGTCGTGGACGCCGAGGGCGAGCTTGTCGCCAGCGCACCGCACGTGCCCGTGCATCTGGGCGCGCTGGGCGCGTGCGTGCGGGCTGTGCGCGGCGTGCTCGGCCACGACTTCGCCGGGCAAGTCGCCGTCTCCAACCACCCCGGCTTCGGCGGGGCGCACCTGCCGGACGTGACGGTGATGCTCGCCGTTCATGACGGCGCCGGACTGCCGCTGGGGTATGTCGCGTGCCGGGCACATCACGCGGAGATCGGCGGCATCGCGCCGGGCTCGATGCCAGCGGACTCGCGAACGCTCGAGGAAGAGGGGGTCGTCATCGCACCGACGACGATCGGTGCGCTCGGCGCGATCGATCCCGCCGCCGTGCGGGCGATCTTCGAGCGCGGGCCGCGCCCGAGCCGCGACCCGAACACGAACGCGGCTGACCTGCTGGCGCAGGTCGAAGCCGTGGCATACGGGGCCGAAGGACTGCGCGCGCTGTCGCGTGAGTTCGGATCGGAGACGGCGCTCGGATTCATGCGCGAGCTGAAGTATCGCGCCGCATCGCGTGTTCGGAACGCGCTGCGCCGCCGTCCCGCGGGCGTCGTGGAGCTCGCCGACGCGCTCGACGATGGTTCGCCGGTGCGCGTCACGATCGAGACCATCAGAGACAGGGCGATCATCGACTTCACGGGCACGGCCGGCGTCCACCCCGGCAACCTGAACGCTACCGAGGCGATCGTGCGCAGTGTTGTGGTCTACGTGCTGCGTGTCATGATTGACGAGCCGATGCCGCTCAACGAGGGGCTGCTGCGATCTGTAGAAGTGCGCGTGCCCGAGGGGATGCTCAACCCGCGCTTCGTCGCCGACCCGGCCTTGTGCCCGGGAGTGGCGGCCGGCAACGTCGAGACGAGCCAGCGTCTCGCCGATCTGCTCGTGCGCGCCCTCGGCCTGTGCGCCGGAAGCCAGGCAACGATGAACAACGTCGCGTTCGGCGACGAGCAGGGCGGGTGCTACGAAACCATCGGCGGCGGCGCCGGCGCTGGGCCGGGCTTTGACGGCGCGTCCGCCGTCCACGTCCACATGACCAACACGCGCATCACGGACGCGGAAGTTCTCGAACGGCGCTACCCCGTGCGCGTGGTGCGCTTCGCCGTGCGCCGCGGGTCCGGCGGCGAAGGCCGATGGCGCGGCGGCGACGGCATCGTCCGTGAACTGGAGTTCCTCGCGCCCGCGCGCATCTCGATCAACGCACAACGGCGCACACGCGGCGCACCGGGCGCGCACGGCGCACGTGACGGCGCGCCGGGCAGGCAGATTCTCATCCGCGCCAACGGAAGTAAGGAGTCGCTAACAGGTCGCGTGCGAGTTGATGCCGAACTCGGAGATCGCTTGACGGTCGAGACTCCCGGGGGCGGAGGATGGGAGAAATCTCAACTGGAAAGAAAGTCGATTTCTGACCCCAGAACGCGGTTTTTCGGGGTTTCTCCGGGTTGATCCACCCCTTTCGCCGACCATGATCCTTGACCGACCCCCCGGTGAAACGATTAATCTCCTCGTTGAGTCTGGTTCTCGTGCGGTGGGCCCCGGCGACGGACCGTCGGGCGTACGGGAACCGGTCGAAACCCCGCAGAGGACCGAACCCATCATGGTGACCACATCAACCCCGACCGGGTCTCCCCCGGCAGTCGGACACGAGGAGTACTCCCTCCAGCCGATCCATCCCGCGCCGGTCTGCTGGCAGGCGCTGGCCGAGGACACGGGCGTGTGCGTGCTTGTTCACGACACCGACGGCAAGATCGAGTTCGTGAACGGTGAAGCGGCACGCGTGCTCGGCGTAACGGCCGACGCCGTGCGCGGCCAACACCTCCGCGCCGTCATGCCGACCGAGGTCGCGGACGAACGGGTCCAGTACGCGCGCCGTGCCGTCGAGAGCGGCAAACCGCTCATCGTGGACGGGATGTTCGGCGGGCGGATGCGTCGCGCCCATGTGCGCCCCGTCCCCGGAGAGCATGGCGAGCCTGCCCGTGTCCTGATCGTCTGCCACCCCATCTCGGCGACGACCCCCGCCGAGCCCGGTGTCGAGCGCATCGAGGCCCGGCACAGCGACGAGGGTCCGATCGGCTCGCTCACGCCCCGCGAGCGCGAGGTGCTCGCCCTCATCGGCCAGGGTCTATCCACCGCCGATATCGCCAAGAAACTCCACCGGAGCGTCAAGACTGTCGAGTGGCATCGGGTCTCGCTGGGGAACAAGCTCGGTGCGTCGAACCGTGTCGAGCTTGCGCGCATTGCCATCCGTGCCGGGCTGGCGTCGCTCGACGAGTGAGAGGTCGCTTCTCGCGCTGATCGCTTCGGGATGAGGGGGTCGCCGGATGTTTCCCCGGAGCCGTAACCGCGCGGCCGCGACGCTTGGTCTCAGCGGATGCTCTATTCTTCGAACGACGCCCGCGGCAACCGCGCCGCGAGGCGGCGGTAGAGGGCGGTGCGATGGCTCACACCCGCGAGATCGCCACGCTGGTCGCCTCGCTCGCGCTGGCCGTTCCCGGCGCGGCGTTCGATCCTCCCGCCGAAGAGCCTGACGACCTCGATGCGCTGGCTTGGCTCCTCTCCGACATGATCGAATCGCCGGTTCTCGCGGTCGTGTTCTCGCCGGCCGCGTTCACGACGGAAACGGAATCGCACGATCCGTTCTCGGGCCTGACCATCACGGTGCCGGAGCACGCCGAGTCCATCGTCGCGGAGAACGGCGATCCGCCCTCGCGCCTGGACCTGCGGCTTGCCCCGGTCGTCGAGGCAAATGACGCGCACGATGCCGATGCGCTCGTCATCGAACCACTCTCGTCCGATCGACTCGAGCATCGCGCCGCGGAAGTGCGCCTCGGCCCGCCGCTCGGCTTCGCTGCCGTGGGCCGTGAGGCGATGAGCCGGGGAGCAGCGGCCAGACTCGACCGCCGCATGACCGCCGGCTTCGGCAGCGACGCGGAGGAACTCACGCCGCTCTCCGAAGCCTTCACGGTCATGCAGTGGGACGTCGGCGAGTGGTTGCACCTGCGCGGCACGGGCGTCGGTCGCCGGCCGGACGAGGACGAACGCCGGTTCCTCGCCATCGGCGCGGAGGCGGGTGTTGACCTCTCCCACAACGCGGGCCTGCGCTTCGGGTACGAGTTCCTCCGCGCCGGCGCCGCCGATTCGATGGGGTCCGGTCTCGGCGCAGACACGCTCTTCGCCAGGCTCCAGCTGCGATTCTGACCCGTGCGAGCGGCGCTCTTGGGCGGTAGACTTCCCGCACCGGCGATCACCGCATCGGGAGGAGCACCACATGGCCAAGAAGAAGGGCACGGGAGCGCAGGGCGGCGCGAAGCGATCGTCGAAGAAGAGGGCGGGCGTCAAGAAGCCCGGCTCGCCTCGAACCCCCAGCCCCGGACCGCACCCCACCGGCCCGGTCGCCCGTCCCGAAGCTTCGCCGGACGCGCTCGCCGTTCGCAAGGAGCGGCGTCTCGAAGACACGAACGTCAAGCGGGCGATGAGCCACGTCGCCTCGCGGACCCGCGCTCGCCAGGCCAAGCGGGACTCAAAGTGAGCAAGATGGGAGGCTACGAGTCGAGGATCGCCTACGAGGCCAGTCGCATCCGTGCGGCCGCGGTGTACTGCTCCGATGGCCGCGTCGGCGAGCACTTCGACGACTTCCTCCAGAACGGGCTGGGCCTGCCCCGGTACGACCGCGTCGCGCTCCCCGGCGGTCCGGCGTGCCTCGCGGGGCACCCGCAGGCGCACCTCGAGGAACAGGGCGTCGTGGACGAACTGCGGTTCCTCGTCGAGGTGCACGGGCTGAAGCGCATCGTGCTCATTGCGCATCAGGGTTGCGCGTTCTACGGCACGCGCCTCTCGCTCGGCGAGCCGCGCCTTGAACTCGTGCAGCGGGCGGACCTCGTCCGCGCCGCCGCCTTCGTGCACCGAGTCACCGGCGTCGAGCGGATCGAGGGCTACTTCGCCCGACTCGTCGAGGGCCGGGTGCGGTTCGAGACGGTCGAAGTCTGACGCGCGTCGCCGCCCCGTGAACAGGCCAGAAAAGCGACGCCCGGTCCCCTCGGACCGGGCGCCGTGCGTCCAGGCAGGATTGCTCCGTCGTCACGCCTCACGGGCAGGGCGGGTTGTTGTAGAGGTTGAGGAAGCAGAGGACGTCGAGCGAGTTGATGACGGTGTCGCCGTTGCAGTCCGCGGCGGGGTTCTGCGAGGTGTAGTTGTTCAGGAAGCAGAGCACGTCGAGCGAGTTGATGACGGTGTCGCCGTTGCAGTCGACGTAGCAGTCGGCGTCGGGGAGGATCTCCGCGCTGATCCAGTTCGTCGCCGGCATGCCGGGCAGGTCGATCGTCGAGAGCAGAACGCCCGACTTCGAGAACTGGTAGGCGTCCACCGTGCCCCCGTTGAACGCGCCGGTGACCCACAGCGTGTCGTCGGCGGGGTCCCAGGCGAGGCCGTAGCCCGCGCCGCCGATGAACGAGAGCGAGATGTGCTGGAGCAGGTTCCCGCTCAGGTCGTACTGCATCAGGCTGGTCAGCCCGCCGACGTTGCCGGCGATCCAGAGCGTGTTCGTGTTCCCGTCGTAGGCGATCCCGGACGAGCGATCGACGGGGACGAAGAGAACGGAGACGTTGTTCCAGTTCGCGTCGCCGCGGACGACCGCGAAGTTGGTGTTGAAGTCGTTGTGCGCGATGCCGTAGTTGAACGTGCCGTCGGTCGTGGCGTCGTAGACGTCCACGTAGGCGGGGTTGTTGTAGGGTCCGCCGCCGAGCGGGGCGCCGTTCAGGTCGTACTCGCGACCGTTCTCGCCTGGGTTGCGCCCGAGCACCCTGATGGTCGAGTGAATCGCCAGGGCTGTCTCTCGGAACGCACCGCTGTTCGTGAACTGACCGATGACCTGGCCGTTCTGCACGATGACCGCCTGGTTCGTGTCGTACGAGAACATGTAGAGCGGGCTTGCCTGCCCCGCCGCGAGGCCCGCTGTCGCACACAGGAGGACAGCGGCGGCGATGACCGAACACTTCTTCGACATTTGATCTCTCCTCGTTTCGTTGCTCGGGGAGCGAGCGACAGATCCTGCAGACGACACCGAGCCGCCCGTGCCGCGGCCCCCGTGGTCAGTGTACCGAGCAGCCGCGGCGCGCCGACCGCGATCTCACAAAATCAGCCTCGCCGACCGCACCACAACGCCACGCTCCGTGTCACGGCCGATCCGCGGCACGAACGAACGTCGAACGCTCACGATTCTTGACGACGCCCGGGAATCGGAGGGCGCGCCCGTGCGCGACACAATAGACCCCCGGCGGAAGGACACCGACCGCGAAGAGCGCTTCGGTCAGGTTCTGCAGCGCGTCCGACCGCTTCATCTCGAAGGGGCGCATCGCGCCCGTGATGACGACCGGAACACGGGGGACACCGAGCGCGGCGTGCAGCGCCTCGCCGGTGTGCTCGAGCGTGTCGGTGCCATGGAGAACGACCACGCCCGAGACATCGCGGGACGCCAGAGCGTCCTTCACGGCGGCGACGATGCGGGCGCGGTCGGCGTCGTCCATGAGCAGGCTGTCCTTGCTCATGAGTTCGACGATGCGAGTGTCGGTCTCTTCGAGACGAATGCGGCGGAGCATGCGCCGGAGGATCGAGCCGCGGTTTTCGAGCGATCCGGTCCGTTCGTCGAATGTCTTCTCGATGGTGCCGCCCGTGGTGATGACGGTGATCGTGCGCATGGTGAACGAAGCCGCTTCAGTTGGGGGCGAGCAGACGCTCGATCTCGCGGTGGAACCCGAGGACGACGTGGAGCGCGTCGGCGGAGGCGTCGGCGCGTCCGTCCCTGATCGCGACGATGGAACGGCCGTCCGGCGCGACGTCCCACGCTGGGACGCCGTCCGCGCCCGCCCGGTGCACGCCCCGGTACACCGTGTCCGCGACGCCGACGAGCGGATGCCCGTTCTCGAACAGAACGTGGACGCGCTTGATCGTGTCGCGGTCCCGGTACAGCACCTCAGCGGACGCCTCGCTCCAGGCGGCGCCGTTCCAGAGCGGCTCTTCGCCATATCCCTGCGAGACGTCCACGACGGTTCGTTCATCGGGATAGCCACGAAGATAGACGCGCGGCGTGCCGCTCTCGTTCGAGACGTACAGCAGCCACCGCCCGTCGGGCGAGAACACGGGCGAGTGCTCATCGGCGGGCGTCGCGAGCAGCGCCGTGCGCTGCCCTGAGGCGATGCGCACGATGTCGCGCCCCGTGGCCGCCTGCGTCTCGACCGCGACGAGCTCCGAGGACTGACTCGGACGCCACGAGGACGCCGCGATCGGGCGGTCGGTGCTGTATTCCTCGCGGGGCTGCGCGGCCCCGTCCATCGGGATGGTCGTGAACGCCCACTTGTTCCCCACGCTCAGCGTCGCGGTCACCGCCGAGCCGTCGGGCTTGAACGTCAACGCCACGGGCCGACCGAGCAGCGGGTTACGGACCAGGGGCTGGGGTTCGGGCGCGGCGGGCGAGTACGCCCACACGCCGCCGTCCTGGCCCGAGGCGAACACGATCCTCGACGGGTCGCGCGGGTCGAAGCGCGGAGAGGCCTGGACGAGTTCGGACGTGAGCACGTCCTTCGCTTCGCCGGCCGCCCGATCGATCGGCACGCGGACCAGCGTGTTCGAGGCCTGCGCGAGCGAGCCGGGGATCAGCGCGAGCGTCCCGCCGCGCGAGACGGCGAACTCGCCCGAGGCACGGCCGGAGGACGACAGGATGCGCTGGTTCACGAAGACGGGCGCACCGGCAACAGCGAGACGATCCGCGTCAAACTTCACCGCGTACAGCGAGTCGCCGCGCGCACACAGCAGGTAGCCGTCGGTGTACCTTGGCGCGGTGTACCCCTCCAGGACTCTGACAGGCTGCGCCCCCTCGTTCAGCGCGAGCGCGTAGATCGTCGCACCCGGCTGTCCCTCGCCGGTCAACGCCGCGTAGACGATCGACTTCCCACCCGGCAGCACGTGCGGCCAGACGTGGGCGACCTCTCCCCGTGCCCGATCGGGCACGGTCAGCGGCGAGGGTGACCCGCCGGACGCGGGAACTCGGAACAGCCCGGGCGTGCTCGATCCCACGGCGGCGAAGATGATCTCGTTGTCGCTCACCCACGCCGCGCCGGCGACGTCGTCGGAGACCGAGGCGACGTCCTGCACGAACCGCTGCGCGCCGGTCAGGCCGACGCGGCGCAGGCGGCCAGGCGTAAAGAAACCGACCGACGAGCCGTCGGGCGCGAAAAAGGGCATGCGCCCGTCGTCCGTGTCCGCGATCGGCTCGGCATCGACAGAGTCCAGACGCCGCAGGTACAGGCGAGCGCCAGCCGCATCCCTCGCGCGGAACACCAGCAGGCTGCCGTCCGGCGAGATCGCGACCGCGCCGGCTCCGTCGGGCGCGTCGTACTTCCCCTGCACGGGCGGAGCGAGCGCGAAGCGAGCGAGCGGAGCGCTGATCGCCGACGTCGCCTGGCCCGTCGGCCCCCCCTTGAGCACGACGGCCAGCAGCGTGGCCGCAAGCGCGAGCGCAACCCCCGCGACGATCCACGGCAACTGCGCGAGCCACGGCGAAGCCTGCGCTTCCTCTACCTGGATCGCGCGCACCTCAGAGGGCACGTCAACGTGCGACCCCGAGAGCGCCCCGTAGGCATCGTGGAGCTCGATGCGCGCGTCTCCCAGGTCGCGGAGTCTCCGTTTCGGATCCTTCTGGAGGCACTTGCGGAGCACCTCCCGCACGCGGCCCGGCGTGTCCACGGGCAGGGCCGACCAGTCCGGCTCGGAGCGCAGGATGAGCGCGATCGTGTCCGATATCGTGTCGGCACGGAACGGCGGCGCGCCGCAGAGCGTCTCGTAGAGCACGCACCCGAAACTCCAGACGTCCGTGCGCTTGTCGAGCGTGCGGCCGCGGGCCTGCTCGGGACTCATGTACGCTGCCGTGCCGAGGATGACGCCCTCCTGCGTGTTCTCGAGCGACCCGGTCTGCAACGCCTCGGAACCGCCGACCGTGCCGCTGTCGTGCGAGGATTTCGCCAGGCCGAAGTCGAGCACCTTGACAAGCCCGTCCGGCGTGATCTTGACGTTCCCCGGCTTCAGGTCGCGGTGGATCACGCCCCGCTCGTGGGCAGCCTCAAGCCCCTCGGCGATCTGGGCGCAGACGTGGACGGCGTCGTCCACGCTCAGCGGCCCGTTGGCAAGCCGCTCCGAGAGCGTGTCGCCCGGCACGAACTCCATGACGATGTAGTGATGGCCCTCGTGCTCCTCGAGGCCGTAGATGCCCGCAATGTTCGGATGATTGAGCGACGCGAGCAGTTGCGCCTCGCGTCGGAAGCGGGCCGCACGCTCGGGGTGCTGGGCGAAGACGTCGGGCAGCACCTTGATCGCGACGCGACGGTTGAGGCGAGTGTCCTTGGCAAGGTAGACGACGCCCATGCCCCCCCGTCCGAGTTCTCGCTCGATCGGATAGGGACCGATGTTCTTGCCGGCGGTGATGCGCTGCCCGCCGAAGGAACTCTGCCACGGCGCGATCGTCGCGGCTTCGCCGCGGTCCGGATCCGAGCCGAGTGCGCCGGACGATCCGGGAGGTGGACGATCCCACGAGTCGGTGACGGGCCGCTGCTGCGGACTTCGCGCCGCCCACGAACCCGGCCGACCCGTGCCGGAGTCGTGAGCGGGTGGTGGCGGCGTATCGGGGCGGGCCGCGGGAGGCGGGGTCTGACTGCCCGTGGCGGCTGCGGCGGGAAACTCGCCCGGCGCGAGCGTCGGCTGATCCGCGAAGCCCGGCGACCGGGATGACGGGGGCTTTCGACCAGCGTTGCCGCCGGTCGCTTCGCCGCTGCCTTGAGGGTGCTGCTGCTCGCCGGACGCCATCCATCGCCCCCTGACGGTCTGGACGCAAGCCTAGCAGATCGCCGGGGCTGGGTCGCGGTTCATTCCCCGACGAGGCGGTAATCTTCGGGCGGGCAGGAGATGTTCCGGAGGCGCGGGAATGGAGATCGACGCGGACATTCGCAGGGCGTGGACGCTGCCGGGCCGGTTCTACGCCGACCCGGGCGTGTACGAGCGAGCCAGGGACGCGGTCTTCGCGCGGTCGTGGCAACTCATCGCGGACACGGACCAACTGCGGCTTCCCGGACAGGTGCATCCCGTAACGCTCCTGGAGGGGTGTCTCGACGAGCCGATCCTGCTCACGCGCGACCGCTCTGACGCCCTGCATTGCCTGTCGAACGTCTGCACCCACCGCGGGACGCTCGTCGCGGAGGCGCCGGATCGGGTCACATGCCTGACCTGCCGATACCACGGTCGGCGCTTCGAACTGGACGGGCGATTCCGATCCATGCCCGAGTTCGAGCGGTGCGAGGGATTCCCCAGCGAGAAGGACAACCTGCCGCGCGTGCCGATGGCGGTGTGGCGGAAGTTCATCTTTGCGGGTCTCTCGCCCGCGTTCGGGTTCGACGAACTGTCGGCGGAGATGGATCGTCGCGTGGGCTTCCTCCCGATCGAGCAGGCCCGCTTCGACCCGGCACGAAGCCGCGACTACCTCGTGAAGTGCAACTGGGCCTTGTACGTCGAGAACTACCTGGAGGGGTTCCACATCCCGTTCGTGCACGCTTCGCTCGCGGCCGCGCTCGACTACGGGCAGTACCGCACCGAGACGTACCGCTACGCCAGCCTCCAACTCGGGGTGAGCAAGGGGGGGGAGGACGTATTCGAGCTGCCTGCGGACTCGCCCGACAAGGGTTCCGAGATCGCGGCCTACTACTACTGGCTCTTCCCGAACACGATGCTCAACTTTTACCCGTGGGGCATCTCGGTGAACGTGGTGCGTCCGCTCGGCGTCGATCGCACGCGGGTGTCGTTCCTCAGTTACGTCTGGGACGAGTCGCGCATCTCGACCGGCGCGGGAGCGGAACTCGACCGCGTCGAGCGCGAGGACGAAGCGGTGGTCGAGGCGGTGCAGCGGGGCGTGCGCTCGCGGCTGTACGACCGGGGCCGGTACTCGCCGACGCGCGAGCAGGGCGTGCATCACTTCCACCGCCTGCTGGCCGAGTGGGTTGGCGCCGACGGGGCCGTTTCCGGATGATTCCCCCGGGCAGAGCGCGCCGGAGGCCTCGCGCCCGCCCGCGAATGTCCGGAAAGCACGAAAATCCGCCCGAATCGGCACGATCGGCGTTGTGCCGCGGCGGGCCGATGGTGTAGGTTGGGCGTGGGCGTGGGGGTCGTCCGCGACGGGGGGTCGCGGCGCAAACGCGGACCATCTTGGAACGGAGAAGGAACATGCTGCGAAGAACGGCCGGAATCGTCGTTGTTGTCGCGCTCAGCGCGGCGGTGTCGTGCGTGTGGGGGCAGGTCGCTGCGCTCGACGAGCCGATGTTCGTCGAGCGGCCCGGGCAGCAGGAGTTCTCGGGCCAGTTGATAGCGCGGCCTGTGCAGGACGCGGACTGGGCGAAGCGCGGCGTCGGCCTCGACGCAGCGCGGGCGAACGCGCGGGCCGCGAAGGAGGCCGCGCTGAAGCACGAACTCGTCGAATACGTCTGGCAGACCGACGAGTACGTGCTCGAGGTGGGAATCGGCTCGGAGGAGCGCGTCGCACGCGAGCTGTTGGACACTGGCCTGTTCCAGTACGTGCACCCGAACTGGATCGTGTACCCGATCGGGTGCCCGAACGATCCGCTGCTCAACAACCAGTGGCACCACAACGCGAACCGCATGAGTTCGTGCGCGGGGTGGGACATCCACACCGGCAACCCGACCACGGTCGTCGCCTACTGCGACACGGGAATCCGGATCACGCACCAGGACCTGCTGCTGCACCGCAAGGAGGCGTACAACGCGGTGAACAAGCTGTGGGAGTCGCAGGGCGGGCAGATCACGGACATCAACGGGCACGGGACGAACGTGACCGGGTGCGGGTCCGCGAACGGCAACAACGCGGTCGGTGTCTCGGGCGTGGGCTGGAACCTCGGCCACCGCATGATGCGGGTCTCCAACTCCAGCGGCGGCAGTTCTGACCTGACCACGCTGAACCACGCGGCGCGGACGGCGATCGAGGCGGGCGACAAGGTCGCCAGCGTCAGTTACAGCGGCGTGGACAACCAGACCAACCTCACCAGCGCGACCTACATCAAGTCGCTCGGCGGGCTGCTCGTCTGGGCAGCCGGCAACGACAACCGCAACCTGACCTTCGGCAATCGTGACGCCGACGACCTCATCGTCGCGGGCGGGACCGACCAGAACGACAACAAGGCCTCGTTCTCCGCCTACGGCCCGTTCGTGGATGTCGTCGCCCCGGCCGTCAACGTCTACACCACCAGCAACGGCGGCAACTCCTCCTACTCGGCCGTCAGCGGGACCAGTTTCGCGTGCCCGCTCACCGCCGGGCTGTGCGGCCTGATCTTCTCGGCCAACCCGTCCCTCACGCCGGACGAGGTCGAGGCGATCCTCAAGCAGGGATGCACGGACCTGGGCACGCCCGGCGTGGACAACACCTTCGGCTACGGCCGCATCAACGTTCTCGGCTCGCTCTCGCTCATCTCGACGCTCAAGTTCGACTTCCCCAACGGCCTGCCGAGCGTCATCGACCCCCAGGGCGGCGACACCGTCCGCGTCAACGTCACCGGCACGGGCATCAACCCCGTCCCGGGCACGGGCACGCTTCATGTGGACACCGGGGGCGGATGGCAGGCGATCCCGATGACGGTCGTCTCACCGAACGTCTACGACGCGGTCTTCCCGCCCTCAACGTGCGGCTCGAACGTCGCCTACTACTTCAGCGCACAGGCGGACGACAGCAAGACCTACACCTCGCCCGCCAACGCCCCGACCAACTCGCACAGCGCGCTGTCCGCCAAGGGCCTGATCACACTCTTCGAGGACAACTTCGACACAAACAAGGGCTGGACCGCCGGTGCTCCGGACGATGACGCCACGACCGGCCACTGGAGCCGCATGGCGCCGCAACAGACCACCAACAACGGCATCATCGTGCAGCCCGGCTCGGTCGTCTCGGGCACGAACTGCTGGGTAACGGACGGACGCGGCGGCAGCGCGGGACAGTACGACGTGGACAACGGCAAGACCACGCTCTTCAGCCCGGTCTT
>JAANMX010002163.1_pt1 | contig 20375 bp, 20 predicted proteins | sample 7279681 | NCBI WGS metagenome assembly JAANMX01 (sample SAMN14094542, study PRJNA606508) | bioreactor metagenome | isolation source: A lab-scale SPAN reactor treating ammonium-rich wastewater day 351 | place: Ireland: Galway | collected 2018-01-01
TTTGGTGCGTCGCACTGTCCAGATGAGGTTGCGGACTAGAGTCATTTCGTGGACAGTGCGACGCACCGGATGGAACTTATTTCTTGACGAGTCCTTAGTGTTGTTTCAAGCTTGTGCATATCTTGCAGCAGATAGTTAAGTGCTGTCATTGCAACCCATCCCCTTCTAATTGCGCATTGGCGAAATGCCCAGCAAAACAGTATGCCGGTATGATACTACACCCCAGCGGTTCAGGACAAGGCGAAAGCGAATGAGCCATTCAGCGAAAGGGCAGCCTCTTGTGGATTCTACCCCGGCGTGCTATAAGAACAAGCGAGTTTCTGCCTTCCCTATCTCACACCTCCACAGGAGAGCCACCCAATGAACGAACAACCCCAGGGCAGCGTCGGCGAAGTGGCGCGCCTGGCCGCCCGTCTCGGCTTCACCGCCTTTGGCGGACCCGCCGCGCATATCGCGATGCTCCACGACGAAGTGGTGACCCGCCGGGGCTGGGTGGAGGAGCAGCATTTTCTGGATATGGTGGGGGCGACCAATCTGGTCCCCGGCCCCAACTCTACGGAAATGGTGATCCACGTAGGCTATCACCGGGCCGGGTGGCGGGGGCTGTTCGCGGCGGGGGTGGGTTTTATCCTGCCAGCAGCGCTGATGGTGGGCATTCTGGCCTGGGCCTATGTGACCTACGGCAGCACGCCCCAGGGCACGTCCCTGCTCTACGGCATCAAACCGGTGATTATTGCGATTGTCCTGCAAGCCCTCTATAAACTGGGCAAGACCGCGGTGAAGGGCCCGCTCCTGGCCGGAGCGGGCATTGCGGCCCTGGCCCTCTACCTCCTCGGCGTCAACGAACTGGTCATCCTCTTTGGGCTGGGACTGCTGGTGGCCCTGGTCCAGTTGGCCCGGCGGGATGGGGGCTTTTCGGTGAAAGGCGTGCTGCCCTTGGCCGGGTTGGGCGGCCTGCCGCTGGTCATATCTCAACTGGTCCCGGTGACTCTGGGCCAACTCTTCCTCGTCTTTCTGAAGGTGGGCGCGCTGCTCTACGGCAGCGGCTATGTGCTTCTCGCCTTTCTGCGCAACGATCTGGTCCTGCGCCTGGGCTGGCTGACCGACCAGCAGCTTCTCGACGCGGTAGCCATCGGCCAGTTTACGCCGGGACCGGTCTTCACCACCGCGACGTTTGTGGGCTATGTGCTGGCTGGCGTGCCCGGCGCTATCCTGGCGACCGTCGGCATCTTCCTGCCCGCCTTCTGCTTTGTGGCTGTTCTGCGCCGCATCGTCCCCGCCATGCGCCGCTCTCCCTGGACCGGGGCCCTGTTGGACGGGGTGAATGTGGCCGCGTTGGGACTGATGGCCGGCGTCACTTGGCAGCTGGGCGTGGCCGCGGTGACCGACTGGCTGACCGGGCTGTTGGCCGTCGTCGCGGCTGTCGTCCTCTTCCGCTTCAAAATCAACTCGGCCTGGTTGGTGCTGGCGGGCGGGGTGATTGGGGTGGTGGCGGGGTTATGGGGGTGATGTTAGCAATCTTACTGGGGCGGATGCCAACCAGCCTGTACCCAACGGCGGCGGGCACGCTGTAAAATAGGCCGGTTCAGTGCTCAGAGGAGCGCCGGTCAGCGTTTCATCTGAAAGACAGTAGCCGCATCGGAAGCCCGCATCAGCGATCACCTGACGGCGCAATCTGGCAGAGATTGTGCTTCTGTTCATTAGCCACGCGCAGCCCTGTGAAGATCGGACAGAGAAGGCAGGCGGTGTCCCCGACTCTGAAGCAGCGCAAAGGCGTGGGCTTTCCGCAGCATCAATTCATCGGCATCTCCCCGCAGCTGGGCGAGCATCTCTTGCCCTTCCAGCGTCAATTCACCGGCGCTGTTTCGTCCCAGAAGTAAATCGTATAGGGCTACTTTGTCTGTGTTCATGGAAGACTGGGCAATCTGCCGCAGACCGTCGTCTGAGAGATTCTCCATCGCCGTCAGTTCCGACTGGAGGCGAGGTGGAAGGTCATCCTCCACCGGCGGGGGAAGTGTACGCAACAGACTCTGCACGACCAGCTCGTCAATCGAGCGCTGACTGGCCTGAGCCTGAGCCGATAGCCGATTATAGACGGTTTCAGGAAGGGTGACGGTGTGCATTAGCGTGACTTTCTTGTACAGGCGTGCTCTCGGTCAGGTTGAATGATCGGCACGAATGTTCTGAAACAGGATTATAGAGTACGGGGCATTGACCGTCAAATAACTTATTGCCAGTCTCGCGCAGACAACTGCCCAACAACTCTAACCGAAGATGCTGGCAATGTTGCCAGAAAGGTTCGGAATAAGGAAGGTTTGCGTAGTCCGGCTTCTTTCCAGTCTGAAAGCAGGTAATCGCTGGGCTGTGTTTTCCAGAAGTTTGGCTGGTGAGAAGTCCTACAATTACATCGGGGGGCGTCGAATGATAGGTCTGAGTGGATAGAATAATCGTCGGTCTGCGTTTGATCCCGTTGCCCCAGGGAAATCGACTGTGACCACAGCACCCGCCTTAATTGTCGTCATTGCCATAGTCGTCTGCCCAGAAGGATTGGGCGGCGTATGCCAGAGAGGCAGCGGTCAGGTCCTCTCACCCGCATCGGCGAAGCCATCAACCAGCACCGCCAGGACCGTTCGGCACCGGCTGCACCGCCCGCCGAAGGGATGAACCGTTCCCGCCTGCCGGGGCTGATTCGCTGGTTTCTGCCTAACGGCGGCACACTGCTGCTGATCGCCATTCTCATCTTCACCCAGAACGTCTGGGCCGGTAAAGTCAGCGACGGGCTGTTCAATGTGATGCTGGGCAGTCTGACGCCGATTGCCCAGAGTGTGATTACGGGGAACAGCACTCTCTTCCTGGGGATTACTGTGGACACGGACGACGAGATGTCGCCCCGGGTGCAGTTGGGGAGTGTGCCTTTTGCTGCGCATGCGTTGAGTGTGCCGGATGGGAGTATTACGACGGCTAAGATTTCCGATGGGGCGGTGACAAAGGTGAAATTAGGACCAGATGCAGTGACTCAGTTTGGCGGGCAGCCCAATAGCTATCCGTACCTTGTACATCTCCGTCATTTTGCTTTGGCTATGGGGAACTACTGTTTTGGCTATGTGCCTGGCGATCCAGCCATTATCGGTCCGTATCCCGAATGCTCTAGTCTGGATCGCTTCCTGGCAGGGACGAAATTTTACTCACAAAGCGGCAATGGATTTGTTGGGACTGCCAACAACCTTCCTGACTCCAGCGGGGGAGCAAGATGGGGGTATGCTTTCTCCTATTTTCTGTCCAATCCTGGCGATGCACGAACGATCACCGTTCCAATGAGCAGTTGTAACGATGTGGCCCTTTATGTCAGTACAGGTGCCGTAAGTCCAGATCGAGTCGGAGATGCTTACAATCTAGTCTATCATCGTTTCCCTGGCAATAACGATTCAAATCTTGCCGGATGTCCCTGTGCAGGTCTGGATCCTTCCATTACTATCCCGAAAGGACCTTTTCGATTAACTGCTATCACGCGCGGCGCGGCATGTACCTCGTATATTAACATCGGGACACCCGATACAAAGTGGATCCAAAACATCAACTTGGCTGTCGATTGGGAGAACCTGCGCAGCTATTTGGGTGAGAAATAGCCAACAATGGATACGCTTGGATGTGCTACCGAGCACGCTCCGCGTCCGATCTGAGCAGCAGGCGCAATCGCTCCGGGTCTGCGCCCGGACTCTTTTGGCTGGCCTGCCAGAGAACAGCGTCAATCGCTTGCTCGGCCAGAGTTTGGGCCAGAACCGGCGGGGCATTTTTCAGATCCGCCTGTGCGATGAAGTCGGACAGAGAGGCAAATGGCAGTTCCAAAGCCAAACGCACCCGAAGGTCCACTTCCGCCAAATCCCGTCTGCTCAGTTGGCCTATGCCGCGCAAGACCGATGCTGGTTGCAGCGTGAACAGAAGCGGCTTGAACGCAGAAGGAAAGCGCAAGTTGGCACTCTGCCAATTGGCCAAGATGTAGTCAACCGGCGCGGTCGCAGCGGCCAGATTGGTGGTGATAGCGCCCAGGATCAAATCCGGTTCGCTGGCGTGGTAAGCGGCGCTGCTCAAAATTACCGCTGGGCGCACCTTACGGGCGCTCAAATCGGTGAACGGGAAGGGGAGCAGGACGATATCACCCCTGTGGAACGCCATAGAGCACTCTCCAGTCGTCGTATGCCGCGTCCTGTTCGTTGTCCCATACTCTGTTCAACGCTGCTTCCGAGAGACGATACCAATCCTGCCGCTCAGTGTCGCCATCGAAAAAGTCAGCCAGATTGAAGTAGAGGTCCAGCGCCCTTTCTACCACTTCATTTTCACTGGCCCGTCGCGCGTCTGCCATCTGTTTGAGACGCACGCTGCGCTCAGGTGTGAGCGCAAACTCGCGGGTCACTCTGCGTATCGGTTCTATAGTTGAAGCAGTCAAAGTCATGGCAGCTATCTCCTATCGTCAAGAAGCAGTTGTTCAGTTGCGCCATCAGCAGTAGACTGATGCTCACATCCATTGTATCTACATCTGGCTTATCCGCCAACTCAATTGGACGCCACACTTTCACAGGAGGTTTTTCGATGAACGAGCCAAAGAGTCTTCTCATCCATCTGGGCGAAGCCCTCGACCACTACTGCGCCGAGCGACGAACGGTTGCCGCCCAGCCAACGCCGCCAGAACCCCGGCGTCGTTGGCGTCATCTGCTGCCCACACCGGGCAATGTGATTTTTACATTTGTGATGATTGCCGTCCTGCTCTGGGCGCAATCCGCGGGGGCCGTGCCCTTCCGCGCCGAGAGCGCGGCCAGCACGGGTACGATTGCTTATCAGGACCGTCTGGCCGACAGCGCGGGCAACCCACTAAATTTTGCGATTTGCCAGTTGTTCCTGTAAGTCACCTGTGATAGGATCGAAGCGGCAGGTCCAAACATCGCTTTTTTCCTCATCGTCCTCACGGACTTGCCGTTCTTCCCCACACGCCAGGCGTTACGCCCCGGCGATGTTTGTCTGCTGTCTCTATTTTTTGTAGAAATGCGACCGATCACCTGTGCTTCCCCTCACTTTTGCGGGCGACGAATCCGGCGATAGTAGTTTTGCTTTTGATAAAAAGAAACCCGCCCTGCTAGCCCGATCCTTCATTGTAGAAGGGGGCAGGCCGCCACAGTCGGCGACTTTTTGCAGGGCGGGAGAAAGCTGAATCAGCTTTTTGTTGCACTCAGTATAGCCCAAGACCGCTTCTCCGTCAAGCCGTTTTGTTACCCAGCATTTGTAATATTCAGGTAAAGTGCGGCAGTTCTTGGAAGCAGAGACAATCCGTGTTTCCTTTCATTCGTGTATCCAGCCGATCTTCTGAATAGGAGCAACCCAATGGAAAGCCAACCCAACCTTTTCCACATTCTTGGCGAGTGGTGGGGCGAGTCTTACGGGGTTAATAAGCGGACAAAACCAGCCTGCTCAAAGTGGTGATCGGTGGTCAGCGCTTCGACGATACCGTACTGGCGCATCAATTCAATGCTGACTGCGTCGCACAATGACCAGCTTTTGTCCAATCGCTGTTGAAGGAGTGTAAGCGCGGCGCGATGAAGCGCCTCATGCACATAGATCACAGTAATCTCGGGGCTATCTTGCAGATCAGAGATGAAGGCCAGAGTCGGCTGGCGAGGCAATCCCCGCGCGTGGGCCAGGGCGAGGAACTCTGCCAATACATAGTTGGTCGTGAGTCTCGACTGCGCGCTATCAAAGAATAGGACTGCGTCGGCAGATTGGGGTTCCGCAGCGTGAAGCAGACAGAGTAAGCCGGAGGTGTCGACCAGCATTACACCGTCTCGTGGGCATCGGCATAAGCCTGGGCCAGGTCGGCGTCAATCAGCCGATTGTCTGCGCCGGTGGGAGCGCCCAGATCAACGGAGCCGAAATGGCGACGCAAACGCGCATCATAGGCGACAAGCTGGCGGCGCAGACTGGCCACAATCCACTCTTCCGGTGTCTGACGCAGGGCGGACGCAGCCTGGGCCAATGGCTGGTACACCTCGTCCGATAATTCCAGGGTTACTATGCGGTGCATGGATTTTGCCTCCACTGTCAGTTGTGACGTCGGTCGAATATGCGTTCTCAGTCAGTGAATGATAACAGCAAGGGCATTTGCGTCCAAGTTGGCGCAAATGCTTCGTTCGACGTTTATGTGAATCTGCCAGGCTAGTACAGTCTGGATTCTTCCCTTCAGGAGGTGTGATGTGAAACACAATCGCAGACATTCCGTGCTTCTGCTCAATATACTTCGTTTGCTGCTGGTACTGACGTTGCTGTATGTACTGGTGAAATAACACGTAACACGGACAACAACAAAACCTCAGGAGAGATTTCGATGAAAGTCAAGAAGCAGTTGCGAATTCCAGCGTTTTCGATTTCCCTTTGGTGGCCGGACCTGCCGGGTGACTGGCGAATCTGGCTGCCCAGCCGGGGCAACGTCCTCTTTACACTCGTAATGATCGCCGTCCTCCTTTGGGCGCAATCGGCGGGGGCCGTGCCCTTCCGCGCCGAGAGCGCGGCCAGCACAGGCACCATCGCCTACCAGGGCCGACTGGCCGACAGCAGCGGTAACCCGCTGACCAGCACGCTGAATATGAGCTTCCGTCTCTACAGCGCAGTGACGGGCGGCACGCCTCTGTGGACCGAACAGTGGACCGGCTCCAACGGCGTGAAAGTCAGCGACGGGCTGTTCAATGTGATGCTGGGCAGTCTGACGCCGATTCCCCAGGCTGTGATTACGGGCAACAGCACTCTCTTTTTGGGGATTACCGTCGGCACGGATGATGAGATGAGTCCGCGGGTGCAGTTGGGGAGTGTGCCCTTTGCGGTGCAGGCGTTGACTGTGCCGGATGGGAGTATTACGAAGGCGAAAATTGCAGATGGAGCAATCACTAGCGCAAAGCTTGCCGGCGGGACTGGCAATAACCTGACTGTTAGTGGAGAGATTACGGCGACAGGCAATATCAATATGGGGGGAATTCTAACTGGGCCAAAGAGTTTCTGGACTGATTACCGGTCGTATGTTCGCTTTGTAAAGCAAGACGGAGCGACGGACGCAAATATGTGTCCAGAAGGTGGGGTAGCCGTAGGGGTCAGCAGTCCGCTTCGCTCTCTTTCACTCAAAACAGGCAATGATATTGCAACGGCGGCATACCCGCGTGGTGGGACTTGTGTAAACGTCCATCAGATGGCTCCGTGTGGAACCATTAATGGAACTCATTATCCCTACAGTGCAGCGTCTTGCACCGCTGATTATTCAGGAAAATGGGCACCGTACTACTGGAGTAATGGAGAACCAACCCATGACGTTACAGTGAATCTACTTGGGTCAGGAATTGGTTGCTATGACTTAAAATATGCCTGTGTAAATCTGAATCCTTAACCCGCAGGTGATCCATTGCCTATCGTTCCAACACCTCACGCTCGATCTCTTGGATGAGAAAAGGCAGATTGGGCCGGGTGAAACTCAGCCCCGGCGCGGGGATGCGGTTGCGTTTGATATCGGGCGGGATGTGCTTGTGGTGGGGATGGGTGTTGGCCAGGCTGGGGTTGTTGGGATGCGGCCACGAATCGTACCAGTAGAGCTTTTCTTTGCTGGGGTAACTGGCGCGACAATACTCAGCAGCCTCTGGCAACGGACTTTGCGTGAAGGGAGGACGGCAGCGCGACACCTCATAGCCATAGGCTTCAATCACGCCCTGCTGGAAGTCCAAGAGTTCGTACACGCAGAGTATGCAGTCATCCCCAAATACGATCAGTCCTGTCAGTCGCGCCGAATCCATCCCCGGCGGTGCCAAAACAAGCGTACTCAGACGGATGGAGGGGTATTGGGAAGGGAGCGTGTAGATCAGTTGCTCGTACCCGGCGCGCGCCAGCATAGGCAGACTCTCAGGCGGGGACGAGAGCGTTACGCAACTGCTCTGGCAATGGCTGCTGCGCCAGGAGTTCCCGATAGGAGCGCTCCCGACTCAGCCACACTTTGTACAGAGCGTGCCACTCGAGAAAGTCGTGAAAATGGGGATCCTCGCCGTCGTCAAATTCACTCAGTTGACCGGATTCCATCGCCCGGTAAAAGTCCCTGGATAACAGGCTGTATTTGTCCTCGTAGCCACGCAATTGCCATTCGATCCAATGAATTTCACGAATCAATCGTTGTCGTTCCATACGCGCATCTCTCTTTCGATTCCAGATGATTCCCCTTGCGGGAGTATACAACGAATCGACGGGGCAGACAACCCATTCACAGGAGGTTATTCGATGAACGAGCCAAAGAGTCTTCTCAGCCATCTGGGCGAAGCCCTCGACCACTACCGCGCCGAGCGACGAACGGTTGCCGCCCAGCAGACGCCGCCAGAACCCCAGCCTCGTTTGCGCCATTTGCTGCCCACACCCGGCAATGTGATTTTTACCCTCGTGATGATCGCCGTCCTGCTCTGGGCGCAGTCGGCGGGAGCCGTGTCGTTTCTCGCCCCTCGCAATTCGCAACTCGCAACCAGCACGGGCACAATCGCCTACCAGGGCCGTCTGGCTGACAGCAGCGGTAACCCGCTGACCAGCACGCTGAATATGAGCTTCCGTCTCTACGCGGCGGCGAGCGGTGGCACGTCTCTGTGGAGCGAGCAGTGGACCGGCTCCAACGGGGTCAAAGTCAGCGACGGGCTTTAATGTGATGCTGGGCAGTCTGACGGTGCATTTCACTTTTTGGGCAAATGAGTGGGTGGTGGCACCCGCTCCGGGATGAAGTCCCGGAGCTACCAAACAGCGCCGGATGAACTCCGGCTTGCGGGGCGAGCCAAGCCCCGCTTGAGGGGGCGCTGTTTCCAGTCGGGGGACTTCATTCCCCGGCGGCGTAGTCTACGAGTTCTTCCGCCCTACAACCGAAATACACCCCCCATCTATTCCGCGTTGCGGCTATTCCTCCAGTGTGGTACAATGCGCCCAGGCTATCCTCATCTGGAGGTACTCGTGTCGGTTCGGTCTACTATACCCTCCCTTTCAGCGATCAATCGAAAGTATATGCGCCGTCAAACACCTATTTGGGTGTTTGTCTCTTTTTGTCTGCTTTTTTTCGCTACCGCGGGGCAGGGCGGGCGGGCGCTGGCGGCAGACCCCAGCCAGGTTGTGGCGCAAGGGTGCAGCGAATTGCTGATTAACGGCGGCTTCGAGGTGAAAGACCTGGCCTGGCAGACCTTTGGCGCTGAATCTCCCCCAGCCTATACCACCAGTTCTGTCTTTGCCGGTGAGCAGGCCATGCGTCTGGGGATTGTGGAAGGCGCCAATCTGGCCATCATCAACGGTGTAAAACAGATCGTAACCCTCCCCAATTCGGCTGCTTCGCTTGTGCTGCGTTTTCATTACCGGCCTGTCCACGAAAGTCTGCCAGGGGACGACCTGCAATATCTGGACCTCTATGACCAAAATTCCGGTGTGCGTTTGTATCAGCTCTATGCCGGACTGAATAACAACCCCAATTGGGTCTTCCTGCAATGGGACCTGACCCCTCTAAAGGGCAAAACGATTCGCATCGATATCGGGGTGCGCAATGACGGCGGCGGTGGGCGTACCGCGATGTTTATCGACGATCTCTCCCTCTTCTCCTGTGATTCTGGCTCCGTGCCAACTGTGACCCCTACCGGGCTTTCGATGCTGGCCACCCCCACCCCGACGGCCACACCCACCAGCCCCCTTGCCACCCTCACCCCCAGCGTCTCGCCATCTGTTTCGCCGACACCCTCGGTTTCTGTCACCGCCACGGCCAGCCCCACGCCGGTTGTGGTGACCCCGGCCACACCCACACCGGTTCCCGCCGGCTGTGTGGACCTGATGCAGAACGGCAGTTTTGAGCAGCCATTGGGCAGCAGCACAGGCTGGCTGCCCGGTGACGTAGACCCGGTGGGTGCGATACTATCCAGCGAACAGGCCGATGGCCTGCGTTCGATACAACTGGGCAACCCGCCCGGTGTGGGCACCCGGGATGTGGTCACCTATTCATCTATCCGTCAACTGGTCTCTCTTCCGACCACGGCCTCCACAGCCAAGCTGACCTGGAAGCACCAATCCCGCAGCCAGGAAGTCCCTTCGGACAGCCCCGTTCCCCCCCAGGACAGGCAGGAGCTGATTTTGCTCCATCCCAATCTGGACACAAAAGCCGTGCGTTTGCGCTGGCGCGAGAATGTGACATCCTGGCAGGCCAGGGAGAACGACCTGACCCAATATGTGGGCGACAGCTTTTACATCTATTTTAATGTTTTCAATGACGCCAATAGTTTGCGTACGTGGATGTTTCTGGACGATGTACGGCTGATTGTCTGCTATGCGACAGCCGTTGCCACGCCTACACCCACGGGAATTCCCGTTACGCCCGACACACCCACGCCCACACCCACCGATTCTGTAGCTGCCATTGCTCTGGTCGAGACGCCTACCGGGGCCGCGCCGGCCAGCAGTTCCGGTTTGACTACACCGGAAGCCAGTGTGATGACCGCTGACAGCCGATTGACTCCGCCCACACCGATTGCCTCCTCTTCCTCCCTCTGGGCTACTTTTTTGGGCTGGATCAGCCGCTCCCGCGCCTTAATCTTTGGTGGGCTTGTCGTCCTTGCCTTGCTGGGGATATTTGCCTGGCGTCGCTGATCCCCGTCCCTTTGTAACTGTTCAGCTACCCCACCCTACCCTACCCATTCCAGGGAGGGAAGTGGAGCGACTCCGCCCCCACTGTGGGGGAGATTGGGTGGGGGTGAGCAGTTACCCCCTTATTCTGTACGCCGGGCTATTTCCATACAACTGGCTCTTTGACTACAATCATTGCCCGCGCTACAATAATTGTAGCGTGTGCGTTTTCTATTAGGGCTTGTCAAAGAATAACTTCCCGTTTTGGTGCGACGCACTGTCCAGATGAGGTTGCGGACTAGAGTCATTTCGTGGACAGTGCGACGCACCGGATGGAACTTATTTCTTGACGAGTCCTTAGTATCGTCTGCCAACGGAACACTTTGTGATTGCTGTTTCGTTGCTACTTATATGCGAGGCCCTGAATGACATCGGATATCCCCCCCTGTCGCGAAGAAGTAGCCCTGCCCGCGTCGGATATTTTTGTTTCGCCCATCGGTGAGGCAAAAACCCAAGGACAGGGCCGTTCCGCCTGGACGCCCTTCCCTTCTCGCTTAGAGTACACAGTCTATGGACCGAATGCCCATCCGAACGGTTTTACAGCGTTGGGCGATGAATGGAACGATCTGCTGGCCCGTGCCTGCTTCGACACCCTCTTTCTCAGCCACGAATGGCAGACCACCTGGTGGCAGCAACTGGGCGAGGGCGATTTGTGGATTTTGGCCTTTCGGCAGCAGGGGAGCGGTCGGCTGGTCGGCATTGCTCCCTTCTATCGAATCCTGCATCAAGCGGGCCCCTGGGCTGGCGCGCACGTTCTGCATCTGGTCGGCTGTACCGAAGTGAGCGACTATCTGGACCTGATCGTAGAGGCAGGTCAGGAAGAGGCTGTCTATGAATCGCTCTGTCATTGGCTGCACGGCCCGGACGCGCCCGAGTGGGATCTGGTAGACCTGTGCAATCTGCCCGAGGTCAGTCTATCGCACCAGAGCCTGCCGGCGATGGCCCGGGGTGCAGGCCATCGGGTGGAAGTGACCCAGGAGGATGTGGCCCCCTACATTCCCCTGCCCGCCCGCTATGAAGAGTATTTGACCGAACGGGTAGAGAAGAAGCAGCGCCACGAAATCCGCCGCAAGCAGCGTCGGGCCGAACGGGAAGCCACGGTCGGTTTTTATCTGGTTGGCCCAGAACACGACTTGCAGCGGGAAATGGACGATTTCATCGCCTTGCAGCAGATGAGCCGCCCGGACAAAGAGGAATTTATGACGCCGGAAATGCAGCGTTTCTTTCGCTCTCTGGCCCGCCGTATGGCAGATACGGGCTGTCTGCGGCTGGCCTTCCTGACGCTGAACGGGGTCAAGGCGGCCACCTATCTTTCCTTTGAATACAAAGGCCATTTGCTGCTCTATAATTCGGGCTATGATACGGAGCAGTTCGCCCATCTCAGCCCCGGCTGGGTGTTGCTGGCCTATCTGATCCAACACGCCATCGCCGAGGGGCTGAAAGTCTTTGACTTTTTGCAGGGCGACGAGGCGTATAAATATCGTTTTGGCGGACAGGATTACAAGGTAATGCGCACTGTGATTTACAATCAGTAGTCAACAGTCCAGCGTCCTGAGTCAAGTATACAAGAGTTGTGGTCTGTTGAAAATCACTATTGCGATGCGGGCAGCCCGCCCGCTCTGTAAAGGCAATCACCAGCGATGAACGAGCCGGCAACCGTCGGGATTAACGGGACATATAAGCGCCGGGACGAAGAGCCTTCGGGCGCTTCTGCCCAGAGTCGATCTGACCAGGACGCAAAAACGAATGATGGCTACGGCGAGTCGCCGCGCCAGCCCAGGGCCGAGCGGGAAAGGGCCTTTGATATGGGCGGCTGGCTCTTGCAGGGATTGACTGGGCTGAGCGAAGAGCTGCGTCACAGCGATTTGGGGCTGCCCGAGGAATTCTGGGTCCACGCCTACGCGGCGCGCAAAGAAGCCCTGTTGGCGGCCAGGGCGCTGGTCGATGCCGCCTTGGAGCGTTGCGCTGCCGAGGAGAAGCGCAACGCAGCCGGCAAGACCGCATCTACAAAAAAGCCCCCACAGCGGGGGCAGGTTTCGATAGATTTTGGATGATAGGGCAGAGAAAGAGAAACCGAAAACTTAGTAAGCGTCAAGCAATAAGTCAGACCCGGTGCTTAGCTTCCAGAGTATGAGTGTGGGCCGACTTTTGCCCCGAAGAAGGCGGGAATCTCCATACGATAGACTGGTTCTTCTTCCTCGACTCTCTGTATATTCAGCGCAAATGTATTCACCAGCCGGTCCAGAACTGCCATGCGTTGGCCCAAGTCCTCTGCCGTGGCAGTTATTTCGTCGGCAGTGGAAGCTGTTGCATCCGTGACAATACCGATATTGCTCACCGTCTGTTGGATTTCACTTCCCATTCGCAGATGGGTCTGGCTGGCTTGGGCCAGGTTCAGCACAATCGTTGCCAACTGGCTGGTCTCGTCCACCACCTCTTCCAACACAAGTACGGCTTTGCCTGCCTTTTGGCTGGTTTGGCGCATCTCTTCCGCCCCGCTCTTCAAGCCACCAATCGACTCCCGAATCTCCCGCTGAATCAGTTCTATGGCTTCCGTAATCTGGTGGGTAGCCTTTTGCGTCTGCCCGGCCAGCTTGCGCACCTCTTCGGCCACAACGGCAAAGCCCCGGCCATGCGCACCGGCCCTGGCCGCCTCGATGGCCGCATTCAGCGCCAACAGATTCGTCCGTTCCGCCACATCTTCCACAATATGGACAACGCTTTCGATCTCCCGGCTGCGTCGCCCCGCGGCGTCCACCCGCTCTACCGCGGCCACAATATCCTGAGAGATACAGACGATTTCGTCGATGGTTGCGCCAATAAGTGTCCCACCCCCGACAACTTTGTCGCTCATTTTCCCAGACAGATCGGCCACCCTCTCCGCCTGGCTGCCATTCTGGGTTAGGGTTTCGGTCATCGTCTTCATTGAATTTATGACTACTCTGACCTGTGCCGTCTGTTGCGCAGTACCCGCCGCGATTGCTTCGGTGCTGCGCTGGATACGCTCGCTGGCTTCGTGGGTGGCCGCCACAGCATCTACCACTTCGCTTAGGATGGCACGCAGATTGCTGACTGTCTCCTCCAGGGAGCGGGCCAGCGCATCCCCCTGCTGCCCATAGATTTCTTGGGAGTGGACAAGTGAAACCGTAAGATCGAAGTGGCCGATCTGTTCAATAATCCGGCGGAAATCATCAACGGCACGCTCAATCTGGTGCAGCGCTTCTTCCGTCGCTGCAATGTGGGCTATTCGCTCCCGGGATGTTTGTAACTGGCGCAGGGCTTCTATTGTGCGGGCTTCGGACTTCTCGGCCTCCAATCGTGCCTGCTCCACTTCTTCCATCTGTTCGCGCAAAAGATCGTGCTGTACGCCGCCATACCAGGCAAAACCACCGAGGAAAAGGGGGGCTGTGCCGATAATCCATAGCAATGGATCCGCAATGACTACTGCCAAAGCCTGGGGAACCCCAAGCTGGGCAATACGAATTGTCAGGGCAATCCCGGGAAAGGTAAGTCCAAAGATAGCGCCAAAGAGGGCATAGCGTTGACGGGCGGTAGATGGTAGCGTCATTGTTCCAGTTCCAGGCAAAGTAACTGCTCACCCCCACCCAACCTCCCCCAGACTGGGGGAGGAGTCGATCCAGTTCTCTCTCTGGAATGGGGAGGGGCAAGGTGGGGTGGCTGAACAGATACCAGGCAATAGAGAGAGATTGCTTACATATCCACTACTCTATCCACCAAATCGTGCTACGTCTACGGTACTTTTTACGTAACTGCTCATCCCCTCCCAACCTCCCTCGCTGTGGGGGAGGAGTCGATCCAACTCCCTCCCTGGAATGGGGAGGGACAGGGTGGGGTGGCTGAACAGGTACCTTTTTACGGACCTTTCCTACGCTTTTTCGGCCAGGCTGGGCAACGCCCCATCCACCAGTAGGGTCTCCTCGTTGCGGTAGTGGACCAGCCCAGGCCGCCCCCCTGGGGCCCGGCTCACAAAACGGCGCTGGGTCACAGCCACGGCCACGCCCCGTTCGCCCCGCAGCCGGGAATGATAAGCGGCCAGTTGAGCCGCAGCCTGGAGAGTTTCTTCACTGACGCTCTGTCCACCCGCGCGTACCACTACGTGGCTGCCCGGCGCGCCCCGCACGTGCAGCCAGAGGTCATCCGGGCCTGCTTCGCCAAAGGTGACGATTTCGTTCTGGCGGGCGTTGCGTCCTACCAGAATGGCAAAACCCTCGGACGAAATATAACGCAAGGGGAGCGAACGATCCGGCGCCACTTTGAGCGTGCGGCCCGGTCGCTGGCGCAGATAGCCGGCATCCCGCAGGGCTTCCCGCACAGCCGCAATCTCTGCCTGATTCTGGGCCAGGGCCAGATCGCTTTGCAGTTGGGCCAGATAGGCCGCATCCGCCTCCAGTTGCGCCCGGCGTTGGGGAATAATGAGTGCGGCCCGCTCCAACTTGGCCGCCCGGTCAAACATCCGTTCGGCCTGCTGCACAGGGGTTTCCGTTGACGAGAGCGGAATGGTCAGCGTCTCCTCCTCCAGGGGAATGCTCAGGTGGCGCTGACCGGGCTTCACCTGACTGCTCAGGGCCAGCAGCCACTCGGCTTGGGTGCGCAGCTGTGCCGGTTCGTCTATTTCAGGCTCGTCCTGGGCCAAAGCGGCCAACTGCCGGGCCACCCGTTCTTCTGCCTGGTGCAGCAGACCAGCCACACCCTTGCGCATCCCCGCGTAGGCATCGGTCGAACCGGCCGGGTCTCGCTCCACTTCGCCATAAAAACGGGCCACCGCCTCGCTGATACCCTCGGTTGGCCGGAATTCATCGACAAAATGCAGCTCGTAGGGCGCGAAACCGATGACCCCCTGTTCGTCGTCCAGGGCCAGCCCTGGGGTCCAGCCATCGCTCTGGGGCAATTGCCAGAGTTCTTGCAGGGCGGAAGCCAGGGCCATCATCTGCTCCGGCGCGGCTGGGCCGTTGGCGTCGCCCGTTACCCGCCAGGTGATCTCCCGGGCCAGGGTGGGGCTGATACCCGCTACGCCATCCAGCAATGCCCGCCAGAGGCGACCACCGGGCGTCAGCAATCCCCGCAATTTTTCGTAATAATCCGGGCTGCCGTCATCCAGGGGTGGAATTTTGTCCTGGAGCGGCGGGGGGGTATATCGCCGTTTGGGCAACAGTACCCGCTGGGCATTCTCGCCCGGTGGCACCCGCTTCAACAGACCCAAAATGTGCCCACCCGCGTCGAGAAGGAAGATATTGCTTAGTTGTCCCATTGGCTCGGCCAGCAGGGTGGTGGGGCCGTGTTCCGGGTGATCAAAGCCCAGGGCCAGCAGCCGCTCGAAGGGTTCGGGTACCGCTATAGTGTCGAGGAGCGCGCCGCGCACATACTTTTTCAGGAGCAGCAGCAGGGGGGTCTCCTTCTCCATCCCCCGGCGCAATTTCTGCTCGCTCAAATGCACCCGGCTGGCCTGGGGGTGGGCCGAAAGGAGCAGGTAGTGGCGCTGGCGGTCGGCATATATCTCCATACCCACGCTGTGGGCGTCGGGCAGGAGTATCTGCTGGACCCGTCCCCCCTGGAGGGTACGGGTGAGTTGACGGGCGATGGCGGCCAGGGTGAGTGCGTCGAAGTGCATGGCGTGGGAAAGAATAGTGAATGGTGAATAGTGAATGGTGAATAGGTAGTGTACGCGATGGGGGGGGGAATGGCAAATGGTCAGGAACATTCAGGGGTATCCCAGAAATGGGGGCGACCGATTCCGGGAATCGACCAGACGATCTCCGACATAGGGAATTGGTTTGGTCGATTCCCGGAATCAGCTACCCACCCCCCCAATCTGGGATGCACCCGGAACATTCCACGGCTCGCTTTCGTCTGCATTTCAGCAGATGCGTGTAGGGAAAGGACCGGTCCTCCTGACACGGCTGATGCACTGAACTTTCTACGGGATTGCCCTTTGGCGGTGGGCTGGCTGGTCGAATCGTCGAGTATTCAAAGCATAGCGACACTCCGGTTGCCAGTGGGTGAGTCCCGGATTGGTTGATTGAAAAGGAGACAACGATGCGTTCTCAACGGGGGCTTTCTGCCCTTCTTCCCCGAATCCTGTTTACATCACTCCTGCTGGTGCTGGTCGCACTGTTGGCGTCCGTCCTGGACGTTGACCGTGCCCAGGCTCAGGGCATTGTGACACCCCGCCATACGGATCCCTTCTGGCAGGCGGCCTATTGGAACAACAGTACAATGGAAGGCACCCCAGTTTTGAACCGGGAGGAGCGCTCCCTGGATTTTGACTGGGGCACGGGTTCACCCGATGGTCGGGTCAACAGTGACAACTTTTCGGCCCGCTGGACCCGCTATATCGACGTTCCCCCCGGTGAGTATACCTTTACCGCTATCAGCGACGACGGGATGCGGGTGCGGATAGATGGGGAGTTGGTGATCGACGCCTGGTGGGATCACAGCCCGGCCCAGTTCACCGGGACAAAATATCTGAGCTCAGGCCATCACCTCCTGGAGGTTGAGTATTACGAGAAGAGTGGCGGCGCGGTGGCGAAACTCTCCTGGCAACAGGGCGAGCCACCCATCACCGAGTGGAAAGGGGCGTATTTTAACAACAAATCCCTGAGCGGGACACCGGTTGTGGTGCGCAATGACAATAACATTAACTTTGACTGGGGCACAGGCAGCCCGGCAAATGGCGTAGATCGGGACGGCTTCTCTGTGCGCTGGAGCCAGAAGCTGAACCTGCCCGCGGGGATGCACCGTTTCCGCATGACAGTGGACGACGGGGCGCGGCTCTTTGTCAACGGCCATACCCTCATCGACGCCTGGAAGCTCCAATCCGCGACAGAACACACGGGCGATATTTACCTGCCCGGCGGCTCTGTGACTGTGCAGATGGAGTATTTTGAAGAAAGCGGCAACGCGGTGGCCCGGCTTTCCTGGGAGAAGGTGGGCAGCGGTTCGTCGCCAACGCCAACGCCTACCCCTGTGCCACCGTCCACCAGCGGGGTAGTTGTGGACAACCAGTCCGCTGGCTTCGTGCGCGGGGGCACGGCCTCTGGCTGGGCCAGCGCCAACGAAGGCTTCAACGGCCATCTCTATTGGACGCAAAACAACGACAGAGCCAGACCCGGCTACAATTGGGGGCGCTGGTATCCCAACCTGAGCGCTGGGCGTTATGAGGTCTTTGTCTACATTCCCAACCGTTACTCAACCACCAGCAGCGCCCGCTATTGGGTCTCCCACGCTGATGGCTTCACCCTGCGCGTAGTCAATCAGTCGGGCTACAGCGACCAGTGGGTCTCTCTGGGCAGCTACCGCTTCCGGGGCGACAAGCAGGACTACGTATCCCTGGCGGATGTGACCGGCGAGACCTATCTCTCGAAGCTGGTCGCCTGGGATGCGATGAAGTGGGTGGCCCGGTAAGCAACTTAACATAGAGGTTTCGCAGACGAGATTCCGGGAATCGGCCACAACATCTTTCGGCTTTCTCCGTATCGCCTGGCCGATTCCCGGAATCATACCCGCGACTTATTTCTTGACAGTTACTAAGTATCGGAAGTGCAAGTGATGGACCACAAAGGCGCAAAGAGACGGAGCAGAGCCAGACTGCTCTGTCTCTTTGCGCCTTTGTGGTTACCCTGTCGGGTCGTGTAAGATGAAACAGCGCGCGCAATTCGCGGGCTGCGCTGGCTCTTTGTGGCCGCTCCAGCAGCGGTGGGCTGGTCACGGACCAACCCAAAGCGCGGGAACTTACTGAATATGGAAAACAAATCTGTGATTCACTCTCTTTTTTCTGATACCCTCGTTCTGGTCAAAGGCGCTGGCGATCTGGCAACGGGTGTGGCCTGGCGGCTACATCAGTGCGGATTCCCGGTTGTGATGACAGAACTTTCCCGGCCTTTGACTGTGCGGCGGGCTGTGGCCTTTGCCCAGGCTGTCTTTGAGGGCGAACATACGGTGGAGGGGGTTACCGCCCGGCTTACCCCCCTGGAAGATGTGCCGAATGTGCTGGCTGCCAACGAAATTCCCGTGCTGGTAGACCCGGAAAGCGAGTGCCTGGCTGAAATTGGCCCGACGGTTCTGGTGGACGCCCGGGTTGCCAAACGCAATATCGACACATCCATCGAAGACGCGCTGCTGGTTCTGGCTCTGGGGCCGGGCTATACAGCCGGGGTGGATTGCCACGGGGTGATCGAAACCAACCGCAGCCATAACCTGGGCCGGGTGATCTGGCAGGGTATGGCCGAAGCCAATACAGGCAACCCGTCTCCCCTGTCCGGCGTCCCGGATGACTACAGCCGGGTGTTGCGGGCCGGGGTCTCGGGCCGCTTTATTGCCTTTACCCGCATCGGTGACAGGCTGCCCGCCGGCGAAACCGTCGGCGTTATCCAGCGGGGCGGGGGGGAAGAAGTGCCTGTGCTGGCCCCCTTTACCGGTGTGGTGCGGGGGCTGATCCACGAGAGCACGCCGGTCAGCAGCGGTATGAAAATCGGCGATATGGACCCGCGTATTGAAACCGGACACGCCTTCACGATTTCGGACAAATCTCTGGCGATTGGCGGCGGCGCGCTGGAGGCAATCCTGGCGTGGAAAAAACGATGCACCTGATCATTCAGATTCCCTGTTACAACGAGGCCGAAACCCTGCCGTTGGTGCTGGCTGAACTGCCCCGATCCCTGCCCGGAATCACCCGGCTGGAAGTGCTGGTGATCGACGACGGCAGCAGCGATGGCACAGGCCAGGTGGCCGAAGCGCTGGGCGTGGCGCACATTGTACGCCATCCCCGCAACCGGGGACTGGCGACGGCGTTTCAGACCGGGCTGGAATACGCTCTGCGGGCCGGCGCGGATGTGGTGGTGAATACGGACGGGGACAATCAGTATCCAGGCCATTACATCGAGGAATTAATCGGCCCTGTGCTGCGCGGGGAAGCGGATATTGTGATTGGGGATCGCCAGACCGGTCAGGTTGCCCACTTTTCCCTGGTCAAACGGCTGTTGCAGCGGGCGGGCAGTTGGGTGGTGCGGGTGGCTTCGGGGACCGATGTTCCCGACGCCACCAGTGGCTTTCGGGCCTTCAGCCGGGAGGCCACCCTGCGCCTGATTGTGCTGACCCAATACACCTATACGCTGGAGACAATCATCCAGGCCCGGCGCAAAGGGCTGGCCGTAACCAGTGTGCCGATTACAGTCCACAACCCAACCCGTCAATCCCGGCTGGTGCGCAGCAATTGGAATTATGTCAAACGTTCGGCGGCTACGATTGTGCGGCTCTATACCTTTTATGAGCCTCTGCGTACTTTTTCCCTGTTGGCCGCGCCCTTTGTGGTCGGCGGGCTGATTCTGTTGGCCCGCTTTTTCTACTTCTATCTATTCACCGTCCAGACCGGGGTGGGGCGACTTGCCCAGTCGGTAACTATCGGCGGCACACTCTTCACCGTTGGCTTTCTCATCTTCCTTTTCGGCGTCCTGGCCGACATCTCCTCCACCCAGCGTGCGCTGATGGAAGAGATTCTCTACCGGCAGCGCAAGCTCGACCCTTCGACAGGCTCAGGAGACCGCGCCGCAAGCGTTAGTAACTGTCAAGAAATAACGTAGGGGTTTCGCAGAGACGATTCCGGGAATCGGCCCCAATATCTCTCGGCTTTCCCGTCATCGCCTGGCCGATTCCCG
>JAANMX010002167.1_pt1 | contig 20320 bp, 11 predicted proteins | sample 7279681 | NCBI WGS metagenome assembly JAANMX01 (sample SAMN14094542, study PRJNA606508) | bioreactor metagenome | isolation source: A lab-scale SPAN reactor treating ammonium-rich wastewater day 351 | place: Ireland: Galway | collected 2018-01-01
CACGGAAAGAACGGATTCACACGGATTCAATCTGCGAAAATCTGCGCAATCTGCGTTCTGATTTTCATTGATTATGGGTGTGTTTCCTCGTGTACAACTAATGTGAAAATAGCCATTCGTACGTCGGACTGTCAGTCCGACCTGCAACAGAACAGGCCAGTCGGACTGACAGTCCGACGTACAATATTTTCGTCGTTACACGGATGGACACGGAAAGAATGGATTCACACGGATTCTGTACTGATCCACGAGATGATAAAACGTAGGTGCGGTTTGCAACCGCACTTTCACCCGGAGAAGTGCGGTTGCAAACCGCACCTACAGATTCCACAATCTTCTTGATCAGTACAGATTCACACGGCGCTGTCCCTTCGATTCGGGCAGAAGCCACAATAGACGGTCAAGACGGGTGGCAAGCCTGAACATTTGTCTCAAAATGTACGATCCCCAACTTGCCAAAGCGCACCCTTCGTGGGAAAATTCAGACAGCAACTATAGACTGACCAGTCGGTTTGTAATTGTCGGCAAGAAATTTCTGACCGGGGGAGCCGCAAAAATCGTACCTGTTCAGCCACCCCACCCTACCCCTCCCCATTCCAGGGAGGGAACTGGATCGACTCCTCCCCCAACGTGGGGGAGGCTGGGTGGGGGTGAGCAGTTACCAAAAATCTCCCGCAGAGACGCCAAGACGCAGAGAAAAGCAAGTACTGTATGTCGCAAACGACCCGGGACCCGGAAAACACCAAAGAGCGCATCCTGGACGCCGCGCTGGATGTCTTTAGCCGCAAGGGCTATCACGACACCCGTATGGACGAGATTGTGGACGAGAGCCACACCTCCAAAGGCTCCATCTATTTCCACTTCCCCAACAAAGAACGGCTCTTTCTGGCCCTGGTGGACAAGCTGGCCGACCTGCTGGAACGACGGGTGACCGAAGCCATCCGGGAACACAAAAAGGGGATGGCAAAAGTACACGCAGCCCTGGAAGCGGTGCTGGATACCTTTGGCCGCTACCGGCGACCAGCCAAAGTGCTGCTGGTGCAGGCATCCGGTCTTGGCCCGGCATTCGAGCAGAAGCGCCAGGAGGTCAATGACCGTTTCGCCCGCCTGATTGAGGGCTACCTCATCGAAGCCATCGAAGTGGGTGACATCCAGCCGGTGGATACGGATGTGGTGGCCTACGCCTGGATGGGGGCCATCTACCAGCTTGTCATCCGCTGGGTCTACACCGGCGAGCCGGAACCTCAGCGCATTATCGAGACGCTGTTGCCGGTTCTCCTGCGCAGCGTGGACTACCACCCGGAGGTGGAAGGTGTTCCCGCCTGAACTGCTTGTGAACAGGGATCGTCCACTGACCGAATATGCGGCCGAACGCAACGGACGGCTGCTCAGTGTCAGCCGGCCTGCGCTTGGTCTGACACCCGGCCACTTTCTGGCCCAAGCCGCCGGCCACGAACGGGTCTATTGGCGGGACGGCAGCAGCGGTGTCACCTTTGCCGGGGTAGGCGCGGCCCTGGATATTTTTGGGTACGGGAACAATCGCTATCAGACGGTGGAACGACAGGCCAGGGAACTCTTTGCCCAGGCTACAATCACCGCTGAAAATCCCTTGGCCGGGCCTCGTATCTTCGGCGGTTTTGCCTTCGGCGACGATTTCATCCCGGATGTGACGTGGAGCGCCTTTCACCCCGCCCATTTTATTCTGCCCCACTACCAGCTTACCAGCGATGGGCAGGCGTGCTGGTTGACGATCAACGCGCTGATTCCCGACGGGGAGAGCGTGACAGAGGCCCGGACGGGGTTGGCCGAGGCGCTGGCGGATCGGTTGGTACTTCTGATGGAACAGACCTGCCAGGTCACAGAAGATCTGCCAGGTCTTGCGCCCGAAATCGACTATCCCCTCTCCTTCCCCGAATGGGAGCGGATGATCGAGACGGCCCACGCGACATTCCAGACGACGCCCCTGAAAAAAGTCGTGCTTTCCCGCATCTGCCAACTGCGCAGCCAGGCAGCCATCGACACCGACGCAGCCCTGGCCCAATTGGAGGCCCGTTACCCCGGCTGTTACACCTTTCTCTTTGAACCCCGCCCCCATCACGCCTTTTTGGGCGCGCCGCCGGAGCTGCTGGTGCGGGTGCAGGGCGACCGTTTGGAGTCCATGGGGCTGGCTGGCTCTGCGCCCCGGGGCGCGACGACTGAGGAAGATACGGTCAACGGCGCGGGGCTGCTGGCTTCGGCCAAAGACCGGCACGAGCACAGGCTGGTGGTGGAAGCTCTGCGCCGCCGCTTGACACCCATCACCCGCTGTCTGGAAATGGGCGACGAACCCGAACTGCTGACGCTGAGCAATATCCACCATCTGTATACACCTGTGCGGGGGACCCTGCGCAACCCCCAGGGCGTGCTGCCACTGGTGGAACTGCTCCATCCCACACCCGCGCTGGGCGGTAGCCCCCGGGAGTTGGCCCTGGCCTTTATCCAGAAACACGAGCCGACCCTGCGGGGCTGGTATGCCGGGCCAGTCGGCTGGATCGACGCGGAAATGGACGGCGCGTTCGCCGTCGCCATTCGTTCGGCAGTGGTGCAGGAGAAGCGGGCCTGGCTCTACGCGGGCGGGGGGATTGTGCCCGGTTCGGTGGCGGCGAAGGAGTGGGAGGAGACGGGGTGGAAGTTTAGGCCGATGCTGAGTGTCTTGAGCGCCGGGTCAACCCCATAGACCCGACGAAACGCAGTGCGTCGTGCGTGAACCAGTCCACGCACGACGCACTACGAAAAAATCTACGCCACATCCCGGGGTTTGAAACTCATATAGCGGAAGTCGTTCTTGTAGGGCGATTCGCCCAGCCGCTCGACTTTGGCCGTGCTCAGTTTGAAGCGATAGCGATTGGTGATGGGGTCCGGAACCCGATGCACCAGACTGTTGGCCGGGCTGCGGGGTTCCAGGAAGTTGGTAAAGAGCAGCCCCGGCTTCACCGCCGTTGTCACAATCACCACCGCCTCGCAGTCGCCGTGGCCCGTGTGGATATGGCCGTTCTCCAGCAGCCAGCTAAACTTCAGCTCGCTGCCTTTGATGCGGTTGAAGCCGCTGTGCTGGATCAGCACCCGGTCATTCGTCATGCGGATGTTGTCCCCGCTCTCAATCCCCAGCCGCGCCGCGTCCTCCGGGTGCATCTCCACGAAAGTGTCGGGCCAGCGGTTCTCGATATACGGCTTGCGGATGTCGTCGAAGGCCGACTGCCAGATTTCGTTGATGCGTCCGTTCGTCACCCAGAATTCGCCCTCCTGGGGTTTGATGGCCTCGAAGAAGTCGCTGAAGAGGTCCCAGGGCGATTTGATCAGCTGGGCCTTGCCTGTCTGGGTGCTGAAATGGGTGAGCCATTTGCTGTGGATGCTCGGCCCTTCCGGTGAATCCAGCACCAGTGTAGAGTCGTGCAGCCGCTTCGTTCCCACCATTTCGCCTTTCTCCAGGCGGATGGGGGTCTGGATGCCGGTTGTGCCCAACTCGGCCAATTTCTCGTGGCCGGTTTTGCCCTCCTGCTTCGCCTTCCAGACGAGGACGTTATATTCCAGAATGTTGCCCCGGCTGAAGCGGGCGGCCTCCTCGAAGACGTCGTTGTCGGTCTCCCACTCAAAGCCCTCGTAGCCCATCTTCTTGCCCACCTGGGCGATGGCCCACCAGTCGGGCTGGGTCTCGCCGGGCGCGTCGTAGAATTTGCTGTAGAGACGCAGACGCCGCTCGCCGTTGCAGCGGGTTCCCGCGTGCTCGCCCCAGGCCGCCGCGGGCAGACGGATATCGGCAAACTCTGTGCCCATCGGCTGCACCGGATAGATGTCCGAGTTGACCAGCAGCATCCCGCCGTTGTCCACCCGTTTTTTGAGGGTGTCGATAATCGCCGCTTTGTCCAAACTGGTGATCTGGTGTTCGCTGCCCCGTGTCATATCCCGGAAGCGCTGGGCCAGCTCCTGGCTGGCCGCCATGGCCGCGGTCCAGGTCGTGCCGATGACCCAGACGAAACGCACTTCGCCTGCTTCCACCCAGCGGTCCAGGTCCAGCTCCACTTTGCGGCGACCGGGCAGCTTCTCCGGGGATTTGTCTCTCGGATAGCCGGCCGCGCCCATCCAGCCCCGCTGGTGGCCGCCCAGCCGGGCGACGACCTGTCCGGGCCGGTTGCCCGCGCCGTTGAGCAGACCCATCGCGGCAAAGCTGGCGGTGTTCAGGTAGTTGTTGCTCCAATAGTTGCCTTTTTCCAGCCCAAAGCTGGCTTTGGGTCGGGGACCGCCCCCACCGCTGATCATCTCCGCCGCTTTGATGATTTTCTCCGCGGGGATGCCGGTGATCTCCACGGCTTTGTCCATCTCGGCAAATTCGTAGCCCAGAATCCAGTCTTTGTAGCCCTGCAAATCTGTGCCGAACTGACCCCAGGTGGTGCGCCACTGCCAGGGGGTGTTGCGTGTGCCCCGCCCCATCCCGGCGTCGATGTCCCATTTGTTGGCGATCCACTCGTCCAGGAACGCCTTGTCCTCCCAGCCCTGCTCCAGAATGTAGCGGCTGATGGCCAGATGCAGAATCGTATCCGTGCCGGGGGTGATCTGCAGGAAGAGACCGCCGTTGGCTTCGGCGTAGGCCACGCCGGTGGAGCGGCGGGGCAGCACCATAATTAGTTTGGGTCCCTTCATCATAAATTCGGTGAAGAGGACGGTCTTTGTCTCGAAGGGGTCTGTGCCGGAGACAAAAATCACATCCGCTTCCTGCCAGTCGTCGTAGCTGGCGTTGAAGTTGATGAGGCCGCTGTCGTCCAGACCGGCGGTGTCCGCGCCCCGAGCCGGCGCGTCGTGGACGGCCTGGGCTGGTGTGCGCACAGAACCCAGCGAAAGTTTGGAGATGGCGTAGGTGTTCTCGAAGAATTCGTAGGAGTAGCTCTTCATCGCCCAGGCCGCTTCGCCGTGATTTTTGATCACATACTGGCCGATTTCGGCGATGATATCCGTGGCCGTCTCCCAGTCCACCCGCTGAAACTCGCCGTTGACCCGAATCTCCGGATAGAGCAGGCGCTCCCGGGTGGGGCTGAGCGCGTTGTAGCATTTCAGGGCCAGGGTTCCGCCCCGGATGGAGTGATTGCCCAGCCGGTTGACCGCCGTGGCCTGAAAGTCGGGCACGACCACCGCGTGGTGATCCTCGCCGTTCACCTTCACGATATTGTGCTGGTTCGGGCTGACCCAGGGCTGGAACGCGCCGCCGGGAAAGTTGGCGTTGAGCGCGTTCTGGTCGGCTTTCGGCCCGCCGTTCTGCGCGCTGACGGGCCAGGTATAGGCTTTGTAGCCGCAGCCCACCACGCAATAGTCGCAGGCAGTGGTGACAACTTTGGCGTCCTTCGGCGGCAATGGAATCTCATTGGCCGGTGTATATTCTAGTGGCATAGATTGATGCTCCTGTGTAGCAGGTGAGTAGGGGCCGGGGACTGGGGACTGGGGATTGGGGACTGGAAAGCGACAAGTTTCCAGTCCCCGATCCCCGTTCCCCAGTCCCCGATCCCCCTACCCCGCCGGATTGACCGCGTTGTCGTAGTAGCCGAAGATCAGCCCCATCACCCCTGTGGCGATGATGTCGTCGCCCTCCAACTCCAGGGTAATCTGGGGCAGGCCCAGGGTGGCGTGGCCCGCCACAACCATCCCGTGACGGGTCAGGTCGAAGCTGGTCCAGTGCAGGGGACAGGGGCCGGCGATGCCCAATTCGGTGTTGAATTTGCCGGCCAGCGGCCCGCCCTGATGGGTGCAAAAGCTGTTGAAGGCCACAATGTCCTCGTCCGGGCCGATGCCGCCACCGGCAGCCTCGCCCAGTTTGACCAGAAAGTTGGCCGACCCCGCGTGCTCCCAGGGGTAGTTAAAGGCCACCACATCGCCGGTCGTCAGGTCGCTCAGTTTGGCGATGGACTTGCGTTCGTATTGGGCCATCTGGGCCCGCACCTGGGCGGGCATCCCCCGCCGAATCATCCCGCTGGGCATAGAGAGCATTGTCACTACTGCGCCTGCGCCAAAGAGAAACTGGCGTCGGTTGAGCAGAAACGCGCTGTCGGTTGCGCCGCAGGGATCCCCGGATTGGGGTTTCTGTGTATCGTTCGTTTGTGCCATTTTACTCACCTCTATCCTGGGGAATCACATACTCGCCATAGGGGGGCAGTTCGGGCATTTCGTCCGTCACCCGGTCGCCGCACAGACTCTCCAGCATCGCCACCAGATCGGCCTGCTCATCCGCAGTCAGGCCCAGCGAAACGATGCGGGGGTCTTTGTTGGCGCTGTCGCCGCCGCCCGCGTTGTAGAAGGCCACCACCTCTTGCAGCGTGTCGAAGAGGCCGTTGTGCATATACGGTCCGGTGTAGCAGAGATCGCGCAGGCTGGGCGTGCGGAATTTGCCTTTGTCGATCTCCTGCTTCGTCACGTAATAGAGGCCCAAATCTTCGGTTGTGGAGCGGTAGAGTGCCTCATACGCGCCCTTGGCCAACTGCTCGTAGCGGAAGGTAATCTGCTTGAGCGGGCTGTCGAAGAAGTCGGGATGGGTGGGCACGCCCAGATTATAGTAGCGGTCATCGCTGGCCAGGGGGCCGTTGTGACAGTTGAGGCAGCCCGCCTTGCCGTTGTAGAGTTCCAGCCCCCGCTGGGCCGCCTCGCTGATGGCCGTCTGATCGCCGCCCAGATAGGCGTCCAGGGGCACATTCTGGCTGACGATTGTGCGCTGATAGGCGGCTACCGCCTTCAGCGCGTCATCCCACAGGGGGTAGTCGTTGCCGTAGACAGCCTTGAAGCGTTCCACATAGCCGGGAATCTGGGCCAGCCGCTCCTCGGCCAGGCTACTGTCCAGATTGCCCGCCACCGCGCCGCCCCACGCGCCGGCATTCTGCTTCTCAATACTGCCCGCGTTGCCTTCCCAGTTGAGTTTGGAATAGTAGGCGGTGTTGAGAATCGTCGAAGCGTTGCGCCAGTGGCTTGTGCCCGGCCCGCCAAAGGAGATGGCCGTGGGCGCGCCCCATCCGGTGGTGGAGGGGTGGCAGCTATTGCAGCTCATCGAGCCGTCGCCCGACATCCGGGCGTCGAAGTAGAGCAGCCGTCCCAACTCCACCTTCTCCGCTGTGTAGGGATTGTCCAGCGGATTGGGCGGCGGCGGCAGGGGGGCCAGGGGTGGCAGGTTGTCCTGGGCTGTGGCCGCAGCGCCGAAGGCAAAGACGCCGACGACAATTGCCACAGTCAGCAGACCCGCCATCCAGCCCACACGCCGTTTGTTGGTCAATAATGAAAGTATAGTTTGCATAGGTTATCTCCCGCTCCCCAGTGTGGTCATCCAGCCGACGATTGTGGCGATCTCTTCTGTGCTAAGCGTCACCGCCAGTGTGGCCGGCATCAGATTCGCCATACAGTCGCCGATGGGGCATTTGGGTGCAATGAAGGCGTTGGGGTCCAGTATTGATTGGAGCAGATACTCCTCGGCGCTCTCGCCAGCCACACGGGTGGCCGCGTCCGCGCCGATGTTTGTCAGGTCCGGGCCGATGACGCCCACCGCGCCGGGAATATCCGGCATTACGTGGCAGGCAGTACAGCCGCCTTTGCCCACCGCCGCGATGACGGCGGCCATATCCACGCCGCCCTCAGCCGAGGGTGCAGCCGGAGCCGCAACTGCGGGCGCTTCAGGGGCAGGATTCGCCGCGGCAGATGCGCCGCCATCCCCTAACTGCATCACTGCGTAGTCGGGCAGGGCAGGCACAGTCACTTCGACTGGTTCGCTGCTCAGGCTGTTAAGGAAGGCGACCAGTTGGCCGATTTCGGAATCGCTCAGGCCCAGGGCTTCCTGGCCCGCAACGCCGTCGTTATAGAAGCGCACCACATCCTCCAGTGTCGCCAGAGAGCCGTTGTGCATATAGGGCGCTGTGCGGCCCACTTCCCGCAGGCTGGGGGTGCGGAACTTGCCCCAATCCCCGTCGTCCAGGGTCAGGGCATAGAGGCCCACATCTTCCCGCAGGTTGCGGTAGTTGGGAACGCCCAGGGTGCGGAAGAAGCGGCGGAAGGTGACGTAGCGCTCCGGGTCGTCGAACATCGCCTGGTCCGTGGCTACGCCGGTGTTGTAGAATTCGCCGTCGCTGAGCAGACCGCCGGTGTGACAGTCGCTACAGCCCGCCTTGCCGGTGAAGAGTTCGTAGCCCGCCAACTGGTCTGCGTCGTAGCCGGCGGTGTCGCCCGCCAGGGCCGCGTCATAGGGGCCAGCCGGACTGTTGAGGGTCTGCACATAGGCGGTGATGGCGTTCAGCACCCGGCCAAAGGTCGGTTCACCGCCAAAGGCTTCCTGGAAGGCTGTGTTGTATTCGGGGACCTGCTTCAGCCGCTCGAACATCAGCCGACCGTCGATATTCATAAAGTGGGCTTCGGTCAGGTGATCCCGCACAAGCGTGGGCATATCGCCCCCATCCATACGCCCGTCCCAGTAGAGGTAATTCTGAAAGACGGTATTGTAGAGCGTCTGGGTGTTGCGGAAGAGGGCGGTGGACGGGTAGCCTGCGCTGAGCGCTTGCCCATCAATAAAGGCGTTGTCCGGCTGGTGGCAGGAGGCGCAACTCAGGGAGTTGTTGCCCGACAGCCGCTCGTCGAAGAAGAGATATTTGCCCAGGGCAATCTGGCTCTCGCTGGCTGGCTCTTTGGGCAGGGCCATAAAGGGGTCCAGCACCGACTCGGCGGGGAGGCTCATCACCATCTCCACCGGGGCGGTTTCGGTCAGGGCCACGGCGTCGGCTGTGCCCAGCTTTGCCAGATAGCCGACAATTGCGTCCAGTTGGCTGTCGCTGATGCTGCTGGCAAAGCTCTGCAACATCACACCTGCCGGGCAGGGAACGCCCCAGCAGTCCGGCGCAATCACCGCGTTCGGCTCCAGAATCGACTGGCGGATGTACTCCTCTGCGCTCAATCCTTCGGCGCGGGCCGTGGCCGTCACGCCGATTTCGGTCAGGTCTGGTCCGACCCGTCCGTTGGCTCCCGGGATGCCGGGGATGATATGACAGCCCGCACAGCCTGCGCCGTTGATGGCCGCCACGACGTCAGCCGGTGCTGTCGGCCCTGACTGCTGGGCCACAATTGCCACTGGCGCAGACTCCGCCGCGGCAGCCGGTTGGCTGGCGGGGGCTGCTTCTACCGCTGGCGCGGCTGCTTCGGCGTGGGCAGCGGACTGGCTGGCCAGTCGGGCTGCATCTGCCGCTTCTAGCTGGTCCGCCTGAAACTGGTTGACACCCATTCTGATGAAAAAGATCACCAGTAGGATACCCAGCAGCGGACCGCCGATCTGTAACAAAGGATGGTTTTCTCGCATAGAGTCTGCTCCACAATAAAAGGGTAGATTGGTCTTTGCTGTGTAAATACAAAGGGACTTACTGAATTGGTATTGGTCAGGTGGATAGGGCTGGGTATTTCATAAGTGGCGAAGCCACAGGCGTTGCGTGCAGAACAGGACCAGTGAGCGCCGGTTGAGCGGGACGCAACTAACCCATACTACGCGGTGTTCTGAGTCTGTCGAAGGGTCGGATTTTTTGCGGTACGGAGTAGTGCGTGAACTGGTAGTGATATTGGTTCACGCACTACTCCGTACCAACGAGGAACGAACGCACAAACGTTAGTCGGTCGGACAACCAACTGAAAGGTGAAACGTAAGTTGTCGTCACCTGCTCTCACGTTTCACATCTTCACGTTTCTCCACACAAATCGTGGCTTCGCCACCTTATACACTACGCCAACCCATTGGACACAAACCCCCGAATCGGGTACTCTATTCGTATGATAAAAACTCCCGCAATTCTCCTTCTCTCCTGTTACGAATTGGGTCACCAGCCGCTGAGCCTGGGCTGGCCCCTGGCCGCGCTGGGCGAAGCCGGGCTATCTGCCGCCGCGGTCGATCTGTCGGTGGATGACTTCCCCGCCGCCGCCGCGTCTACTGCCCGCCTGATCGCGATCGCCGCGCCGATGCACACGGCCCTGCGTCTGGGCGTGGACGCAGCGCGCCGGGTGCGCGGCCTCAACCCCACTGCCCATATCACCTTTTTCGGTCTCTATGCCTGGCTGAATGGGGACTATCTGCTGCACAGCAACGGCGAAGCCGCGCTGGCCGATTCGGTCATCGCCGGGGAATACGAGGGGCCACTGGTCGAACTGGCCCGTGCCCTCTCTGCAGGCCGGGCAGCGGCAGAAGTTGCGGGTATTTCCATCGCCGGAAAAGCGGCCCAACCCCATCTGGCCCGACTCACTTTTCCTGTACCGGTGCGTTCGCCACTGCCGTCGTTGGACCAGTACGCCCGTTATATGGCCGATGACGAGAGCCACTTAGCTGGCTATGTGGAGGCCAGCCGGGGCTGTCTGCACACCTGCCGCCACTGCCCGGTGGTGCCGGTCTACAACGGGCGCTTCTTTGTGGTTCCCGTGGATACAGTGCTGGCCGACATCCGCCAGCAGGTGGCCGCGGGCGCGCGCCACATCACTTTTGGCGACCCGGACTTTCTCAACGGCCCAGGCCACAGCCTGAAAGTGGCGCAAGCCCTGCACCGGGAATTTCCACAAACGACATTTGATTTCACAACAAAGGTCGAGCATATCTTACAGCATCGGGAAAATATCGACAAATTGAGCGAATTGGGGGCCAGCTTTGTGGTCTCGGCCTTCGAGTCTACCAGCGCAGCGGTGCTGGCCCGGCTGCGCAAAGGCCACACCGTCGCCCAGATGGAGGAGGCGCTTACCGTCCTGGCCGAGGTCGGGCTGGCTGTCCAACCCACTTGGCTGCCCTTCACCCCCTGGACGACACTGGACGACTATCTGGGAATGCTGGCCTGGATTCGCAGCCAGGGGCTGATTCCTACGACATCCGCGGTGCAGCTATCGATTCGGCTGCTCGTCCCGCCCGGCAGTGCGCTGCTCGACCACCCGGACGTGGCAAGCTGGCGGGGTGAATTGGACCCGGCCAACTTCGCCTGGCGCTGGGAGCACCCGGACCCGCGTATGGACGAATTGCAGCGGCAGATCGCTTTCATTGCCGAAGACGCGGATTCGAGCAACCACCCGTGGATTCTCTTTGAAGCGGTAGAACAGGCGGCCTACGCCATCGCCGGGCGACCCGTGCCGTCTTACCCCCGGCCCGCCTTTTTGCCGCCCATTCCGCCTCGACTCACCGAAAACTGGTTCTGCTGAGCGGAACCCACCGCCGACCAGTTGGGTCGCTAAGATTGACGACGGACCACAGACCGCAGACCGCGTTTTCGTCGGTCGGTGGTCTGCCGTCCGCTGTCGAGCACGAAACATCATTCTGAACACGGAGATTGTAGACCCCCAATGACCCATTCCCGCCGCCTGGCCGAAGGTATTCTTTTTACCGATCAATACCAGTTGACAATGGCCCAGCTCTACTTTCGGATGGGCCTGCACGAGCGGGAAAGCCAGTTCGACCACTTCTTCCGCAGCTACCCGGACTACGGCGCGCACCAGGCGGGCTTCTGTGTCAACGCGGGGCTGGACTGGCTGATCGATTGGATGCAGGAGGCCCACTTTGGCGATGAGGAGATCGGCTATCTGCGGGGGATGACCAGCCGCACGGGTCAGCGTCTCTTCGCCGATGACTTTCTGGCCTGGCTGCGGGCCAACGGTGACTTTTCCGGGATCAGCCTGCGCGCTGTGCCCGAAGGACGGGTGGTCCACGCCAACACGCCCCTGACCGTCGTGCGTGGCCCGCTGGCGATGGCGCAAATTCTCGAAACTTCCCTGCTCAACCACCTGAACTATCCGATTCTGATTGCCTCCAAAGCCGCCCGCCTGCGGGAGAGCGCCAACGGCAGCATCTTTCTGGAGTTCGGCATCCGCCGCGCCCACGAGCGGGGGGGCAACGCGGGGACCCGGGCCGCGCTCATCGGCGGTGCGGACTTCACCTCCAACGCGGGTGTCTCCCACCTCCTCGGCTTCCCACCCAAAGGAACTCACGCCCACGCGCTGGTGCAGGCTTTCCTTGCCCTGGGGATGAGCGAATACGACGCCTTTCAAGCCTACGCCGATGTCTATCCGGACGAGTGTCTGCTGTTGGTGGACACAATTAATACGCTGGAAAGCGGCGTGCCCAACGCCATTCGGGTCTTTGAAGGGCTGCGGGCCGCAGGCTACGAGCCGGTGGGCGTGCGTCTGGACTCCGGCGACCTGGCCTATCTGAGCATTCAGACCGCCAAACTGCTGGATGCGGCGGGCTTTCCCAACGCCTCGATTGTCCTCTCCAACAATCTGGACGAACTGGTCATCTGGCAGATTTCTACGCAGATCAACGCCGAGGCCAAACGTTACGGGGTGGACCCGGCAGGCGTGATTCGCCGTCTGGTCTACGGCGTGGGAACCCGGCTGATTACTTCCGAGGGGGATTCATCCCTGGGCGGGGTCTACAAACTGGTGGCCGTGCGTGAGGGTGAGGAGTGGAAACCGGCCATCAAACTGTCGGAAGCCAGGGAGAAAACACCCAACCCCGGCCACAAGGAACTCTACCGCATCTACGACGAGCGGGGTCAGGCTACGGCGGATTTGGTGGCGCTCTCCGACGAAACGATTGATGCTTCTCAGCGGCTGGTCCTGCGCCATCCGGGGACCCGCACCAAATGGCGGGCATTGGAGCCGAAACAGATTTCCAGTGTCGAGCCGCTGCTGGAGGATATTCTGGTGGAGGGCCGACTGGTCTACGACCGGCCCGACATCGACGCCATGCGCGCCCGCCGTATTGCCGATGTGGAGCGACTGGATCCCGGCGTGCGCCGTCTGATCAACCCCCACGTCTATCACGTCTCCATCAGCCAGAAGCTGTGGGATGTGAGGGATGGGCTGATTCGGGAGTTGACCGGGGAGGCTGGATAGAAAATAGTGAATGGTGAATAGTGAATTCAGAATTGTTGCTGGCCCTTCCCCCCACGAAAGAGAAACGACGAATGATCGAAAAATCCCCCAACCCCCAACGCGTTCTCGTCACCGGCTCCACCGGCGCGATTGGACAACCCGTCTGCGAACGGCTGCTGGCCCGGGGTCATTACGTGCGCGGCTTTGCCCGGCGGCCTACCCCCGGTCTGGAAGATTTTGTGATCGGCGATCTGAACGATCAGGCCAAAGTGCGGGAAGCAGTCGAAGGAATGGACTGCATCATCAATCTGGGCGCCTATCCCAACCCCGCAGATTTTGTGGATGTATTGCTGCAACCGAATGTGGTGGGGCTGTACTATATCTGCGAGGCCGCCGCGGAATTTAAGGTAAAAAGGCTGGTGCTGGCAACAACGCTACAGGTGGTCACCGGCCACAAGTACGGGGAGACGGGCCAAATGGTGCGCATCGAAGATGGCCCAGCGCCGGTCAACCACTACGGACTGACCAAAGCCTGGGCCGAAATTGCCGGGGATATGTACGCCCGAGTCCACGGCCTGTCGGTGATCAGCGTGCGTATCGGCTGGCTGCCCCGCAACCCCACCGAGGCCGAGCGGCTGGTGGGCAGTAAAATCGGCAAAGATGTCTTCTTCAGCCACAACGACGCGGCCACCTTCCACCAGCTTTGCGTGGAATCCCCCACCCCCGGTCCCGGCGAATCGGCCATTCTCTTCGCCACCAGCCGCCCGACCGACCGGCTGCTGCTGGACCTGGAACCGGCCAAACGGGTCATCGGCTACGAGCCGGAGGATGTCTGGCCAGAGGGCTTGCCCTACGCACTGAATGAGTAACTGGGAGCGCCAGTATCGGGAGCGCCAGTGTCCCTACTGGCGATGGCGGTGTTCCCAGCGACGCCAGTAGGGATGCTGGCGCTCCCAGTCTAGCCAGCAGGGATGCTGGCGCTTCCAGGGCAGTAAAAGCCAACCACCAGGAAATCTACAGATGCTAACTTCTCTGCAACAACTGAATTACGTCATCGTTCTCTGCGATGATTTGGAGCGGATGAAGGCATTCTACCGGATGCTCTTTGCCTTTCCTATCGACTCGGAATCCGACACCGGCCTGACTTTCCGCGCCGGTTCGGTGCTGCTCTCCCTGCGCAAACGCACCCGGGACTACGACGGCCAGGGGGTGCGGCCCGGTCTGCCCGGCGTGCAGATTGCCTTCCTCGTCTCCCCCGCCGAAGTCGATCTCTCCTACCGGCAACTGCTGGAAATGGGTGTCACGATTGTAGACCCGCCAACGGATCAGCCCAGAGGACACCGTACCGTCTACTTCACCGATCCTGAAGGCAACCTCCTCGAAATCTACGCCGAAATCTGACGAAAAGTCCCCGGCACTTGCGGTCCATACGAGCCTGTACGTCGTATTCTGTACAGATTCCACAATCTTCTCGATCCGTACATTAATTTGTATACACGGATAGAAAGGAAGACGGGTTTCGCCTCCAATTCATCTTCCGTTCTATCCGTGTATACAATCTGTTCTTCCGAACAACCCCCATCAGCGGCCAGGGCAGGTGACTTGCGTTCGGACCTCGACCATCTTCTCTGCCACCCCGTCAAAGGTCTGGGCCTGGTTGACGATCTCCGGCGGACATCCGCTGGGGCCCCATTCGGTCGGGATGCGCACTTCAAAGGTCAGATGGTGTATCTCTTGGGCCAGGACACGACTGAAAGCGCTCACTGCGTGGCCGGATGGGCTGTATTCGCATTGGGCAAAGGAACACTGAAGGCTGCCCTCGACAAACTCCAGGAACGACGGCAGGAGATCGCTGATGAACGCATCCCCTTCCCCCTGCAAGTCTTCGCTGATGGGCAGATAGATAATATAGCGCAGAATGTCATTCGGCACGGTCAAAGTAGGAATACTCACTTTTTCCGGTACCTTCGGCCCGGTCAGGGGCGTGTCTTCCACCTCACCCCAGACCGCGCCGCCCAATTCTTTGGCAGGGACGTGGAGGGGGGCTTCCTCGAAGGCGTCGCTGCGGCGGATATACTGGCCCGCGTTTTCGCCGTAGTCCAGGCGGATGCGCACCCATTGGGTAATGTCCCCGGGCGGCGGCACGGGCGCGGGGAATTCGCAGGAGAAGGCTTTGCCCGGCGTTCCTGCCACATCGGTGAATGGCTCCCCGCTCTGCCAGATGCCATCCCGGTTGGTGTCGGTGAAAGGTTCGCCCAGGGTGTAGAGACCATCCTTGCCAAAGGCTTCCGGATCGACTGGCGCTGAGAGCAATTGGGCCTCGAAACTGCCGTTACCGTCCCAGTCGGCGAAGATGTTGACGTAGAGCCGCTCCGCCGGGTTGTTGGCGTCGTAGCGCATCTCCACCTGCTGGTGGGCGGGCGTCTCTGGTGTGGCGGCCAAGGGCGTCAGCGAACAGTCGGCGGCCAGGGTCGTTTTGCCCCCGTTGTTGCCGTCGAAGCCGTAGCCCTGCACGCCGCTGCTCACGTCGAAGTCGATGCGCACGATGCCGGGCCGGGGAATCTCCACAGTGAAGTCGTCCAGCGCGTCCTGGTTTTTGCTGTCGCAGCCGTTGCCCAGATTGTCCACGCCGTCCATATCGCTGCCGGCCGTGGCACAGGCGTCCGGCTCCCGGCTGGCCCGGGGCGTGATGGGACTGTAGGCGCCGATCCACTCCCGGTAGAAGCTCAGATGGCGGGGGCCGTTGCTGGTCAGCTTTGTCGGCCAGGGATCATCTTCCCCCGCGTCGCCGAAGTCCGGGCCGATGACGTAATCCTCCACTTCGCCGTAGAAAGCCGCGCCTCTGGTCTGGGAAAGGGTGAGGCTGCTGGTGAAGGTGGTGTTGGCCCAGCGCCCCACATTTTCGCCGTAGTCCAGCCGCCAGCGGGACTCCAGCCGGTTGTGGCCGATCTGCGCGGGCACGTTGAACTCCACTTTGTAGCGGCCACAGTCGCTGTTGGAGGAGAGCAGCGTGACCGTTGCGCTGTGTTCGGCGCTGCTGGAGAGGGGCGCCCAGGCCAGGGCGGTGGTGTCGGTGATGGCCAGACGCAGACCGTCCAACACATGCTCTTGGGTCGTCCCCTCTTGCCAGGCCAGATTGGTGTTCCAGTCGATCCAGCCGTTGACGTACAACTGTTTGTCCCGGTTGTTGCGGTCGTAGCGCGGGCCGGTTTCGACCACACAGACCTGCACGTCCACCCGGCCTTTTTCGCCCGGCTTGTAGGTGAGCGGGTAAAAGACGACGCCATCGTCTTTGGCGTCCAGGTCCACCATATCCCTGTCCCGGTTGCCCACGCCGTCCGGGTCGTAGTCGTCGTAGATTGCGTGTTCCGGGCTGACCGCGTCCAGGCTGAAGGTGGCGTTGGCCTTGCCAAAATACTCGAACTGGTCGTTGAGATGGCGGGCGCCGTCGTCGGCCAGGATCGTCGGCCCGGCCAGCCCGTCGCCCAGGTCCGGCGGGGTGATCTCGAAGACAAAATCGTCGAAGACGACGCCGGGCACTTTGCCATCTCGCATCTCCTGCAGATTCAGCGCCAGGACGAAGAAGGGCGCGTCCGCCGCGGACTGGCCGGGTCGCCGCAGTTGCAGCGTGCGCACGCCCCCATTCTTGACCAGATCGCTGCGTTCGATGCTGACAGTAATCAGAAAGTCGCTCTGGCTGCCGATGGGGACAATGCCGGTGGTGGGGTCCTCGCCGGGGATGCCGATGCGAATGGTGCGATCCGTGCGCACACCGGCGTAGGCGTTGATGGCCGCGCCCCCCGGCGCGGTGGAACCAGCGTCCGTCACCTGCACGCCGTCGATCCAGAGCGTTGCGCCGCGCAGGGGTGTGTGGATTTTGAAGCCGTACCAGCGGGTGTTGGCCTCACCGATGGCGGTCAGGCTGGGGAACGTCGCGGCCAGTTGGGGGTGGCTCTCCACGGCCACGCCCCGGTTGACCACCGCCAGAATCCCCTTCCAGACATTGACGCGTCCGTGGCCGAAGTAGGGGTCCGGCCCGTTGCCCGGCGCGTTGTTGGGGCGGGCCACGTTTACACCGGCACGGGTCGCGCCCAGATCGTCGGCGGTGGCCTCGATCGTCTCAATAATCTGCAAGGGCGAGAGGCGGTTGGCCGGCACATTCGTGTGCTGGTCCAGATAGATCATCTCCCCAGCCAGCCCGGTGACCATCGGCGCGGAGAACGATGTGCCGCTGGTCGGCGTCAACACCCCATTGCGCTCCGGCAACAGGACATTGCCGCCAGGGGCAGCCACAGAGACCGGTGTGTCGAAGTTGCTAAAGGCGCTGAGCTGCTCGCGGCCGCGCACCCGATCTTCGGTTTCGCTGCTGGAGATCGCCATCACCAGAGGGTCGTTGGCCGCACGTACATTGCCAGGAGCCAACAGCGCAGGGAAGGCGAAGGGCCAGGTCACAAGGGAAACGCCGTTGTTGCCAGCCGAGGCTACTAGAATTTTGCCATCGCCCGGGCCGTCGTAGACGCCGTTGCCGTTTGTGTCTGCAAAGGGTTCCCCAGCGTCATAAGTCGAATTGCCCTCGCCCGCATCGCCGGTTTGGGGTATTCCATCTGCGCCGAAGTCGCCAAATGCCTGGCTCAATACGCTGCCGATCCGGTTATAGAACTGCTGCACCGACTGGATGCGCGTGGGCTGACCGAAACCGGGTGACCAGTTCCACCAGGCCGTATCGAGGGCGTTGACAATCCGGTCACCATTTGCGTCCACAGGCGTGCTGAAGGAGGCGTTCACTGCCACCACATCTGTGTCCAGGGCCAGCATCGACAGGGCATTTAGAGTGCTATCTCCGAGATAGTCGAACTTGACCGGGCGAACCAGTATATCCAGGCCGGTGCCCAAATTCGTCGTTCCCCGGCCCGCGGCCGCCGCGGTGACCGATGTGCCGTGGCCTGCGCCGTGGAAGAGATTCGTGTCGGGGATAGCGGCCAGGTTCAGGTTGACAGGCGCGCCGCCAGGTCCCAGCGCGACGCCCGCGTTGTTAAAACCGGTAGCCGCGCCTACCAATGTGGGTCGTACGAAGTCAGCCAGAGGCACATCCAACGGATTGGCGCCGGCGATTGTAAAGCCGCTGTCAAGGATACCGATGGTAGTGCTGATACGCCGGCCGGGAACCAACGCTTGCACGAGGCGTTGGCCAGCGAAAGTGTCCAGAAAAAAGTGGTAGCGAAAGTTCACCAGTTCGTCTGTGCGGTCCCCGGAGTAATCGAAACAGCCTTCGCGCTGGCCCGCGCCCGTGCAGCCGTCTCCCGCGCTGGTCTGGTAGGAGCCGGTAAGTCTTGCGGGCATTCGTTCACCTGCGGCCGGGTCTGGCTGGAACTGCAAGTTGGGTATGGCACTCACAATTCCGGGATCGCCGTTCAGAAGATTTGTCATCTGTTCAACCGACGCGCCGCCGTCGGGAATCTCAGCGCGCACCATTCCCAGCAACAGATTCACGTCCAACGGAATTAGTCCATAGCGGCCCAGGACTTCTGTTATGCGGGACAGGGAGACGTTCCGCTCGAAAAGAAGCAGGACCGTGCGATCCTCGTGGGGAATGGGAATATCCGCCGAGGTAACGATAGGATTGCGGATTGGCGAGAGTGTGGCCGGGTACTGGGCGGCGTAGACGAGAATGCCTGCAATCTCGCTCCGGAGCTGACCCGCCAGCGTACCCTCCACGACGACGCGACTGTCGCCTGTAGTCAAAACCAGCACAGCCGTGGCGGTTCCGTTGGCCTCCAGCCCGGCAAACTGGCCGGTCACGTCCTGGGCTGAACCGCCGCCGGGGGTCAGGAAGACCTGCACGCCGGTCAGGGCGGCCAGCAATTCGATCTCAACCGTCATCGCCTGCCCGGAGACGATAGCCCCATTGAGCGGTTGCTTGCCGCCGTTGTCATCCACCCGGCGCAGGGCCGCGACGGGCGGTATCTGATTGGTCACGTAGGGGAGCGCCAGTGTATATCCTGTACTGACGGCAACGGATGCAGGAGCAGGGAGAGAGTCGAGGGTTTGCCCCGCCGGGGGAGAGGCTCTGACCGACAAATACATCCAGCTCAACAAAGCAGTTGCCAGCAGAAGAGTGACTGTCAGCGCGGCCAGGGCTGACGCGCGGCGAAAAGAGCGTCTGTTTGACATGGAAACCTCCCGGTAGCTTGTGATCTACACTGTCAAAAGCAGGCACGGGAACAGAACTGGCAAGCAGGGGTAGACGAGAAAGAGCGCCAAAAAGAGGAAAAGTGCAGGTGTGAAAATCATCCGCAGGACAATAGAGGGGAGATCCGTTCTGTCCCCTAGCAGCTTGTCGGAGAGAGAAGAAATAGAACGCGGATGACACGGAAAGGGCTGATGTTCGCGGATAAAATCGAGAAAATCAGGTTTTTCCGTACTTTCCGCCACATCCGCGTTCTATTTCTTGCCTCTCCGACAGCCTGCTAGACGGATGGCATCTTACACCTGTACGCAGAAAGGCGCAAACCAAGAAAATTTGTCACTGCGCACCCCCACCCAACCTCCCCCACAGTGGGGGAGGAGTCGATCCAGTTCCCTCCCTAGAATGGGGAGGGGTAGGGTGGGGTGGCTGAACAGATACGTTTCAACGCACTAAAGCCCAACCCATTTTCAACGGGTTTCCCGTAGCAGACGCCGAATTGATTCGGCGGGCGCACCCCATCCCAAATCCGGGATACACCCGAAGAAACCACCACTCAACAAAACCGACATGAGTCTTACGAATTCAATCAATTCATTCGGTAACTACCAAGTCAATCAGAAACGGACGCAGATTTACCTGATTTCAACGCAGATGGATGCGGATAAATGCTAAAAATCAGCGCAGATCAATTCAAATCATGAAAATCTGCGTCCCTCTGATCGCTTGGCTTAGTAGTTACCCAAAAAGGCCAAACCCGTATTGGTCAACGCCGTCGTGAAACCCAATTTACCGCCCAATCCGCGGTTTTTTCCGAAATTTGAGAGGTTTTGACAGTTGCAAGTAATGATTTTGTAATTTTAAGAGATCATTGACCAGTGCATTTCCAAAAAGTTGGCACTTTTCTGTCCCTTTTTCTCCCCAAATCTGCGCTAGAGTAGAGCCTATGCAGACGCAACCGGCACGACCCCTGATTCTGATCTACGGCAACAGCCCCCACCTGCAACGGGTGGAGCGCAGATTGCGGGCCGACCCCGGCCTGCGGGTGATTCAGATTGACCCGGACGACAGCAGCGCCCCCCAGCAGTTGGCCGCCCTGGGCGCAGGGGTGCTGATCTATGACGCGGCCGCCACGAACCCGGCGCTGATTCAGGCCATCCGCGCCCTGCACCCACAACTCTTCACTCTGGGGCTGGGGGGCGGCGACGGCCGGAAACAGACACTTTTGGGGCGCGCGTTCCCCCCCGCGGTGGCGCAAAG
>JAANMX010002168.1_pt1 | contig 20319 bp, 14 predicted proteins | sample 7279681 | NCBI WGS metagenome assembly JAANMX01 (sample SAMN14094542, study PRJNA606508) | bioreactor metagenome | isolation source: A lab-scale SPAN reactor treating ammonium-rich wastewater day 351 | place: Ireland: Galway | collected 2018-01-01
CGGACAGGTTGGCCAGCAGCGCCATGCCGATGTTGGTGGGCGAGGTGCGGTGGGCGATCAAGCCCACGCGATATTCCTGGAAATTGTCCGGCGGCAGCCAGTGGTCCAGCGGGCCGACGAAGGTATCGAAGAAGGCCCAGGTCCGCCGCGACAACTGGCGCAGGAACCGAAGCTGCTCGAGCGAGAGTTCCACCACCGGGCGCACAAGCGGCTGACTGATCCACCACGCGATGGCCGGCGACGCGAGCCACAGCAGCAGCACGGGCAGCGCCGCGCCAAGGGCGGCCGGATTGGTCAAAGCAAGCAGCGTCGCCGCGGCAATGGCGAGCGCCGGGCCCATCCACATCGTGCGCAGCACGCTGGCCAAGCCATGGGCGCCGCGCTGGGCGGAGGCACGTTCGGCTTCGCTGGAGGGGTTCCACTCCAGCAGCCCGCGGTGCGACACCGCCATGCGCCACACACTGCGCACGATCGCATCCAGGCTGAACCAGGCCTCGTGCGGCAGGCAGGCCAGCTCGAACGCCACCTGGCCGCCACGGCGCGCCGCCGCGATTCTTGTCGCGGTGAGGTGCTGCCGCCAGGTCACCTCCTGCGGCTTGCGCACGAACTCGTGCAGCGTCGCCAGCACCGACGGCAGCAGCACGATCGCGATCACCGCCAGCGTCCACGCCCATGCCATGCCGGGAACGATCCAGCCCAGCACCAGCAGCAGCACCAGTGCCGCGGGGACGAGGCTGCGGCGCAGGTTGTCGAGCAGCTTCCAGCGCGACAAGGCAGACAGCGGGTTGGGCTCGAGACAGCGAGACCGGGGCTGGGTGGCTTGCTGCGGTTGGGTGGACCGGAACTGGGGGGCCTGGTTTTCGGGAGTCCTGGCTTGGGCCCCCTCGCCTGCCACGGGCTCGGCGCACTGCACCGGCACCTGCGAGCGCAGCCACGCGACGAGCTGCCAGTCGCCGCGAATCCAGCGCTGACGGCGGCTCACGTCGGTGCCGTAGCGCGCCGGATAGTCCTCGTAGAGCGACACGTCGCTGAGCAGCCCGGAGCGCACGAAGCAGCCCTCGAGCAGGTCGTGGCTGAGGATGCGATCCGGCGGCAGACGATCGCCGAGGCAGTGCTCGAACGCATGGACGTCGTAGATGCCCTTGCCGACGAAGGAGCCTTCGCCAAAGAGGTCCTGATACACGTCCGACACCGCCCGCGTATACGGGTCGATGCCCGGCTCGCCGCCATTGAGCCGTGCATAGCGGGAGCGGCTGGCGCCCGGCAGGCTGATCGCCACCGCGGGCTGCAGGATGCCGTAGCCGGCAACGACGCGGCGCGTGAGCCGATCGTGCTGCGGGCGATTGAGCGGGTGCGCCATGGCCGCCACCAGCGCGCGCGCAGCATCGCGCGGCAACTGGGTGTCGGTGTCGAGGGTGATGACGAACTTCACCCCGGACAGCGCAGCGGTATCGCCCACCACGCACGCGAAGCCGGCGCCCGCGGCGGCGGGGATGCCGCGCAGCAGGGCGTTGAGCTCGGCGAGCTTGCCGCGCTTGCGCTCGTGACCCATCCACACCCCTTCTTTCGGGTTCCAGCGCCGCGGGCGATGAAAAAGGAAGAAGATGTCGCCGTCGGCCTCGGGCCGGCCATCGCCGTATTTGCGATTGAGCGCCTCGATACTGAGGCGCGCGCGCTCGACCAGCGCAGCATCTTCGGGAAGCGTTTCCTCGCGGGCGTCGAGCAGGTCGGTGAGCAGACCGAAATGGAGGCTGTCGTCGCGATTGGCCAGGAAGCGGACCTCCAGCGCCTCGACCAGTTCATCGACGTTGTCCGCACTGGTGAGCATGGTCGGCACCACCACCAGCGTGCGCCACTGCGGCGGAATGCCGGCGGAGAAGTCCATGCGCGGCAGCGGGTGCGGTGTCGCCAGCAGCGTGGCCAGCCAATTCACCAGGGCTACGCCCAGCCGGCTTGCGGCCAGCAGCGCAAGGGGGGCGACTGCCACGGCCAGCAACCCGGTCCAAGCTCCGGACACTGCGCCGTCCACACCACCACTCACCCCGAGGCTGGCGCCCAAGGGTGCGAGCAGGCCGCCGGCGATAACGACGCTCAGCAGCGCGATTGCACCGAGATAGAGCGCCAGCGGGCAACGCCGCGCCCTAGCCCGCAACGCCGCGCGCCAGGAGGGACGAAAGCCGACCGCACGCTCGAGCCCCTGCCGGCCTTTGTCAATGAGGTAGAAGCCGACATGGTCGGCACGGGCTGACGCGTCATCACCCCCCTCGCAGCCCACCTCGCCGCCCACCTCGCAGCCCTCCACCACGACTTCCTCTGAACGAACCGCGCCCCGCCCCCCACCGTGCCCGCCGGCGGCGATACCGCCCCCCGCCAGCGCCACCGCCTGGTGCGCCACCTCGCCCTCGCTGCAGGCGCTCCTCTTCGCAATCGCCTCGACCACGTGCCGGTAGCGGTCACGGGTCGCAAAATCCATCCCGGCATACATCCCGCACGGGTCGTCGCACAGCGTGTGCTCGACCACGCTCATGGTCTCGACGAAGGCGCGCCAGTCCAGCGCGCTTAATAGCCGCAAGCTGCCGATGCTGTTGCTGATCGACACCTGGTCGGCGGCCTGCTGCTGGTTCTCGGCCTGGATCGACTGCTCGATCGTCATGCCGTGTTCGGCTAGCTGCTGCTCGATCCACGACAGCGGCAAGGCGAGCGCGGGGCCGCGATGCTGGAAGCGGCGCACGAGCCCGGCGACGAAGGTGCAGTTCATGGGCGGGTTCGAGCGCGCCATGTCGGCCAGCACCAGGATCAGGCTCTTCGGGTCGGTGTCGGCGGCCTCGGTCACGCGGTCGGCCCAGGTGTCGGCCAGATCGCGCTCGGCGCAGGCATCGGCCACCCGCACGCCGGTGCGGCGCAGGCTCTCGACCAGCGCGAGGCGCAGCATGATCGGGATGGCCCACAGCTCGCCCAGCTTCAATGCGCTGACGGTCTGGTACGCGGCGATGAAGCGCCGGAGCTCCTCGGCATCGACCCGGCCATCGCCGTGCGACACGATCTCCAGCATCAGGTCGTACACCCGCGGCTGCCCGGCCGAAGGTCCATTGGCCAGGCGCGGCAGGCCGACACTGTAGCCGCGCGGCAGGTGTCGCCGTGCGGTGCGGATCTGTTCCTCGATGAGGTAGAAGTTGTCGAGCAGCCATTCGCCCGCCGGCGTGATGCGGCGGTTCTCGGTGGCGGCAGTGGTGAGACGCCGCGAGGCTTCGACAAGTGCGTGTTCGTTGGCCGCGAGCCGGGTCAGCAGTTCGTCCGGACGCGGGCCCGTCGCGAGTTCATGGGCGACGGCAAGGGCCTTGCCGTGCAGCGCCATCTGCTCGCTGCTGAACAGCTCGGCGCGCAATGGCGAATCAGTGTCGGAATGGTGGCCAGGGCCCCCGATCCGGGTGCGCAAGGCTGGAAAGACCGCACGCAAAGCCCCGCGGCCACCGTCGATGATCTGCTTCAGCAGTGGCCACGGGAGAGACATCGCTTACTTCAGGCGCATGTCGTTCTTGACCGACTGCACGCCCTTGACGCCACGGGCCAGTCCGACTGCGGTGTTGATGTCGGCCTGCGAATTGACGAAGCCGCTGAGCTGGACCACGCCCTTGAAGGTCTCGACGTTGATTTCAGCCGACTTGAGGCTGGCATGTTCGAAGATTGCCGCCTTGACCTTGGCCGTGATGACGCTGTCGTCGACATACTCGCCCATGCCCTCCTGTTTCGAGGTCGAGGCACAACCCACTGCGGTGATCAGGGTGAGCGAAAGGAAAAGCGCGGACAGGTATTTGCCAAACTGTTTCATGATCGAAATCTCCAAAGTTTGATGACGCGGGACTTCTTGCTGCTGCTTCAGTCCGGTAGCGGACGAGCCACACCGGATTCGTGCATCACCGGCTGCGCAACATCGTGCCGATGATCAACCCCGCGAAGGCGGCAACGCCGAGGGCCTTCCAGGGGTTCCGGACCACATACTCCTGGGTGCATTCGGCAGCCTCCCCCATCCGCCGACCAGCCACGGCCCGCGCCTGGTCGAGCCGCACACTGGCCTGGCCAAGGCGCTCGTCGATGCGCGCACGCACCGCGGTGAACTCTTCGTTGCTGGCGTTGACCACTTCCTTGAGCAGGCTCTCCGTATCGGCGACAAGACCCTTGAGGTCCTGCACCACCTGGCTGCGCATGTCCGCGACCGCACTGTGCTCGGCGTTCAATTCCGTATTCATCATTCCTCCTGTTGACGTCGTTGGCCCGACGGTTCGAATCCGGGCCGGTATTCCCTGGGAATAACGCTGGGGATACGCTGGATTCGGATACTCGTCCTTGTGGCGACCCACGTCTGTGCGCTAGCCAACAGACCACAAATCACGCGTCGCTATGATTCAAATCAAGGAGAGGGTGACGCACAGCGGACGCGATGGACGCCGCAGACCCCGTCCGATACAAGGCCGGAACGCACGATGCAGCATGGCGCGACATTGGTTCCTGACCCCTGTGCTGAAGGCACTCACTTACTGCAAGGAGACTTGAAATGTCACTGGGAACCATCCTGCTGATCGTGTTGATCCTGATCCTGATCGGCGTATTTCCAAGCTGGCCGCATAGCCGGAGCTGGGGTTACGCGCCCAGCGGACTGCTCGGCGTGGTGCTGTTGATCGTGCTGATCCTGTTCCTGATGGGGCGGATCTAGCCTCTGCCGCGAGCGCGGCGAGAAACGCAGCGGTGGCGTGCGTCCGGACAGGGGCGCACGCCACATAAAAAAAGCCCCCGAAATCCCGGGGGCCTCGCCTCGACTACCGAACCGCTTCAACGGCCCGCAGTGCTCAGGCTCATGCGGCTTTCTTCATCACCTTCTTCTCGACATTGCTGGCCGCCGCAATCATCGGCTGCACCGCATCGTCCGCCACCGCCAGGCTGTGCTCGGCGATCTCGGCGCCGGCCTTGATCATGCGTTCGTAGGCCTCGGTTGCGCTGTTGAGCGCCGTCTTGATCTGCCCGACCAATTCGGCACTGCCCGTCGGGCCGGATTTGGCCATGGTGTCGAGCAGCACACCCACGGACTCGGCGAGTTCGTTGGTGCGCTCGACCGTGATCTGTCCGACCTCGACCTGCGACTTGATGCAGATGCCGCTGAAGTTGCGCAGATAGTCGCTGGCGAGTTCCATCGAACGTGCCGGCGAGCCGGTTTGCGCAGTCAGTTGCTCGAAAAGGTTGCCGCTCTTCGGCACCTCGATGCCAGCCTTGTACGACCGAAGCGCGTTCATGTTGAGCGCGAACAGTTGCTCGGACGTGTTCAGCGCAACATGGACGATGGCGTTGAAGGCATCGCCGTTGGCAGTGACGACTTCGGAAATTTTCTCGTGCAAGGGCGTAATCGAGTTCATCGTGTGTTCCTCAAGTTTACAAAGTGGCGGAGTCGGTCGCCGCGCAATGACATCCGCCTTGCAGCGGCCGCAACCCCAATTGAAGACGGGCTGCATGTTGCCTGCGCTGCTGATTCCGTGTCTGTCAGTTCAATGCCAGATCAGTGCCGGAAAAGAAGTCGATCCGTGTCGGATAATTCCGATCGGCGCGCCCGTCCTCATGGCCTGATCCGAATGGCAACACATCCATACGCTCGACCAGCAGGCCCAAGGCCCGCGCACTGGTTTGAATGAAACGCGCCTCGGCTTCACTGGAAAACGGTCCGAGCAGCACGGTCGCGGGTTCGCGCCCGGTACCTGCACGTCTTCGGCCTGATTTCGTCGTGACCACGGGCGCCCGCAGGTAAATACCCGGGCGCAATGAATCGACAAGCGTCAGCGCCTGTGTCGGCCGCCCGCGCTGTCGTGTTGCGATGAAGCTGTGTAGTGAGTCCTGCAAGGCTGTCTCCTCCACGCGGTGACTCTGCGGCCACTCGCTCTCGTAAGTCGGTCTCGCTCCTCGACGACACCCCGTCGCCCCGACGTCTCGCGCCGCTTTCCGGGTCATCATGAAATCCGGCCGGGGCTTTGTCCTTGTGCTTGTTGCTGCACAGTCGCGTGTCGTCGATCGCGACCACGAATTATGCAGATCTGATCAATCCAGGTCTGTCGGCAAATGGCTGGACAGAAGTCAGATCATCAGATGGCTTGAGTAGGTTTTTTCTTACATCGATCAATCACTTGTCTGGACGCATACCCTTTCGGCAGCGATTGCAGTACGCTCGAATCGGTGCCCGCTGCGCTCGGGATCGGGTCGCCGAATCTGGTGCGACATCGGCCTGCGACACCGCTCGGCACCGGATTGCCTGATGGAGTTGTTTCCCGATCATGAAGCCCGTTCGCACACACCCGAACCTGCCCGCCCCCGATGCAGCATGCCGACCAGAGCAGGCGGGGCAACAAGGCGCCGCCCCGCTGCAAGGCGCCTCCGATGCACTGGTGCATCAGTTGCATGTGCATCAGGTCGAGCTCCATGCACAGTCGGAAGCCCTGCACGACATCCAGCATGAATTGAAGGCGTCGCGCGATCGTTACCTGAGCCTGTTCGAGCACGCGCCGACCGCTTACCTGTTGCTCGACCACAAAGGCCGCATTTCCGAACTCAATCTGCCGGCAGCCGACCTGCTCGGGAAAGATCGCGGCAAGTTGCGCCATCGCCGCTTTGCCGAGTTTGTCCACGCCGATGCCGCCGACACCTGGCACCGGTTCCTCCACAACGAATCGCTGCATGACGGCAGGCAGACCTGCGAGCTGAAACTGCGGCGCAGCGACGGCCACGTGTTCTGGGCACGCCTGGGCGGCCATCGCCACCTGGAGACGGAAGGACCGCGCATGCTGCGGCTCGCGCTCGAGGACATCAGCCAACTCAAGCTGCTGGAGCAGGCGCTGCTGGAGAAGGAAGGCTACCAGCGGGCGCTCCTCGACAACTTCCCGTTCATGGTGTGGCTGAAGGACACCGAGTGCCGCTATCTCGCAGTGAACAGCGCGTTTGCGAAGACATTCGGGGGCGAGTCCACCGAGTACTTTGTCGGCAAGAGCGATTTCGACTTCGTGCCGGCGGCGGTGGCCAAGGCCTGGCAGGTCGCCGACCGCGAGGTGCTCGCGTCACGCAGGCAGATCAGCGTCGAGGAGGAGATTCACCACCGAACAGGCAAGTCGACCTGGTCGGAGACCTACCGGGCGCCCGTGCTGGACGACCAGGGCAATCTGCTTGGCATCGTCGGTTTCGCACGCGAGATCACCGCGCGCAAGGAGGCCGAGAGCGCGCTGCGGCACATGAACGACGTGCTCGAAGAAGAGGTCGCCGAGCGTGCCGCCGAAGTGGATGCGCGTTCCCGCGCCCTGTCCGAGTCGGAGCGGTTTTTCCGCGCAACGATCGATGCGCTGCCTTCCATACTGTGCGTGCTCGACGAAAACGCCAGCATCATCACGGTCAATAAGGCATGGAGGGAGTTCGCGTCCGCGAATGACGGCGACCCCGACGCGGTGAGCGAAGGTGCCAACTATCTCGCGGTGTGCGACGCCTCGGCAGAACGCATTCAGGGCAGCGCCCTCGCGGTGGCAAACGGCATCCGCGAGATCCTGGCCGGCAGACGCAAGTCGCTGGTGCTGGAGTACGAGTGCAGCACGCCGAGCCAGGAGCGCTGGTTCGAAGTCAGCATCTCGCGCTTTCCCGGCAATGGGCGGGTTCGCCTGGTCGCGATGCATGACGACATCACCCGACGCAGAGAACTGGCGACCGCACAGCGTGAGGCCTCGCAGCGCCTGAAACGCCTTGCAGCGCACCTCGAATCCGTGCGCGAGGAACAAAGCACCCGGATCGCGCGCGAGGTGCACGACGAGCTCGGCGGCACGCTGACCATGCTCAAGCTCGGTCTGGTGACGACGATCGACAACCTGGTGAGCGTCTCGCCGACGGCGACGCAGTTGCAGGGCATGGTCGAGCAGGTGGATGCGGCCCTGCAAACGGTCAAGCGCATCTCCACCCACCTGCGCCCCGGCATGCTCGACACCCTCGGCCTGCTCGCGACGATCCGGTGGCATGCCGAACAGTTCTCGCGCATGACCGGCATCGAGGTCGAACTGAAACTGCCCGACGATGTACGCCTGTCGGCCGAAGCCAGTACCGCGGTGTTCCGCACCGTCCAGGAAGGCCTGACCAACGTTGCCAAGCACTCAGGAGCGAAGAAGGTGAGCATCACCATGATCAGGCGCAAGGGGAACCTGATCCTGCGGATGCGCGACGACGGCAAGGGGCTCCCCAAGGACAGCCTGCGCAAGCACGACTCGTTCGGACTCATCGGCATGCTCGAACGTGCGCGGCACCTTGGTGGCGAGCTGACACTCACCGGCACGCCCAGGACTGGAACCCAGTTGATGCTGCGCCTTCCGCTCGACGCGGGCGCGACGCCAGCGATTCAGGGGGAGGATTGAACATGGTCAGGGTTGTCATCGTCGACGACCACGCCGTGGTACGCAGCGGCCTGCGCCAGTTCTTCGTCGCAACCGACGACTTCGAGGTCGCGGCCGAAGCCGCAACCGGTGGCGAACTGCTTGCCCTGGTCGGCTCGGTCGAGGCCGATGTCGTCCTGCTCGACATCACCCTGCCCGATATGAACGGACTCGAAGTGCTCAAGCGCATCAAGCTGGTCCGCCCCGGCCTGCCGGTGCTGATCTTCAGCATGTTCGCCGAGGACGAGTTCGCGATACCGGCGCTGCACGCGGGCGCGTCGGGCTACCTGAACAAGGACAGCCCGCCCGCGCAGATCCTCGCCGCAATCCGTACCGTCGTGGCGGGCGGGCGCTACATCAGCCCGGCACTGGCTGAGCGATTGATAGAGGGCACGATCAACGGGACGCGGCGCCTGCCGCACGAGACGCTGTCACCGCGTGAGATGTCCGTGATGCTGCTGCTGAGCAAGGGCGTTTCGCTCACCCGGATCGGCGAGCAGTTGCACCTGAGCGTGAAGACGATCAGCACCTACCGCTCGCGAATCCTCGAAAAGCTGGGCATGCAATCCAACGCGGATATCACGCGCTACGTGATGGAGCACAAGCTGGAGCCTGATTGACAGCGCACGCGGCGCAAGCCTGAAGGCCCGCGCCGTGTGCGTGCAAGACGGTGTTACTTGCCGACCTCATGACCGATGACGCCGCCAACCGCGGCACCACCAACGGTACCCACCGCGCTGCCCCCGGTGAGCACCGCACCACCGACCGCACCGACACCGGCGCCGATGGCCGTGCTCTTGTCCCGCTCCGACATGCCGGCGCAACCCGCAAGGCCGAGCAGCATCGCGGCTGCAACCGTACCGACGGCCAATCTATGTATCGTTCTCATGGCATTTCTCCTTCGTCTGATGAAGCGGGAAGTGATGCCGTGGCGATCTGCGCCGGTCATGCACCTCACTTCGCCGAGGGTTTGCGGGGATCGGCAAGAGTGCATCGCACCGTTGGAAAATCTCGCGCGCCTGTCGGCTCGGATAGACGTAGATTGAAGCAGGGCGTCGATCGCGTCTGTCTGCTGTCGCACATAGCGCCTGCACGGGACGCCACCCCCACAGCGCCGGAATCCTCGCTCACCACGGCCACTTCCAGTCGCGGATCTCGGGCATGTCCTCGCCATGACGCTCGATGTAGTCCTTGTGCTCCACCAGCCGGTCGCGCATCGCCTGCTTGATGTGCGGTGCGCGCGCCCTCATCTTCGGCACCCGGTCCATGACGTCCGAGACGAGGTGAAAGCGGTCGAGGTCGTTGAGCACCACCATGTCGAAGGGCGTGGTGGTGGTGCCCTCCTCCTTGTAGCCGCGCACATGCAGGTTGGCGTGGTTGGTGCGGCGATACGCCAGGCGGTGGATCAGCCAGGGGTAGCCGTGGTAGGCGAAGATGATCGGCCGGTCACGGGTGAACAAGGCATCGAAGTCCTTGTCGGTAAGGCCGTGCGGATGCTCCTCCTTCGGCTGCAGCGTCATCAGGTCGACCACGTTGATCACGCGCACGCGCAGGTCGGGCGCCAGTTCGCGCAGCAAGGCCACCGCGGCCAGGGTTTCGAGCGTGGGGACGTCGCCGCAGCAGGCCATGACGACGTCGGGCTCGCTGGCCTTATCGACGCCAGCCTCTCCGCCACCGCACTGCCAGTCGTTGCTCGCCCACTCCCAGATGCCGATGCCGGTGCTGCAGTGCTTGACCGCCGCGTCCATCGACAGCCACTGCGGCGCCGGCTGCTTGCCGGCGACGATGACGTTGATGTCGTTGCGGCTCCTGAGGCAATGGTCGGCCACCGCCAGCAGCGTGTTGGCGTCGGGCGGCAGATAGACGCGGATGATGTCGGCCTTCTTGTTCACCACGTGGTCGATGAAGCCCGGGTCCTGGTGCGAGAAGCCGTTGTGGTCCTGGCGCCAGACGTGCGAGGTGAGCAGGTAGTTGAGCGAGGCGATCGGCCGCCGCCACGGAATCTCCATGCTGGTGACCTTCAACCACTTGGCATGCTGGTTGAACATCGAGTCGATGATGTGGATGAAGGCCTCGTAGCACGAGAAGAAGCCGTGGCGGCCGGTGAGCAGGTAGCCCTCGAGCCAGCCCTGGCACATGTGCTCGGACAGCACCTCCATGACCCGCCCGTCGGGGGCGAGATGATCGTCACCCTCGAGGCGCTCGGCCATCCAGGTGCGCTCGGTGACCTCGAACAGCGCGCCCAGGCGGTTGGAGGCGGTCTCGTCGGGGCCGAACACGCGGAAGTTGTCGGGGTTGTGCACGATCACGTCGCGCAGGAAGGTGCCCAGCACGCGCGTGGCTTCGGCGTCGTCCTGGCCGGGGCGCGCCACCGCCACCGCATAGTCGCGGTAATCGGGCAGGCGCAGCTCGCGCAGGCGCAGGCCGCCATTGGCATGCGGGTTGGCGCCCATGCGGCGCTCGCCCACCGGCGCCAGCGCGGCAAGCTCTTCGATGGGGGCGCCCGCGGCGTCGAAAAGCTCCTCGGGGCGATAGCTCTGCATCCACTCCTGCAGCAGGCGCACGTGCTCGGGCTTGCTGGCCATGTCGGCCAGCGGCACCTGGTGCGAGCGCCATGAGCCTTCGGTCTGCTTGCCATCCACCGACCGCGGCCCGGTCCAGCCCTTGGGGCTGCGCAGGATGATCATCGGCCAGCGCGGGCGCTCCAGCGCCCGCCCGCCAGCGCGCGCCTTGCGCTGGATGGCGCGGATCTCGGCCAGCACGGTGTCGACCGCCGCCGCCATGTCCTGGTGCATCTGCGCGGGGTCGTCGCCCTCGACGAAATACGGCGTGTAGCCGTAACCGAGGAAGAGCTGTTCCAGTTCTTCGTGGCTGATGCGCGCAAGCACGGCCGGGTTGGCGATCTTGTAGCCGTTCAGGTGCAGGATCGGCAGCACCGCGCCGTCGGTGACCGGGTTGAGGAACTTGTTCGAATGCCACGCTGCGGCCAGCGGCCCGGTCTCGGCCTCGCCGTCGCCGACCACGCAGCAGGCGATGAGGTCGGGGTTGTCGAACACGGCGCCGTAGGCATGCACCACCGCATAGCCGAGCTCGCCGCCTTCGTGGATGGAGCCCGGGGTTTCCGGGGCCACGTGACTGGGAATGCCGCCGGGGAAGGAGAACTGGCGGAACAGCCGGCGCATGCCCTCCTCGTCGAGCGACACATTCGGGTAGAACTCGCTGTAGCTGCCCTCTAGCCAGGTGCTTGCCACCAGCGCCGGCCCGCCGTGCCCGGGCCCGGCGAGGTAGATCATGTCCAGGTCGTCACGGCGGATGACCCGGTTCATGTGCGCGTAGATGAAGTTGAGCCCGGGGGTCGTACCCCAGTGCCCGAGCAGGCGCGGCTTGATGTGCTCGAGGTGCAGGGGCTCCTTCAGCAAGGGGTTGTCGAGCAGGTAGATCTGCCCGACCGAGAGGTAGTTGGCCGCGCGCCACCAGGCGTCGATGCGGCTCAGTTCCAGGGCAGAGAGCGGGAAAACGTGGCTCGACATCGATGACCTCACACTGGGTTTTCGTTCGCCGCCAGATGTCACCGACAACCGGCATTAAATCCACGCTTCACTATAGGCCTGCATTCTCGCCAGTCGGCGACGGGTTGAAAGAAACGGAAATAAGCCTTGACTCTCAAGAGGATGAGGCCACACTGGGGTTGCGTACTGCGGCGCAACATAAAAGCCGGAGACGGTGAAGCAGCCAACCAAGCGCTTCATCGCACCAGGCCAATTCACGCAGACATTCCCAAAAGGAAGACCTAATGCAAGCTACCACCACTGAACAGAAGCGCACCGCCCAGACCTACACGAATGCAGTCGGGGCGCTGGCCGAAGTTGGCTTTTCCAGCGTCGAGCGCCTGACCGAACTGAACCAGAACCTGGCCCGCGCTGCATTGCAGGACTGCCTGTCGGCTTCGAACGAGCTGCTCGCCGTCCGCGACGTGAATGCGCTGCAGAACCTGCAGACCTCCGCGACCACACCCGCGCTTGCGCAACTCACCGACTATCTGCGCAGCGTGCAGGAAATCGCGACCGAGTCGCAGAAGCAGGTGAGTGACATCCTCAATGCCTACTTTGGAACGCTCGGCCTGGGTTCGAACGCCGGCGCCAACATCCAGGCTGGATTCGACATGCTGTCCAAGATGACCCGCCAGACGCGGGACATGATGGATGCCAACATGAAGACCGCGGGCGAAGCGGGCGACAAGCTGGGCCGCCAGAGCCGGGACATCATGGACGCCAACGTCAAGGCCGCAAGTGAGGTTGGCGACAAGCTGGCCTCGAGCGTGACACCGCACCCGAAGAAGGCCGCATAAGTCAGGCCCGCACCAGGCCCACAACACGAAGCCCCGCTGGTCGGGGCTTTTTCGCTGTTTCTTTCGCCATTTTTTGGCCAGGCCGCCGTGTGCGAGAATCCCCACCCACAGCCGCCTTCATCAAGGACTACCGATGCCCCCCCAAACGCAGCAACGCAAACGACGCCACGACCCATCCGTCCCCGCCACCGCCTCCGTGCGGCGCGATCCGACGCCAGCCGCGAACGCCGACGATCCCCTGCTGCAGTGGACCACGCTGGCGAACCAGGCGAGCGAGATGATGCTCGCCTCCGCACAGGTCATCAGCCACCGTACCGGGCGCATGGCGGCCGCCGGCCCTGCGCCGAGCGCCGACGATCTCGACGAATTCAGCCTGATGACGCAGGAGAAGTTCGAGGCCGCGGCCGAATCGTCGTGGTCGGTGGCCGAACATTGCCTGCAGTTGAACCAGCAGTTGTGGATGCAGATGCTCACCCAGATGCAGGCTGGGATGACGGCGATGATGTCGGCTGCGGCAAGCTCGAACATTGCCGAATCGATGACCCACCACGCAACGGCGATCGCGGCGATGTCGCCCACCGCCGATGCGCACGCGCAGTTCGCCAACGCTGCTGCCGACCTTGCCCGCCGTGCGCTCGACCCGATCCACGCGCGCGCCACCGCCAACGCCGAGCGCCTGGGCAGGCACAAGGCGACAGACGCGGACTCATGAACAGCGTGCCTTAGCCAGAAAAGTCTCGAGCTCGGCCACGGCGAGCGGACGGCTGAACAGATAACCCTGGTAGGTGCGGCAGCCTTGCTGCGCGAGGAACTCGCGCTGGGCCTCGCTCTCGACGCCCTCGGCGACCACGCCCAGGCCCAGGTTCTCGGCGAGCACGATGATCATCCTGGCAATGGCCGCGTCGTTCGGGTCGATCAGGATGTCGCGCACGAAGCCCTGGTCGATCTTCAGTTGATCCAGCGGCAGGCGCTTGAGGTAGGCGAGCGAGGAATAGCCGGTGCCGAAATCGTCGAGCGAGAAGCCGACCCCCCTGGCCTTGAGCGCGTCCATCTTCGCGACCACCTTCTCGACATCGATCACCAGCGAACTCTCGGTCAGCTCCAGCTCGAGACGGGCAGGATCTGCGCCTGAACGCGCGAGCACGTCCACCACCTCGGACACGAAGTCGTCCTGACGGAACTGGCGCGCGCTGACGTTGACCGCGATCGTCAGGTGCGCGCGCTGCGGATCGGCCGCCCACGCTGCCAGTTGCGCACAGGCGGTCTCGAGCACCCAGCGCCCGAGACGCAGGATGAGGCCGCTCTCCTCGGCCAGGGGAATGAACTCGGCCGGCGGGACCATGCCGCGCTCGGGGTGCTGCCAGCGCACGAGCGCTTCTGCACCGACCACCGCCCCGTCGGCGGCAATCTGGGGCTGGTAATGCAGCACGAACTGGTGCTGCTCCAGCGCCTCCCACAACCCCGCCTCCACCGCCGCGCGCGCACGCACGTCGGCCTGCATCTTCGGATCGAAGAGACAGAGCGCATTGCGCCCGGCGAGCTTGGCCTGGTACATCGCCATGTCGGCGCGCTTGAGCGGCTCCTCGACGCGCTCGCCGGGGTGGTCGCCGAACAAGGTCACCCCCACGCTGGCCGAGACGCGATGCTCCGAACTGCCGAGCTCGAAACGCTTGTGCAAGGCCTGCAGGATCTTGTTGCCGATCGCCTCCGCATGGCGGATCGCTTCGATCGGATCCGCGCTCAGGTCCTCCAGCATCACCACGAACTCGTCGCCGCCGAGCCGGGCCACGGTGTCGTCCTTGCGCACGCAGTGCCCGAGGATGGCCGCCACCTGCTCGAGCAGGCGGTCGCCTTCGTCGTGGCCGACGGTGTCGTTCACGGCCTTGAAGTTGTCGAGGTCGATGAACAGCAGGGCCCCCATGCGCTTGTCACGGACACAGGCCTCGAGCGCGAATTCGAGCCGCTCCATCAGCAGCCGACGGTTGGGCAGCCCGGTCAGGGGGTCGAAATAGGCGAGCTTCCTGACCGCCGCCTCGGACGACTTGCGCGCCGAGATGTCGCGCGCCGAATTGAACAGCACGGTCTTGCCATCGACTTCGAGCGGAAACGCGGAGACCTCCACCGGCACCACGCTGCCGTCCTTGCGCCGATAGGCCGACTCGAAGGTGTGGACCTCGCTCGACGCGAGCAGGCGGGCAAGCCCGGCCTGCAGCTCATGGTCCGGTGAACACGCATCCCATTTCGAGACGTTCATGCCGATGACGTCGGCGTGCGCGTACCCGAGCATGCGGCAGAAGGCGTCGCTGGCCTCGATCACGTTGCCCGCACCGTCGATGATGTGAACACCGTCGCTGGCGTTCTGCAGCAGGATGCGGCTGCGCTGATTGGCGCGCTCGTTGGCATTGACCAGACGCCACAGCAGCCAGCCCGCCAGGGCGGTGACGCCCAGGAACAGCGCGCTCAGCACCACGGCCTTGCGCACGTCCTGATCCCACTGGGCAAGATAGTCCTTCTCGCCGAAGCCGAGAACGACGAAAGCCGGCATGCGCTCGAGCTTGCGGTAGGCGTTGAGGCGCGTCACCCCGTCGGCAGTGCGCGTGCTGTGGAAGGATTGCGCCTGCACCCCGGAGGCGACGATGTCGCTCAGCTCCTGCGACCCGCCGCGACTGCCGATCGCCCCGGCGGGTGTGTCCAGCGTAGGCCAGCGCGCGATCATGGTCTTGTCCAGGTCGCGTATCAGCGCGATGCCGTGCGACCCCAGCTGGAGCCCCGACAGCAGTTTCTGAAAGTAGGCTGCGGGCACCGCCGCCACGACGATGCCGGCAAAGCTGCCGTCGGGCGCGTTGTAGCGGCGTGAGAACACCGTGATCCAGGTGCCCGCAACGCGCCCAAAGATCAGCTTGCTCGCCCGTGTGTGGCCATCATCCCCGGCACGGTGCGCGACGAAGAAGTCACGATCGGCAACGTTCACCCGAGTATCCGGCGTCACGCCGTGGCCGAGCACCACGGCCCCCGAGGCATCCGTGACCCTGATCTCGGTCGGCTGCGACAACCAGTCCTGATGCATGGCAATCAGCGTGTTCATCGCGTCGCGGTCAAGCGGCTGTCCGCGGCGCAGCTCGCGCTCGAGGTTGATCTGCACCTCGCGCAGCAGCAAATCGATCTCGCGCACCGACGCAGTCACGCTCTGGTCCAGCAGCAGCGCCATGTTCTCGACGGTGCTGCGCACCTCCTGCTCCTTGCGCTCCTTGGCTGCGGACAGCGCATACGCCAGCAGGCCTGCAACGAAGACATTGAGCGCCAGCACGGTGGCAATCAAGGCCAGGGCAATCGTCTTCTTGTTCTGATGCATGTGTCCGCCGCGGGAATGTGAGGATCGATGACGGTCGATTCGTCGCCGATCCAGGGTGGATGTTAGCCGCGCCGCGCCCGCGGACTCCAGTACTACCGCGCGTCACCCGGGCGCTGCACCTTCTGCAGTCAATTCATGCGCCGCGACGCGCCCGACTCCAGCCACCGCCGGGCTACCGCTATAATCCGCGGTTTCCCAGATTGAGCCGGAGCCCGCACATGGAAGCCGAACGCCAGAACGCCATTGCCGAGAAACTCGCCGACCTCGCCGCCCGCGGTCGCGAACTACGGAGGTATCTTTGACTACGATGAAAAAGCATCGAAACTTGAGGAAGTAAACCGCGCCCTGGAAGACCCGGCGGTGTGGAACAACGCCGAGCGCGCGCAGGAGCTCGGCAAGGAAAAGCGCCAGCTCGAGGACGTGGTGCTGACGCTGCAGAAGATCGACGCGCAGTCGCGCGACCTCAAGGACCTCTACGAGCTCGCCGAGGCCGAGGATGACGACGACACCTTCGAGGCGGTCGAGGCCGACCTGGTCGAGCTGCAGGGCGCGATCGAGACACTCGAGTTCCGCCGCATGTTCAGCAACCCGATGGACCCCAACAACTGCTTCATCGAGATCCAGGCCGGCGCCGGCGGCACCGAGGCCCAGGACTGGGCGGGCATGCTCGAGCGCATGTACCTGCGCTACGGCGAGAAGAAAGGCTTCAGCGTCGAGCTCATGGAAGAGACCGAGGGCGAAGTCGCCGGCATCAAGAACTGCACGATCAAGTTCTCGGGCGAATACGCCTACGGCTACCTGCGCACCGAGACCGGCATTCACCGCCTGGTGCGCAAGTCGCCGTTCGACTCCAACGCCCGCCGCCACACCAGCTTCACCTCGGTGTTCGTGTTCCCCGAGGTCGACGATTCGATCCAGATCGAGATCAATCCCGCCGACCTGCGCATCGACACCTACCGCGCCTCCGGTGCCGGCGGCCAGCACATCAACAAGACCGACTCCGCGGTGCGCATCACGCACGAGCCCACCGGCATCGTCGTGCAGTGCCAGAACGACCGCTCGCAGCACAAGAACAAGGCCGAGGCCATGTCGATGCTGAAGGCACGCCTGTACGAGGCCGAGCTGCGCAAGCGCCAGTCCGAGCAGCAGAAGCTGGAAGACTCCAAGAGCGACATCGGCTGGGGCCACCAGATCCGCAGCTACGTGCTCGACCAGTCCCGTATCAAGGACCTGCGCACCAACTACGAGGTCGGCAACACCCAGGCCGTGCTCGACGGCGACCTCGACGACTTCATCGCGGCGAGCCTGAAGCAGGGTGTCTGAGGTCGGGGCGGCGCAGGTATTGGCGCTGTTCGAGCCCTCATTCGCGGGCAAGCCCGCTCCCACAAAGCGGCGGCGATTGACGTGGGAGCGGGCTTGCCCGCGAAGCCGCCATTCGGCGACCGCGACATCCGATGATCAATGACTGATCCCTTCCTGTCCGACTTCCTCGCGCCCGGCGTCGACGCCGATGAAGTGCCCGAACTGGCGGCGCTGGCGTCGGCGCGTCCGCTGCTCGACGCCTTCGTCACGCTGTTCCGCGGCACCGAGGCCGAGGTGCTGATGCGCCTGCTGGTGCTGCGCGAGATCGGCCGCGAAGCCGATGTACCGCGCTGGTCGCCCGAGGCGTTGCGCAGGCGCTTCACCTATCTCGACCCCGTCAAGCTCGAGACGGTGTTGAAGCGCCTGCGCGACAACGCCCTGCTGACGATCGGCGAGGACGGCCACTACGCGCTGTCCGACATCGGCCGCAACGCGGTGGCGGCGATCGCGATGCTGCTGCGCTTCGGCGAGGACGAGGACGCCGAGCTCGGCTTCCTCACCGCCCAGCTCGCCGGCCTGCAGGCGGTGGGCAGCCTCACGCCCGAAGCGCTCGGCCACCTGCTGTCCAAGCTCAACGACCTCACATGGCACTTCGAGGAGGCGATCGCCTCCGGCTCCGAGTTCCGCATCCTCGACGCCCGCCGCCGGCTGTCGGCCAACGGGCGCTGGCTGGAACGCGGCACCGAAATCCTCAACAGCCTGCTAGCCGATCCCGAGGTCGATTTCGATATCGCCCGCATCGCGCAGCGCATCGGCCTGGCGCAGTCGCGGCTGGCGCGGGTGGATGCGGCCTTCCAGCGCGCGTTGAACAAGATCGAGTCGCAGCGCGTGACGCTGGGCGCCTCGGGCATCTCGTCCTCGGACGTCGCCGCGTGGCTGCGCAGCCTGGATGCGAACGCGCTCGCCGGCCTCGCGTTCGACGCCTTCGCGGTGGCACCCGAACTTGCGCTGCTCGCGGGCGGCCACGAACTGCTCGACCGCGCCGAGACCCTGCTCGAGGGCGCGACCGCCGCCGCCACGGCCGGCGCCGGCCTGCCGTCGCCGGACATCGCCGGCACCGAGCTCACGCTGCAGACCGAAGACCTGCGCCTGCTCGAACACTTCACCCACCGCCTCGAAGCCCTGCCCGCGCCCCAGCCGCTGCATCACATCGTCGCCGGCGGCGGCTTTGCACCCGCCAGCTACCGGCTGTCGCTGCTCGCCCTGCTCGCGGACGGCGCGGGTTCTGGTGTGGAAGCCGGCCCTGAGGCGGGCCCGGTCGGCAGCTTCATGCGCCTGCCGGTCGACGTCGAATTCGGCGACACGCTGACCACGGTCGGCGAGGACGAGATCGCCGCGATGACGCTCGGTGAGGTCCGTCCGCGTCGCCCATCCCCAGGCGCCGGTGCAGCCCACGGCACGGGCGCTGAATCGACGCCTGCATCGCCGCCTGAGTGGACCGCTGATCCAGCCGCAAGGTCGCTCACCGCCCCCACGCCCACTGCCCCACCGCAACCGCCCGCGAGCTGAACCCCGCCCGCCTCGGAGACGCAGCGCCCGCCATGGACCACGAACTCAAGACCCTCACCGCCCGCCTGCTCGCGCAGCGCTGGCTGCCGCGCAGCGATCGCCTGGTGCGGCGCGCGTTGGTGGACGAGACCTTCCGCCTCGAGCTCGCCCGGCGGCTTGCCGACGTCGGCCTGCGCCTGCTCGACAATCCCTACGCCGCGCACGTCGGCGTCGCGCTCGAGCCCGAGCTCGCCGAGCCGGTGTTCGGCGCCGGCCGCGAATACGCCGCCAGCAACCTCGGCCTCACCCGCGACGAGATCGCGCTGCTGGTGATCGTCTGGGCGCTGATCGTGCTGCCCAAGCGCGAGCGCCAGGTCACCCGCCGCGAACTCATCGACGACGGCCAGACCGACCTCTTCGGCAGCGACAAGCCAGTGGCACATGGCGAGACGGTCTCGGGCGCGCTCACCGAGGCCTCGCTGATCGCCGACTTCGGCCCGCGCCTGGGCGGTCGCACCAAGGTGCGCAATTTCATGCTCGGCAAGCTCGCCCGCCTCGGCTTCATCGAGCGCCGCAACGGCCTGATCAGCGAAGGCCCGCTGCTCGACCTTGCGCTCGACTACCGCGTGCTGGCCGACCGCATCATCCACGGCACGCTCGGCGAAGTGCTCGCCGCTGCAGGTCATCCGCTGCCCGAGGCCAATGCCTTTGACCTCGCCGACGTCCTGCCCGACGAGGGCGAGACTGCGGACGAAGTGTGATCGCCCCGGCGCAGCGTTGTTTCCGCGGGAGCACTACCCGCCCCCTCCGCACTTCTGCCAGAAAGCCCAGATAGCCCATGCCCCTGCCCATCATCGACCCCGCGCGCTACGAGGACCAGCTCGCCGCCAAGCTCGCGCGCTACCGCGCCGACTTCGCCGAGTTCGAGTTGCCCGAGCCCGCGGTCTTCCGCTCCGCGCCGCTGCACTACCGGCTGCGTGCCGAGTTCCGCTTGTGGCACCACGAGGGCCGCATCGACTATGCAATGTTCGACAGCGCCGACCCGAAGCAGCCGATCCTGCTCGACACCTTCCCCGCCGCTGCCGCCCCGATCGCCGCTCTGATGCCGTGCCTGCGCGACGCCCTCCAGGCAAGTGAGCCGCTGCGGCGCAAGCTCTTCCAGGTCGACTTCCTCGCCACGCTGAGCGGCGAGTGCCTGGTGAGCCTGATCTACCACCGCCCGCTCGACGAGGCCTGGGAAGCCGCGGCGCGCGCGCTCGCCGCCGACCTGGGCATCCAGCTCATCGGCCGCAGCCGCAAGCAGAAGATCGTGCTCGGGCGCGACTGGGTGCAGG
>JAANMX010002180.1_pt1 | contig 20195 bp, 19 predicted proteins | sample 7279681 | NCBI WGS metagenome assembly JAANMX01 (sample SAMN14094542, study PRJNA606508) | bioreactor metagenome | isolation source: A lab-scale SPAN reactor treating ammonium-rich wastewater day 351 | place: Ireland: Galway | collected 2018-01-01
GAGCGCTCCGTCGAAATCGCCAAGCTGTTCGCGCACCTGACTCGCTCGATTGTATGAGTCGATCGCGGCACCACGATCGTTCTCAACCCCACGACGTTCGATCTCCTGCGTGTAAGAAACGGACTTATCGCAATGTTCCTTGGCCTCTGCGAAAGTGCCTGTGGCCCAAAGGCCTTCGCACAAGCGCATTTCCCCATTCCGAATGCCGATAATATCCTCGACGCTATCCTGATCGGCGTCGAAAAGCTCTTGCCTGATCGCCAGAGATTTGCGATAGCTCTCAACAGCCCCTTTCGAGTCGCCAAGGCCGGTCGATCTGAACGGATTTCCCAGAAGATCGCCGATCTTCTCATAACCTTCGGCGATCTCGCGTTTAAGTGCAGGTTCAGCTACGCCTTCGGCAGCGAGTCCGTCGAGGTATCGGAGCCCGTCGGTTACCATCTTGTGCCGCAGTTCGGTCGTGCCGGCGATGTTCGCCATCCCGTCGTAGTATTCGAAGATCATACTCCGGGCAAGTTCGCGAACCTGTGCAAAGCGTTGCTCTGCCAACTGCCGTTCGCGATTTGCGACCGTGTATTGCCACGCCGAGATGCCGGTTGCCGCAATAAGCAGAGCCGCGGCGACCGACACACCGATCGCACCCGTTCGGTGACGCCGAAGGAATTTCTTCAACCGGTATGAGCTTGAGTCGGCCGTGGCCGTGACGGGTAAACCCGCCTGGAATTTGCGAATATCCTCGGCGAACTCTTCGACCGATTGATACCGGCGATCTTGTTCGCGGCGTAAAGCTTTCAGGACGATGTTGTCGAGGTCTCCCTGCAGACGCTTTGGTTCGACGCCGGTGACATCTGATCTTTCCGTAATTCGCACAAGCGGATCTGCATCGTCGGTTTCCGAAGCGTGGCTTGCCGTCTTACCCGATTCGCGTGTCCGCGCAGCGGTCGAGGGCCGGCGCGGCTCACCCGAGAGCAGAAACTGGATCAGCTCATTCGGGGCCTTTCCCTTTGTGTCAAAAGGACGCTCGCCCGTCAGCAGTTCGTAAAGGATCACGCCGAGGCTGTAAACATCGGTCGAGGTCGAGGTCGCCTTCCCCTCGATCTGCTCGGGCGAAGCATATTCGGGCGTCATGACACGAAATTGGGTCACGGTTGCCTCATCGGTATCGGCGCTCCAATCGGGTGAGAGCAGCTTTGCAATGCCGAAATCAAGAAGCTTTGGCTCGCCGTCCCTTGTAACGAGGATGTTCGAGGGTTTCAGGTCGCGATGGACGACAAGGTTGCGATGTGCTGCAGTGACCGCCGAACAGACCTTTCGGAAGAGGGCGAGACGCTCGTCGAGGCCGTACTTCTCCGCCGCGCAGAACTCGCGTATCTCGCGGCCATCGACGTATTCCATTACGAAGTACGGAAGGCCGTCGGTCGTCGAACCGCCGTCGAGCATTCGAGCAATATTCGGATGATCAAGCGCGGCTAGTATCTGCCGCTCGATCAGGAAACGCTTGAGAACAAGGCCCGTGTCCATTCCGCGTTTGATGAGCTTTAGAGCGACTTGCTGCGAAAAGCCCTCGCCGGTGTGGTGTGCGAGATAGACGGTTCCCATGCCGCCGGAACCAAGCTTTTCAACGATGGTGTAATCGTCGATGGAGTCCGGCATATCGTCGCCTTCATGCCCGCCGTGTAAGACGATGGCCGGCTTCTCGATAAAATCTTCAGCCTCGTGGTCGGCTTTTATTAGACGCTCGACATCTGCTCTGAGAGATAGGTCAAGCCCGTCGAGGAACGCCCGGCGTTCTTGCGGCCGCATTTCGGTTGCGGCGGCGAAAGCGTCTTTAATGAGTTTCCATTTTGTTGGGTCCATCGTCGTCCACAACCACTACGCGTAAGATCGTTCGATTTTGGCTCAGCCGCAGTTTATTCGATCGAAAAGCCAGGCTCGGGCCGACGCCCATTCCCTTTTAACGGTTGCGGGTGAGATCTTCAGCACTTCGGCGGCCTCTTCAATAGAAAGGCCCGCAAAATATCGAAGTTCGACGACGCGGGCCTGATCCTGGTCAAATTTTTCGAGTTCGCACAATGCAGCGTCGAGGTCGAGCAGCTCCTGATCGGCCGCGATCGCGACGCTGAGCGAATCGTCGAGCGGCACCTTTTCAACGTCGCGTTTTTTTGAGCGGCGTGCCCGAGCCGCATCGATGAGTATCCGACGCATCGCCTGAGCGGCAATGGCAAAGAACTGGCCGCGGTTCGCCCAATCGACCGTGCGCTGTTCGGTCAGTTTGAAATAGGCTTCGTGGACGAGTTCAGTCGTCTGCAGCGAGGCTTCGTATTCGCGATTGAGAAAGCTGCCGGCAAGGCGGCGAAGTTCGTTATAGACGAGAGGGAGCAGGCGGTCGAGAGCTTCGCGATCTTTCGCATCGCCGCTCTTTCCGAGTTCATTCAGCAATAGCGTGACTTCGGTCGCCATTGCGGCATATTTTAGCACACGCAAGGCCTAACGCGAGCGGATATTTCTCTTGTATTTTCAAAGATTTATGGCCATTGGGCCACGCGGTTTTTTCGGGGAATATCACGCAAGGTATCCGCCCGGAGTTTCGGGGCCGAACCTGCCAAAACGAAGCAACATTTTTTGAGGCGTGAGCCAAATTCCGACGGATCTACGCGTATTGGTTTGAAGCCTGATCCACCATTCGACACGGCCGGGACTTCGGAGGAACAAGATCCTATATGAAACGCATACTTAGCTTATTGCTCACATTGGCCATTCTTTCGCCCGCAACATTCGCCGACTGGAAACTATCGCAGAAAACGACGCCAGGCGGGTCGAACATGGGTATGATCACGACGATCTACTTAAAAGGCGTCAGGCAGCGAACCGAGATGAAGATGGATATGGATCCCGAAACCGCTGCGGCGATGAGTCAGATGGGTTCAATGGCGTCCCAAATGATGCCGGAGATGCCGATCTCGATCCAGCAATGCGATCTGAAACAGGACCTTTACCTGAGCGACCGCAACAAGCAGTTCTTCATCGATTACTACGACTGGTCGTCCGTACCGCCGGAGAAACTCGCCCGCCGCGGCAATCAGAAGATCACGATCAAGGGAACCGTAACGATCGATTCCTGGGTCGTCGATTCCGGCAAGCGGCAAAAGATGTTCGGCCTCGATGCAAAGTGGCTCAAGTGGACGCAGACGATCGAAACCTCGCCCGACGCATGCCAACCTTCCGAACCGGTGAAAATGGAGTTCGAAGGCTGGTTCGTGCAGTTGTCGGTCGAGTCACAGTCCTGCCCGACGAATCGCCCGCCTCCGACAGGCGGCGGATGCATGCCGAAGATGATCTTCAAACGCATCGCCAATCCGGGATTTATGCTCACCGGCACGAGAAAGACCTATCTCAACGGCAAACTTACCGACACTTCGAAGGTCGAGACACTCGATCTTTCCAGTGCGACTCTCGCACAGTCACTCTTTGACGTGCCGACCAACCCGTGGATCGAGGTCGAGTCCATGGCCGCTTTGATGAAAAAGCAAATAAATATCGATACGTCCGCGAAGACGGTCTTCTCCGACGGCGGCAAATCGCAGAAGACGATCGCTATCGACTATTTCTCGGGCAAGGCGAACAAGGTCGATCAGGATGCGTTGCGTTCGTACATTTCGAGCAAAGTGAGTTCTGCAGGGATGAGCGGATATTTGGTCTCGTCGGCGGCAGACATCGCGGGCGGAAAATTCGCGAATGTCATCGGCGTTGAGATCAAAAAGACAAAGGAATCCGGAGCGGCAAAGATCGGAGGCCTTTTCGGAAAGATCACCGGATCGACCGATGCGTCCAAAGCAGGAACGACCTCCGCCGAGATCGTCGTAACGCTTTACGGAAGCGACGGGAAGACGGTCGTTGCCTCAATGCCTGCGACCGCCGAGGTTAAAGGCCAGCCTGATGACGCCGTCAGGGCAGCGATAGACCAGGTGATCGGAAGCCTGCTCGCGAAGGCAAAGTAACGGAGGCCTGTATGAAGGACATTGCACTCTCAACATTGATCTTGCTCATTCTCTCCGTCGGTTCATTGGCTCAACCGCCGCGTCGGACCGGCCCGCCGATAGTTCGCGGACCGGCACCGGCACCAAAAGTTAAGGCCATCGCGATCGACGATCCGCTGAATGATTTTGCGAAGAAAGGCCTGCCGGGGGCGTACGTCTTCGGCGGCGATCCCGATGCGGCCCTCGCGCGCAAGGCCGCAGCGCTGATCCTGAGCGACGACGAGAATTCCCTTTCGGCACTCATTGGTGCGCTACAGGTCGCGGGCTTTCACATCATCGACCAGGATCAGAAGATCTTGTTCAAGCCTTCGCATTCAAATGGCACCGCATTCTTTGACTACGAAGTTGCCGGAATGCTCCGCTCTGCCAAGATGGGATTCGCTACGAGCCTCGAAAAGTTCGGCACGGTCGTAAAAGGAGATTCGCCGATCCTTAAGAACATCGATATTGCCGGCAAAATGCTCGCCGACCTGAAGGCAGCACGAGCGGGCAAAGACCTGCAGAATAAGTTCCTCGTTGAGCTTATCTTTGCTCTCGGAAACGGCACGTCAGGCATTGCAACACCGCAGTCGAACATAAATATGCTGCAAATGTCGCTCATCGAGCGGCGCTATCTTGGCGACCTCGCCGCAACATACGAGGAAATGGCGGGCGCGGGCGTCTCGCTTTTTGACCGAGGTCGCAACCGCGAAGTTCCGGTCAAGTTCGTCAACGCGAGTTTCAGCGGAATGCCCGCGATCTTTGCAACGCACAACGCAGCTCCTGATGATTCGCCCTGCCCTGCGATAGACACTGCCGCCGAGGCTCAAGGATATAAGAAGAAAGGCGAGAAGATCATCAAGATCTTCGGGTACGAACATCCGGGAAAGGCGGCGTTCGACGAGTATTTCAAGGACGCGGCGAAAGGCGTCGAGCTTGCGAATACGATCACCTCATATCTAAAGCTGATCGCCGCAAACCTATTCATCGAGATCGAGGTCGATGTTCCGAACGCTCCGCTTGTTCGCACCAAGAGCAACCAACTGATCGACCGCGGTGAAGAACGTATCGTAACCGCGACGTTCAAACGCTATTTTCCGAACTCAGGGCAGATCAATTGTGTGGCAAAGGTCATCAAAATGGCGACGGGTGCCGACCTCGAGGTGCCGGAAGAAGGCGTGTTGAAGGACGTTCCGGTCAAGTGGGAACCGCTCGATCGCGCCGAGAACGCACCGCTCTATATCGATGCGCTCGACCGTGGAGATGTTTCCAAGCAAAAGACGGACAATGCGGGTCAGAACAAGATAAAGGCTACGGGCAAGGAACAGCGGAAAGATCTACGGAAGATCGCCGTTACTCCCGTGCCAAAAAAGGATCGCTGGCGAGTTTCAGTTGCGACCGAGAACATGGACGCGAACAAGGATATTCCGAAGATCCTTTGGGGTGCGCTCGATCTTAGAAGCGGCGGGATCGTCGGCTATTTGATCGGGGTCGTACCGGACGTGCTGGCAAAGATGGCCCTTAAGACCTATCGCGTCGATATCCCTGTCAAAGATTGGGAGCCGTGCAGCGCCGATTGGGCCGGCACAGTAAGTTACACACGCGATCTTCGAAAGACGACGGTCGTGAAATCGAACCGAACACCGGGAATGAATTCGGCAGGCGACGGCGTCAAGACGGTCGATATTCACGAGGACGTTGAGATCACTCTCAACCCGAGAACACCCGAAGAGGTTGCGGCCGGAGCGCCAAAAAGGCGCGCGACCTACGATGTGTACGGCTATTACACAACAAAATTCGAGGGCAAACGCGAGAACGATCCGTGTTGCGGCAAAACTGAGGGCAGTTACACAACGTCCTTCGTATCGGGCACCGACATCACGTTTCAGAAACCGAGCTATGAGTATTCCTTCGGTATGAACTTCTCAGGTGGTGATTCCGACTATCAACTCGGCTTTATGCTCGACAGCGGACCGGTGCCGTCAAAAGTGCACGACTACGAGCGTGTTGACGAAACAACCTGCAGCCTCGAGAAAGGACACGATGAGAATACAGAAAGCTCGGCGTGGGTGCACGCAAATCTTGCAGAAGGACGTTATCCGACGATGTACCTGAACGACGGCGTTCAACTAGCTGGCTCAAAGTCCTACCAGGATCCAGACGGTGGGACGGTCACGTGGGCTTGGGAGTTGAGCAGATGCGCGGGCAAGCAAGGCTCCCGCTGATCTTAGAGAGGTGAAAGATATGAAATACAAGATCTTAGCAATAGCAACGCTCTTCTTCGCGACAGCAGTTTGTGCTGCTGCACAGACCTACAACTCGAACTCTGGCGGCTGGAATACGGGCTACGGCACTGTGTACGGTTCATTCGGCCTCGCGATGGCGACGCAGAATATGTACAACACGGTGCAGATGAATATGCAGCGCTCGATCATGCGTCAGGCAATGATCAGAAAGTGGGGAAAGGCCGCCGTCGAGAAGGCAGAGCGGAATGCTGCGAACCGGTCGGGCCAGCGTTCCGGAAGTGTGTCAACTTCGTCGCCTGCATCAGCGGGACCGGTGGTCGAGGCTCCACGCGTACCGAAATATTACGGCAGGTTCACCGCAACTCCGGGCGTCGATACCGCGAGCGTCTTTGCAAATGCCTTGGGGGACAACGCACAGGAACGCGAACTCTATAAGAAGATCGTTGCCGAATCGATCACTCTGTTGAACGCCGAGGCTGCAAAGAAGGGTTGGAAGAACGACATCGCGGGTGCAATGACGATCTTCATCCTATCGAACAGCGTTATCTACAACAACACGGACGACCCTGGCGATGAGACGGCCAACGCACTATATGACGCGGTTCAGGCATCGATCGACGACATTCCTGAGTTCGCCAAGCTACCGAACAAGGATAAGCAGGCCCTCTACAACACACTGCTCGCCCTGTCAGGCATTCCGCTGACATTCTATGCAGATGCACAACAGCGTAACGATCCCGAAGCGTTGGCGACAGCACGAAAGCTTGCGGGTGAAATGCTCAAAATGGTGTTTAAGACAGAACCGGAAAAACTTCGGCTGACGACGAACGGGTTTGGAGGCGGTCATTAAGAAACCGGAATGCCGGTTCGGAGGTTAGAATTATGAGGGCAAATATTGGTTTACTTTTTACACTTCTTTTTGTCTCCCTCGTTTCAGGGCAGACGGCCTGGGGGTTCGCACAAGCGGGCCGCCACTTTTTTTTACGCGTTCAGCTCGGTGGAGTGTGAAAGCCCTATGGTTCCAAAAGCGAAGGCGATAGCGATCCGTGCTAACCTTGGAAGCTGGCAACTTTTGATAATTTAGTTTGCGTGAGCCGATACGACGAGAAAATTCGCGTAATAGGGTGCAGAAGATCGCAATTGAGATTGGAATAGCAGAAATGAAGCAAGCATTAGTTATATTTGGTATCGCATTGCTGTTGGCAACTGTCGGTTACGGACAAACCGGGACCTTGGCTCCGCCGCCGAGCCCGTTTATTTACCAGGGGAAATTGACACTCGCAAATGGAGACCCGGCAACGGGCAACTTCGATATGATCGTGGAGATCTACACCACCGAGACGGGCGGCACGCCGATCGCGACACTCAACCTGACCGGCGTGTCGATGGCGAATGGCGTCTTTACGATACCGTTGACCGTCCCGGGCGATCTTTTCAGCTCGACGGCGACAACGTATCTCGATATGCAGGTAAGTCCGGCGGGTGCAAACAACTACACACAGCTTTCGCCACGCCTTGCGATCGGCTCGACGCCGTATGCACAGGCTTTGACCTGCGTTAACTGCGTGAGCAACGCCCAGATCGTAACCGTTGACGGGTCGAAAGTTACGGGGACCGTTGCCAACGCATCCAATGCCGCGACGGCAACAAGCGCGACCTCGGCATATTCGGTCACGGGAATCGTCGGTATCGCGAATGGCGGTACCGGCAGCAACGTAAAGAATTTCGTCGATCTGAGTACTGCGCAAAGCATCGCGGGCGATAAATCATTTGCGGGCGTGCTCAGCGGCAACGGCTCCGGCCTCGTGAATGTGCCGGGGACTCTCAAATGGAACGTCGCCGCGAGCGGAAATGTGCAAACACAGTCGAATAACGGCTACGTCCTGATGAATGGAAGTGCCGCAACGGTCACGCTGCCTGCGACGCCTGCCGTCGGCGATGTCGTTCGCGTGTTAGAAAAAGGTACAGGCGGCTTTACGCTCGCAATGAACTCCGGCCAGTCGATACTCGATTGGGCAACGTCCCACCAGGAGACGATCTGGACTCGTCAATATAATTTTGGCGCGTCGGGGAGTACGATCGCGTGGTCGGCGGTGGCATCTTCCGATGACGGAATGAAGATCGCTGCGGTCGAGTATCCCGGGGGTAGGCTCGTGGTTTCATCGAACGGCGGCCAGAGTTGGATGGATCCTATGCCCGATGACACACGCAGCTATACGAGCGTCGCTTCATCGAGCGACGGCTCAAAGCTGATCGCGGCTGTCGAGAATGGGTATTTGTACACCTCGACCGATTCAGGGGCGACCTGGACTCCAAGGTTTTCGGACTCGAACAAAAACTGGTATTCGGTTGCATCGTCGGCAGACGGAAACAAGCTCGTCGCCGCTGACACCACCAACGTATACACATCGACAGATGGCGGAGTGATCTGGACTCCGCGAAGGTCTACCGGCGGACATATTGGGTATGTCGCTTCTTCGACGGATGGTACAAAGTTGATTTTCGCCGAGAATTTGGGACACGTTTACACGTCCACCGATTCAGGCGTGACATGGACGGACCGACTTAGCTCGTCTTTTAATCAATGGTCTTCGGTCGCTTCGAGCTCGGACGGCTCAAAGCTCATAGCTACGGAGAATCCGGGAAGAATTTGGATCTCGACCAACTCCGGCGTGACGTGGACGCCAAATACGGTTGGGCCGGCGGGGACGAACACGAAGTGGACGCGAGTATCTGTATCCTCTGACGGTTCGCGGATCGCGGCAACAGCCAATAACCCTTCCGGCCTTGTTGCGATCTCGTATGACGGTGGAACCAGCTGGACTCCGACCGGCGTAGGAACGTCATGGTCCGCGGTCGCAGTTGCGGGCAATGGAGGCAGGGTCGCCGCAGGGGCGTTCGACAGTAGCGCAAACAAACTTTACACCGGCCCGGTCACAACACAAACGATCGTCGATACGATCACAGGTGTTAAGGACTCCGCCGTCGAGCTTGTGTATGTCGGCTCGAACCAGTTCGTGATGGCAAGTTCGAACAATATGACGATCCCGCCGCATACGTATCGGGCTTCGACGGTATCGCGATAGATGACGGAGGACAGAATGATAAGAACTTTCGTAGCAACGCTCTCCGTTTCGGTCGCATTTGTGGCGTTTGCATTTGGTCAAACGCCGCAGACCGCAACGACCGGCACGCCTTACGTTCTTCAAAAACAGGTGATCGCGGCCGGCGGCGGAACAATGACCTCGCCGACCTATACGATGACCGGCACGATCACACAGCCCGTCGCGGGCATCCAGGAATCGACCGCGACGGACACCGCGTATGTCGGGTTCTGGATCCCGGAGATGCTCTCGCCGACCGCGGCGTCAGCTTCTATTGGCGGCAGAGTGGTCACGAACGACGGACGCGGGATCCCCTATTCGCAGCTAACGCTTACAGATATGTTCGGGCTGAGCCGCACTGCAATTACGGGACAACTGGGCTACTTTCGATTTGAGGGGCTCGAATCGGGACAAGCGTACATCCTTTCCGTTTCGGCAAAACAATATAGCTTCGCTCAACCGTCTATCGTCGTAAATCTCGGCGAAGATGTAACCGAGCTGAAGTTCACGGCACTGCCAACGTCCGGGCAATAGGTTGATCCGAGTTGGCATTTTGCGCCGATGACCTTGCCCTAAAGCTTGTTATTTTGTGAGTATTTAGGTTAATATTGACAAATAGGTAAGGATTCGTATATTTACGGATCGAATCTACTAAATAGGAGATATCATTTAATAATGTCAGCAGTTGCAGCACCGAGCCTTGAGCTGAACGTAACAGAGACGGCGGCCGATGAGATCAAGAAATTTATCGCGGCCGAAGAAGATCTGCCGGAAACCGCAGGACTTCGCGTGCGGGTCGTCCCGGGCGGATGCTCCGGTTTTCAGTACAGTTTGAACGTCGAGGAAGAATCGCGTCAGGGCGACCTTCTTGTTGACGCTCGCGGCATCAAGTTCTTTGTCGATATGTTTTCGGCACAATACCTGAACGGCATCACGATCGACTACACGACGAATATGATGGGCTCCGGCTTTACGTTCGAGAACCCGAATGCAACCGGCGGCTGCGGCTGCGGAACGTCGTTCTCGGCATAAACAACGTCCACAAGCTTTTTCGCTTAAAGGCTGTCTGAAAGGGCAGCCTTTATCCGTGGAATCGGCGTCCGATTCGGAATATCTTTTGTCATCCAGGACAACTAAAGGTTAGGCAAAGGCGCTCACAGGAAGTGGAGTTGGCGGCAGGCGTCAATTCGTTCGTGCGCAAAAACGTGTTTTTCCGGCTTGCCAACCCGCTTTTCGATGGGCCATAATAATACCTGCGGCCGATATCCAGCTTTCCACGATAATTTTATACCGGCCGAAAATAACAGAAAGTCTTGGGAAAAGGTACTGCTTTAGCGGTTTCCTTTTATTAGGTAAGTTTCTTCTTACCTTCCCCGTTTCCCATGCATTTCTGATAAAAAAGCAAAAATCGAGAGGAAAAACCGTAGATGAATTTTAAGAAGTTATTCTTGCTATCGGTATGCGCGGCTGTTGCCGTGGGCATTTCGACAGCATCGACCGCAGCACAAGACAGAGACCGCGTCGTCAAACCGACATCAAGTCAACCGACGAACCTTCCGCCCTCTGGCCCTTCTGCAGCACCTGTCCAAAGAACGACTTCTTCACGTCCTACGCTCTCAAACCCGATAATCGTCGTAAAACCGCAGCCCGCCGCACCGCTTGTAAAGAAGACGGCATCTTCGCGTGCAGTAAATAACTACACGTCGGCTCTCGTTGCCGGCCGCACAGCATACAGCGCAAGCGTGAGCGACATGATCTATCAGGGAATCATGGCTCGCTGGGGCATTCCGTATCGTTACGGCTCGACCGGCCCGAACACATATGATTGCTCGGGGTTTGTCTGGAGCGTTTTCAACGACGCTGGCATCAATTTCACACGCGTAAGCGCACGTTCGCTTTGGGCACAATCGGAACCGGTTTATGGCGACGACCGCTTCAAGTTCGGCACGCTCGTCTTCCTGAACGGCCTTGGCCATATGGGAATCGTCGCGGATGAGAACGGTTTTTTCCACGCTTCGTCGAGCAAGGGCATAACGTACTCGCCGTTCAAAGGCTATTGGGAGAATCGCATCGTCGGGTTCCGACGTCTGCCGGTCGAATCAACGTCTACTGCGGACATTCACTAAGCTCTTAAAGATCTCAACAAAAAGCCTGCCGCACGAAAGTGCCGCAGGCTTTTTTACTTTTTCGATGTCCGACCGTCTAGCCGATGAACCCGGGCCGGATCGCCGGATCCTTAACTTCGTATATGGCTGCTATCTTGTCGATCGCTACATAAGCGACGCGCTCGTCCTCATCGCGCAGGAATACAACACCGCCCTCAACATTGACAATGTCGCCGCGGAAATTCACATTCGTTTGGCAGGCGACATCAACCTTTTTTCCCATCAACTGCTTGAGTAACTCTTCCATTTCTGTCCTGTATCAAAGCTCCTTAAATTCCCTTTGTCGAAGCCGCACGCCCGGCCGAAACCCAACGGCTCATCTGACGATCGCTATTGGCGGCAGACGCGGCTGCATTCCTCTTTTGCATGGCCAACGCTGCGGCGATGATCGCGGCGTCTTTCGTTTCCCGGTCAGGCTCGACGTTCTTTCGCCGTTCCATAAATCCGTTTATAAAACCTGTATCAAGGTCGCCGCGAATGAAGACCTCGTCCTCCATCACTTCGCGAAAGAACGGCAGCGTCGTCTTGATGCCGTCAACTTGATACTCGAGAAGCGCTCGTCGCATTCGGTCGATCGCCTCGGCACGATCGCGGCCATAGACCGCGAACTTCGAGATCATCGGATCGTAGTAGATCGAAACTTCCGCACCCTCGTAAATGCCGCCGTCATCGCGGACGCCCGGGCCTTGCGGCAATCGAAGCCGCGTGATCTTGCCCGGCGAAGGCAAAAAACCGGCGTCGGCGTCTTCCGCATAGACACGGCATTCGATCGCGTACCCGCGAAGTACGATGTCGTCCTGCGTGAACGAAAGTTCACGTCCCGCGGCGACATAGATCTGTTCGCGAACAAGGTCGATGCCGGTAACGAGTTCCGTAACGGGATGTTCGACCTGCAGGCGCGTGTTCATCTCAAGGAAATAGAATGACCGATCAACATCCGAGACGAGAAATTCGACCGTGCCCGCACCTTCGTAATTTACGGCCTTTGCGACCTTCACGGCACATTCGCCCATCGCCTGTCTGAGTTCGGCAGAATCGATCGGCGACGGAGCTTCTTCTATCACCTTTTGATGGCGACGCTGAATGGAACATTCGCGTTCGCCGAGATGCACGTGATTGCCGTGTGTGTCCGAAAATATCTGGATCTCGATATGCCGCGGACGCACGATCGCTTTCTCGATATAGACCGAATCGTCACCAAAGCTTGCGGCGGCCTCGCCCTGTGCGGTCTCAAGAGCGCTCTGCAGTTCGCTCTCTTCGGCAACAAGCCGCATTCCCTTGCCACCGCCGCCGGCGGAAGCCTTGAGCATCACCGGATAACCGAATGATGCCGCAGTTCGGCGCGCATCTTCATATGACCTTAGAGGCTCTGTCGTCCCCGGCACGACCGGAACGCCGGCTTCGATCGCGATCTTTCGCGCGGAGATCTTGCCGCCCATTCCTTCCATCGCTTCGGGCGGCGGTCCGATGAATTTGATTCCCAACGCGGAGACCTCGCGGACAAACTCCGCATTCTCAGATAGAAATCCGTAGCCAGGATGCACCGCATCGACGCCGCCCCTTCGTGCGACGTCAAGGATCTTGTCGTGTCGAAGATAGCTCTCAGAGGATGGAGGCGGCCCGATGTGATACGCCTCATCCGCCATGCGGACGTGAAGCGCAGCCCGATCCGCATCGGAATAGACGGCGACCGTTTTGATGCCAAGTTCACGGCACGCACGGATAACGCGGCAAGCGATCTCTCCTCGATTTGCGATCAGAATTTTCTTGAACATCATTCGATTATGGAGTTGACCTGATTCTTCGGATCGTATCGGATCGCAACGCTCGATCCAGGCGCATAGGAAATTCCTGCGTTCTTTTGAGCTTCGGTCAGGACCTCTGCCGATTCGAATTCGACGCCATTCAGCGTGTAATGATACACGGCCACGATGTCCGAATTCTCACCTTTTTTGAGCTCGATGATGACGCCGTCCGTTATCCGGCCGATCGCGAGCAGGCGTTCGCGACGGGAGTCCACAGGTTTTTGAGCCTTAAAAAGTCTGTCAAAAATGCCCATCGCTTCCCTTCTATCCTAATCTACAACGAGCGGCGGTTTACCCCAGCGTGCACGCAGAGCGTTCGCCGCTGCAAGAACATTCGGACGCTTGATGATACGCGCTTCTAGCGGGCGTTTTCCCGGAATGTCGAGCATTATCAAACCAAGCAAAATGGTCAAAATTCCCTGTCCCGGAACTCCGGGCAGCGAGAGCAAAATGCCCAGAAAGATCAGGAACACGCCAAGGATATTCTTCAGTATTACCGCACCCCAGCGAACGAGCCAAGGGCTGTCCGGCAGAAAATCACGTTCGTAGTGCGAACTGAAATAATGTTCCGGGATCTTGACCAGAACGAAGGCGATCGCACCGAGGCTGAACGTGAATGTCACCGCGAACAGGATAATGCTGATCGCGATACTTTCCCATGTCAAACCGTGCCATTTTTCAGTGAACCAATCGATCATTTATGAGTCCAGCCGGCGAAACTCCTTCCAAACGAAATACATTCTATGCACGAGCGTCCAGACAGAACCGACCGCAAGGATCCAAAGCACGGGCGGCATACGGTTGGCAAAATAACTCGTCGAATTCCAGTCCCACGTCGAGAGAGCTCCGATCACGAGAAGCACGACACGCTCAGGCCTCTGCAGGAAGCCGACATTCGCCTTAACGCCCAAGCCTTCGCTGCGTGCCGTCGTGTAACTGACCATTACGGATGCCATCATTCCGACGCCGGCGAGAAATACGTTAAGTAGAGAATGCTGCGGCGAATTGCCCGCGTAGAACATTATGATGCCCATAAAGGCAGCCATATCCGACAGTCGGTCGAGCGAAGAATCCAGGAACGAGCCGAACTTCGTAACGCGGCCCGAATTGCGGGCAACATTCCCGTCGAGCATATCGAAGAGGTTTGCGACGATGAGGACGATGCCGGCCCAAAAGAATTGGCCAAGCCCGAATAGCACGCCGCAGCCGATGTTGATCGTTACGCCGAGCGTCGTTAGATAGTTCGGGTTGATGCCGCTCGCTGAAAGAGCGCGGACCATCGCGCCGATGATCCTTTTTGCTCCGCGGCCTATATTCGAGCCCAGCATCTATTTTCGATCCTCATTTCGTCCGGCCGCTTCGCACGGAAGTTTACTCTGCATCGTGGATCGTCGTGAGACGGCTGATCTCGAAATTTCTCCAGCCGTTCGGGGTCTTGACCTTTACTTCGTCGCCCTCTTCGCGGCCCATCAACGCCTGGCCGATCGGCGAGACCGTCGAGATAAGGCCCTTGTCCGGGTCGCTCTCCTCGCTTGTTACGAGCTTGTAGCTGACCTTTTCTTCCCTCTCGATATCAAAGAGGATGACCAGCGAACCGTACGCGACGCGATCCTGCGGGATCTTCGAAAGATCGATGCTCTCGACCTCGCTCATACGCAGCTGGATCTGGCTGATCCGTGCCTGCACGATCGACTGCCGCTCCATGGCGGCCTTGTATTCGGCATTCTCGCGGAGGTCACCGAATTCGCGCGCCTTCTGGATCTCCTTTGGGAGTTTGAAATGGAGTTCCTGCTCGAGTTCGTCGAGCTCGGCCTTAAGTTTCTTCTTTATGTCTTCCATCTTTCTAAATTAATGGGCACCTTCGGCAAATCTTTCCTTAAGTTCAGCTTCGTGAGGAGCTGCAAACGATATTCCAACATCACGTGCGGTCCGCACAAGCTGGCCATCGGTCGGCACTCTCTTAATGTTCGAAACCGCCTCGTCAAGCGGTACCGTAACGACGGTTCCCGCCTGAAGCGCGACCATCTTGCCGGTCTCGCCGTTCGCAAGCGCACGGGCAGCACACGCCCCGAAATTCGTCCCCAGCATTCGGTCAAATGCGTTGGGGCTTCCGCCTCTCTGGAGGTGTCCGAGCACGACACAGCGAGACTCTTTGTCCATCATCTCTTCGACGCGGCGACGTACGATCTCGCCGATACCGCCGAGGCGAAGCTCAGCTCGATCCGAATACGTTTCGCTGGTCCCGACCTCGAGTGCGCCTTCGGCGACGATAATATTCGTAAACCGCGACCCTGCGGCCTCGCGTTCGAGGACCTTTCGCCGAATCGCCTCGAACGAGAACGGTATCTCCGGCATCAGGATGATGTCGGCGCTTCCCGCAAGTCCGGCGTGAAGGGCGATCCAACCCGTATTGCGGCCCATCACCTCCAGGATCATCACGCGGTCGTGCGAAGCGGCGGTCGTATGAAGGCGATCGAGAGCTTCGGTCGCGATGTCGATCGCCGTCATAAATCCGAACGTGAATTCCGTTGCCGCAAGATCGTTGTCGATCGTCTTCGGAACGCCGATAACCGGAAACCCGCGTTTGTGAAACTGTTCGGCGATCGCAAGCGTGCCTTCGCCGCCGATCGCGACCAGAGCTTCGATGCCGAGAATATCGAGGTTAGCGAGTGCCTCTGAAACGGGCAGTTCGGTGAAAACGGGTTTCCCGTCCACCATCTTGACGAAGCTGCCGCGATTCCTTGTCCCGAGAACGGTTCCGCCCTGAGAAAGCAGGCCGCTCACGTTCATCGGTGAAAGCTTTCGCGTATGGGTTTCGCCTAAGATCCCTTCAAAACTATCTTCAATGCCAATGCATTGCATCCCAAACTTGCCGGTGGCCGTTCTTACGACGGCCCGTATCGCTGCGTTCAGGCCGGGGGCGTCGCCGCCGCCCGTTAGAATGCCGATCTGTTTATACATAAAAAATCAAGAGTCCGTGTAGTAAAACTCCATTTTACTGCACGAACCCGTCCGTTAAAAATTGCGTTTACCTTTGTCCGAACAGCCCGGCGGTGTCGACGAGTTTGCTTGCCTCAGGCATTGATTCGATCGCCTTGGCAACCTGCGGATCATTTTCCATCAGCACCTGAAAACCGGCTTCAGACGAATAGTTTGCGGTCGCCAATTCCTCGCGTATACGCGAACGCGCATATGCCGCGACCTCATCCATCGCTGCGGTCGAAAGGTGGCTTTCCTTGTCGGCAAGCGAAAACTTCACGAACGCATCAAAAAGCTTGTCTGAGACGGCAAAATCGCCGGGACGCACGACGTTCACAAAGCTCTGCTTGTCATTCTTGTAGGTTTCAAATCCGGGGATCTTCCCGGCAACAAGCTGCCGCACGAAGAAGAACGCCTCCTCGTTGACCTTCGCCTTCTTTTGCGGGTCTGCGATCGGATCGACGCGGACGTCAGGCTCGATGCCGCGTCCGCCGTAAAGGATCCGTCCGTTCGCCGTCTTTACAGGCACGCCTTCGGGCTTTGGCACCGCATGTCCCTCGCTGTCCTCTGCGTCAGCAAGATGCGTGTAATAATCGTAGATCGAGCCGCTGGAATAATCCCTTTGCAATGACCTGCCGAACGGCGTGTAATATCTTGCGGTCGTAAGCGTCAATCCCGTGCCGTATGGCAGGCGGAATATCCGCTGTACGAGCCCTTTGCCAAAGCTGTCGCTGCCGACGATAACACCTCGGTCGTAATCCTGAATCGCTCCCGCAACTATCTCGGATGCGGACGCCGAACCGCCGTTGATCATAACGACGAGCGGCATTGTTTCAACGTCTCCGCCAATGGCGGGCAGGTCGCGCTTCTGCCCAAGACGTCCGGTCTTGACAGATACGATCGTCTGGCCGCCGGGAATGAACTTGCTTGCAACCTCGACCGCCTGTTCGAGAATGCCGCCGGGATTATTGCGAAGGTCGAGAATGAGGTTCTTCATTCCCTGTTTTTTGAGATCGTTGATCGCCTCGGTCAATTCGTCCGCCGTCGTCTGTTGGAAGCCACCGGTCAATGCGATATACCCCGTGCCGTTCGGGAGCATAAAGTAGTTTCGGATCGACGGAAGCGGCACACCGCCACGAATGATCTCGAACGCGACCGGATCCTTGACGCCGACACGCTCGACCGTCAGCTTAACTGGCGTGCCCCGCTCTCCGCGGACATTCTTTGAGACCTCGGATGCCGTCCATTCGGTCGCATCTTTGCCCTCGACGGTCATAAATTTATCGCCGTACCGCAGGCCGGCTTTCTCGGCCGGCGTGCCCGGAACGACCGACTGCACATAAACGCCGTCGCGATGCTGAAAGATCGAGACACCGATGCCGTAGAATTGCGATGATTGCTCTTCGTCGAGCTTTTTTAGTTCGCGGCGATTGAAAAAAGACGAGTGCGGATCGAGTGTCCACAACATTCCCTGTATCGAGCCTTCGGTGAGGTCCTCGAGAGCGATCTTCCCTGCGTAGTTGTCGATGATAACCTTGTCGGCCTCACGAAGCTGCTTCGTGATCATCTCGCTCGTCACACCGCCCTGCTCTACGGCTGCGTCCGATCGATGGCCAAAAACACCGCCAACAACGGCTCCGACGACGATGACTACTATCGCGATTATTGGAAAATTCTTAAGCATTCTAGGCTTCAAACGGGAGCGCAAATAACTCTCAATTATAACATACGAGCGGTGGCCGGACTTCGTTGCGAGAAAGCGTCGATTTACTTGTCTGGACGAAACGCGTAACATTACTCTTTTCTCTGATGCCGAAAAGTCTTTCCATTGTCATTCCTGCATTTAACGAATCCGAGCGTATCGCACCCGGCCTTGCGAAAATACTCGCCTACATTCGCGAGCGAAAGATCGATGGCGAGCTGATCGTCGTTGATGACGGCTCCAGCGATGTCACGGCGGAGGTCGCACGAAATGTCGCCTCTGAATACAGCGATATTGAAACGAACGTCATTCGATATGAGCAGAATCGAGGCAAAGGTTACGCCGTTAAGACCGGTCTCCTCGCGGCAAGGGCCGACATCGCTCTTTTTAGCGATGCCGACCTCTCGACGCCGATCGATGAGGCCGATAAACTCCTCACTCCGATCGCGAATGATGAAATGGACGTAACCTTTGGTTCCCGTGCTATCGACCGCAGCCTTATCGGGACGCATCAGCCATGGCGGCGTGAACAAGGCGGAAAGGTGATGAATTTCGTCATTCGAAAGATGTCGGGCCTCGATTTTGCCGACACGCAGTGCGGCTTTAAGGCTTTTAATATGAAGAAGTTCCGGCCGCTGCTCGACGTAATGACGGTGGATCGGTTCGGATTTGACGTCGAGTTTCTCTTCGTTGCGAAGTATCATGGTTTGCGGCTTGCGGAGATACCGGTTCGTTGGAATGACGTCGCCGGTTCGAAGGTCAGCGTCTTTAGGGATACCCGCCGAATGTTCTCCGAACTTGCACAAGTTCGCCGGAACGCGAAAAATGGTCTTTACGATCTAAAATGACTGCACGCTTAAATGTAAATATCGATCACGTCGCGACCATCCGCGAGGCTCGAAAGACCATCGAGCCAAGCGTTGGCGCCGCGGCGATCCTGTGTGAAAAGGCAGGTGCGGACGGCATCACCGTCCATCTTCGCAGCGATCGCCGGCATATACAGGACGCCGACCTCGACGTGCTTCGCGGGGTCGTAACAACATATCTGAACGTTGAGATGGCGGCGACCGATGAGATGGTCGAGATCGCAAAACGAACACGTCCCGATGCCGTCTCGCTCGTTCCCGAAAGCCCGACAGAGATCACGACCGAAGGCGGACTGGACGTTATCGGAAACTTTGACGCGGTCGCAAAAGCCGCTAAAGAATTGTCGGCTGCGGGCATCTTTGTCAGCATATTTATCGATCCGATCGAGGATCAGATCACCGCAGCAAAAAAGGCTGGTGCCGGACAGATCGAGCTTTGCACCGCAGAATTTGCCGAATTGACGCTCGGCGCGCGTGCTGCACACGGTGAAGGCCGAAAAAAGGCCGCTGCCGAGGTCGAAAGACTGCATGATGCGGCTTTGCACGCCCAGAATAAGGGTCTGATAGTCGCCGCGGGGCACGGCCTTACGACGCGGAATATCGCACCACTCGCTGCCATGCCAGAGATCGCGGAATTCAACATCGGCCATAACATCATTTCGCGTGCAGTTTTCTGCGGGCTGGAAGAGGCCGTCCGCGAGATGCTTGCAGCCATCGGCAGATAGCTTTATGTCTGACCTCTCACAAAAAAATAGCCAGCGCGACCTTGCCGCCATTTTTGCGGCTCTCGAGAAAATGAACCATCGGCTCGACAAACTTGAAGGCAAAGCGGCCAGCACTCCGCCCGCTGCCTCGAATACACCCCACCCGAGCACGGACAAATTTTCCGTCGCCGAGGCGATAGCAGACAGCATCTTCGCCTCGATGAAGGAAAAGGCCTGCCAGTTCGAACCTGACAAGCCTTGTGATCATTGCTCGATGTGCAATTCGAGAGGGTTCTGAACCCGGTGCGGGTCGCGGCGGCTTATTTGTGCTGCCGCATAGAATTCGCATCGCCGACGGTCGGGACCGACTTCGCACTTTCATCCGCCTTAAAGAAAGGTTCTTCCTTAAAGCCCAGCAATCCGGCGGTCAGGACGGCAGGAAATGAGTTTCGCGTCGTGTTATAGTCCGTCACGGCCTTATTGTAATCCTGCCGCGTGGTCGCAATTCGGTTCTCCGTCCCCGCAAGCTCGTCCTGAACCTTCATAAAAGCCTCGCTCGAACGCAGCTGCGGATAGTTCTCAGAAAGGCTCAGAAGGCGTCCTATCGT
>JAANMX010002181.1_pt1 | contig 20171 bp, 17 predicted proteins | sample 7279681 | NCBI WGS metagenome assembly JAANMX01 (sample SAMN14094542, study PRJNA606508) | bioreactor metagenome | isolation source: A lab-scale SPAN reactor treating ammonium-rich wastewater day 351 | place: Ireland: Galway | collected 2018-01-01
CTCGATCATCGCCAGGTCGGCCGGCATCTCGACCACGCACAGCAATGAGGGATCGCGCCGCGGATTCGCGCAGCGCGGGCAGACGGCCTCTTCGGTGAAACTGTTGCAGCGCTCGCAATGACGCAGCACCTCGAGTGCATGCGTCAGCGCATGGCCGAGCCGCCCCGCCCCGCGCTGGTCGCGCTGGAGCAGGTGATAGGCCATGCGCTGGGCGGACTTCGGGCCCACCCCGGGCAGGCAGCGCAGGGCCTCGATCAGCTCGTCGAGGCTGGAGGGCGACATCGGGTCCGTACGCTCAGAACGGCAGCTTCATGCCCGGCGGCAGGTTCAGGCCGGCGGTCACACCGGCCATCTTCTCCTGGGTCGCGGTCTCGACCTTGCGCACGGCGTCGTTGAGCGCGGCAGCGACCAGGTCCTCGAGCATTTCCTTGTCGTCCATCACCGACGCGTCGATCGACACGCGACGCACGTCGTACTTGCAGGTCATCTGCACCTTGACCATGCCCGCGCCGGACTGGCCCTCGACCTCGACCGAGGCGAGCTGGTCCTGCATCTTCTTCATGTTTTCCTGCATCTGCTGGGCCTGCTTCATCAGGCCCGCGATACCGCCTTTCATCATGGTGACTTCTCCAGTGAGTGGATTGTTGAATCGATAGGGACGCAGGCGCATGCGCACGACCGCCCATGGCGGCCGCCGCGCACCACCACGTTTACAAGGGTTTCACCGTACTTTCGACGAGGGTGGCATCGAAGCGTTCGATCAGCTCGCGCACGAAGGGATCGGCCTCGAGCGCCGCCACGGCTTCCGCGTGCCGCGCGCGGCGCTCGATGGCATCGCGTTGGGCGGGCGTCTCGCTGGCGATGTCGCCGATCTCGATGCGCACCTTCAGCGGCCGCCCGAGCGCCGCCGAGAGCTGGTCCTGGATGCGCTCGGCCGCGCCGCGGTTCATGTCGAGAAGATGGCGGTGGGCGACCGACAGGCGCAGGTGCAGCCCATCGTCGCCGCACTCGACCCATTCGCAGTGCTGCGCCAGCTCGCGCACCAGCCCGCCGAGCCCGAGGGCACGGATGAGGCCCCGCCAGTCGCCGAGCGCGAGCAGCACGCTGGCGTCGCCACTGGCCCCTGCGGGGGCGGACGCGGCAGAATCCTCTGCAGGCATGGGCGCGACCAGCGGCGCACGCGCCCACGACTCGGTGGCCGCAGGCGATGACACCTCGGGCTCCGGAGCAGGCATGCGCTCGCTGCGCGTGGGTCGCCCGTCGTCATCGGCATACGCTTCCGCCGGCAGCTCCTCCCACGGCGGCACATCGTGCTCGACCGCAGCCGCCGGCGAGGACGGCCGGCCGGGCGCAGCGGGGCGCGCATCCGCGGGCGATGGCGCGCGAGTCGGCGCGGCATTCGCGGGCAAGCCCGCTCGCACGGGGGAAGAGGCGGATGCGGAGGTTGGTGCGGGATTCGCGGGCGCGCCCGCTCCCACGGAAGGCGTGGCGGATGCGGCGGGCGGCGCGGCATTCGCGGGCGAACCCGCGCCCACGGAAGGCGCGGGCGGTGCGGGAATCGGCGCAGAAGCGGCCGGCGGCGCCGACGCCTCCGGAACAGCCGGAGCCGCTGCAGCAACTCGCCCCGTGGGAGCGGGCTTGCCCGCGAACGAGCCCTGCCCCGCGCCCTGCCCGGTTGCCTGCCCGGCCCCGATCTCCCGCGCGCGCCCCGTCGGCCCCCGCTGCACGCCCGGCCCGCCAAGCGCCGCCGGCTGCTCGGGCCGGAACGCATGCAGACGCAGCAGCGTCATCGTGAACCCGGTGTACTCGTCCGGCGCCAGCGGCAGCTCGTCGCGACCATGGATCGCGATCTGGTAGGCAAGCTGCAGGAACTCCGCGTCGAAACGCTCGACGTAGCCGAGGATGCGCGCGCGCTCCACCTCGTCGCCGATCGCCTCCGGCGCATACTGCGCCAGCGCGATCCGGTGCACCAGCGTCGCCAGCGCCTGCAGCGCCGCGTCGAAGGACAGGCTCCTCGCCTCCATGGCGTCGGCCACCGCGAGCAGCGCCGGCACATCGCCCGCAGCGAGCGCGTCAAGCACCGCATACAGGTGGTCGTCGCCCACCGTGCCCAGCATGTGGGTGACCTGCTCCTCCTCGACCTTGCCCGCGCCATGCGCGATCGCCTGGTCGAGCAGCGACAGCGCGTCGCGCATCGACCCCGCCGCCGCCTTCGCGAGGTGACGCAGCGCGCCCGGCTCGAAGGCCACGCCTTCGGCCTGCAGGATCTGCGACAGGTGATCGACGATATGCCCCTGCGGCATCTGCTTGAGGTTGAACTGCAGGCAGCGCGACAGCACCGTCACCGGGATCTTCTGCGGGTCGGTGGTGGCGAGGATGAACTTCACATGTTCCGGCGGCTCTTCGAGCGTCTTCAGCATGGCGTTGAAGGCGTGCCCGGTGAGCATGTGCACTTCGTCGATCATGTAGACCTTGAAGCGCCCCTGCACCGGCGCATAGACCGCCTTGTCGAGCAGCGCCGCCATGTCGTCCACACCGCGGTTGGACGCGGCGTCCATCTCGACGTAGTCGGGGAAGCGGTCGGCGTCGATCGCCCGGCACGCATCGCACACGCCGCAGGGCTCGGGCGTGATGCCGGTCTCGCAGTTGAGCGCCTTGGCGAGGATGCGGCTGATCGTGGTCTTGCCCACGCCGCGGGTGCCGGTAAACAGCCAGGCGTGATGGAGCCGCCCGGTGGCGAGCGCGTGCGTCAGCGCACGTACGACGTGCTCCTGACCGACCAGCGTGCCGAAGGATTTCGGCCGCCACTTGCGTGCGAGGACCTGATAGCTCATGGCGGGCGATTCTAGCAGAGCGACAGGACTCGGCCGAACGCATCGGCACGGTCCGCGGCGCGCTTGATGAACGCGGCCAATGAGCACCATGACCGCGATCCATTGGATCGATCGACGCCTGCGACCTATGCTGAATGTGCAGGCCCAATCCCTTCCTGCGCATCTTCGAGGACCTGATCGTGAATGCAAACACATGCGACTTCGACGCCCTCTTCGACCTTCTGTGCGAGGTGTGCGCCGATTACGCCCAGAGCCACTGAGCCTGCGGAGGCGCGGATGCATGACACGCCGCCTGCACCCGAATCGAGCGCTGCGCAGCATCCGCCTGCGCAGCGTGCGGGCGCCCGGCGCGACGGCGCGCGCGGCGATCTGCGCGCGCGCCTGCGCCCGTTGCCGCAGGCCTTGCATGACGATGCCTCGCTGCGCGCGATGGCCGCACTGCTCGCCGAGGCGGACGTCGGGGTCAACGGCGTCCGCCCCTGGGACATGCTCATCCACGACCCGCGCACCGCCGATCGCATCCTGGCGCGCGGCAGCCTCGGGCTGGGCGAGAGCTACATGGACGGCTGGTGGGATTGCGCGCAGCTCGATGCCCTGATCGCGCGCATTCTCGCCGCGCGCCTGGACGAGAAGGTCGGCGCCAGCGCGCTGCTGGTGCAGGGCCTGCGTGCGCGCCTCTTCAACCTGCAGAACCTGCGCCGGACCTGGCAGGTCGGCGAGGTGCACTACGATCTGGGCAACGACTTCTTCGAGGCCATGCTCGGACCCTCGATGGCCTATACCTGCGGCTACTGGGCCGCCGCCGACACCCTGGCGGATGCGCAGACCGCCAAGCTCGACCTCATCTGCCGCAAGCTCGGCCTCGCCGCCGGCATGCGCCTGCTCGACATCGGCTGCGGCTGGGGCAGCCTGATGAAGTTCGCCGCCGAGCGCTACGACGTCGAATGCGTGGGCCTGACGATCTCGCGCGAGCAGGCCGCCTATGGGCAGGACCGCTGCGCCGGGCTGCCCGTCAGCTTCCGCCTCGAGGACTACCGCCAGTTCAACCGCGGCGGCAGCGAACGCTTCGACCGCATCGCCTCGGTGGGCATGTTCGAGCACGTCGGCGCCAAGAACCATCGCGCCTTCTTCGAGATGGCCCGGCGCAGCATCAGGGACGACGGCCTGTTCCTGCTCCACACCATCGGCAAGAACCTGCGCCGCACCCCCACCGACCCGTGGATCGACCGCTACATCTTCCCCAACGGCGACCTGCCCGCGCTCGGCCAGATCGCCGACGCCGCCGAGGACTTCTTCATCATCGAGGACGTGCACAACTTCGGCGCCGACTACGACCGCACCCTGATGGCCTGGCACGCCAACTTCGAGGCCGCCTGGCCGCGCTTCGCCGCGCGCTACGGCGAGCGCTTCCGCCGCATGTGGCGCTACTACCTGCTCGCCTGCGCCGGCACCTTCCGCGCGCGCACGAACCAGCTCTGGCAGTTCGTGATGTCGCCGTGCGGGGTGGCGGGGGGTTACCGCCGGCCCGCGTGAGCGGGGAAGCAGCCGGAGGTCAGGCCCCGTCGATGCCTTGCGTGCTGTGCGCCGCCGTTCACGGCTCGCGCGCCTGGCGAAGGATGCCGCGCTCGGCAAGACAGGCGAGCACGATGTCGGCGGACGCCTCCAGGTCCAGGCGGGCGGCATCGAGCCGCAGTTCGGGGCTCTCCGGTGCCTCGTAGGGGGAGTCGATGCCGGTGAAGTTCTTCAGCTCGCCGCGGCGCGCCTTCTTGTAGAGCCCCTTCACGTCGCGCTGCTCGGCAACCTCGAGCGGCGTGTCGACGAAGATCTCGATGAACTCGCCCTCCGCCACCAGGCTGCGCGCCATGCGCCGCTCGGACTTGAAGGGCGAGATGAAGGCGGTGAGCACGATCAGGCCGGCATCGACCATCAGCCTGGCCACCTCGGCCACGTGGCGGATGTTCTCGACGCGGTCGGCGTCGGTGAAGCCGAGGTCCTTGTTCAGCCCGTGGCGCACGTTGTCGCCATCGAGCAGGTAGGTGTGGTGGCCGAGCGCGTGCAGTTTCTTCTCGACCAGGTTGGCGATCGAGGACTTGCCCGCGCCCGACAGGCCGGTGAACCACAGCACGCAGCTCTTCTGGTGCTTCTGGGCCGAGCGCGCCGCCTTGTCGACATCGACGTGCTGCACGTGGATGTTGTGCGCGCGGCGCAGCGCAAAGTGCAGCAGGCCGGCACCGACCGTGTTGTTGGTGAGGCGGTCGATCAGGATGAAGCCGCCGGTGTCGCGATTGACGCGGTAGGGATCGAAGGCGATCGACCGATCCAGGCCGAGGTTGCACACGCCGATCGCGTTCAATTCGAGGGTCTTCGCCGCGACGTGCTCGAGCGTGTTCACATTGACCTGGTACTTGATGTCGGTGACGGTCGCGCTCACCGTGCGCGCACCGATCTTGAGCAGGTAGGGCCGTCCGGCGAACATCGGCTCGTCGTGCATCCACACGATGGTGCACTCGAACTGGTCGGCGATCTCGGCCGGCGCCTCCACGGTCGAGATCACGTCGCCGCGCGAAATGTCGATCTCGTCGGCGAGCGTGAGCGTGATCGACTGCCCGGCCACCGCCTGCGCCAGGTCGCCATCGCGGGTGACGATACGCGCCACCGTGCTCTCGCGCCCCGAGGGCTGCACGCGCACGCGGTCACCGGGGCGCACCACCCCGCTCGCGACCGCGCCGGCAAAACCGCGGAAATCCAGGTTGGGGCGGTTCACCCACTGCACCGGCAGGCGGAATGGCGCGCGCTGCATCAGCGTGTCGTCCACCTCCACCGTCTCCAGGTAACCCATCAGCGTAGCGCCGTGGTACCAGGGCGTGTTCGGGCTCGGCTCGGTGATGTTGTCGCCCTTGAACGCCGACATCGGAATGAAGCAGACCTCCTCGATGCCGAGCAGATGGGCGAAGGCCGAGTAGTCCTCGACGATGCGGCGGAAAACGTTCTCGGCGTAGCCGACGAGGTCCATCTTGTTGATCGCCACCACGATGCGGCGAATGCCGAGCAGGTTCACCAGATAGCTGTGGCGGCGGGTCTGCGTCAGCACGCCCTTGCGCGCATCGACCATCACCACCGCGACGTCCGCCGTCGACGCGCCGGTGACCATGTTGCGGGTGTACTGCTCGTGCCCCGGGGTGTCGGCGACGATGAACTTGCGCTTGTCGGTGGAGAAGAAGCGGTAGGCCACGTCGATCGTGATGCCCTGCTCACGCTCGGCGGCGAGGCCATCGACCAGCAGCGCGAAGTCGATCTGGTCGCCCTGCGTGCCCCACTTCTTCGAGTCCGCCTCGACCGCGGCGAGCTGGTCCTCGAACAGCATCTTCGATTCATAGAGCAGCCGGCCGATCAACGTGCTCTTGCCGTCATCCACGCTGCCACAGGTGATGAAGCGCAGCAGGCTCTTCTTCTCGTGGCTCTTGAGGTACTGCTCGATGTCGGTGGCGATGAGGTCGGAAACGTGTGCCATTAAAAGTAGCCCTCCTGCTTTTTCTTCTCCATCGAGCCGGCCGAATCGTGGTCGATCACCCGCCCCTGGCGCTCCGAGCTGCGCGTGAGCAGCATCTCCTGGATGATCGTCGGCAGCGTGTCGGCGGTCGATTCGATCGCGCCGGTGAGCGGGTAGCAACCCAGGGTGCGAAAGCGCACGTGCTTCATCATCGGCACCTCGCCGGGGCGCAGCGGCATGCGCGCGTCGTCGACCATGATCAGCGTGCCGTCGCGCTCGACCACCGGGCGCACCGCGGCGTAGTACAGCGGCACGATCGGGATGTTCTCCAGGTGGATGTACTGCCAGATGTCGAGCTCGGTCCAGTTCGACAGCGGAAACACCCGGATCGACTCGCCCTTGTGCTTCCTCGCGTTGTAGAGCTTCCACAGCTCGGGGCGCTGGTTCTTCGGGTCCCAGCGGTGCTGCGCGGTGCGAAAGGAGAACACGCGCTCCTTGGCGCGCGACTTTTCCTCGTCGCGGCGCGCGCCGCCGAAGGCGACGTCGAAGCCGTACTTGTCGAGCGCCTGCTTGAGGCCCTCGGTCTTCATGATGTCGGTGTGGATCGCCGAACCGTGGGTGAAGGGGTTGATGTCCTTCTCGACGCCCTCGGGGTTGATGTGCACCAGCAGTTCCATGCCGGTCTCGCCCACCATGCGGTCGCGGAAGGTGTACATCTCGCGAAATTTCCAGCGCGTATCGACGTGCAGCAGCGGAAAGGGCGGCACCGCGGGATAGAAGGCCTTCATCGCCAGGTGCAGCATCACCGCGCTGTCCTTTCCGATCGAGTAGAGCATCACCGGTTTGTCCGCCTCCGCGACCACCTCGCGCATGATGTGGATGCTCTCGGCTTCGAGGCGTTGCAGATGGGTCAGGCTGGTCGTTTGTGGACTGGACATGGGTCGCAAGGGCTGACTGAAACGATGGTGGATGATCGCGCGAAGCGATCGGCGGCGTGCGGTTTTCTGCAGCGCGGGCGGAATTATTCCGCAGGCACGCGGATTACGCACGGCCGGCAGGCGCGAACGGAATCCGCAACGGGTAAACTCGCCGCCAACTTCGCACGCCACCGGACCGCCTCCATGCCCTCTTCCCCACACGCAGACCTGCTCGAAGGCCTCGTTCCCGTCGTCCGCGCCGCTGGCGAACTGGTCATGGCGGTCTATCGCACCGACTTCGACGTCCGCGGCAAGGACGACGCCTCGCCGGTCACCGAAGCCGACGAGCGCGCCGAAGCGCTGATCCTGCCCGCACTCGAATCCCTGCTCCCGGGGGTGCCCGTCATCGCCGAGGAGGCAGTCGCCGCTGGCCGCGTGCCGGCAATCGCCGAGCGCTTCTGGCTGGTCGACCCGCTCGACGGCACCAAGGAGTTCATCCGCCGCAACGGCGAATTCACCGTCAACATCGCGCTCGTCGAGAATGGCGTGCCGGTGCTCGGCGTGGTGCTGGCGCCGGCCATCGACCGCATGTTCCTCGGCGCGGCCGGGTACGGCGCCTTCGTCGAGGAGGGCGGCAGCCGGCGCCCGATCCGCTGCCGCGCGGCACCGGCCGAGGGCCTCACCGTGGTCGCCAGCCGCTCGCACGGTGACGCCGCCGCCCTCGACGCCTTTCTCGCCGGGCGCAAGGTGGCCGCGCTCAAGAACGCCGGCTCCTCGCTCAAGCTGTGCCTGATCGCAAGCGGCGAAGCCGATCTTTACCCGCGCCTGGGCCGCACCATGGAATGGGACATCGCCGCCGGCCACGCCGTGCTGGCCGCCGCCGGCGGCAAGGTGCGCACCCTCGCCGGCGAGGCCCTGCGCTACGGCAAGCCGGGGCTGGACAACCCGCACTTCGTCGCCAGCGGACTCGACTGACCTCGTCGCTGCGATGACCGCCTACCTCGTCCTCGGCTCGATCGTCGTGCTGCTGGCGCTGCTCATCCACGGCCGCGTCAGCCCGGCGATCCTGTTCGCGAGCTGGGCGGGCGGCTACCACCTGCTCGGCCTTGCCAGCCAGCAGGCGCTGCTGGCGAGTTTCTCCAACCCGGCGCTCGCCACCCTGATCCTGCTGCTGCTGGTGTCGCTCGCGCTCGAGCGCTCGCCGCTGCTCGACCAGCTCTCGGACGCGCTGCTCAAGGGCCGCACCAGCCTGGCGACGCTGCGGCTGTCGTCCTTCGCCTGCCTGATCTCGGCGTTCATGAACAACACCGCGGTGGTCGGCGCGCTGCTCGGCACGGTCGCCCGCCAGCGCCGTCACCCTGCCTCCAAGCTGTTGATTCCGCTCTCCTACGCCTCGATCCTGGGCGGGGTCACCACGCTCGTCGGCACCTCGACCAACCTCGTGGTCAACTCCTTTGTGGTCGACGCCGGCCTGCCGCCGCTGCACATGTTCCAGTTCACCTGGGTCGGCCTGCCGGTCGCGGTGGCCTGCATCGCGGTGATGACGCTGAGCTCGCGCCTGCTCCCGGCCAATGCGTCCAGCGAGAGCGAGGCCCGCTCCACGTACTTCCTCGAGGCCCGCGTCGCCGACGGCTCGCCGATGATCGGCCGCAGCATCGAGGACAACCGCCTGCGCAACCTCGAAGGCCTGTTCCTGCTCGAGATCGAGCGCGAGGGCCGGCTGATCTCCCCGGTCGGCCCGGCCGAGGTACTGCACGCCGGCGACATCCTGGTGTTCACCGGCGAGGTCGCGCGCGTGCAGGCGCTGCAGCGCTTCGCCGGGCTCGAGGTGTTCGGCGCCGGCGCCGACGCCCTGCTCAAGTCCAACCTGGTCGAGGTCGTGCTATCGAACGAATCCGACCTCGCCAACAAGACGCTGCGCGAGGTGGACTTCCGCACCATGTTCGATGCCGGCGTGGTCGGTATTCGCCGCGGCGACAAGCGCCTCACCGGCCAGCTCGGTCGCATCCCGTTGCGTGTCGGCGACAGCCTGCTGCTGGCCGCGGGGGCGGACTTCTTCCAGCATCGCAACCTCGACCGCAACTTCCACATCCTCAACGGTTCCGGCCTGCGGCCCAAGCTCAGCCCGACGCAGAGCACCGCAGCGCTGTCCGGATTCGCGCTCGTGATCGCCCTAGCGGCCGTCGACGTGCTGCCGCTGTTTGGCGGCCTGCTGCTGTTGCTGGCGGCACTGATCGCCACCGGATTGCTCACGCTGGGCGAGATGCGGCGGCGCTTTCCGTTCGAGCTGCTGGTGGTGATTGGTTCGGCGCTGGCGATCGCCGGGGTGGTCGAACGCTCCGGCGCGGCCGAGCTGATGGCGGGCTGGATGCGCGCACTGTTCGACGGCTACGGCGTGTATGCCGCGCTGGCCGGGGTGTATCTGATCACGCTGGTGCTCACCGAGGTGGTCACCAACAACGCCGCCGCCGCGCTCGCGTTTCCGATCGCGCTCGGTACCGCGCGCGCCTTCGGCGCCGACCCCATGCCCTTCGTGATGGTGGTGGCCTACGGGGCGAGCGCCGGCTTCCTGATCCCGTTCGGCTACCAGACCCACCTGATGGTGTATTCGGCCGGCCGCTACCGGATGCGCGACTTCCTGCGCGCTGGCCTGCCGGTCAGCATCACCTATTCGGTGGTGGTGCTCGCGCTGGTGCCGATCGTCTTCCCGTTCGGCACCTGACGCACCCGCCGCACTTCAGCCGCCGCGGCGGGCGCTCAAGCGGGTGACGAACTCGACCACGGTACCCACGGTCGCGAACGAGTTGCCATCGACCTCGTCGTCCGGCACCTCGATGCCAAAGCGCTCCTCTATCTCGTGGATCACGGCGATCACCGCCATCGAGTCGAGTTCGGGCACCTCGCCCAGCAGGGGCGTCTCAGCGGTAAACGCGAGCGCGCGGCCGTCGAGGTTCAGCACCTCGTCCAGCAGCGCCAGCACTGCCTTCTGAATCGGATCGGACATCATCACTCCACTGGGATGCAGGACGCCGACAGGGTCGCCCCAAAAAACGCGCGCATTATACTGGCGACCTCGAGCAAAACTGCGCACCACACGGCAACAAGGGCACCGATGCACGCCAAATCCCTGCTCCACCACCTCATCGAGGCCGCCGCCGACCGCGACTCGGACGCGATCGCCGTCACGAGCGGCAGCATACGTGCCAGTTACGGCGAACTGCAAACGACGACCGCCCGTTTTGGCGCCGGCCTGATCGGTCTCGGCCTCGCCCGCGGCGAGCGCGTCGCGATCTACCTCGACAAGCGCATCGAATTCGTCGTCGCCGCGTTCGGCACCAGCGCTGCTGGCGGCGTGTTCGTACCAGTGAATCCGATCCTGAAAGCCGAACAGGTCGGCCACATCCTGCGCGACTGCAAGGTGCGCGTCCTGGTCACCACTGTGGAACGCCTGGCTGCCCTCGGCGACGGCCTCGCCGCCTGCCACGACCTGCGCCAGGTGGTGCTGATCGGCGCGCCCGCCGAGCGCCCGACGGTGCAGGGCGCCGCCGTGCACCTGTGGGGCGAACTGATGTCCGCGCCGCCGGCCGCCGGCCACCGCACGATCGACACCGACATGGCGGCGATCCTGTACACCTCGGGCAGCACCGGACGGCCCAAGGGCGTGGTCTTGTCCCATCGCAACATGATGGCGGGCGCACGCAGCGTCGCGCACTACCTCGGCAACCACGCCGGCGACACCCTGCTCGCCGCGCTGCCGCTGTCCTTCGATGCCGGCCTGTCCCAGCTCACCACCGCCTTCCAGGCCGGTGCGCGCGTGGTGCTGCTCAACTGGCTGCTGCCGCGCGACGTGCTCAAGACCATCGAGCGCGAGCGCGTGACCGGCCTCACCGCGGTGCCACCGCTGTGGATCCAGCTCGCCCAGCTCGACTGGCCGCCCGGCATCGACGCCCACCTGCGCTACATCGCCAACACCGGCGGGCGCATGCCGCTCGACACCCTCACCCGCCTGCGCGCCCAACTCCCGCAGACTCGGCCCTTCCTGATGTACGGCCTCACCGAAGCCTTCCGCGCCACCTACCTGGCTCCGGAAGAGGTCGACCGCCGCCCCGACTCGATCGGCCGGGCCATCCCCGATGCCGAGGTGCTGGTGCTGCGCGAGGACGGCAGCGAATGCGCGCCCAACGAGCCCGGCGAGCTGGTGCAGCGCGGCGCGCTGGTGGCGATGGGTTACTGGAACGACCCCGAGCGCACCGCCGAACGCTTCCGCCCGCTGCCCGCCGCAGCGCCCGGGCGCGAAGCCGGCCTGGTGCTGCCCGAGATCGCGGTGTTCTCAGGCGACACGGTGCGCCGCGACGAGGACGGCTTTCTGTACTTCATCGGCCGGCGCGACGAGATGATCAAGACCTCGGGCTACCGCGTCAGCCCCACCGAGGTCGAGGAGATCCTCTACGCCACCGGCCTGGTCGGCGAATGCATTGCCTGCGGCCTGCCCCACCCCACCCTCGGCCAGAGCATTGCCGTCATCGTCACCCCGCCCCCCGGCCGCGAGCTCGACCGCGCCGCGCTGCTCGCCGAATGCCGCAGCCGCATGCCGACCTACATGGTGCCGATGCAGATCGAACTGCGCGCCGGCCCGCTGCCGCGCAACGCCAACGGCAAGATCGACCGCAAGGCGCTGAGTGAAGCGCTCACGCAGGGAATGGCCGCATGAACACCCCCACCCGTACCTCGCCCACCCACGCCCCGCAGACACAGTTCGCGGTGCAGGGCGGCGAACTCCTGATCGGTGGCCAGCCGCTCTCCCGGCTCGCCGCGCGCATCGGCCAGACGCCTTTCTACGCCTACGACCGCGCCGCCCTGTCACGCCGCGTCGCCGAGCTGCGCGCGGCGCTGCCGGCAGAGGTGGAGCTGCACTACGCGATGAAGGCCAACCCGATGCCGGCTCTGGTGGGGCACATGGCGCGACTGGTCGATGGCATCGACGTCGCCTCCGCCGGCGAACTCCAGGTCGCGCTCGACGCCGGCGCCGATTCGCGCCACGTCAGCTTCGCCGGCCCCGGCAAGCGCGACGCCGAGCTGCGCCAGGCGGTGGCCGCCGGCATCCTGGTGAATGTGGAATCGGCGCGCGAGATCACGCCGCTGGCCGCGGCCGCGGCCGAGCTCGGCGTGCCGGCGCGGGTGGCGCTGCGGGTCAATCCGGACTTCGAGCTCAAGTCCTCGGGCATGAAGATGGGCGGCGGGCCCAAGCAGTTCGGCGTCGATGCCGAGCAGGCGCCGGCGGTGCTCGCCGAGATCGGCCGCGCCGGGCTGGCCTTCGAGGGCTTCCACCTCTTCGCCGGCTCGCAGAACCTGAAGGCCGAAGCCATCGTCGAGGCGCAGCAGAAGAGCTTCGCGCTCGCGCTGCGCCTGGCCGAGCACGCCCCCGCGCCGATACGCACGCTGAACCTCGGCGGCGGCTTCGGCATCCCCTACTTCCCGGGCGAACAGCCGCTCGAACTGGCGCCGATCGGGGCCGCGCTCGCCGACATCGTCGCCGAGGCCGCCAGCCGCCTTCCCGACGCGCGCATCGTGCTCGAACTCGGCCGTTACCTCGTGGGCGAGGCCGGCATCTACGTGTGCCGCATCACCGACATCAAGGTCTCGCGCGGCCACACCTTCCTGGTTGCCGACGGCGGTTTGCACCACCACCTTTCGGCGAGCGGCAACTTCGGGCAGGTGCTGCGCAAGAACTACCCGGTCGCGATCGGCAACCGCATGGATGCGCCCGCGGGCGAGCCGGTGTCGGTGGTCGGCCCGCTATGTACGCCGCTCGACATCATCGCCGACCGCATGGCGCTACCGGCCGCGCAGATCGGCGATTTCGTGGTCGTGTTCCAGTCGGGGGCCTACGGCGCGAGCGCGAGCCCGCAGGGGTTTCTCGGGCACCCGAAGGTCGCCGAGGCTCTGGTGTGATGAATCGCGCGAGTCAGAAGCCGCAGGACTGCTGGCCGAGCCTGACGGTGACGTTGTGCACCTCGTTGCCGCCACAGAAACTGTAGATATTGTCCTGGCCATAGACTGCATAGCGATACACGGCACCATTTCCATAGTCGTGCACCATGCGGGCCCCATTGCCGGTACCGTCGATCGCCCAGCTTCCGACCTGCTTGCTGGGATCAACCCGGTCGTTGGGGCCCTTCTTGTAATCAATCAATGCACCGCCGTCCCGGTGGTACTCCTGCCAGCGGTCCGCTCCTCGGCTGCCACACACGGTGTTGCCTGCGAAGGTCTTGCTTAGTTCGGTTTGGTTCAACATCTTCCCGCTGCAGGCTGCGAACACCTGCCCCGGCATGGCGAATCCGGCGAGGGCGAGCACGCCGGCAAGAAGGCTGAGTTTGTGCATGATGGATCCTTTCGGCTGGGGTGGTGAGGGTTCCGGGTGACGATTCAAGATAGCACCCACAAGCGCACCGTACGACAATTGACCCACCTTCTCCGAGGAAAAATTCCACCGATGTCCAACCGCAATGGCCGCCCTGCAGCAAGCCCGGGCCAGCACGCCCTGCTTGCGCTGCTGTGGGCGCTATTCGTCGCCTACGGCAGCCTGGTACCGCTGGAATTCCGCCCACGAGAAAATGCCTGGCAGGCGTTCATGGCTACGCCCTGGCTGTCGCTCGGCGTCGGTTCGCGCGCGGACTGGGTGGCAAACATCCTGCTCTACCTGGTGCTCGCCTACTTCGTCACCGGCGCGGTGTGGGCGAGCCGGCTCGGGCGGGTGGCGCGGGTGCTGCTGCTCGGGCTGGTGCTCACCGCGGTGCTCGCGATGGCTGTCGGCATCGAATACCTGCAGTTGTTCTTCCCACCGCGCACGGTGTCGCGCAATGACCTGCTCGCCGAGGGCCTGGGCACCGGGCTGGGCAGCGCGCTGTGGTTCTTCGCCGGGCAGCGCATGGCCGGGCTCTGGCAACGCTTCGTCGGCGGCGGGGCGCACAGCCTGCTCGCGGTGCTCGCCCTGTACGCGATCGGCTACCTCAGCCTGAGCTTCTTCCCCTACGACTTCCTCGTCAGCGCGCAGGAGCTCGGCGCCAAGCTCGACCGCCCCGACAGCCTCAGCCTCGGCCCGGGCCTGTCCTGCGGCCCGGCCTTCACCTGCGGCGTCAAGCTGGTGGTCGAGGCGGGGCTGATGATCCCGCTCGGCCTGCTGCTCGCGCTCGGCCTAAAGGCGCGAACGCCCGGGCGCCGGGCGCCCGGCATCGTCACCGGCCTGGTGGTGGGCGCGCTGCTCGGGCTGGTCATCGAAGCCGTGCAGATCGTGCTCGCGTCCGGCGCCACGCAGGGGATCTCGGTGCTCACGCGCGCGCTCGGCGTGGGCTGGGGCGTGGCGCTGGCGCACAGTCATCCGCTGCGCTGGCTCGACTACTCGCCGGCGCGGCTGCTGCGCTGGGCGCTGTGGGCGAGCCCGCTGTATCTGGCGCTGGTGCTCGCCCTCAACGATCTGCTGCCGCTGCAGCTGCAGGCCCCGTGGGCCGCCGCGGAGAAGCTCGAGACGCTGCGCTTCCTGCCCTTCTACTACCACTACTACACCACCGAGACAGCCGCGGTGCGCAGCCTGCTGTTCGTGATGGGCAGCTACGCGCCGCTCGGGCTGGTGGCCGCCCTTGCCTTCCCGCGCCTGCGCCACGGCGCGGCGCTGTTCGCGGTGCTGCTCACCCTGGTGCTGTGCTTCGGCGTCGAGGCCCTGAAGCTGTTCACGGTCGGCAAGAAGCCCGACCCGACCAACCTGCTCATCGCCACCAGCAGCGCCTGGCTCACGCACTGGGTGGCGGCCCGGGTGCTGGCGCACATGCAGACGCACACGCGAGCCAGCGCCGCGCCCGTCGCGACACGGACGGCCACGGCCGCGACGGCGGCGGCAAGGCCGGCCTGGCGCATGCCGGTGCTGCTCGGCGTGGTGCCGGTCGTGCTGCTGCTGGCGACGGTCGCGCTCACCCTACCGACCGCGGCGCCAGCCCCCACCGTCAATACGACCGGCGTCACCTACCCGCCACCGTCCGCATTGCCACCCGTGCAGCTCCCCGGCTTCCGCATGGCGCACCCGCGACTGCCGCATCCGACGCCAGCCGACATCGCGCTGCTGCGTGCGCGCAACCCCGTCTATCTCGAACAGCTTTTCAGCGCCGCGCGCAACAACTCGCGGGCGATCGACACCATCATGCAGGCAAGCTTCATCCAGCCCGGCATCGTCAACCTCGCGCCCCTGCACGCCACACTGATGGAAACGCGCTTCTTCGACCGCGGCCACGGCCAGGTCATGCCGCTCGCCATCGCCTACGACTGGCTGCACGAGCAATGGACCGCGGCCGAGCGCGAGGCCCTGCGCGCCAAACTCGCCGAAGGCTGCGACTACCTCGTCAAGGTGATCCGCGACGAGCAGCTCTCGCCCTACAACGCCTTCCTGTACAACGCGCCGCTGCAGGCGCTGATGGCGTGCAGCATCGCGCTCTACGGCGACGACGCGCGCGGCGAATCCTTCATGCGCTTCACGCACGAGCTGTGGAAGAACCGCGTGCTGCCGGTGTGGCGCCAGGTCTTCGGGCGCAATGGCGGCTGGCACGAAGGCGGCGAATACGTTGCAGTCGGCATCGGCCAGGCCATCCACAGCCTGCCGGCGATGTGGCGCGCCGCCACCGGCGAGGACCTCTTCGCCAGCGAAGCGGGCATCCGCGGCTTTCTCGACTTCCTGGTCTACCGTACCCGTCCGGACGGCACCCACATGCGCTGGGGCGATGGCGCCTGGTTCGACCGCCACCCGCGCGACGCCGCCGCGCTCGCGCTCGAATATCGCCACGCCGCCGCCTACAGCCTCGCGCCCCCGGGACGCCCCGGCGGACGCGGGCGAGCGGCGCGCAGCGAAGGCCCCGTCCCCACCGGTTGGCCCTGGGGTCCGCTGAGCGACGACAGCCTGCTCGACCCGGACGCCCGTCATGCGCTGCCGCTGTCGCGGCTCTTCGACGGCATCGGCCTGCTGATCGCGCGCAGCGACTGGAGCGACGAAGCGACCTGGGTCAGCTTCAAGGCTGGCGACAACTACTGGTCGCACAGCCACCTCGACCAAGGCGCGTTCACCATCTTCAAGGGCGGCCCGCTGGCGATCGACAGCGGCTGGTATGGCCCGGCCTATGGCTCGGACCACCACATGAACTACGCCTACCAGAGCATCGCCCACAACCTGGTCACGGTCACCGACCCCGCCGACAACCAGCCCGGCCCCGGCTTCGACCACGCCACGCCGCGCAGCTACGCCAACGACGGCGGCCAGCGCCGCATCGGCTCGGGCTGGGGCGTGGACGCCGCCCCGCTCGACCTCGAGCAGTGGCTGCAGCGCCGCGACACCTACCACACCGGACGCATCGCTGCCCACCTCGCCGAGGACGGCCTGTCGGTGGCCGTGGCCGACATCACCCCCGCCTACACCAACAGCCAGTCCGGCCGCGGCAGCTTCGCCGACCGCACGCGGCGGGTCGAGCGCATGTGGCGGGTTTTCGGCTACGACCACGTCAACGATGCGGTGGTCGTGTTCGACGACGTCGTCGCCACCCAGGCCGAATTCCGCAAGCGCTGGCTGCTGCATTCGATCGACGTCCCGGTGCTTGGCGACCGGCGCTTCGACCTCTTCATCCCCGCCAACGAACGCCCGGGGCGCGGCGGCGGGCGGCTGCACGGCCACGTGCTGCTACCCGCTCAGCCGGTGCTGCACAGCATCGGCGGGCCGGGCTTCGAGTTCTCGGTCGACGGCAAGAACTACGACGAAGGCGGCCGCGCCCAGGCCGCCATCGCCCAACTACCTCACGGCCGCGCCGAGCCCGGCGCCTGGCGCATCGAGCTGATGCCGGCGCAGGCGGCGAAGGAAGATCAATTCCTCGTCGTGATGTTTCCGACCACTACCGCGGCAGCGCCGGCGGCTCGCGTCACCCGCATCGAGGCCGAAGGGCGCGTCGGCGCCGAGATCATCGGCCCGCGCCGCACCACGCGCTGGTGGTTCGAGCCGGGCCGGCTCGGCGCGACGGTCGAGGTGCTCGAGGAAGGCGTGCTGCGCACGCACCGGCTGTCGGACTGATCGAGGGCATTGAACGCCACCGCCTGCGCGCGGACAATGGCGGTAACACCTCAGGAGCCTCGCCATGGGACACGCACAGGAAGTCGCAGCGCTGAACCGTCAGGCCTATCTCGACTGGGAGGCACAGCAGCCGGACAAGCACGAGTACATCGCGGGGGAGGTGTTCGCGATGGTCGGAGTCAGGCGGGGGCACGCGCTGGCGGCACTTACAATCGCGAGCAGACTTCGCGAACACCTCAAGGGCTCGCGTTGCGACACCTTCGTCTCCGACATGAAGCTCTTCGTCGCCGATGCCGACGCCTACTTCTACCCCGACGTGATGGTCACCTGCGACGAGCGCGACCGCCGCGCCGAGCTTGCCATCGAGCATCCCAAGCTGGTCGTCGAGGTGCTCTCGGACTCCACCGCCGGCTACGACCGCGGCGCCAAGTTCGCCGCCTACCGCAAGCTCGCCGACCTGCAGGAGTACCTCATCGTCGACATCGCCCAGCGCCGCCTCGAGCTCTACCGCCGCGCGGCCGACCACTGGCTGATGTTCGACAGCGCGGGCGACGGCCCGGCGCTGCAGTTGCAGAGCGTCGACCTGCCGCTCTCGCCCGCCGAAGCCTTCGAGGACATCGACGACTGAAGCGCACTTCAACGGGGTCAGGCTCGATTGATCCCGCTCATGGAAAGCCGGCCCCGCTCGCCCACAATGGCGGCTGACGACAAGGAGCCTTTCGTGAGCACCCCGCCCACCCCCGACGCCGATGCCATCCGCCACGCCCTGCGCCGCGTGATGGACCCCGAGGTCGGCATCAACATCGTCGATCTCGGCCTCATCTACAAGATCGAAAGCAAGCCCGGCGAGCTCTACGTCGAGATGACGATGACCTCGCCCGCCTGCCCGCTCGCCGACATGATCCTCGACGACATCGACAGCGTGCTCGACCCGATCGTGCCGCCCGAGGTGGAGATTCGCGTCGAGATCGTGTGGGACCCGCCGTGGAGCCCGGACAAGATGGCGCCCGAGGCGCGCGAGCACTTCGGCTGGAAGAAATGAGCGCCCGCCGCATCGGGCCGATCATTCCCGCCCATCGGCGTCGCATTCGCTGCAGCGGCTGCCAATGAACACCCTGCCCCCGCTCGCCCGCGTGCCGCTCCTGGTGCTCGGACTCGCCTCGCTCGTCACCGGCGTGCTCGCCGGCTTGGCGAGGGTAGGCGTGAGCGTGCCGGACTTCGGCACCATGCAGGCCGGCGCGCACGCCGCGCTGATGATCTGCGCCTTCTTCGGCACCGTGATCAGCCTCGAGCGCGCGGTCGCCCTTGGCGGGCTGTGGCCTTACCTCGGGCCGGCGCTCGCGGGCGGCGGTGGCGTGTTGTTGCTGTTGGGCGGGCCGCTGGTTGTGGCGCAGAGCCTGTTCGTGCTCGCGTCCGCCGTGCTGCTGGGCGGCAGCCTCGTCGTCACCCGCAAGCAGATGGCGCTATTCACCGTGATGCTGGCGATTGGCGCCGCGTGCTGGCTGGCGGGCAATCTGGTGTGGGTCGGCACCGGCAAGCTGCACGCCGCAGTGCCCTTCTGGCTCGCCTTCCTGGTGCTGACGATCGCCGGCGAACGGCTGGAGCTCACCCGCTTCCTGCCTGCGCGGCCGTCGGCGGCGCCGAGCTTCGTCGCCGTGACCAGCGTGATCCTCGCCGGCGCGCTGGTCGCCCCCTTCGCCGAGGCGGCCGGCCTGATGATCTTCTCGGCAGGGCTGCTCGCCCTCGCCGCCTGGCTGCTCGTCTTCGACATCGCCCGCCACACCGCCGGCCAGCACGGGCTCACCCGCTTCATCGGCATCTGCCTGCTAACCGGCTACGTCTGGCTCGGCGCCGGTGCGGTCGCGGGCCTTGGCGGCGGCTTCAGCCCGGTCAGCCCGCTGCACGACACCGCGATGCACGCCATCGCCCTCGGCTTCGTGTTCGCCATGGTCTTCGGCCACGCGGCCATCATCTTCCCGGCCGTGCTCAAGGTGAAGATTCCCTATCACCCCGTCTTCTACGTCCCGCTCGCGCTGCTGCACCTGTCGCTCGCGCTGCGCGTCTTCGGCGGCCTCGCCGACCAGCTCGCGCTGCGCCAATGGGGGGCGGTCGCCAACGCGGCCACGCTGGTCGTCTTCATCGCCACCCTGCTCGCCAGCGTCATCCGCGGCAGCCGCCAGCCGGCCGGGCGCAGCACACGCCGACGCAAAGCCTGAACGCTCAGGACGCTTGGCAGGAAGGTGGCTGTCCGCGACTGCGGCCGCCAGGGAGTTCAGGCCGAACGGTTACCGTCCGGATGACTCACGCCGGCCGGCGTCGGCGGTGCCCCAGCCGTGCGCCCCGGAACGCCGTTCTTGAACGGCAACAACACCCGGCACACCACCTCGAACCGCACCCCCGCCGACTCCATCACCTCGGCGGCCTTCGACATCGGCATCACGCCGCGCCCGACAGCCTCGACGCTCAGCTCGATCAGGCGGCGCAGCCTTTGGCGCGTGCGTTGTTCCATCGGTAACCCCGTGAGAAGAGACCGCACCAATCTGCCTGCTTGCGCGACCGGGTCGGCCAAACGCCAGGCAACTGCCGCCCAGCGGAATCGTGCAGATGACAAGCAAGTTCCGTTCTCGACTCCTGAAAGCGCCCGCCGATTCGCCTGAAACCCTGGATCCGCGCGGATTTCGGGCATGAATCAGAGGCCGGGCAATCCGTCCTCACAGCCCCGATGTAAGAAAATCCGTAAGCGCTCCATCAACCCCATCCTTACGTAGCTCCGTGTGAGCCCGCATGCTTGGGCTTCCGTTTCTCTGGGAGCACGAGCATGTCGGAGCGCAGCA